>Ga0209573_1000514_pt1 | contig 80420 bp, 59 predicted proteins | sample TNRBio252014_DNA_FD_185870 | JGI IMG/M metagenome (GOLD analysis project Ga0209573, IMG submission 185870) | Wastewater treatment Type I Accumulibacter community from EBPR Bioreactor in Madison, WI, USA - TNR Reactor_6/25/2014_ DNA (SPAdes)... | ecosystem: Engineered > Bioreactor > EBPR >... | reverse complement strand
TCTTAGGCAATTTGCCAGGTTTGCGAAACTTCAGAATCGCATGGTAGTGATTACCCATCACCACAAAGCTATACACACGGCATTGATAAAGAGCTGCATAGTGTTTTAAATACTGAATCAATTGATGTCGATTTTCTTTATCTGCCAACGGATACCATCCCATCGGCCCCGCAACCCGCGAGCAAACATGATACACCCCCGACTCACCCTCTTCCACAAAAACCCTAGCCTGCCTAGCCATAACCGATCTCCAAAAATCTCAAAAATTGACTATTCGCAACCATTTTACACCTGAAAATTCCGCCGTCAACTAAAATTTTTTACAATGTACCGTCCCTTATATTTTTTTCATTTAATGAAATAAAGTCAATATTCAGCTTTTGGAATTCTGCCAAAGATGTAATTAAATGGGTAGTGGAACGGGCGTAACGGTCAAATTTCCAGACTAAAACAGTATCAAACGCCCCAAGCCTTGCTTTAGCCATCATAGCGTCAAGAGCGGGTCTATTTTGCTTAGAACCACTTACCCCTTGATCTTCAAATACTTCCACAATAGCAAGCTCTCTTTGCTCACAATAACGGATTAAATCCCGTTTTTGATTCTCGGTTGTTTGTTCTTTAGTCGAAACCCTACAATAAATAGCCGTTCTTTTGCTCATGGCTTTTTCTCCTGTTACATTTGCGCCCGATTTGTTAAAATTAGGAATAGGCTGGGCGTAATTGCCTATCCTGTTACGGCCAATGATGGGAACCTCTAATTCCTGTCATTGGTTTTACTGCAAACTTAGTAAATACTCTTCTGCTTCTTTTCTTTTAGCTTCCAAATCGGCTAAAACCTGACGATTGTTTTCAATGAATTCTAATGCCTTTTGGGCTTGTTGTTCAGATAGCCTTTTTAAAACAGTCTTACCATTTACTTTTCGAGTCCAAGTCCAGTACGGGCCATGCCAATATTTACGGTCTTCCTTGCAAATGCAGTTTTTCTTGCCACAAGCAAGGTATTGCTCAAATACTGAACCTGAGAGAATTCTTTTCATTAAAGCATATCCTTTAGTATTGTTACTAGCAAGATTATAAGCAAAAAAATATAGAATCAAGGAAATTAACGAATTTTTAAAATGAATTAGTTTAATGATATTCCCCACCAGAACCAAGGCACCCACCTTTATTTACAAAAGAAGCGAATTAAAAGCCTTTCATCCCTTGGCTTTTCATTATCTTGCTTTCATTTTTGCATTTTCTAAGCCATACTTTCCAACATTTTTACACCAGACGAATAATTTGACCAAACGACTTTATCATTGCACAACTTTTGACCAAATAACATCACCAAAGGCATTGCGAATATCCACACCAGAAGGCTTACCCAATTCTTTGATGGCGTTTAAAAAAGTCTCATTAAAAATAAAAGGCAAACTAGGAATATTAAAAAATTCAAAATTAAAATTGGGGGATAAACAAATCGTATCCCATTTCAAATCTTTTATTTTCTCACTTGATGGCGGATTGTTATGGTCAAATATTGTAAATTTTTGATTTCGAATAATTGGTGAACCTACATAAAAAATGGACTTATATAAATCTAACAGTTCAATGGGAACAATTTCCAAATGTATTAAATAATATAAAGATATTTTTTTTGAGTGTTTAACAAATACTGGCCAATAGGTTGTCTTGTATCCTCTAAACTTTATAAACAATTTATAATATTTTTCACTTATTAAAAATGGGCAACAAACAAAACCTGGGCTAAAAGATAAAAAATCTGTGAGATTGCCTCTTAAATTTACAGTAATTTCGCCAGGTTCAAGCTGATCAATACTTATTGATTTATCAAAATAAAAGTTTGTGCCTAGCTTTTTCATAAAAAGTTGGCCCGCTTTCTTATTTTTAAAAGATTCTTCAGCAAAAATCACCTGCTCAAAATCTTCCGATTTCAAACCAAGTACTTTGGGATCTGAACTTGTTCTTAAAATATAAAATTTCATATTAATACCCTAAATTTTTATAATATTCATTTAACGATTTTGCGCCACTTTTGAATATTGCTTCAATTTCCTCTCGAAGTTCTGCTTGCAACTTCTTCAAATTCTGCATGTTCATTTTACCACTTTTGATTAAATCCTCAATTTTTTCTTCAACATACTTTGAATATCTCGGGTGATTGCCATGAAATGGCACAGGAAGATCTAAAAGATTTTCCGCATGATCATTCCAATATTTAGAAGGAAAATGGTTCTTCAGTTTATTGTAAATTGCTCTTGGAATCAAATGGTGTGTTTGTATTGCTCTTGAACCAGGGTACATGTTAACAAGTGCTTCAACTACAGGCACTACAAGATAATTTGATGGATCTGAAACAGCTTCTACACCAGCAAGTACAGCTGTAGCACCAACACCTACTACAACAGTTTTAGCAGCAATAGGAACTGCTACTCTTGCCGATTTAACTGCAATAATTTTTCCAGCATGAATATAACCATAGGCACCAATTGCAAAACTGCCTCCCTTTACAAGCCATACCGTTGCACCACCAACACCAGTAGCTAATAATGCAGCTTGACAAGTATACTCAGTATACTTTAAAGTAGTTTGAACTGTGCTGATTGTATTAATATTATTAGCAATCACCTCATTTGTTAATTTTGTGTCAGCTAGTTCATTCTTAGCACTTATTCTCTTGAGGCCATCTATTTCACCTAAATGTGTATTAGCTGCTTGATACCAATCATAGGGCGTTGTTGCTAAACTAGAAGAATTTTCCATGTACGCTTTAATTTGCGAATTAGCCAAATTTCTTTGGACTAAATAACTCTTATACATACTTTGAGTTTTCGCAATATATTCAGCTGTAAGAGCTTCATCATCACCTGCTTTAATTCGTGCAAGTCTAGATAATACTTCGCCTTTGGTTGCAAGTGCACTTGTTACAGCATGTCTCACTGTATCTTCGTCCATTAGCCCAAGCGGATCCACCCCATTAGGCCCAGCGTAGAATCTGTACAAATTCTGCCCATCACGATAACCAGCAGGGTCGGGGGTTAGCCATCTGACATGTTGCGGGTCGTATAAACGATAATGGGTGTGGTATAAACCAGTATGTTCATCACGCCACATGCCGTGGTAGCCGAATGGGTTTGAGAAGTCTGACTTGACCTTTTTGACTTCAGGGATGTTGACATTTAGGTCATGGTCTGTTGTTTTGACTAGGCCGTTTTGATCTAAAATATTCGTGATACCGTAACTGCTGTATTCGTACTGCTCTCTTGGAACTGAGCCTGCTTATTGCTAAGTATTCAATTTATTTTCAAAGAACGATGTTGCTTTACTTTTTTACCACTTTACGATTTTTTTACTTGACGACCTCATACAATTCATCGTTTATTTCTAACTTTTGACATTCGCCAATTTCTATCATAGTTATTAGTTGTGTATTTTCTGTTTTATAGAGATCAGGTGTCGGACTTCTACCAAATGAATCTATTTTCCACTTACCTTTTTTATGATGAGAAAAAAATACTGTATTATCGGTTAAATCTAAAATATCTTTATAAATTAAACCACCTACAATATATGGTGGTAATTTCTTATAATTCAAATACCCAATTTTAATCTTTAAAGAGCTCATGCTACCTTGCCTTTTTCTCTAATTCTTCTAATTTTTTTGTCCATATTGATAATTGATTTTTATAAAAATCAATTTCTTCTGTCGTCCATTTATGTTTAATGGCGTGATTTATTAAATAGTTCTGAGCTTCAATTTCATCTAATATTCCTAATTTTATTATATTGTGGGAATCTATTGGGCCTATGAACTTTCTTTTAAAATCTTGACCATAATGTAATAGTTCTTCAATCAACTGCCCACGAGTTATATTTTTAGAAAAAAATAAAGTTGGACCACCTAATTCACTACTATACCCTGCATTGCCACCAATAATTTTTAATATTGGTTCGGCATCAACACCTTTTACAATTGTAACACCTTGTTTTTCAAGATTAGCAAAAATGCGTTCCACTTTCAATGGATCAGCTAATTCCCCAACCACTTCACCAACAGAAGTCCTGATAAATGTTCCTGTACCTTCAATAACTTCTTTTTGAATTATTGTTTCAGCAACATTTTTAACTTCACTTTTAACCGTTGCATCAAGAATCTCTTTAGCAGCTATTTTTTCACCTTGGGAAATCAGCAATTCTTTGCCAACTACAGTAGCACTTTTTTGAACTGGTGGCTTTGCTCCTAAAGAAATGAAATTAAATGCAGTATCTAAGACGCCTACCGTTACACCAATTACACCTATAAAGCAGTTTCCTATACCATAAAAAGTGCAGTCTGTTTGTCTGATCAAGTGATAGCTATCGCCGATCAGATCGTAATTTACTACGGATTTTGCTGTTTCTACGACAACCCCAGGGCCATTATCCTGAATTTTTTTATATTTATTTTCTAACTTGCTTCTTTCATTCGCAATCCAGATTTCTCTATGGCTATAAACAATTTCTAAGCTAGCTTCTTCAATTTCCTCAATCGTTTCAAAATCCTCCAACCCCAACACATCCACCCCATTAGGCCCAGCGTAGAACCTGTAAAGATTCTGCCCATCACGATAACCAGCAGGGTCGGGGGTTAGCCATCTGACATGTTGCGGGTCGTATAAACGGTAATGCGTGTGATATAAGCCTGTGTGCTCATCACGCCACATGCCGTGGTAGCCGAATGGGTTTGAGAAATCTGACTTGACCTTTTTGACTTCAGGGTTGTTGACATTTAGGTCATGGTCAAAAGTCTTGACTAGCCCGTTTTGGTCGTTCTTTAATAAGTAATAATTTTCATTGGCGTTGGCATCAATTCATACTCGGCTTAGCAACAACCCATTACTAAATCGGGTATAAACTGAACTATAAACGCACCTGATAAAACCAAGTGCGTTCGTTATTCATTAACTTTTAAATTTTCAAAGAGCTAAGTAAACAGCTTTGCACTATTTTACCAAGTCAAAAAGAATTATCAAAATCAAACTATAAAATGACTTGGCAACCTAAGATTTTATACCCAAATTATTTCTGCGTTTTATGGAATATTTATTCTGCACTCTACAACTTTGACTCCAATATTACAATATTATTTATAATTGGTGTGACTTCAGGGTTTATACCAAACTTTATAAAAACACTTTTGCCTTCAAATGGTTTTAGCTTGGCGGTGATATCAACTTGATCCTTTAGAATTTTATCCTTAAACTTGAATTTCACTTTTAAAATAATAGGGCTTTTTTCTGCAATATTTATGATAGGATTATTATAAGATTCATTACTTTCTTGATTCGGCCAAAACTGACTCTTAACTGTACGAATATCTCCAATTAAAATTTCTGCTTCAGAAAACTCGCTACTTGAATCATTTTTAATCTCTATAGAGTTCAATATGACATTTGCATAGTTCTTGCTATCGCCACAACTAAACCAAAAACCCATAAATAATCCTATTAACAAATATTTCATCTATCTGTCCTTAAAAAACTATTTGTAATCTGGTAACGATTATTATATTCAATGTTTAACGACACGGTATTGCTTAGCGTTTAAGTTATTGGTGCATTTACGGAATTGAAGGCGTAAGTTGCAACGGTAGTGCTGTTGCTGACAATTGTATGCGGAAGATGGTTATTGTCAAAAGTTATATAGATTGAAGACTGCAGACAAGAGACTGTAGACAAGAGATTTTAAATAAATGTGGTAAAATACATTGTGCTCTTTTGAAATGGGTCTGCCGGCGCAGAGTGTTAATTTTTGGAAAAGCATTTGATTTTTAAAATCGAATCTTCGCTGTGCCCTCTGAGGTACTCGTTTCGCCACTGTGTAAATGCTTTTCCAAATTTGTGCATCCCATGCACTTATTCCGAAACTTCTCACTTCTGGGAGCGCCGGCAACTTGCCGGCCTAACTTAAAATTTGCAAAGGATTAGAATTAACTGAAAGATCTAAACCAAAAGGACCAGCAAGGCAACCAGCGCTCCCAGCGGAGTGTCTTTTTATTTGCGATTTAGAGTCGCGCTGTAGCATGCCTCTACAATATGATTTTGGCATTTGGGGGCACCCACAAGGGCGGTTCGACGCTTCGAATGCCCCTACAAAATATATTTTAAAAAATTAAAAAATCGTAGAGCAAAGGCACTGCCTTGGCTCTACTTCATGCCACCTTTTTATTGCAACAGTTCAAAGCGAAATCTATCTTATCAGAAGGGCGAGAGTCGCACGGCAGTGCGCCTCTACAAAATACAGTCTCTTTTTTTCTTTTTCAGTGTATTTCAGGTTTTTCGGTGGTTTATTTTTTTATTCAAGAGTCGCGCTATAGCTCGCCTCTACAATATGATTTTGGTTTTAGGGGCACCCACACGGAATGCCCCTACGAAATTTGTTTCTTTTTTTGCATTTGATTTTTAAAATCGACTCTTCTCCGTGTTCTCTGTGATTCTCGCTTCCCCACTCTGTGTAAATGCTTTTCCAAATTTGCGCATTACATGCAGTTCTTCCAAAATTTTCTCATCGCTTCTTCGATTTTGCGAAAGACATTGCATAGCAACAATCTATCCCCACCCCATCCGAAAAATCGACTACTCACAACCATTTTGCATCTGAAAATTCCACCGTCAAGAAAAGTTTTTTACAATGTAACAACCTTATATTTAGTCCCTTATATTTTTCAGAAAAACAATTAATCCTGGAAAAAAAGAATATAGCTTGCCCAAGCACATGGCAAATATGCTTAAAGCCATCCCAGATCACAATAAAATTTTTTAGATGGCTTCGATTCTTTATAATAAAAGAAGCTTCATGGTGCGACGCCATTGCGAACCTACAAGCATTTTACAAGGAAAATTGAAATGGATTATTCCACACCGTTGCTCCCTTGCCTTGATTTGCAATAGAAGCAAAGTAAAAGGCTTTCACAGCTTGGCTTTTCATTATCATGCTTTCACTTTTGCCTTTTCAAAACATAATTTCTAGGCTTTTTACCCTTCACTATTTTATTGACTGAACGCCAAAACCAATTTTTCTCGAATATAATCTTTTAGATCACCCAAAAAATTGTTTTTTACACTGGGTGATAACATATAACAATTATCTGACATAATTCCTTTTTCACATTTCAGAGCGATGAATGACTCCTCATTTTCACACCCAATAATTACCCACTTGTGGTCATTATCAAAAAAATAAGCATCTTTCGTGCCAAAAATTTCAAAAAAAAAGTCATTGTTAACACCTAAACCGTTAGTAATGCTCAACAATTCTCGGTAATTCGCACACAGTTTTACACCTAAACGGGCTTCGCAATTTTGTATTTCCGAATCAATTGCAGAAACTGTCATGCGAAAAGAATTTGATTTGTGAAAATATTTTTCAGAAATCGGCAAAACACACCATGAAAAAAGCAATTGAATTTTCCTATTTACCTCGGTGTGGGCCATTGGATATGGAAACCAATTTTGAATTTCAAAATGGCTATCCATTTCTAGAAATTCATTTTCCCAATTTTTTTCCCAAAAATCCTTATTAACACAATTACCAATTAAACCAAACAAAAAACCACCTCTTAAAATTTTGGTGGAAAAGGCTAATATTAAACCTGATTTAAGCTTCAATTCCAAAGCTGGTGATTCAATATCATCATCACACTCTATAAGCATTGATTCATCTTTCACAAAAGGGATAGTGGCCTCATAACCATTAACACCTATCTTTTTTCTTACTATAAATGGCGCCTCGGTTGCCTGAGAAAGTAATATTGCCGAGTTTGGGTTTTCTTTGGAAAGTAATTTCTTCAAAACATACAATTCACCTAAAGTCATAGCTTTAGATTTTTTCCATTTGTCAAAAATTCCAAAAAGCATTACTCCTCCTCTTCAGTTTCACTGTCTGTCGCTTCATTAAAAAAACTGTATGCAAAGTAGGTCATTGCACTAGTAAACACTACACCTGCGCCTACTTTATGGCTTGTTGGCATCCGACCAAATAATCTTCTTAATGGTGTTTTGATGGGATTACTATCTTTCCAAACTGATTTCATAAATTGGTACCTACTAGGATCCACTAATGCATGTTCGGAACCCCACATTGCCTTGAGGTTCCAACCTCTATTTTTGATAAAATCTGAGATATACTTACCTATAAAGCCATTGTTATCAAAATATGTATGAGATAACTCCATTCGCTCTATTCCCTTTGGCATAAAAGAATTAGGTCTTACAGGTGCATTTCCGCCCCACCATCTTTTGCGAACCTCTCTCATAGTATAATTGAACGCTTTGACAGAGCTAAACATGTTTTTAACAAATATATAAGAATTTGGTAAAAAACGGGTAATATTTCTTACTGCTTTTGGATTAACAACAACCTCTCTAATAGCCAATCTAACAAGTAACTGTGTACCTTTTTCTGCCCCATATTTAAGTACTAATCTTCTGCCAACAACTGCTATTGTGCCAACCCCAGTTCCTATTAAAATTGCATCACCAGCATACCCTGAATATTTCGCCGTAGTAATCATTGTGTCTAGAGAATCAATATTACTTGAAAGGAGACTTGAAGTAATTTTTGCATCATAAAGTTCTGATTTGGCGCTTATTTGACCAACTGCAGCAACTTCGCCCAATCTCATCATTCTTTCTGCTAAATCATATTTAATGAATGCGGCATTTGTCGTTGCTAAGTAATTATTTACATCATCAATTGCATTCGCTCTTACCTTTAAGTAACTTGCATATAGTTGTTGGGTTAATGCGATAAATTCAGGTGTTTGGGCAGCTTCATTACCAGACTCAGTATTTCTTACTCTTTGTTGAACCCTAGAATACAAGCCTTCAGCAATTTCAATATGATGACGAGCCGATTTCTCATCCAACCCCAATAATAAACTAGGACAGGCATCAACTAAAAATCAATAACAATTATTTTCAATTTGTCAATTTTGAAAAATTAATCCAGCAAATTTGCTATTTTCGACCAGCTTGATGATTAATTGGCTTGAAAGCGAGAAGGGTTTATAGCTGCCTACACTGATTTTACTGAACAGGAAAAGTTTCGGGGTTTTTATTTTTGCTAAGGCCAGTTGATTCAACTTGAAAATAAACGCGCCCTATCTAATTAGATAGGGCGCGTTCTTTTTATTTATTTATTTTTTTGCTTCAAATTTTCAAAGAACTTCTACTATTGCTATTAGCTGCACCTAATTATCCTTAACATTATATGGGCTACTCAAAATTGTAAAGTTAAGAAATTTTATTCTAATGAATATAACTCTGATCAGCCAAACCGAAAATTAACGAATCACCCGTAATTTTTGATGAAAATGTAATTATTTTTTTAGCTATTTTTATAAATAGATTAAAAAGCTCTTTCACTTGTTTCTGCAATAAAACTTGTTTCTTCTTTTTAATCATAATTTCAAAATACCTAGCAAAAATAGAAACGGTAAATTTTATACATTCAAATTTAAAATACGCAACTTCTTTCGAAGCTAATAAAAATTTTTGAATTTAAAAAATCACTCGGCGCATTTAGAAATCAACAACAAGTTATTTAAAATAAAAAGAAAAACGAAATTTCCTAACATTCTTTTTACTTTTAGGTTACTTTGTAGACACATCGATCTTGAGCTACCATTGAATTCCTGCCGAATATTACTTTATTTTTCTAAGCCTATAAGATAGCAATAGAAATCTAAACAGCGTTATGGTTACATAAAATAAAATTTATTGAAATTAGATTTCCTAAACCCAATTGCCAAATAAATAAGACCTCAAATGTAATTTTGGGGGCTATTTCGCATAGTTAAAAAATCTGAAAAAAGATAGTTTTTAAGGTGTATTTGGAGGTAAAAAATATAAAGTGTTAGGGCAAAATTGCCCAGATTTAATTTTTTTAAAAGAAATTTGATAATATTAAAGCATTTCATAGATAAAAAAATAGATTCTCGATAAAATGCTACAGCAAAAAAACTTACTTCTAAACTAAAGAAATGACTCATTCAGAACAACCAAAAGAAATGGGGTTGATGGATCACATCCAAGACCTAAGGGTTTGCCTACTGCATTGCAGTTGGTGGATCCTCATTGGTTCAGCCATTGCATTTTATTATAACGATGCAATCTACCATTTTCTATGGGACCCGTATGTAAATGCATTGCAAAGAAAAGAAGAAACCCAAGCAGTTTATACGGGTCTAATGGACCCTTTTACGGTTGCCATCAATCAGGCAATCATTTGTGGGATTCTAATTGCAAGTCCGTTTATAATATATGAGATTTTTAAATTTGTTGCCCCAGCCTTAAAAAAGAACGAACTCGCCACAATAAGAAATTTTAGCATTTTTAGCCTTTTACTTTTTATAGGCGGCATTTTGATGGGTTATGGATATATGCTACCTAGACTTGCCCAAGTCATGGAAAGTTTTCGATTATCGGATACAAAAAACTATCTCAACGCCAAAGATTATTTGCAAACTGTGATAAAACTAATTCTTGGTTTAGGAATTATTTTTCAGTTTCCACTTTTAATGTATTTTTTAGTCAAAATAGGTCTCCTTAAAATTTCGACAATTACCCAAAATCGAAAAATTATCATCGTTGTTATATTTATAATCTCGGCATTTGCTACACCACCTGATATTCTTTCTTTGTTTGTGGTAGCAATTCCTTTTTATTTATTATTTGAAATTACAATTATTTGCTGCAAACTTTTTATAAAACAGGAAAATGAAAATGGCTAAGCAAAAGACCGTCTATGTTTGTAATGATTGCGGTCATTCAATGGCTTCTTGGGCTGGCAAATGCCCCGCTTGTCAAAAATGGGGTTCCATTCATGAGGAAAATTTAATCTCCGAAAGAGCTCAAACCAGATCATTAAGTTCTGCCCAAGGGAAAGTTTTTCTGTTAACAGATACTGATGCAGAAAGCGAACAAAGATTCAGCACAGGTTCAGAAGAGTTCAACAAAGTATTAGGCGGCGGTTTAGTAAAAGGTTCTGCCGTTTTAATTGGTGGGGAACCAGGCATAGGCAAATCAACACTAACCATGCAATTATGTGCTGCTTTTGCAAATAATAACCAACAGGTGTTATATGTTTCAGGCGAAGAATCACTTCGTCAATTAAAAATGCGCGGCAAACGCCTAAATGCAATTTCAGAAAACATTCAAATTTTATGCGAAACTAGCCTTTCCATAATCAAACAAACTGTCCAAAGTTTAAAGCCAGAATTGTTAATCGTCGATTCTATCCAAATGGTATTTAAAGAAGAAATTAACTCCGCACCAGGGACAGTATCTCAAGTTCGTGAATCTAGCTCTGAGCTAATATTTCTATGTAAATCATTAGATATCCCATTGATCATTATTGGGCATTTAACAAAATCCGGCGAAATAGCTGGGCCGCGAGTCTTAGAACACTTAGTTGATACCGTTCTCTATTTTGAAGGTGAAAGGTTTCAAGCGTTTAGAATTTTGCGAGCTTTTAAAAACCGATTTGGCTCAACAAATGAAATTGCTGTTTTTGAAATGAAAAACGAAGGCCTAATCGACATCTCAAACCCCTCGCAAATTTTTCTTTCTGATGAAAGAAAAAGCAAATCAGGGGCAATCGTTGTGCCCTGCATGGAAGGCTCTAGGCCTATCTTAGTAGAATTGCAAGCCCTAACGATACAAGCGACTTTCGGCACGCCCCTGCGAAAAGCTAGTGGTTTAGACGCAAATAGACTTTCTGTGATATTAGCAGTTTTAGAAAAGCATCTGCAAGTTGCACTACGCGGTGAAGATATCTTCATTAATGCTGTTGGTGGCATCAACATCAAAGAACCGGCCATTGATGCAGGCATTGCCACCGCCATTTTATCTAGTTTTCTAAAACGAGACATCTCAGCAGATACAGCCATCTTTGGGGAAATTGGCCTCGACGGTAAAATCAAAAATACAGTTAACCCATCGCTTAGAATTCAAGAAGCAAGCAAAATGGGTTTCAAAAAAATTCTGACTCCAAAAATTAAAGACTTAGATGTAAAGACTAAAATTGAAATCATTCCGATAGAGTCTCTGCCTCATCTCGCTGAAATACTATTTTTTTAATTTTCAAAACTATCAACAACTGTATTTGCGAGAAAACTTATAAAATAGCATTGGGGTCATTGGCTTCATCTGTTGTAAATTTTGTATCTACACTGCTTACACTTGCAATAAATCTCTCTAAAACTTCAGGCCTTAATGACGCTTGCGGGTTGAATGTTTCACTAGCAACATAGTTTTCGATCAAATTTCTAAAATATTCTGTACCAGAATCTTGGTGCTTAAGATTCAACGCACAAACTAATAACTTCCCCTTGCCAACCATATATTCAAACAAAACAGATATTTTTCGAATGCGCTTATAGGGGCTAATTAGCTCTATGATTGGTTTAAATGGCATGTCATTAGACTCAAAAGTAATCGGAAACGCTTTAGAGTCCAACATCTTAAAAAACTGCAAATCACAAAAACCATCATGTGGAAATTGCCGCATAAGCGGGTGATCGTGGATAACAGTACCCTTATGATTACCTGCACGACCAGAGGAACTACTCATAAAATGTGTTTCCATTGAAGGAAATGGCTTATTGCCTAACAAGAGTACCCGTTCGCCATTTTTTAATTTTTCTAAAGTAGCAAAATTCATATGATCGACTGTTAAAAAAGACTTTGAAATGTTTTGCTTTTGCCCCGATGGAAAAACCCAAAAGTTCCATTCGTTTTCTATATCATACTTCCCACCATTCAATCGTAAAACAAAGGTCACTTTTTTTGCTACATCTAATATTGGCATATCGAATTTGATGGAACCTAAATTAGTCACTTCCCCTTTTTTTATATCTTTTTGTTGTAAAAACCCAGAAATTAAAAGATTACCTTGATCTTTTAAATACCAATTGATGTTTGCACTTTCGATATCTTCGTTGCCATAATGCGAAATCAAAGCATCAAAGGTTATCGTGGCATTATGATAAAAGTTTCTATCGGTATCGCAGTCAATTAGCAGAACACTTTCACCATTATACTTTATAACATCCGCTTTCGATTCCCCGTGCTTAAGCTCATAAAACTCATTCATAATTCCACATTCATACCCAGTTCGATGCCAATGGGCATCGGTAGCACCTAAAAAATCATATCCAGAAACATTTCTGCATTTACGAGTATTTTCCACAGCATATTTTCTTTGAATACGCATATGAGCACAGGAATTCTGAAAATATGTTGCCGCCATTTGCAACAAATTATTTTCTGCTAAATGTAGGCGTGTGGCTGTATATAAACCCGAACCTATGCGCGTGCCATCGTAGCGATGCTCAAGACCAATATCAATGTATCCACCATGAATACCAATCTCATGAATAAATAACGGTCTCTTAAAAATGAAAAAGTTAGAATCCATTTCACGCCAATTTCCATACATTGTTGCATGGCTTAAAGCACCTTCATAAGGCTCAAAAACATCTGAAAATTCTCTTAAGGAATTCAGCCGCTTTTGGTTATGAGGGAAAGGCTTATCTACAACATCTAAACCTATATTACTGCCCTGAACGCCATGCATTGCCTCCTGTGGGCTAAAATAAGCATCGGGGGCTAGGCTCTTTTGTACCATAGACCAACTTCGTATCTGCTCAATTTTATTCTCATCCAAAGTTGCTTCATTACCTACACAATAAATAATTACCGAAGGGTGCACTCGGCAAAACCTTATAATTTCACCCCACTCTTCCTCAGAAGAATTCACAGGAGGCTCAATTTGCACTAACATACCTAGCTCATCGGCAGCTTGAAGGTATTCTTTTGGTGGCACCCAAGTATGAAATCGTAACCAATTAAAACCGATTGCTTTTAATCTGCGAATATTTTCACGATATTCCTCCAAACAGGTATGAGCGGTACATGAAATAGGGAAGTAATGATGCTCACAAGAACCTCTTAAATAAACGGGGCAATTGTTAAGCAAAATATTTCTAGAATCCTGATTTAAGGTTCGATATCCAAAGGTTTGTTTCAACGAATCTAAACAATTATCATTATCCCAAAGCTCAATCTTTATATCATACAAATGTGGGTTTATATCAGACCATGGCAATATACCAAATCTGTCAGTTGACCATTCTGTCTCAGTATCGGTAAAAATAAATTCACCTTGCCCCATTAACGCGCCATTTCTTTGCGAAAAAATTTGATACGCGATTTTTAATTTTTTTAAAACATTATGATGATTTAATGTAGCTCTCCAAAGAATTCCATCCTCTTCTTTATTTGGTCTCAAATAAACTGCGCTTATTTGCGCCCGCTCAAAAATCTTTAAATGCACGCTGCCCTTAATTCCTGCAGACCTGCCAGCATACCCTCTTAAAGAAGACCCTCTTCGATCTGTTCTGACATTTGAAACGACAATAACAATTTCATTTTCTTTTTCACTTAATTCTCCAAGGTGAATTTCAAAAGGCGTAGAATGCCCTAAATGATAGTCGATTTTTTTGGCATTTAGAAAAACCCAAGTTTCTAACACGGCTCCGCCGATATTTAGAAGAAATAGCTTATTTTTATGTTTTTCCGAAATTTTTATACTTGTTTTATAAAACCCAACACCAATAATATAAGGTAACGAAATATCACCAGGATTTAGGGCGGAAGGCCAGCGCAATGGGCCAGGCTCAACTGGATTATATTTTAAAGATCGCCATATTTCTGTTTTGCGTAATAGCGGCAAATGATCATCCCAATACCCAGGCACTGGCATTTTGCAACAATACTCTTCATGCCTTGGCAAAATTAACTTTTGGGAATCCCATTCTGGTAAATAAGCAAAATCCCATTCTTTGTTTAATGACAAAAGCTCGCTATGCATATTATCCACTCCTTCATTGGTTTATTAAACTTCTCATTTAGATTTTGATGGAGAATTTCCCATAAGAGTTTCTACAGGGTGGTGCATCAGCTGCATAAAGAAAACTTTTATCTTTTTGAGGTTTTGCCATTAATGAAAACACTGTTAAATTATTACAAATGCTATTTGGGTGACCGTCATGAGATATCAACATCTTCTGCAAGGTTGCAAAATTTCGAGGCAATTTTTTGCGAGCTTCTTCTAATACTTCAAATCTAACTTTAGATTTTTCTGCTACGAAGGGTTCACAATTTTGTAATCGTAACGGCCCTACGATACCCTTCATAAAAGCATGGTTTGTGCAAAAAACCATATCCTCATAATCCTTGGCGTATTGCACATCAAACAGAGAGCCCATCACTTGAACAGCTGCTAAATTTCCTTGGGCATCGCCTAATACAAAATTATGACTAGTTCGAGATTTTCTAATCAATTCTATGGCTTCATCAACCGTATGACATGTTTGAAGAATCAATCTTTTGATAGTGCCATTAGCTGGTAAAGGCGCTGGGTCTGAGTCGATAAAATCTGGGTGCTTACCCATGCCATCTGCAGCCATGAATAAACCAGCTTCATTCATTCCATTTTGATTCCAAATACCACCAACTCGTGCCACAGTCACATGGGCAAGCCCCACTTTTGGAATTCTACGAATCAGAGCATACGGGTATCTTTGATCATCTAAATTACCCCCTATCACAACCCCATCTTCTTTAGTAATCATCCCAAAAGCCGTGCAACCTGATGAGTCAATAATAGGAGGTTTTGGTGTATCGCTATTTTTATCATAAGTCAGATTGGGGGTTTCCCAAATTCTCAAATTCAATAGATGCAGCCATTCCACATCGATTCCACTACCTTCCGAAATACCTAACATTTCTTCTTCAATCCATGGCGCAATCTCCTTATTTAGATTGCGGCTAACTTCTTTAGACTTCCTTAAATATTCGTCGCTACCTTGAAAATGATGCCGCATAGCACTCTGATGCAAATCAGCTTTGATCACATGCTTAAAGATTTTCCCCTGCTGAAGACCCATCTCGTAAGGCGTACCAGAAAATGTTTCAATAAATGGCAACATCCAACTCTCCAATTAAAAATGTTTTAAAATTTGCATAATGCCGCTGAACTAAACCCATCCTAAATTCATTTGCAAGTAGCGAAAATTCAGTGCCTTATCTCTATCTAGTTAGATTTTATTTTTGTAATGGGGCTTCCATTTTAATTGCTAAATTTTCCAATATTTTGCCTCCGTTTACCAAATACTTTTTCTCGCTTTCAGTGGCACCAATTAGCTCTTCGTGTTTACCACCTTCCCACTCGTGAGTAATCTTTAGAGGCAATTCACCTATTTTTTTGTAATGCACATAAATACCATGCACTTGACATAACCAACCTTTTGTCGTTTCAAATTTCACTAGTACTGATTTGCTTGGTTTCGCATCAAACTTAGTTTCTTTGATAGACTCACCGCCTGGAATACACCCTGGGCTATAAGCTTTCTTAAGATCAAAGTCGATAATACCTTCTACAGATTGCCCCCAAAACTCATCAGGGTGGTCTTCATCTTCGTCAACTTCTCTTTGTTTAGCGGCTAATATCCAAGTTTTACCTTCATCAAAAGAAAATAATACGCTATATGTTGCGCGTCTATTTCTCGTAAACTTTACACCGGCCTGCACCCTGACAATATCATTTGGGGCATCAACTTTGTAAATGATTCCACCACGCATTCCCTTGAAGCCCACATTTCCTTTACCCTCATCATACGATTCAAAATTCTCAACTGCAAAAGCTTCTTTATTTACCGCGTCCATACCATTCCCAATATCAGGAAATAAAGCTATACAATCTGTATTATCGCGTGTAAAAGTCATTTGCGTTTTACCATCTGTAAAAGGTAAAGAAGCAGGTGACAATTGACCGCTAATATAACTTTTAAACGACTTGACCCCAGAATTAGGACCCGAAAATTTAAGTCGAATTAACCAGAAGTGTTTCGTTGCTAATTGTGGCGTTAGATCTAATTTAAATTTGTGCCCTACTAAATGAACATCCTGCCAAGTAAGACCTAAATCTAAAGAAAAAGAAACAATCCCATTTTCGTTACAAAACTCACCTTCTAAAATTGCACCCTCTGTATCATCTTCTTGTTTGGTGATTTCATTTGGAACACCCGCACAGCCATAAGGGCTATAAAACTTATAAATTAATTCAGAAGTTTTGTCATTTTTTTCAGGTATTATTAGACTATTTTTGGCGTCATGCATTACATTGGAAAGTTGATAAGTGGCTTCCAAACAAGTTTTCTTAGTGAATGGAGCTTCATAAATTAATTCAAAATTTCCAAATCGTGCAGCCCCATTTTCATTGAATAAATAATATGTTTCAGCCTTTTTTGGGCCTTCGGTCTCACCTTTTTTCTGTTTAATTGTATTCAAATAATCATTTGTCCAAAACGGCACATAAAACCGATATTGCGGCGCCCACTGACGCTTAAAATAGCGGTAAAATTTTTCACCTTCACGCAAAGTTAAATTCATGGAGTGAATACCAATTTTTCTTCCATACATGGAATATTTAACACCTTGATTTAAACAATTCCACATACCTTGTGGGCCATCATATTTAAAAAAGATTTCAGGCTGTTTTTCGTGTTTATCAAACAATAGGTTTTTGTCTTTCATGATGTCGTCCACACTGGGAATTGTACCGTCTTTTCGGCGCACAAAGCCCATCATGTCAATATCGAAATAATGCCAAGACCCATCATATTTTACTTCAGGCACAGTATGCCCACTTACCCCATTGATTCGACCAAATAACCCAACTGCATTAAACAATTCGTTTGCATACCAACTCATACTACCACAAATAGCATGACCATAAATATTAAGATTTTTGATGGTATCCATTACACAAACATTTTCATGAGCCGCTTTTTTGTTTTTGATAGAATAAGAAAGGGGTTCTTGTGGGTAGGCATAATGATAAAGCCTATAAACAAGAAAATAAAATACAGCTTCTGCTTTTTCTTGATCTGTCATACCAGGCTTTATAATTGCTTTAACTATATTATCTATATTGGAGCAATCTGGGTTTTTATCACTTACGACCTTTACTCCGCTTGCAACTGGTTCATTCGCCAGAACAAACAAATTCATAGTTAATAGATTAAGAAACAAAAAGATATATTTGAATTTAAACATTTGATTTCTTTCAAAAACAGATTTTCACTCATTACTCGATTTAGCTAAAGATAATATCGCATTCGAAGCATAGTCTAACTTTACTTCCACTATTCTATCATTGACAATATCAGATATATAAAGAAATTTATCTGTATGGCATGCAAGATAGGCACCATGTGCCATAGTAATTTCATCACCACCAACAGGTTTTAAACTTTTAGCACCCATACTATCTCGGTTACCATATCTTCCGAATCGGGTGATTAAATTTCCGTTACTATCTAATATAGCTATAGAATATCGCTCTAATTCAGGTGCAAAACTTCGATTCAAATAATCAAAAGCAAATTTTGAGTTCCAGCAGGCGCAACCAACCTCGTTTTCTCCGCCTTTACCCATAAAGCCAACACCACCATAAAACCAAGATGCATTTTGAACCCATAATCCTTTCATATCTTGCTGGCGTTGCGGTAATTGATTTTCAGGCAACGGAGATGGTCCACCAGCCATATAACATCGCGATTCATTGATTGGCATCTTAAGAAGCGTACCAGTTGTAGGGTTAGGGTATGGCTTGCCATCATATAGACGGGTTGACCCTGTCATGACATAAACATTGTTTTCTAAATCCAAGCCAACACCATAGTTATCTCGCAAACCTTGCGCCACATCATTCTTGATAACCTTGCCAAATTTATCATAAATATGTATAAGATTATTTAGACGATGGATTGGTGAGGGTCTACCTTTATAAATATCCGGTTCAAATTTATTTATGGCAGTCTCTTCAGCTATTGGGTTATATTGACCAGACACAATTATATTGCCATTTAAGTTGACAAATATCCCTCCTTGATGCCATTCTACAATCGTAGGCACTTTTATTCCAGATACAACCGAACCTGAATTTCGTTTGGCATTATATTCAACACCAGTTGTTGTTTCTATACCATAATCAAAAGGAACTTCTTTCATTGTGTCAACATTATATCTGCCTATTACATCCTGCGATTTAATATAAAGATGGCCGACATTATCAAAACAAAAATCTTCTGCTTCAAAGGGCATCTTCACCAAAGAAATTTTGCCTGATTTTGTATTGATCTTAAATAATTCCCGAAATGATTTCCCGTAAAAAGAAAACTCCCCATTACTCGCATAAAGATCACCACTTGCTGGGTTAACTTGTATTCGCAAACGACTCCAATAAACCGGTTTAGTTTTAGGCAATTCTTTCATAACTTCCTGTTCAAAGTCTCTTAACAATTCGAACTTTTCTCCTTTTAATTCCCATATTTTTACATTGTGAGCTGCAATCTTACCAAGAGTAATAGTACTCTCGGCCAACTTTTCTTGCGATACCCATAATCTCAATTCACCGCTAGCATCTGTAATACAAAACCCTAAACCAATCCCCGAACCACTGTAAAGATAATTTCCTTCGCCTTGTGTATAACCAGCCGGAAAACCTATCACCTTACCCTGAGATATTTTTTCAAATGTTCCTAAATTATGAATTAAAATAGGAACATTCCCAGGCGAACTATTTTTGAATTCATTTGCAGAAATAATATGACTTACTACCATAACTTCTTTAGATTTAGGCAATACGGTTACAAATGCCGGATATTTTACACTAACTGATTTCAACAGTTTTTTATTACTATCAAAAACCTGAACGCGATTGTTCATATAGTCGCATACATAAAACCGGTTTTCTTCATCTATGTGCATAGAAATCGGAATATTAAAATGCGTTTCATCATTACCTGATTTTAAAGGGTCACCAATAAAAACTTTTGGTGGCTCATTACTTTCTATATCCATTTCATAAATATGATGAAAAGATGTCCACCAACCCATTGCAATAATCCCACTTTTATCAGGTTTAACATTATAGTTATTAGCATGAAAACCTGTAAAATAAGCTTTTTTGCCATCCGGGCTTATAGCTGCCGCATTAGGTTGACACAAAATGGAGGTTTTTTCTGTCTGCTTCATCAGAACCCCAACGGCCGGTCCCATTAAATCCCTACCACCACTATCGCCGTTCAATGTCAAGCGCGCCATATAGCCCATTCCTAATACAATATTACCTTTTTTTGCAGCTAAAAAAGTAGCAGCTTTACCAAATTTACCGTCATTAGCTTTACCGTAATTTGTAAAAATTCGATTTCCATGGCCGTAATTTGAACCCGTTTCTAAAAAAGAAGTGTGTTGCATGTTTGTTTTAACCGGAAATTTACCTGTTCCATCTGGTAAAGAAGCCCATTTTAAACCACCTATCTCTGAAATTTTATCTGCGGATATGGGGTAAATTGTTTTGATATAATCTCCTGAATGATTATATAGTCGTAATGAATCAATATTATTGCCGCCATCATAAACCAGAACACCTTCTGGCACTTCCGCAAATAATTGTCTTTCTATTGAATGGCGACGCATCGGAAAATCAAATAAAGTCTTACTGAATTTTGGTGAAACCCCGAGCGAAACACGAATAACAAAATTATCAATTGGGTCTAAATATCGGCCATTGTCATCTTTGCCATCATACAGCAGAATTTGTTTTTTAGTGTCTTTTTGAAGAGGGGCTGGTGGGTTTACGCCTAATAAACCAGAAACTAAATGCTTAACAATTTGGCCACTTTCTTTATTTTCAACAACTATTGTAACATCACAAAAATCTTCAACTTCAAATGAAATTTGGTATTGCTCACCAACTTTAGTAAGGGTAGGCTTAGTCTTAAAATTAAAATTATTAACTCTCTTAACCGTAAACTCATTTTCATAAGACAATTTTTTCAGACCGTCTTGGGTGAAAACAACCATTAAGAAAAACAAAAGAATTAGAATTAACAAAAAAGTCTTCATCACCTACCCTCTCAAAAAATTGTTAAAACCATAAGATTCTTACTCCCTTTGGTTTTAATTTTCAAATTTGCCTGCTTTTTTATTCAATCTATAGATACCCTTTACTGCTAATAATCCAAATTACATTAAGCTTTTTCTTTTTGCCTCAATCGTTTAACAATACATGTATAATAGCAATAATTTGTTGAATAAAATAGCTTAAAATAGCAATATACATGGATAATTTAAACATTTTAGGTGTGTTTTACGATAGAACATCACATTCTAGCTTCATCTCGACTAGTTGCTTATTTTGTCTCTTTAAGGGCAATTCTTTCGTTAACATGATAATTTAATTGTGTGCTGACGATTCTCGCATTCCCCACATCAGAAACAAATAAACGACGATCTGTATCGACCCCTATATATTCCGGGTAAAACAGAGCAACTTCATCACCTCCAATAGAACGAGAATGTGGTGTTGCATATTTTTCAACTAAGGGTTTGCCATCGTCAATATTGCCATATTTACCAACTCTTAAAATTAAATTACCGTTACTATCAAGAACGGCTACGCTATACACATCAGGCTCAGGCGCAAATGAACGCGCAAATCTATCCATTTGAAATCTAGTATGATAACAACTACAACCAGCACCTACAACACCTACACCACCATAGAACCATTCCGCACCTGACATCCAAGTTTTACCATGATGGGTTCCATACCACCCACCCATAATAGTATCAGAATCGCGTTTTGGTATTTCAGCTTCTGTCAAGGGCAATGGAACATCACCACCTGTACTTAATACCCTTACATTATTTCTTTTTTCATCTCGAGCTTCAAATTTTATTAAAGTGCCTTGCCATACATTCAGAAATGGCTTGTTATTTATATTGCGAGGTGCTTGAAACATAACATAAATATTATCGTCTTTATCAATACCGATTCCATTAAAATATCCTAAACCTGGCACAGCATCTTGCATAATGGGTTTGCCATGTTTATCCCAAATGTGTACTTCCTGCATACATTGGCGGCCTGCATAAACCGTAGGCGTGTATTTTTTAAACGGCTTATCTTTAGCCCCAGGTATAGCGCCTTTAAAACCTTGCACAGTTGCCACTGGGTTAGAACACGCCACTGCTAAATTACCCTTGGGAGAGACCCACATACCCCCTTGATGCCATAACCCTGGACGCTGCCCTGGCAAGGGTAAGGCCGACATTGCATCAGCTGCTGGATGCACGGCAAACATAATTTGTTTTCGTTCTTCACCATAATCCCATGGTATTTCTCGCCAAGTCGCCATATCATAACGAACAACTTCTAAATCCGTTCGTAAATAAATAACTCCATCCTGATCAAAACAAATATCTTCCGTGTCAAATGGCAAGTTAATAGGTTTAGTCGCCCCACTTTCAGGGTCAATTTCGATTACCACAGAGCTTGACTTATTAAAACCAACTGTTTCAAACACATATAGTTTATGTGTCTTTTCATTTACAGATAAGAGCTGAATTCCAAAATCTGGCGGTTTTATTCTCGAAACACTTTTTTGAGCTAGCTCACCAAAGTTGACGATTCGTTTAAATTTATTATCTTCTAAAATGGCGATACTGATACTACTGTTAACGGCATCTTCTGCAGGGCCACCTTTAACACCTGATCCTAAATGCCCAATTTGAGCTTGATTCACCTGATATTTTCGCCCCACTAGCCATAAAGTTGGCTCTTTAGCGTAAAAATCCATTTCAACATGTAACAGCTGACCCATCCAAGATTGCTGGGTGCCAGCACCAATTAAATTCAATGGCAAATCAACTTTTGCGATTTGCTTTGGGTCATCAAATGTGCCAAAGCGAGTCATCATAGGTTGGTGTTTTGCTAAGGATAATTTGTCGCCATCTTTCAGATTGTATTTTGTAATTAGGTCATTACTAATACCTGTCATGATATACCAAGAAAAAACATAAATCTCTTGATTTCGGGGGTCAATTTGAATTTTTGCGGGTGCTGTGGTCGCAATAGTTTTCAAATATTTGCCTTGTGCATCAAAAATTTGAATGCGATTATTTAAGTAATCTGCGACATACACACGACCTTTTGCATCACAAGCGACAGAATTTGGTATAGCAAAATGCTCATTATCATCGCCAAACCCGTTTGCCTCCATATTGCCAGCGAAAAGCTCAGGCGGGTCATCCTTTTCATAGTTTATCTTGTAAACACCATGACGGCTATATCCATTCCAATTATAATACACATACCCTGTTACATAAACCGTTTTACCATCAGGGCTAAAGGCGGCACTAGTTGGCCCCATCTCAAAAGGCGATTCTTGGTACATCATTGAACCTTTGGGAATGATAAAACCAGTTGATGGGCCCTTTAATGGTAAGCCGCCCGTGCTGCCATCTGTTTTTAAACGATTCAGGTTTAAAAAAGCAAGCGCCATTCGATCGCCCTGCACTGCCATAGCTGTAGCGGCAATGCCACCTCCAAATTTCATGTGATTTGCTGTGATAGAACTATTGCCAGAGTTTAATAGCGTAGCTTGTATAGAGCCTAATTTTTTCGGCAATGATTGTTGTGTTTGAATCACTTCGTTTTTTTCTAAGCCAATTACTTGATCTAACTTGTTAGCCGGAAAAGGATAAATCGTTCGAGTATAATTACCCCCATGGTCAAAAAGCTTGACAGAATCAACAGTATACCCTTCCGATACATAGACGCCTTCAGGCGTTGCACATAGGATAGGCGCATAAGAACCAAACCGCTTATGGGGTGACCAAAATAAAGGCTTCTCATAAACTGGTTTTAACCCAAGCGAAACTCGAATTGTAGTAGTTGGAATGTCTTTAATATATTCACCCTTATCATTTTTACCATCCCAAATTAAAATTTGCCTTTTAGAGTTCCATAAAAATGGTTCTGGGGCATTATGCCCCAATACACCACTAGCTAAATGGCGCACAATACTACCACTACTATCTTCTATCGCCACTGTTACATCACAAAAGGATTTTGTTTCAAATTTTATAATATATTTATCGCCTTCTAAAGTCACTTTAGGCTTTTCATTAAATTCAAATACATCTTCGCGTTTGATCTTAAATTCTTCTGTTCGATCATACCTTGTAATAGATATGGCATTCTCATCGATTTTATCAATTTTCAAACCTCGTTGCCGCAAAATGCGAGAGAGAATACGCCCTATTTCTTGGTCATTCGCAAAACAAGTAACATTGTCTTGATTTTTTAATAAGTCGGTTGAAATTGAAATTTTTAAGCCAAGCTTTTTTTCTAAATCACTCACAACTTCTGAAAATGGCAAATTTCTGTAATCAACAGAGCTTTTTTTAAAAACAGCGGTATCATTTCCATGACAAATACAAATTAAATAAAAGAAACAAATGATTTGGCTTAAAGCAATTTTCATTTTAAATCTTCCTTAATAATGTAAAAAAAAACAAATTTCACAAAATAATTGAAATCATACTGTACACCTATATTTAAAAAGAAAAAGAAAAAACTACTTTGTAAACATTGCTATTTGACGACGATTATTACATAGCCACGCTTGTTCTTTATTCAATACAGAACCATCGCCAAACAACACATTCATATTGCCAGTTAAGTACTGGTACTCATTTGGTTGATCCGTAAAAGCTTCGAAATTGCCGAGTGCCACACCTGGGTTATTTGCTTTAAAAAAATCTTTGAAAATTTCACCGTTTTCAGGGTCTACAAAACTTACAATGGAAAACCCAAAAAAACCAGAGGATGTCTGGCAACCAGAAATCATAGAAGCCTTACCTGAAAATTGAATATTAAATTTTGAGGCTAATTCCATTGCATTATCTCTTCCCATCCACATACTAGGAAAATAATAACTCCAGATTTTGCTATTCATAACCCAAAACTTGTCATAGCTATCGTGAACATAACTTGTTTTTTGATGGCTCTTTTTACTTAACACGACAGAAGAAGATAAATCAGACCCATCATCCACACCATAATAGTTGCTATGAGTCACGCTATAATATGGCGCATGAATTGGGTCAAATAAAAACCCACCTTCAATAATTAGAGCTTTATTTGAAATATCATCAATAGAACTTATTCGATAACTATTTATATTTTCTAGATAACCAAAAAATAAATCGTTGGCTAAATAAGTAGTAGGCACGCCACCGTTCATGCCATAATCATATCCTTCTTGATCTTGAAAACCTTGTCTAACTAGTTGAGAAATACGAGGTATTTTCACTCCATTATAGTCAACATAGGCTCTAACATCAAAAGTGTTTTGGTGAATTTCTGGGCAGATAAATGTTTTTAAATCTTGATAGCCACCTTTTCGAAAAGCATCATCAACAACTGCCCAACCATTTTTCAAAACATCCGTAGGCGCAGAATTTAAAGCCCCACCTAACTGGGAATGAGAAAAACGAGTAACCCCTGCTTTGGTAACCATCGCATATCGGGAATATTGGTCAGGCAAATTTACAGACATATAAGGCAGCAGGTGACCATTCCAAAAGCGGTACAGTTCAGAATTCCCAACTAATGGTTTAGGTATGTCGCTCTTACCACCATCATTGGAATAAGCACCATTTGCATTTTTAAAAGGTAAATAACCACTATGATCGGTTTGATAGGAATTTATTAGAATGCCAATTTGTCTTAGATTATTTCTACACAATGAAGTGCGGGCATTTCTTTTTAAGTTGGTAAACATTGGAATAATCAAGGTTAATAAGACTAAAATTATCATTACAACCGTTAATAATTCGATAATGCTAAAGCTCTTTCGTTTATACATATTTTACCCTTAAAAAAGTTAAAAATGCTAAAATCGATGGGGGCAACCCTCAAAAATGCCAAGTTTTGAAGTTTTTGATATGAATAATACAAGCTAAATATATAATAAAATGGTCAGAAAATGCATTTTATATGGATTATTCAAACATTTCCATGGACCCTATACTAATACGAAAATTTGGGCTTATCCATCGCAGTCCCTTGCATTCGACTGCTGGCACTAAACAACAAGATATCATGATGTGTGTGTTTACAGATGGTTTAGGTTATTATAAAAACAAACAAATAGATTCTTCCATTGAAGGTGGCACAATTACTTTTTTTCTACCAGATGACCCTGGTGTTTTATATGCCGATAGCAAAAAACCGTATTCGCATTATTTTTGCCGTTTCAATGGTAGTTTTGCTTTCGAAGTAGTAGGCCGCATTATTAAAGAATGGCAGGGGCAACTAATAAAATCTGAAAAGTACTCTGAAATAATTTTAATATTAAAAAAAATGAGACAAGAATTTCGAATTGATCTAAGACAAGAAATGATTGTGCAAGAAAGTCTGTTGTTACAAATTCTGCTTTTACTTTTGGATAAAAAACCAAGTGTTGAAAAAAACGAGCGGTATTTTAATATGGTGCATTACCTAGAAAGTAGGATAGATCAAGCACTCAACATAAATGAAATGGCTAAAACATTTCACATGTCTATTGGGCATTTAAACCGTTTATTTAAACAAAACGCGGGTATAAGCATTGGTCAATTTCATGAAAATACAAAAATTAATTTAAGCAAAACATTATTAGAGAGTTCCGTTTTTCCTATCAATGAAATAGCAAAACGGGTTGGCTATAATGATGCCTTATATTTTTCGAGGGTATTTAAAAAGCAAACGGGTGTTTCGCCTCTGGCATGGCGCAAAAAAATATAGACTGGAAAGAGTCGTATAATTGCGAAAAATGTTTAACTGGAAAGCGATTTCATTTTGGTGATGAGCACTTCACTTTCCAGCCAAACCTTTTATCTACAGGCAAAGCCTCAATAATCATTTTTTAAATGATAAGATTTCTTCTGCTGCATATTTCAGTTTAACACTCATAATATTTTCATTGCCAATATCAGCAATAAATAATCGACGGTCACTATGAACTTCTACGAAACAAGGGTGAAATAAGCCTACTTCGTCACCTCCAAGCGGTTCCTTGCTATTTTTGCCTTTCGAGTCTTCATTGCCATATTTGCCAATTTTTAAAATCAAATTACCAGAAGAGTCTAAAACCGCTACGCTATATTGCATTGGCTCTGGCACAAAAGATCTTGCATAATAATCTAATTTGAATCGCACAAACCAACAAGCGCAACCACCATTTGGACCATTAAAGCCACCGAAACCACAACCACCATACATCCAATCATAGTTTTCTACCCAAAGCCCACGCATTTCTGTTGGTCTTTTTGGGTATTGTGCTACATCCAATGGAATTGGCGCTCGCTTATCATTTGTTATAAATTTACCCATTGCATCTTTATTAAACTTTATCATAGTAGATGACATGCCATAATCAATGGGCTTACCTTCAATTTGTCTTGGTGGCGTTGCTAACATATATATATTGCAATCTTTATCGATAACAACACCATCTGTTTGTGGTACCCCTTTAACAACATCATCGCTTTTCATTTTTCCGAATTTATCCCAAATATGCAAACAAACTGATTTTGAATCTACCAGCCTTCCAGGATATTCCGCAACTTTATATTGTGCAATTTCAGCAATATCATCACTTGCCATTTCTGTATTTTTAACAACAGTTAAGGCATTGTGGCAGGCTACTGCAATATCACCATTTACATTTACACTCATTCCACCTTGATGATAACAAACGGCATTTTTTGCAGGCAACAGTAAACCTGAAACAACTGGTGAAGCTACTCCTCCAATTCCACCATCTTTACCTACACTTGCTAATTCGCCGCCATAATCAAAAGGAACTTCTTTCCAAGAGGCCATATCAAATCGTGCAACAACATTCATGGTTCTCAAATAAATCAATCCATTTAAATCAAACGCCATATCTTGCGGATTAATCGGCAATTTAACAATAGCCGTTTTACCAGAAACAGGTTCGATTTCAATTAATTCACACCATGCTTTACCTGTCGGGGCACTATCAGGTTCTCCAACATATAATTTTTCAGTTTTTGGATTAAAATATAATTGCTGAATATTATAATGGGGTGGTGCAATACGAATCAAATCTTTTTTAGCAGCTTCTGATACTTCAAAAACTACCTCCCACTTACCCTTTACAAGCTGAACCTTTCGCGCGCCACCTTCCCATAACTTCGAGAAATCCATATTACGAATTCCTCCGGCAGCACGATCTTCTGGGCTAGGAATATATTTTCTACCAACCACCCAAAACGAAGGGTTTTCTGTCCAAGAATCAAAAGTTAGTTGGTAAGTTTGCCCTATAATGGCAATATACCCATAATCTGTTGCGCCAAAAGAAAAGTTATCTTCTTGTTTTAATTTACATTCTGGGTAAGCGGAAAAAATGGCAATTTTTTGGTTAACTTTTTTAGGGTCAAATTCATCTTTCTTTTCTATTTCTAATGGTAGCCCAATTATCCCCCAAGAAAAAACATACACTTCACCCGTTTTTTGATGAACACAAACTTTGGCAGGGTTTTTTACACTGATTGTTTTGATAACTTTGCCCGCGGGGTCAAATACTTGCACACGATGATTGGCAAAATCAGATACATAAACATTGCCGGCCATATCGGTATCAACGGAAGTTGGTACTGAAAAATGTTTGTCATCACTTCCATAATCTTTATCTGATTTAACACCTGCAAATACACTTGCCGGTTCATTAGTTTCATAATTCATTTTTAGTACAGCCATCACGCTACTAGAGCCAGTACCATGGCGTTGCCTCCATGAATACCCTGTCATATAGAGTGTTTTGCCGTCTGGGGAAAATGCGGCACTTGTAGGGCCAACAATCTTTTCGCCAGTACCATGCCCACCATACCCGCCACTCGAAATCTTAATGCTTACTTCTTCTCCTTTTAGTGGCAAACCGCCCGTACTACCATCAGTAGATAAACGATTTAAATGTTCATGCAATAAAGCTATCCGTTTTCCTTTAACGGCTAATCCAGTGGCAGCTCGACCACCTTGACGACCTTTTTGATCTGTACGAACATCATTATCACCTGAAGTTAATAGTGTATTGTGATACATCCCTTCTTTATCTGGAACTTCATTGCCATCAGGTGCTTTCCACCATTTTAAGCCTTTTACATTCTTAATTTGGGAAGCCGGAAAAGGATAAATTGTTTTATCATATTTACCATCATGAGTATATAATCGTACATGATCTCGCCCCATCCCTTCAAAAACATAAATTCCTTCAGGAGCAGCACTCATAATGGGAAGAATCGCAATTCTTTTATAGGGGCTATAATATAAATCCTTTTCATATTCAGCTTGTAAGCCTAATGAAACACGAACTCGAATTGCTTCTAAATTGTCTACATATTTACCCGCATCATCTTTGTGATCCCATACAATAGTTTGCTCAAGAGAGCTTTTTAATAGTGGTGCCGGTGCTTTTGACCCTAGTACTCCACTCGCTAAATGCCTTATTATTTTGCCTTCAAGCGTCTCAATTGCTACTGTAACATCACAGTAATCTTTGGATGTAAATGTTATAGTTGTGGCATTTTTCTCTGTTCGCATTAATTCTGGTTTTTTAGCAAATTCAAAAACTTCTTTTCGTTTTACTTTAAATTCCTGAAACGCATCTTCTTGCGACCAAAGCTGGTAGCTGAATTGAAAAAACAATAAACAAAAAATAAAACTAATGAAACGCATGCGTAACTCCTAAAAACCTATTGATTTGGGATGTGATGAATATTGAGGGCGGGTGCAGAATTAATACCAGATTCTCTCTATTTTTTTTATAAAGCCAATATTTTTCATAAAAAACAATTATTGCTTCTTAAAATTATCTATTTGAAAATTTTATTCTTTCAGAAAACCATCAAAATAACCATTTGTCGGTTTCCCTATGGTAGAAAGCAACCGCTCATCAATGGTCGCTAGATTTTCAAATAATTCGCCCTTTTGTTCCGACCTAAATATTTTCACTAAATACTCAGACCATTCTGGGCCAGGGTGTCTAAAAGAAGAAACTAGCTGCTTCACTCTTTTCACGCACATCGAATTACCATTATCCTGCTCTAAATAGTTTTGAAACAAATTATTAAAAAACGCAAGAAACTCTATTTTGCTTGGGGGGGAAAATTTACCAGTTTCTCGAACCTCACGCACTTGTTTAAAAAGCCATGGGTTTTGCATGATGCCACGCCCCACCATCAAGCCACTAGCACCCGTTTGCTCACACACGCGATCAACAAGAAAGGGGTCAGAAACACCACCGTTATAGAGCAAAGGAACTCTTAATTTTTGAGATGCTTTCAAAGCTAATTCTGGGAAAACTTCGCCATAATAACCACTCGTTGCTAATCGACAATGTAAAGTAACAAAATCGCAATTACTCTCATTTAACGCTTCGATCAACTCATCAAATTTTTGAGTGGTTTGACTTCCAATTCGTGTTTTTACAGATAACCCAAGTGGTATCTCTTTACGAATGATTTGCAAAAGCTTTAAAGCTTCTTGGGGGTTCTCAGAGTGCCAAGCACCGCATTTGCGATTGATGGCAGATTTAGTAGGGCATCCCATATTTACATCCATGGAATAAATTCCTGCCTCCGCGAAATCGCGAATTACCTTTAATGCACCAGTGGCAGAAGCAGAAATTAACTGTGGAATTAACGGAATTTTACTATAGCCATCATTTTGGGACTTTAAAACATCCTTAATTTCTCTTTTAGAATAAGAATCATCATTTGCGACAACAATATATTCCGAAAGAAAAGCATCCATGCCCCCAATTGATTCCATCGTTCGACGAAAAGCATAATCCGTCACACCCTGCATAGGGGCTACAATTAATAAAGGTGTTTTTGTTTCAAATAATTTTCGAGAGTCCATTTGTGCTTCACTTCTAATTACAAGTTTTCTTTCCAAGATTGAATAGAAAGACCTTTTTCTACTTTTTTTAATTCTTCAATAAATAAGGCATATTCAGGCATGCTTCTGATGGAATCTAAATCTGGGTCAGTTTGAACCTTCAAAACATTTAAAGGATGTTTTGCTTTTGGGTCCATTAATTCAATATCGTAAAGAGGTAGTGTTTTATTTAAAAATTCTATAGCTTCTTTCGGTTTACCAGATAAGGCATAACAACACGCTAGGTTATAATAATTAACAACTAATATTTGTTTTTTTATAACATGTTGTTCGGGTATCGATTTACTATCTTCAAGAATTGCTATGGCTTTTAAGTAATACTTTTCGCTTAACGAGTAGTTTTTGTTCACAAGGCTGTTAAATGCTAATTCTGTTTTTTTGCCAATGGTTAGAAGTTCGTTTTTTTGCATCATACTATAATTTGTGTATACCCAAAAACTGTTTACAGTTAAAAAAGATAATAAAATTATAGATTTAATTAATTTTATGTGATTGTGAAATTTTTTTCTAACCAAAGCACCATCTATTTGAAAAGCACCTAATAAATTATTGATACGCTCTCTAAGCGAGCCATGATGCCAAGACGGTTTGTCTAGCGAAAAACCTCTGCCAGAAATTTTATAAAAAGAACTGACTAAATGTTCCGGTGTACCTTGCACTTCAGCCGCATTTAGATCGGCTTGTCTTTCACATTGCCTTGATAACCACCCCCATGCAAATCGAATGGCTATCACCATAAAAGTCACAGTAAGCATGTTTATAAGCATTTCAGTGCCTGGTATATATGCCAAAAACATAACTAACGATTGAACCAGCATAATAAAAAATAGATAAAAAATGATATGTTTGTATTTAGAATGACCTATCTCATGCAACATTACCGCCTCTATCTCTTTTTGATTTAACAGTTTCAATATATCGCGTGTAAAAAACAAATTTGTGGTACGCGGAAAAACACCAATCACCCCAGCTGTAATTAAACCGGGGGTATTCGCCAAATAGATTTCGTTATACTTAAAATTATTCTCTTTAGCCGTTTTTTGAAGTAATGCCTGAAATTCAGGGTCTTCTAATTTCCTCCACCCAGCAATAACCGGTAAAATTAATGGGAAAACCAAAAGCATGAAAAAAGGAAAAACTAACGGAATAAAAGTATCAAGAATATAATAAATTATCAGCTGAAACTCATCAATAGTTTCAAATTTCTTTATAGCAAAATAAATACTTTGCCAAGCAGTCAACCCCATAATTAATTCATAAATTATGACTAGAAAAAAACCTAACATAATAATACGATTGGCGCTAATAAAGGAAACTAATTGAGGAGTATTATAATCACGACTACCTTTTTGATTAAAAAAATAATACACCAGCATATACAAACAAAAAATCAAATAGTACTGAAATACGCATAACAAGCTAATCAAGGAATTAATAACAATACCTAGCGTTTGAATGGCATCGCCATTATTTAAATAGTTGTGAACAAAATATTGATAAAGCCACTGAAAATTATTTGTGGTGCTTTTAAATACTTGTAATAGCCATTGTGCTTCGGATGAATCATTTAAAGGGCTACTTAGCAAATAAACAAAGACGATATATGGCAATGCCTTTGAAATCCACAAAGTTTTTTCAGTAAATTGTGGCTTTATTTTATTAACAAAGTGAGAGCCATAAGTTGCAATTGCGATTATAAGTGGCGCTAAACCAAAGACAATTGCGAAAGCCAATGTTTTATTTGTTTCAGTCGTGCTAATGTTCCCACTGGATTTAACAGCAACTTGAATCAGCACGATAACGATTAAAATCGGCAGAAAAAGAAACATCTTTCTACCTTAACTTTCAATGGAAAACCTACAAAAAGTTGCACCCTGAGTAGTGTTACCGAACTCTAGCGATTTTGTTAATTTTTGAACATCCTTCATCGCATTGGCAGTTTCAGCATCCCCAGATACAACAACATTTACGGTGCTTAAAAAACCCATCGAAATAGAAGTCTGATTAAACACATAGACCATGTCTAAAGTGTTCGACTGTTCTTTACAAAAAATCGGATACAATTTTTGTACACAAACAACAGCGTTTGCTGCAAGCTTTTTAGGCAAATTAGTTTTATCAAGAATTGACCGAGTCATTACTACAGCCGTGTCAAAAAACTCAACGCTACATGGCAATCGAAGTTCTGCGAATTTTGATAATAAATTCTTGAAACCACGAGCCTTACCATCATCTGTTACAACATAGTGACAACTACAACTTGGGCAACGGTAGTAACCGCGAATTTCAAACTTTAAATTTTTATTACATACCAAACAACGAACCATTAATGGAAAAGATGTTGTGTTAGCGGGCATTTCACTAATGTCTCTTGGAACTTGCTTCGATGGTGCTGGCCCACTTGTTGCTCCCCCATCCTTAATCTGAAATGCTTTAACGCTATCTTCAATGGTTTGGTAAACATTAAAAAAATCCAATAAACCCAACATATTGAAAACCACTTCAACTTTATCAGGTATTTCTGTCAAAATCAGACAACCGCCTGCGGCATCTGCCTTATCATGATATTTCACTAATAAACCAACCCCCGTGCTATTGACATAGTCAACTTTACTAAGAGTAAGAATTATACGGGCTGTTTTCGCTAAAATTTTCTCAATTTCAGCCTCCAATTGCCCTACAGTATAAGCGTCAATTCGACCTTTTACATCAATATGTATTATGCCTGCGGAACCACCAATAGGCTTTGCTATGATTTCAATATTTTCTGCCATTCGCTCTCTCTAATCCCTTGAAAAATAGAAGATTATCTTTAATATCCTTGCACATTTCCAGATTATTTTTAACCTCAAAAAGCACCCTATCATGGCTCGAAAACAAAAAGCTTCTGTTACCAAGCAAAGACATGATACCTCAGAAAACGAGGATGATACAAAGTTTTACATAAAGTTCAAAGATCCACGATCAAAATCCCAAATCTTTTATTATTTTAATGAAGAAGACATTTTTGACCCATGTATCCCTTTAAACCATGGTGATATAGTTAGTGATTCCACATCGATTAACCTAGGAATCCCTAAACAAATGATGAAAACACCCGAAAAAAAGAAGCCTGAGCCCCCCCCTCAAAAGCCAATTACTCAAAGAAAGACAAATCTTCCCTATTTTGAAGATTCCACTTTACAGGTGCAAACGGCAAATTTTTTACCTTCCAACTTCGAAAATATCACAAAACCTAAGAATAAATCCGTGATTGACGATAGTTTTGAAGATGTAGGGTATATGACGGCAATGGATATAAAATATGTACCCGATGAGGAAGAAGTAGAGGAAGAACACGAAGAAGAGGAATTCCACGAGCTAGAAGAAATAGTTGAGCCAGTAAAGCCATCTCCAAAGAAAATTTTACAACTTCAAACAGCAATCGAACCAATCAAGCAACAAACCAATATGGAATTTTTAGTTCCCATTTCACTAAAAAAAGAAGAGTTCGACAAAAACATCTCAAATAACGAATGCCCTGAATACAAAATATGGGCTGAAACTCATTTAACAAAGGGCACTATACCTGCACGCTTGATTTCACCAGCGGAATTCAGATTATTAAAAAAATTAATTGGCATTAAAATGTAATGAAATTAGTCTCTGTTTTCTCACTCATAATTTTTATCCTACTAACCTCTTGTAGTCGCAAAGAAACCTATGGCGGTAGAATTTCTATTGACCCTGATACCGAAGCCATCACTCCTCTAAATCAAGAAGCTTGTTATTATCTTGCTTTTGAATGTCTAACCAAACGAAAGCCAAAAGAAGCGCGAGACTATTTAATTAAACTTGAAACTTTTCCTCAACCAGCCTCAAAAAAACTAATTTTAGAAGAAGGCGCTAAAACCTTATGGGCACTTTCCTATCTGGAAGAAAAAAATTACCCAGAAGCACTGAAATACATGCGTCTATTAAAATCAGTTAAAGCTCTACCGGAAGAACCAAATCGTTTTAACCCTGAAAGTAGTTACAACCAATTGCGTCATGTAAGGTCCTCATCCATTCAACTAAGAAATAGTTTGCCAGCACTAGAAGAGTATTTTGCTAAACTTGACAAAAATGCATTAAAACCAGCTCTTTACGCAAGTTTAAAAAAACAATGGAATGTATCTTTGCCATTCCAACTTCATAACGGAATGAGCAAAATCAGATATAATTTTCCGTCTCTGCCACAAGAGTAACTGGGTAAAATATTAACGCCAATTTAGATTTGGCCAATTATACTTTTTGCAAATATCCTTGAGTTTCGTGGAAGCATTTACAGCAACCGGGTTTCCTACTTCTAAAAATAAAGGCAAATCTGAATGATGGTCGCTATAAAAATAACTGTTTTTGTAGTCCAATTCTAATTTTTCTTCTGCCAAAAACTCACTTAATCTTTGGCATTTTTCTGCACCATAACAATGTTTGCCAATAATGCTAATTTCATTGTTTTTAAATTCACACCTAGTTCCAAGAGAATAATCTACAGCTAAATATTCACCGATTATGTTAATATAAATTTCTGGTGATGCTGAGATTAAAATGATTTTGTAACCATCGTTTTTATGGTTCTGTATCGCGATTTTAGCTTTTTCTGAAATGTATTTTTTTAGTTGCTGCCGCACAAATATTTGGCAGGTTTCTCGAATGCTTTCTTCTGTGTCATTTTTTAATAACTTAATAACATTTTTTTTTACTAAAATACGGTCTGCTCTAAAAACTCTAGTTTTTATCAACCCATAAAAGATGTGAAAAATCTGAAAAATTCTAATAGGCTTTTTTGCGATGATGTACCTAAAAAATATAAAAAAAGTATCACGCGTTGTTATTGTATTATCAACATCAAAAATAGCCGCTTTCACTTTTCATCCTAAAATTTTTTTTACTGATTGTATCGGTTGCTAATTGTCTAACAACATTAAAAATACATCTTCTCTCCTAACTAGATTCAGATTCTATTTGGTATGGGTTAAGAATTCCTTAAAACCACACTACTAATAAACATGCATATTTAAAACTATGTCATAAGGGCAATTATTTTCATATAGAAAACTATTTTTGCGATTATTGGGAATCTTTTGAAGATGTTTTGGATAAGTAGAGCGTGATGAAAAAGGGGCATTTTCAGACAAAATTTTCTCAGGTTTTTTTGTTAGCAAATAGGCACAAAAAAGGAGCGGTTTAAACATTTTCCAAAATACGGCTATTGGTGTTTCATAAGCAATTTCTGCTAATTGGCAACATCGATATTTATTCGCGTTTAATTTTTAAAACAATAGATTACTGTTAGCAGATTGGGAAAGCGTTTCTTGACTAAAGCACTACTAAGCTATAATAAGCCCCGCATAATATAAGCCCTTAAATAGCTAGCAGTTAGAGAAAATGAACCAGCCCCCAGAACCTACCGAAGAAGAACTAGGCAGATTTGGTAAAATTGTTTTATCGAAAAAATTTGCAAGTTTAAGTAAAGTAAAGGCTGTCATCCTACACCAACGCCAATTAATGCTTAAAGGCAAAAAGATTCGTCTTGGTGATTTAATGGTTAAGCTTGGGGTAATTACCGCCAGCCAACAAGAAGAAATTCTTAAAATTCAGAATTCCGTAAAATCGCCTATTCCTGGTTACGAAATCATGGAAAAATTAGGGCAAGGTGGTATGGGTGCCGTCTATCGTGGCAGACAAATTAATATGGACCGAATTGTGGCCATAAAAACACTTAACCCACAACTATCTTCCCAAAAAAGCTATGTTGAAAAATTTTTAAAAGAAGCTAAATCCGTTGCGCGCTTAAATCACAACAACATCATCAAAGGCATTGATGTAGGTCAAGTAAAAGGCCGTTATTTTTTTGTCATGGAATTTGTGGATGGCCCAACTCTACAAGAAAAAATCAATAAAGATGGGACATTTAGCGAAAAAGATGCTTTACAAATAATCTTACAAATTGCAGATGCAATCAAATATATCAAACAATTTGGTATTGTGCATCGAGATATTAAACCCGACAATATTATTCTAACCTCTCAAAATATACCGAAGTTAGCCGATTTAGGTTTAGTCTTAACCAATAATGAAACAGAAAAAGAAGCTCCGGCTGCTACCCCATCAAATAATGAATCACATAGTGGTAACACTTCGGTAATTAATACAAGTTTCGTTGGTACACCTCACTATATATCACCCGAACAAGCTCAACAAAAAGATGTTGATTTTCGCAGTGATATTTATTCTCTTGGTGCCACTTTATTCCATTTGATTACAGGCCGCACACCATTTACTGGTGACCGTTCGATCATTATTATGACAAAACACATTACAGAAGATTTAACGAACCCACGCGAACACAACCCAGCCCTATCAAAAGGGATAGCAGATTTAGTTTTTAAAATGATGGAAAAAGAACCAACTGCTAGACAACAATCGCCAGAAGAGTTAATTGAAGATATTAAAAAAGTTATGGAAACAGGCGAATTACCTGGTGCAGGTAAATCAAAATTACGCTCAAGAAAATCAAGAAGGAGACCAGGTTTAAGACGCGGCAGAAGAGTCAGAAGAAAATCGCCTTCCTCTAGAAGATCTGGCAAAACTAGGCGTCGCGAAATAGAAGAGAGTTCTGACGGTTTAGAAGTTACAACAGCAGAATTTTTAATTGACGAAGCAGAACTTGAGCCACCTGTAAAAATTAATTGCGAAGAAATGCTAAAGCTTGCCAAAGAAACCAAAGAATTCGCCAAAAAAGAAAATTATTTACTGCAAGCAATGAGTGATGACTCCGAAGAAAACGACATCGTATCACTAGAGGCAAAATGTCGATATGCCTATTTAATTTCAGTGGTTCGCAAAGAAGAAGCCATCGAAACTCTTTTAGAAATCATAGAAGATTTTATTGAATATTCTGACAATAAATATTACGGCTTAGCAGAAAAAAAACTTAAAGAATTAAATCACGCTTAAAACTTTAAGCGCACTAATTACTTCAAATATAATTACGGTGCTCATTTGAAACCACTTGACTTTAAAACAAAAAAAACTTTTGAGTTAGCACAGTTTCATATAAAAAACAAAGGGATTGTTCAAGAATTAATTCAATCCATTCCCTTACATAAATCTGACCTAGTAATTGAAATTGGCCCAGGTTTAGGGGTTATCACCCAAACAATGGCACCTCTCATAAAAGAACTAATTGCAATCGAACTAGATAAAACCAGAGAAAATGATCTTGCAATAGCGCTAAAACCACACACCAATTGCCAAGTCTATTGGATGGATTTCTTGAAATTTACCCTGCCGAAATCCCCATATAAAATTGTTTCCAATATTCCTTTTAACCTCACTCGAAAAATCTTGCAAAAAATTATCACAAGCGAAAATCTACCTGATTTGGTGTGTTTAATATTGCAAACTGAAGTGAGCGATAAAATTTGTCGACAAGAAGGCGAACACACTACTCTTTCAGCTCACATCCAAACTTTCTATAAATGTAAACCCATTAAAACATTTCAAAGGGATGATTTTTCACCACCAGCTCATGTGAATACCGTTGCCATTTTAATGGAACTTAAACCTGATGCTCCCATCATTAACAAGGCACTCTATTTTAATTTCATTGAAACATCCTTTGAAAACCCAGGTCAACCACTAAAAACTCGTTTAAAAAAACATTTTACATTTAAACAAATCAAACGAATTGGGTCTGATTTAAAAATAAATCTGGAACTTCCACCCCATACTCTAACAACAAAAAACTGGCTGAACCTATTTAATTTACACCATCAATTGAATAAAACTTGAAATAATTTTGTAAACCTTTCATTTTAAGGTTGCATTCGTTTTAGGCTGATGGAAAAAATACATTACATCTTTTAGCTAATTCTCGTTTACACAAGTAGGGCATTCGAAGCTTCGAATGCCCCTACAGAATTAATAAAACATTGGGTAAAGCAATATTTCCATTAGCCTTATAATGAAGTTTTGTGAAGCTACAATGGCAATACTTAGACATTATTTTAAAGCTGGTGAAATTTCCAATCCTTTAAGTGGTGCGCCGAAATTATCACCGATTATAATGCGCGTATTTTTTTGCCATTCCACTTCATCAGTCGTATCTAGTTTTAAAAGCACAATGTTTTCACCAGCATTTAAGGAAAGGCTTTGAGAATAATAGGCACCAAAACTAGTATGGTTGGCCTCCTCAACAACTTGCCTTGTATTTAAATAAATGGATATTTTGATGTTGGCAAAAGATTGCGTATTTAAAATGACAAAAACTCTTCCTTTTTCTTTCATCGTTAATTTTGTTGCCAAATACAAAATGCCACCTTTTTGTGGTGATAGATTATCGCCAAATTTAAATGTGCCATTCTCGGCTTGAAAAGATGCCTTTGGGTCAAATTCTAAACCTGATTTGATCACAACGGGCTTTTCAAGTGGCCCCATAAAAGAAAAAGTCTTATTGTTGAAAACATTATTGTATTCCATAAAAAACATTCTGGGGGCTACTGCAGAAAGTTTTGCAAGCTGAACTACATCCATAATATACTCAAAAGCATTTTTCTTGGCACTATTCTTTTGGTAAATATTCCTTAGCGAATGATAACACGCTCTGGGGTTATTTTTCAAGCTATTAAGAAATTTACCATACATAACCTTAAGTTCATTTTCATCCATTGACTTACTGAAAGATAAATAATCCGCCAACATCATTGAGCCATTATCATTACTTGCAGTTAATTTTTCTAAACCAGCTAAAATCGTTTCTGCTGTTTGACCATTATCTTTCAAAACTGCAGGCATTTTGATGCCATTAAAAGAAAATTCGAAATGTTTATTTTGCCCTTTAGGAAAGGTAAAACAATTCAATTTTTGACCTGCATGATAGTAATGATTTTCGATTAAATTTAAAGTTTCTAACTTCATATATGCATCATATACTAAAATTTTAGATTCATTATCAAGCACCTTCCCGAATCGATTACATAATTCTTTTACCCCTGATATTGAATAAAAATTAATATTGCCTAAACCTGATTTTTCAGGCCATAAACCATTTAAAAAAAAGGAACTGACAACTCTATCGCTAGGGAACCCTGCCATTAGACCAGGCAAAATCCACTCCAGATAAGGTTGACAAGGGTTCGAGCCAATTGGTCTACTATTATCCTGAAAAACAATCGATTGATTATTGTTTTTCATGCCTTTAATGCCCATTTCATAAACAGCTTTAACATCTCTTTTGCTACGCGCATCACGAAAATCTGTTTTATAGGGAAAAACCTCAACAGTGACCACAGATAATGCATATTCCATCCATTCTTTATTTAAATTAACTTCATTTGCGCGTTGTGATAACCTCTGAATAATTTTCATTATTTCATTTGAAAACTCAGAAGATAGCTCATTAACATTACCTTTGGTTTTCTTTAGCAAAAACACTTCTTCAATAAATAAAGTAGTCAGTATGTTAACGGCGCAGAAATACTTAGAATTTTCTTCAAGCATTTTATTCAACAATTGAATGTTGCTTTCAACGCTAAAAAAGCGGCGGCGGTCTTTTATCCATTTTGCAAAATCCTCACCTTGCGGGTAAAAATTTGTTTTATTTTCATACATAGCTGATCGCATTTGAAAATCCGATAACAAATCAGCTTCATCGTTTTCATAATTTAACCATGGGAAGAATCTGGCGCTGTTTCGATAGGCACCGCCCAATCGATACATTCCCTCACATTCATTATTATTAAACTGCCTTAACTCAATATTAAAATCAGGCAATGTTGTTTTAAACTCTCTTGCAAATGCACTTTCAAGTTCAAATCGCATAAATAGAGAAATATTACCCGCAATATCAACTTCCTTCCAAGATAAAATTCTGCCCGTTAAATTAGGGGTTACTTGGCATTTATCCCATAAATCAGGGTCCCATCGCACACCTATATCTCTAGCATGATACATAGCCTTACCATTACCACTAATATAAAAAACATAACTCCTATCAGATTTATTTTTAGGGTCTAGAGTTAATTTTAAATAAGCATATTTTTCATTACCAAAAGCTTGATAAGATAACTTTCTTTGTGGCTTACCATCTAAATACCCAATCCAATTCTTATCCGTAACATTTGTTGCCGGATACAATTCACTATAGGGCCAATCAAAATTTTTAGTATTTTCAACTCGAAATGATTGAATTCCTTCATAATTTAAATTTACATCAAAATTTTTAAAGAAATGCATTTCGCTACTTTTCATTACAAAAATAGAATCTTCAAGAGGGCAAACAATCATATCTTTAGGAAATTGACCATCGCCAGCATAACCAGAATTAAATTTTGCACTTTCAATCAATATTAATTTATCATCTTTAAACTCAAAAACTTCCAACCACCAAGCTGTAACCAAAATAAGTTTATTACCTTTTCGCTGAGCAGAAAAATTGAAATTATCATGGTCTCGTACACATTTTGTAGCAATAGGGTATTCTTTACCTTCATATAAATAAACTCCTTCACTGCCATACTTTTTAAAAATTCCAATATACCCCCCACCCATAACCTCATAGCATTCCTGAAATTTTGAAATCGGAGTTCCTTTATTTGCATCATACAGCATATTATACACAAACAAAAAATCTTTATCTAATTTCCAAGTATTAATTGTATATTTATGACTATTAGTGGGTTTTGCTTGCAATTGCAAATTGCCCGTTTTCAAATCATAAAAGCCAATGCTCGCATCAGAGTATTTAAGAAAGACAAGTTTGCCATTTTCAATATATATATCACTTCGAAGTGGCTGAACGATACTCCAAATCTCTAAACCTTTTTGCTGTAAATCATAACATCTCACAACATTTTGACCTATACCTAGTGTGACTAAGTAATTATCTTCAATACAAATTGTCTTGACTAATGGCGAGCTAATTTCTATTACAAATTTTTGTGTTTTCGTATCTAAAACTCGAATAGATTCATTCTCTGTTTGAAATGCAACATATTGCTTAGAAACACCTATTGCAGGCTTTATAACAACCTTGCTGTTAGGGAAATTACTGCTAAGAGATTCATATTCATAAGACCATTTTTTTTCACGCGTATATAAATCAGAGGCTGTAATTCTACCAAATTCTGAAACATATAAAATGTCATCACAAAAAGCATGCCAAGGGTACTGCCCATACCAAACGACACAAGGCGGAACATACTGCCCGTTATTCTGCACATAACTTTCTCTAAATAATGCTAAATGCTCATCTGCTACCATTAAATAATGGAAAGGTTTATTCGTTTTGTGTATTTTTGTCTTTTTCCAATAAAAGGCACCGGAAAAATACCCTTCAGGTATTTTAAGAGATACTTCTAAGTTGATGTTATCAATATTAATCTCTTTAGATGGCAAACCGTCTGGCTCAACCACTTTTGCAGTTGTAATTGCAGGTATATTTTCTACTAAGTTATTACTACTAAAATTTCCATCATTTTCAAAAATAAATGCTGATTGAGCAGTTAATACTACCGTATGATGATTGTCACCACGAATTTTTAATGGTTGGATCTTCAAAGAAATAATTTTTTTAATGTTACCAGATGATAGATCCATTATCATAATGCCATAATCCACTGGTATATAAAGCAACCCATTAATAATATTTCCTTCGCCTGTAATCTTTAAGCCTTTAGTAGAAGATTGCCATAAGATCTCCCCTGTTAATGGGTCTAAACGAAATACGCTTGTCTCATTCTTAATTTGAAAATTAGAATAAATCAAACATTCATTGTTCTCTCTGCTATGAATATAAAGCGGTCGATGATAAAAACTTTTCCACAAGGTATCGCTTGATTCTTTATTTACACCATTAAAAATTTGCGAATCTGGCGAAAAACTTACAAGCACATCTCCAAAAATTTGTATGTAACAGGAAGGTGCAAAGCCGTATTCATCATACATATCACTATTATGAAATAAACTGGTTCTAGATATGCCTTTTGCCCATATTAAATGACCCGATGTTGCATCAGCTTTAAACAGAACTCCCGTGCCAGAATAACCATAAATACTAGTTAATTCTTTAACAAAATGCTGATCATGGGTGAAAGTATTCCAATTTCTCGGGAAGGGATAAGAATTATAGTCCAACCTTTTATTTGGAATCGAAGAAAGAGTAGCGCGATTTAAAATTTTACCGGTGAAAGAATCAAAAACGGTATAGTTGATTGAATTTATAGTCTCATTATTTGATTGAGTCACACAAAATAATTTGCCTTGCCCTTCAATTGGGGTACACAAAGGTTCTTCCGTCAATGAATCGCTTCGCTCTGAAACATCCCATAATAAAGTGCCTTGCAAGTCGAAACATTTAATAGTTTTTTGATTTGAGAAATCTTTATTTGAAAGCATAAATAATTGGTTGCCTGCTTTTGAAATAATAAACCTTTTCTGAAATGGCCCTGGTTCCGAACTTTTTAAATACTCATTATCTGACCGATAAGACCAACTCACTGATTTATTCTTTATAGAATAATTCAATAAAAAATTCGACCCATTAATCAAAATACTTTTTTCAGTAAAAAACGGTTCAATCGGCTGAACCATTTTCACTAAATCATGATTCCAATATTGAACATGCGGTGATGGTAATGGTATTTCCTTTAAAAATTGACCAATTCCTGATTTTCGTTCTGTCTTATTTTCTGAAACCAGAAAATTTTTATCGATTGAGGTTTTATTTCCTTTGATTAAAAATTCAACACTTTTAAGTTTCTCTGAAATGGATTTTCTTAATTCAAAATGAATATCTGAAATGCTTTCTAAATAGGCCAATCGAGAAATTATTTGGGTGTGTAGCAAGGGGAATTGGTCAAAAATAATATTGGCTTGCGAAATGGCCTTAAGATAGCCCCCTCTTTTGAAAAATTCTTCCATGGCTATGTAGCGCAATTCTGGCAAAGGTACAATAGCATCATATTTCTCAATCACTTCTTGCAATAGGGTTATATCTCTTGTTTCTTTCGCTTTCTCTACCTTAGTTTGAATTTTTTGCTGACACAATTTGAAAAAATCTTCTTTGAATTTTGGGTTCTCATTTTGGCATTTTAAAAAATACCCTAATAAGCCATAAATCTTATCACCTCGCTTCACAAGTAGATTTTGTAAACTGGAATACAAATTAAAAGCTTTTGATAAAACTTCTTCTTTGCCATCATAGGTTTCAATAACTTCTTTAATCGAAGTAGCATACATATCATCAAATGAATTCAGAAGTATGATATCTTCTTCTCGAACTAACAAACCATCACGATTATTCTGAAAGGTGTAATTAATATATTTTAAATCTTCTGCGAATGGCTTTTGTTTTTCTTCGGTTTGCTTAAATAAATCGATGCATTCTGAAACTCGACCTATTCTATAAAACGCATGATAACGATCGACATAAAACTTTGCAGCAAATTTTTCTTTCTCCTGATATTCAGCATGAGAAGTAATAGTTTCAATGCATTTTTTAAAATACTCTTCTGCTAATTGATTTTTGCCATCGTAAATTAATTGAACAAAAAACTTTGTGTTAGCAATATTGTTTCGTACTATAAAGCCATTCCAAGATTCCTTTCTGGCATCAATCGTTTTGGCAATTTTAAAATAAACCTCTGGGTAATGTTGATAAATGCATTTCTCAATTTTATAGGCCTCAAATTCATCAGGGTTACTTGAAACCAATTTTTGCAATAGACCAAAGGCATTAGGGTTATTTGCAATCGCTTCTTTAGTTTTATCTTGGGTTAATATTTTTTCGATGAAAGCAGAACTTCCATTTTTATAGCTTGCTGCAACTAGAATTAAATCATTCACAACCCAATTAATGTCTTCTTTCAATTTAGAATTCACTTTTTCAATTACAGTTTTATTACTGAGGATAAGTTTTTCTTCTGAATATAAAGACAAACCTTGACCAGCTCGATAGCTAGTTGTTAACGACAACACATTATTGCCTTGCACTAAAGAGGTTAGCAAAGAGCCAGAGTTTTTTAAAACTACAACTCCATGATTAAGCACAACAATTGGCTTATCATTTAAAAAACCCTCACAACCAATTTCAACTTCACTTACTAATACAAAATTGCCAGCTTTGGCAATTTCAAAATTCCATTGAAAAATCATAGAGGGGTATTTAGCAATTTGCTTTTGATATTCATCAATTTTTTTTTGCGAATTTTCAGGGCTCAAAATTTCAATTGGAGCTTGAAATAGAGATAGCTTGTTGTTTTTTGAAACTAATTGATTTTGAGGAAACCTTTCTAACATATTTGATCTTTGCCATGTGACTTTATCTAAATTTTTGGGTGCAAAACTTAGTCCAATCAACGGATTCCTGATCAAAAGCTCGTTTAGGTCTTGCTCTTGGGATTGCAAATTCGAAAAGGTCAAACCAAATATAAAAACGACTAAAACTTTAATTCGTAACAAGGGAATCTCCTATAAAGAAAAAACCTGAAAATGGCATGTAAACTTCAATAAATTGTAAGAAAGGTCAAAGCACTAGCAGTTTTAACGATTAAGCAAATCGCATATAACAATATAACAAAAATTATTAATTTTGCCTATTTTTTACATATCAAACTATGCAAAATACATATCAAATTTTATGAAATGAATTTTCTTGTAGGAGCATTCGAAGCGTCGAACCGCCTTGTGGGTGCCTTCAGATGGTCTACTGTAGGGGCATCCCTTGTGGGTGCCCCAGATGATCTATGTAATAGAAGGGATTTACTGGTTGCAGTACTAGTCTATTTTCATCTACCAACAATGAGCAAATGAGTATTGGAATCGCCTGACGAGTTTCTGTTTTATAAAGGCTTTAGCTGAAGTAAAACCGTCGGGGCTTTTCGTTTGCTATTAATGATGATTGGGTAATTCGTTTTAAAACCCTCTGCATAAGGGCAACAATTGAGTATCCCTCGAAAAACATTACGCTGAATGACCTTTTCAACATCTGCCGGTAAAGGGTTTTGAGAGTGATGGCAACGAACCATTTCCTTCTTATTTTCAATTACGCCAGAAATATCAATATAAATATCAGGATGAAACTGATTGGTTTGTGTACCCATTGAGTTTTCGCTAAAATACAACTCTGTTTGATGATAAAGACCTGCCAACATAAGTGACTTAATAGAAATATTGTGCACAACCACATGATCAGGGTGTTCATTGATTGGCCAAAGTGTAAACACTGCACTCGGAGAGATTTGCTTAATTAATTCAGCCACTTTTTCGCAAATTTCTTTATCCGCATAAGTGTGTGCGTCAATTTGATTTAAAAATGTTAATCTAGCTCCCAAAATCTCGCAAGCCTTTGCTTCTTCTATTTCTCGAATACCAGCCGCTTCGGCTGGGCTTTTACCTTTAATGCCGTATTCACCCTTTGTTAGGCAAAACACATGCAAATCATATTGGTTTTTTAATAAATAGGCAGTGCCACCCATAGAATGTGATAAGTCATCAGGGTGGGCAACAATAAAAAGTATTGACTGTTTTTTAGGGATAGAACTCATAAAACAAACACCTTGCAATACTTTTTATTTACAATTGTAAATCGATTTACACTGGGTTCAATCGTTTCACTTTTTTTCTGTCGTTTTCATTTAAGATTCGTTTTCGTATACGAACATTTGTTGGTGTAACTTCTACATAGTCTTCTGGCCCAATGTATTCCAAGAAATCCTCAAGAGACATCTTGATGGCTGGGGCAAACACGGCCTTGTCATCAGTTCCAGAAGAACGAACATTTGTTAACTGTTTACCTTTTTGAACATTTACAATCAAATCATTGTCTTTATTGCACTCACCAATGATTTGACCTTCATAACACTCATCGCCAGGGTTAATAAAAAAACAACCACGATCTTGTAAATTACTTATAGCAAAAGCAGTTGCTTGGCCTGTGCCAGACGAAATAATTACGCCGTTTTTACGCCCAGGTAATTCGCCTTTAAACTCTTGATATTCCAAAAATCGGTGCGACATAATTGCTTCGCCCGCCGAAACATTTAGCACTTTAGTTCGCAACCCAATCAGACCTCTTGATGGAATATGATATTTTAAGTATTGGCGATTTCCTCGCCCTTCCATTTCTTTTAGGATGCCTTTTCGCATCCCTAATAATTCCATGACTTTGCCGCTTGACTCATCAGGCACTTCTATTACACATTCTTCAATCGGCTCCATTTTTTGGCCATTTTCTGAATGATAGATTACTTCTGGCTGCCCAACTTGCACCTCAAACCCTTCGCGTCGCATATTTTCAATTAACACTGCTAAATGCAACACCCCGCGCCCAGAAACCCAAAAAGAATCTCCTTTTTCAGAGTCTACAACTTTTAAAGCAACATCCGTTTCTAATTCAAGTGCCAAACGATCTCTTAAATGGCGTGAAGTTAAAAATTTACCGCCATCTTTGCCTACAAAAGGTGAATTATTAATTGTAAAAGTCATTCTAAGTGTCGGCTCATCTATTGCTATTGGTGGCAATGCCTCTGGAACATCTTTGTCTGCAATTGTATCGCCAATTTCAATATCCTCTAAACCAACAACTGCACAAATATCACCACATTCTACTCTATCTACTTTTGTACGCCCCAAACCTGTAAATGTAAAGATTTCTTTGGCTGTAAGCGATTTAATCTTACCGTCTTTTTTAATCACTTTTACGGCTTGACCTTGTTTAATAAAACCTCTATGAATTCTACCGATTGCAATACGCCCCACGAACGAAGAATAACTTAGCGTCTTCACTTGTAGCTGCAATGTACCCTCACGAACAGTTGGCGCCGGTACTTTTTCAATTATCATATCCATAAGCGGGTCTAAGTTTACACCTTTATCTTCTAAATGTAGCTTCGCCCATTTTTCACGACCTACAGCATATAATATCGGGAAGTGCAATTGCTCATCGGTTGCACCTAATTCCACAAACAAATCAAAAGCTTGGTCAACCACCCAGTCAGGGCGACAATTTAGCTTATCAATTTTATTAACAACTAATATTGGTTTTAACCCTAATGCTAAAGCCTTTGCTAACACAAACCTTGTTTGTGGCATAGGGCCTTCTAATGCATCAACCAACAATAAAACACTGTCAGCCATTTGCAAAGTTCTTTCTACTTCACCACCAAAATCACTGTGGCCCGGCGTGTCTATTATATTGATTTTATATCCTTTATACTGAACAGATATGTTTTTTGCTTTAATCGTAATACCGCGTTCGCGTTCTTGGTCAATGTTATCCAAAATTAACTCGCCAGCTTCTTCGCGTTCTCCTAATGTTTTTGTTTGATGAATGATACTGTCAACAAGCGTAGTTTTACCGTGGTCAACATGCGCAATTATTGCAATATTTCTAATTAAGTTACCCATTATACCTCTTCGTTAAAGTTTTATTTATTTTTTATTATTATTTGAGTAGATTCGAAAGGGGCTGAAAAGAGCTTTTACACCACCATCAATATTTACCAAAACACCTTTAGCCCTTTACCTTTATTTTGCCTTAGAATGGAATATCATCGTCAGTTAATTGGCTAGCAACATTTTTTTTTGGTGCAGGTTCTGCTGAATGCCCCATAGAAGGTTCTGCACTACTAGACTCACCAGCAGACTCACCTCTGCTACCTGAAAACGAAACTTTCTCGCCAGTTACATATAGTTTTGATCTCTTTTCGCCTTCTTTAGATGTCCAATTGTCAAGCTCCAATCGACCTTCCACTAAAATTTCTTTGCCTTTTGTAAAATAAGTTGAAACAAATTCAGCCGTTTTACCCCAAGTAGTAACATCAACAAACACAGTCTTTTTATTATCACCATAACCATTATTTACCGCCAAACCAAATTTGGTTAAAGCCATAGCCGATGTAGTATAAGACTTTTCTGGGTCTCGTGTTAATCTACCAATTAATATTACGCGATTAAAATCAGCCATGTTATCTTGCTCCTATTTTCATGTATTTTTTACCTATTTCTTACCTATTCCGAATAACCTTAAAATCTTGCCAAAAAAACCAACTTTTTTCTCACCAGATGCTTTAGCGCGTGCACTTTCAGAAGAGTCACGATTAGAGCTGTCATCAGAAGACTGATTCAAAACATTCATCAACTCATCATTACTCATTAAAGGCTTACCATCTAATACGCGTTGCATATCTTTCAAAAGCAATTGCGGCGTGGCATATCGCTCATTCACATCCCTTAAAATCATCTTGTATACTAAATCAGAAATGTTCTGCGCTATTGCTGGGTTTACATCTTTTAATCGCGGTGTTGGCTCTTCCATGATTTTTTTCATCACATCCATCATACCCCCACCAAAAAATGGCGGACGATTTGCAAATAAGTGAAACATCGTTGCACCCAATGAATAAATATCGCTACGACAATCAGCACGCTTAGAATCTTGAATTTGCTCTGGAGGCATATAATAAGGCGTGCCCAAAGTGACACCCGTTTTTGTTAAATTCATATCTTCACCAGCATTATCTTCATCATAAACTTCTTTTGCCAAACCCATATCGGTTAATTTTGCAACACCATCTTTAGTAATCATGATGTTGTCTGGCTTAATATCGCGGTGAACCATCTTGTGATCATAAGCAAATGCCAAAGCCTTAGCAATGTGCGAACCAACTAATAACTTGGTTCTCTCATTCATCTGCTTTTCTTCACTCTTTAATAAGTCTTTTAATGTACTACCATCAATGAATTCCATTGTGATATAATAAAAACCCTCAAATTCACCAAAACTATAGAATTCAACAAAATGCTTATGCTTTAATTTTAGCCCAGATTCCGCTTCGCGCTTAAATCTCTTAATAATTCGCTCTTGTTTGGCAAACTTTGGGTGCAATGTTTTAATTGCAATCTCTCGTCCCTCTGCATTTTTACCATAATATACGATCCCTGCCGCACCCTTACCTAGCGGTCGAAGAATTTTTATCCCTTCAATTACCTTACCTATCATTGGGTCCGAATTATCCACTGCTGCCTGAGGCACCGTTGGAACACCTATAGGAGTATTTGTTACAAAAGCTTCTGGCGAAGTTTTTTGACCCACAACCACTGTCGTACCACAACGCTGACAAACAAACATTTGACCAGCTGCCAAAGTCTCAGTGTTAAATTTAGCATTGCATTTTACGCAATAACTTCTAGGTATCATAGTTTTCTTTTAGTAAACAATCAAATCGTAACAATAAAATGTCGAAGCATTTTAAAGTTTCTTTTCGGATTCACAACGCAAATCAGGGCTTTAAGCCAATATGCTTCTTCATGAAAACCAATATTCTAATTCTAAAACGAAGGGTGTAAAGCGAATTTATTCATAAATATAGCATTATTTTAATTACGCCTTTTGATTTGCTAATACTTGCCGTCAATCTAAAGATAGATATTTTCTATTTGAAAATAATCTGAGGTTTTTTAAATGCATGCCCAAAACAGTCTTATTCTAATTTCTATAGACAGTCTATCACGAAGAATTACAATCCTAAACGAAAATTAATGCGTTTTCCCATCGGAAACTTTAAAACTTATTCAATCGACCTAATTTTAGGAAAACAAAAAAAGCAAAACTAAAAAAACTAACAAGCTATTTCCAGGGACTACCAATGAATCATCGAGAACCAAACATCGAATTATATGGCGTACCTTTTGTCGCAACAGATTTTAATGGAATGCCATACCGCTCACTTGGTAAATCTGGTTTAAAAGTTTCAAATGTAGGCTTAGGTACTTGGAAATTTGGTTTTCCCGAAACGGGCGACGGCTCGAGAACTGACCAAAAAGCATCTTTTGACATATTAGACCGTGCCATTCCACTGGGTGTTACTTTTTGGGATACTGCGAATCGATACAACAATGCATCTGGTAACTCAGAAAGAATCATTGGCAGGTGGCTTAAAAAAAATAGCGCTGAACGAAGAAATATTGTGCTAGCAACAAAAATATGTGGTGGCATGGATGGTCGTACCCCAAATCATTGCGGTTTATCGCGCGGTAATATTTTAGACTCTGTTTCGGCCTGCCTTGAGCGCTTGGAAACAAACTATATTGATTTACTTTTTTTTCACAATGTTGATGAAGTCACCCCACCAGAAGAAAGTTTATCGACGATTGAAGATTTGGTTCAAAAAGGAATTATTCGGTATTTTGCTGTTTCTAATTTTACAGCAGGTTTACTGGCAACTTATCAAAGACTAGAAAGCAAACTTAGTAATCGTTGTCGTGTAGTAGCCGTTGAAAATCAATTTGACCTATTAAATGGCGAAGGCACAAAACACGCTGGCGCTTTGTCTTATGCAACGAATAATCAAATTTCATTTATAGCATGGAGCCCTCTTGCACGCGGGCTTCTCACCAATCGCTATCTAGACCCATCCAAAGCTAAGTCAGGTGATCGCTTGTTCGATGAAGGAACTTTATCAAAAGACATAAATGAACAGCAACTAAACAAACTAAAAAAATTAAATGAATTAGCGAAACAACTAGGTTTAGAACTAAATCAATTAGCACTAGCATATACCTTAACTTTACCTGGAATGGGCCCAGTGATTCCAGCAGTTTCGTCTGTTCAACAGCTAGAATCAAACGCCAAAGCTGGCAAAATTACATTGTCATTAGAAATTCAAAAGCAAATAAAAACCATATTGAAAGACGATTAAAGGGTATTATCAATAGAATATTCTCAATAAATATACATGTTCAATCGACGCCTAAATTCTTGCAAAAAAATCAATCATTCGGAAAATCCCCTAACATGATTTTAACCAAGGTTAATCGTCATCTCGAATGATTCCTCCCAAACAAGATATTGGCTACAATAACATCTCTTATTATTTTATCCCTCTTGCAATACAAGCCATTTCGCAAAGTTTCACTTACCCACTAGTTGCTATCGTTGCCACGCAAGGCGAAGGCGGCCCTTTAAATTTCGCTGGTTTGATGCAAGGTATCAATATTATGAACATTATGGGTATGTTAGGTAGCGGCTTAATAACAACTGGCATGGTGTTTGGCAAATCAAAAGAAGGTTACGAATCATTTCGAAAATTAACCATAATCTTAGGCTTTATCGTTTGTTTTTTACAATTACTACTGGTAGTACCAGCTATTGCTCATTTTGTATTAGGCACTTTGTTAAATCTTCCAGAACAAATTGAAAAAGCAGCCTATAAAACCGTTTTGGTGAGCATTCCACTACAAATACTTTTCTTTATTAGAAACCCATACACTGTTGTTTTATATAATCATAAAGCTACCACCAAAGCAAGTATTCCCAGTTTTGCTAGAATTTTTTTAACAGCCATTATGGCTAAACTTTTTGTAACGATAGGTCTCGTAGGGCCTAGCTGGGCCATGGTGTGTATCGGTGTTCCTGTAGCCTTAGAAACTGCCCTTTATAAGTACTTTGCGACTCCCTATATCAAAAATCTACAGCCATCCCATTCTGAAACACCAAAAAAAATGGATATGTTTCTTTTCAATATACCTTTATCCATCAGCACGGTTTTAGTTTTTTTTACAACCTTTTTGATGGCCGCTTATATCGCAAGAGCCCCAAATAGTGTTCAAATGTTACCCATTTATTATTTAGCCCTTGGCCTAGTTAGCCCAATGAATTTTGCAGCTTCAAAAATTCAACCTATCGTAATATTGTTTGCGGATGAAACAAAAGGGCAATTTATTTTACCAAAATACTCTTTGTATGCAGGCATCGTTTTAGGGGCAATACCATTATTGTTTTTATTCCCATGGACAAGCCAACTATATTATGTGAACATACAAAATTTAAACCCAGAAGATTTGCCTCTTGTAAAAGAAACGGCACTCCTTTTATTTTTTGTACCCATCGCAGTAGCTCTGAGAGCTTATACAGAAGGCCTGGCGGCTTATCTCAAAAAAAACACGACTTATATCACTGGCCAAGCAATTTACCTAAGTACCGCAGCTGTGATTGGTTTTTTCGCCTTAAACTTAGGCTTATCTGGCAACTTAATTGGCGGAGTAGGTTTAATTTTTGCCAATCTAGCTTCAGCCGCCACCATGCGCCTCTCTTTATTTTGGGATAAACAAAGTAAACCAGAAACCGCAAGCGGCCCAGGCGGGCCAATTGAACAAATATAAACCTAAATTCCCCAGTCAAAAGTACATTAGAAAGTTTGCATATAAAATTATATTAGACTTCAAACAAATTTAGTAATAGGCCATCTCCGTAAATTTTTCATAATAAATAACATCCTCTGTATTGCTTTTAAAATCTTCAAGTTCGTTTTATGGGTCACCCACGAGGGCGTTTCGACGATTCGAATGCCCCTACAAAAAAAAATTTTAATAATAAATCGTATCAACCCAGTGTATTTTTAATTTTTTACAATGGAAGCAGTAAAGACGGATTTGAAACCCGTCTCTACAATTTGCTGAGTAGTTGCAGTATTTATATTATTGATTAAAATTTATTACGATTTTTTCTTTTTCAGTGTATTTCAGTGTTATTGTTGTTCGCATCGTGCTCACAACCCTACGGGCTCTCCGCTCTGCTACGAGCTAAGCTCTCGCCATCCATGGCTTCGCGATCAGTGGTTAACTCTTTCTTCTTGCCAAGTCGCGCTGATAGCACGCCTCTACAAGATGTTGTTTGGTTACAGTTTTTAGAGAGACCACAATAGTTTTTCATAAAGAGTGTCTTATATTTTATAGCTTTCAATCTATTTATGCGCAATCTAAATTCTTGCCATTTATTTCTGCAATGGCGGAAAAAATATTTTATACTCACTCACATTTTTTCGCTGCTATTATTTTGATTTTCTTTCTTTTGAATTTATAATTCAAGCAATAAACCCACGAATGAGTTTATTGCTTGAAAAGGTTCGTTACTTCAACACAGATAAAGCTGCACCAAAGTTAATATGAAATGGCACACCATCCAAAACCAACGCAGGTACAGATTTTACACCTGCTTGCTCAGCTTCTGGAAGCCTGCTCTTTTTTTCACCAAGATGAACAATCTCCACCAAGTATTGATTTTTATCGATGATTTTGGCAAGCTTTTGTTCCGCTTCAACACAAACAGGACATCCTGCATGATAAAAAACAGCTTTTTTACTCATTTGAAAAACCTTTCTTTATTGTTTAATTTATGCCCATCTGGAACACCCAAATTGACAGAAACAAAGATACAAATAATTTTTAATTCGAAAAGTAGGCACTTTTTGGTGAGTAGGAACCTTTTGGAGTAAATAACCACAATTATGGCAGACAAGAATCAAATAAAAATACGAAAAGAATACGAATGCCTAGAGCAAGTCGTAGGCTGCAAGTGGTCAGTGTCAGTTCTAATGGCAATACAAAATGGTATTGAACGACCAGGAGCTTTAGAAAGAGCCATTAAGGGAATTTCTACAAAAATTTTAACTGAAAGACTCAGAAAACTCACTGAATATAATCTGTTGGATAAGAAAAAATTCAACGAAGTGCCCGCAAAAACAATCTATACTCTCACCAACAAAGGAAAAATGTTAGTTAAAATCATTGAACAGCTTCATGAACTAGATAGTAGCGAATAAAATATTGAAAATCGAAGATAAAACGGAATAATTTCTAAAACATAATCAAGCGAAAATGATTGGCCAATGCACCGTAAAGACAATCAAAAATTAGGTAGCCAAAAATTCGACGGCCCCAAAAGTCCAAAAATAAAATGGTCGTAACAGCTAAATAGAGAGCATACACCAGCTTCGATTTTCTGGGGCAAAGTATTTGTTTGCGCCAAAGGTATTCACACACTATATGCGTTACAAGAAGAAAACAAGAAAATATTAAGTTTGCATTCAAACCATACAACCATTACAGATGTTGTGCAATTTGAATGCAAACCTTAAAAAAATTATTGCGGTGGAGGCATAACCTGAAAGGTTAATTCACCCGACTCAAACAAGGTCATATTAATGTCAAACTTCAAACTCAAAAGATTATTTTTAATTCGATATACTTTTGGCGTATTCAACAAAGGCACAATCGATGCCAAAGGAACTTCTGAACCTGTTTCAAAAGAGCTTAAAACCCAACCATTGCTACTTGTTACAGCACCAGCATTAAAAAGAATTACATTGTTAAGCGAATTGATTTTTGACATAGAAAACTTTTTAAGAACTGAATCAAAGTCCAGATAATCACCAGCTTTTAGATTACCATTAAAAATTGAGCCTCCTTGCTGTCCACCACCGCCAATAATTTCACCCCACTGAATAGTCTTGACAGACAAATCAATAACAAACCAGTATCTTTTACCTGCAAGCGTTTCTAATTCAAAAGGTTGCTTTAAAACACCTCCTGGCATAATAAAAACAGTCGGTACCCCCGAAGTAGAAATAAGGGTTCGGCCCAAACTGATATCCTGTTTGTAAACTTTAAGATCTGCTATAAAAGTTAAAGTAGATACACCATCAAAAGTCACATCCATTTTTAAATCTTTATCAATATCAAAAGAGCCGCCAGCTGATATATCTATAAATGGAGGAGGTAAAAACGCTTGAACGACAATTTCATCGGTTCTGAAGCCAATAAAATTTACATCTATCGGCTGACTAGAACCATCACCAAGTACAATTCCTGAGAAGGTCATAAAAGTTCCAGGTGTAGCTGTGAAAGTTCCACCGATTGCAACAACATCTTTTGAAGTTTTTTGCGTTTTCTTTGTTGGTAATCCTGTACCAATAAAACCTTCCGCAGAAATACCACTACCTAAAACGATTTGAGCGCTAGCTCCATTTGGCGCAACAGTGAAAATTAACTGACCATTGGTTGAACTGGTATCGATAAGTTTAGTGTCAGCATGGTAATATAACGCTTCGCCGCTTTTTAAACGAATATCATTCACACCACCCGGTATAGTTGTCGCCGCTTCACCTGTAGTAGACAAGTTACTATAGTTAATAACTGTGCCATCAAAAGTAGGTTGACCAAGGGCATTTTTTCTTCGTGCAATAATTTGAAAGCTGCCATTAGTGCGACCTTGTGGCAATTTAAAGGCGGGAACGACAATCTTTCTACTATTTGCATCTACGGTATAATCAATTCTGAAGTGAGGGAAAAATACTCCGTCAGCATTTACATTTTCAAATGATAAATTAACTTCATAGAAATCTGCATTATTAACTTTTTCCCATACAATTGAAATATCCTTTTGTGGCTCTAGTAGCACCCCATCAGACATAACAGTGGAAGTGCCGCTGCCTTGTTGAATGAAAATCAAGTTTTTATCAAAATCACCTACTTGGCTTGCTAAAGGCGGAATCAATAATTCTCTAGTGCCTTTCAAGACAGGGCGCACTGGGTGTGTACCAAACAATGTCGCATCCGAAATTGGCAAACCTGTGCTTGGATCGCGTGGTCTAAATGAAATTTCATAGGTAAAGGTAATTTTAGTATCAGGTTCAAATATTCCACCAACATCAAACATGGATGGTGCCGTTGATAAATCAATACTAAAATTATCAAACCCAACATCATTTAAACTTACCGAAGACCCTAACTTTAAAACACCTGTTGGTCTACTATCACCTGTATTGACAGAAAAATCTGCTGGAGTAAACTCAAAAAGCGATGTGCTACCATCAGAAGGGAAATCTGTCTTAGTGCCATTAGAACGATTTGAAGTTATGCGTAGCATGAATTGATAAACTTCATTCACATTTTCTTGGGCTTCAATAAAAATAAACTTTTCACCGTTCTCAGAAGCAAAAATTCCTGTAACCTTTGCGTCACCTGCTAAATTTGTTACATTTTGACCAGTTATAGGAGTGCCTATTAAATTAGGTTTAATATTAGGGTCATTATCATTCGGGTCAAATTTAGCAATATAGCCGTCCTTATCGCTATCAACTAAAACTCCGGTTGATTGAACAGAAGTATCGCTATAATTCGCCACAACCAAGCCTATTCTAAAATTATCTACAGCCGGGTTTTTAGTCTTTTTGTCAATCATAGCAACCATATCTGCATCACCAGAACTTTTCGCTCTAACAAATACCAGGTCACCTGTAACCAAATTAGAAACAGAGCTTGTAAATGTTAGACCCGTTGCAGACGGCCAAGTAAAGGTAGTAGTATCAAACTTTAATACGGCCAGACCACCCCCTGTAGGGCCATAATAATCAAGTCGACTCGGTACACTTGTAAAATCGCCAGCCTTGATATAAGCATTTACGGCTAATATTTCAGTTTCGCTACCTGTTCCAACTCGGTTCATAAAATCTTCACCAGCATAGCGAATCTGTGCTTTAGTTGCTACATCAGAGTTATAGCCAAACGGAACCTCTTCTGGTGCCGACCAACCCCATTTTCCTAAATCTAACCCACCATTTCCATCTTCAGGGAAAAAGGCAAAATCACCATAATTTAAGTTAACAAACAATAAAGGCGAACCACCCATTGTATTTAAAGCCGGCTTATTAGTGTCTGGTTTCTTTATCTTGCCATCAACGCCTATGCGTATGAAACATATATCCGCAAAACCGGGGGGCATTTTTATATCAATATTTTTAACAGCGAGCAACCAAAAAATACCTTTTCGGTCTTTCATCAAAAATGTTGGCGAACCATTTTTAAGAAAGCTTTGAATGCTTGAATCGTTATTATCTGTTAAAATAGCTTGTGTTGTCAAATCACCTTCTTTTAATGAAGATATTATCGATAAAAAATTTAACCCTAATGCTTTTTTAGGGTCAGCCAATCTTTCAAAGCCTGTGCTGGAACTTGTTTTTAAAGTAGGCTCTGCACCCGTCCAATTGACATATAAAGGTGCAATCAATGCCCCTGAAACACTACTAGAAAAAGTGGTGTCTAAGGAAAATTTACCTGAACTTAATAATGAGAATCTTAAATCCAAGGAACCATTTTTACCATCTAAAGAAATCGGCAGAATTGGCGGCAGATTTTCTTCAACATTACTAAAATCAACCCCCATTAATTCACCCGCATTTGCCCCACCCACAGTTTTTTGATTTGCAAGAAGGCCTAAACAAGGTAACTCAAAAAACTCTTCATCTGGCGGTATAACAAAAATACGATCTCCATTTATCAATAATGGGTCAGCGAACCCATCGGCAAAAAAGAATAAATTTGGTACATCATAAGCTCTACCCGATACTTTAATGCTTACAAGATATTTGCTACCAGTTGGTACGGCATCAAAAGTTATCTTCCAACTATTATTGCTACTATTTAGCGCAGCCACAACCCCTGATACCGCAGCCGCCGAACCGATGTCTGGTCCGTTTGTCCCAAAAGTTACCGGAATAACAGAAGCGCTTACAAGACTAGAAATGTCGGTAACAGTTCGATTATCATAGAATGCAAAATTTAAAGAAGCTTTAATCTGTGCTTTTTTATTAACACCATCTGGTATGCCACTCTTTTTAAATACGGGTAAATCGAATAATGGTGCGTCTAACCCATCATCTTCTCCTAGACTTCGAACTAAACTTTCGGCCGCTACAAAATCATCGGCAGCTGAAAATTCAGTTAAATTCAACAAAGATGTAACAAATTTGATAAGTGTAAAGTTCTCAGAGTCTTGTGCAGCTAAAAATTTATTGTTATCTAATCGAGGGCGCAAAGTTGTATCATCTAAAAAACTCAGCGATGAATCAATTTGAAAACTGGAATGCACTAGGTAGGTAATAAAGAAAATTGCTGATTTTGCAGTAAAATTGCTTGTATCCCCTAACAATTGACCATATAGAGAATTTTCATCCGTTATAGGTGGGAAGGCTGCAATTAAACCCCTAGCAATTGCATCGCGTGAGGTTTTAAATGCATTACTTTCCTTTATTAAAGCCCTTGCCTCCTCAGTTGTTTTAGGAAAAGCAAAAACAGTTTTTTGGGCATTACTACGATTCATACCCTCGCGTATGGCTTCGCCTATAAATTGAAACAAAAATCCATCACCAAATGTTAAGGAGTCAACTGCAGAAATGGGGTCTGAACCAAGCTGAATACTTAGTTTTCTAATGATTTCAGAGGCAACAACTTCTTCCCCTGTGGAAGGCGGAACTAAACCACCTGTAAATACCGGAACCGTATTTCCTTTTCCATCATCAACCAATGAAACAGCTTCTTGCCTCCACACAAAATAGTCAACCATTGTCGCAGCCAAGGAATTTAATGCCACTGTACCTTCATAATCTGCCAATGCATCAATTAACTCTGCTGAAACTAGTGGAGGAGATTTTTTTAAATGTTTCAAAAAACCATGAAATACTCTAAGGCGTTCTAATCTAATAAAATCTGCTGATGTCAAAGAATCTATTGGTTTAATAGCTAGCCCATCAACTTCTTCTTGTGAAGAAAAAAGGCTGTTAACAGCTGTAACCATTGTTGATATTTCTGAAACTTTAAACGCACGAATATTTCTATCACCAAAATGTTTTTTACCAGGCAAATTCTCTTCAGGTATATTACCAGGCAATGGTATCGCTATTGCAAAAAGTGGCTCTGTCGATGAGCTACCTGGCTCTACCACAACCGGAAACCCTAACGATATAAAAAATCGAATCAAGCTTTCAGTCTTCTTTGATTCAAATTCAAAATCAGTCTTGAAGGTTGATGACAAACTATCTAACAAAACACCATTGACGGTTAAAAGTTTTGCAAACGCCGGGTAGCTAGAAGGGTCTTTTAATACTTTTTCAATCACACTTTGAATTTGATCCCCTAAATTATTAATCAAACCTGTCAACTCTACACTAATTTCATTTGATATGGAATCACTAACAGCTTCATGTTTAACACCAGCTAAAAGCGATAGCTGGCTAATCTCTTCTGAAGTTAATGTCGAACTCGTGCTTCCTAGAATCGACAAAATTAAAGTTTTTTGCTCTTCTAACAAAATTAAGGCATTTTCGCTTTTAAAAGCATCTGCAAATTGTTCCAATGTCACACCTTCTGGCAATGCTAAACCTTTTAAAATTTCTTCCAAAATGGTGGATATTTCTGCATTTAAGGCTATGTATTGATTCTCAGTAGGAATGATTCCTAAATCCGCAAAAATTTTCTCAACCCAGTGAGCTACAATTCTATTGCGTGGGTCAGCTTTCACTAAAATATTAGGGTTAGATTCACTAACATTTTGAAAAAAATCCATTGAAACTACCTTGCCACCATCATCATAAATTGCACGCAAACGCAATACGCCCAATTTTTTAAATGCTGTTAAAATACGATTGCGATTGACATCAAGTAGTGGGTCTAAATCGGCAAAATCTGCTGTCTCACCAACTTCTGCAAAACGAGATTTTAAATAAGAAAACACATCTTCCGTTTTTAATTCATATCTACCCGTTTTATCAGTTTTTAACATCCCCACTACATTCGTGAAATTGGGGTCTGATAATTTGCCAAGAATAATTAAACAAGTTTTATTTTCGAATGAACTGGAATCTAAAACATCCTTATAACGCCTTCCCTTTTTGATTTTCTTATTCTTTTTGCCCGTAGAAGCAATCGATGTGAGAAGCAAGTCAACATCTCCTGAAGAAAGAGCTCTTTGGGTAGATGTCGTTACTGTCGAACCATCACCCGGAATTGGTGTCCCCGAGGAAGAACCCCCGCCGCCACAACTTAACAAAAATAAAATGGTTCCTAAATAGTAAATCGTGTGCTTCAATCGTAAAAACATGTTGCCCCCTCGCTATGTGTTTGAATTATTCCAAGTAATCTTGTGCTTTTTTTACAGTTTACATCACTATATAGGCAAAATCAAAAATCGTTACATTTTTATTAGAGTATTACCATACTTTTTCAAACTGAAACTTACCAAAAATTAGATATTCGCTCTTGTAGGTGAATTTCAAGCTTTTATGCTTATTTCAACCATTTTTTATAATATTTTAGAACACAAGAAACCTCGAATACATTCAAACAAATAAGATATGTTTTTGTACTGAATATCATAAATATAAGAAAACAAAAGCAATTTATGATATGTTTTGGGCATTTGTTGATATTTTAATATACATTATGGTGCTAGCATTTGGGTCATCTTAAAAGGAATCAGACTTTTCTAAACATTATTTTGAAAAGGGTTGTATATGAGCAAAAAATTAGAACAAAAAATAAGCGCCCCCATTATTCAAGACCCAAAGACTAATTTAGATGAAGATTTAACAAACCAAGAAGAAGCACAACCGAAATCAAAAAAACGAGGTTTTGCAGCTTGGCTAATATCCGGTTTGTTACATTTAGTGGTTGTAGGAATTTTGACTTTAATCATCGTGGCGCAAAGCACAAAAAAAGAAGACATCATTATTACAACTTCTATAGTTCCAGTTGAAGAAGAAAAACAAGAGGAAACAAAAGAAATTACTTTAGTAAAAGTCAAAACGGAAGTTAATGTAAAAGAGACTACCGATGTGCCCATGCTAACACAAACAGAAGAACAACCAACGGAACAAGTAGAGACAGCGAATGAAATGGAAACAGCCTCAGCTGAAGGAATCTCAGAAGCTATTTCTGATTCTCCACAAGTTGGGTCTGGTTTAATGGGCAATATTGGCGGTGGTGGTGGCGGTGGTGGTGCGTTTGGTCAAAGAACTGGTGGCGGCAAAAAAAGAGCTGTTATAAAAAATGGTGGCTCTAAAAAAACGGAAGCTGCGGTTGATGCTGGCCTAATGTGGCTTGCCACACATCAAGAAGCCGACGGTAGTTGGAATTGTGGCAAATACGAAGGCGAAGCCAACGAACAATTTAATGTTGCCACCACTGGTGCAGCTTTACTTGCTTTTCTAGGTGCAGGTTATAACGACAAAACAGGTAAATATAAAAACAATGTAAAAAAGGGTTTAGAATACTTAATGTCACAACACAAGGAATCTGGAGCTTTTTTTCATGATCTAGCAAACAACTACACAAATGGCATTTGTACTATGGCATTAGCGGAAGCAATTGGTTTAGGTTGTGGGGTACCAGCATGGAAAAAGAACCTTGAAAAATCAGTGGATAATATATTGAAACAACAAATACCTTATGCTGGTTGGACATATCACGATGGCTCTAAAAGAACAAAGGAGATAACAGATATGTCAGTAACAGGTTGGTGTATGATGGGGATGAAATCAGCGCTTCTAGTTGGCGTAAGGGAAAATGAAATCAAACGAGCCTTTTCTGAAGTTGGGGAGCTTTTAGACACCTCCTGTTATACAAAAGACAATACCTCTACAACAAAAGGCGATTCTTGGTACAACCCTGTCGAGAAAATGTTCAGCGGTAAAGGAAACGCCATGCAACCAATTGCGATGTTAATTAGACAATATATTGGATGGAATAGAACGGAACCATGGTTGGAAGCAGCAGCTAAAGGTCAACTATCTGTTCTGCCCAACCCACAAAATTCCATCGTCGCTTATCGAGTCTATTATGGGTATTTAGCATTATTTCAACAAGGCGGCGAGGAATGGAAAAAATGGAATGAAGCGGTAACCCCAATAGTTCTAAAACAACAAAGACAAGATGGCGATTTCAAAGGCTCATGGGACCCAAACCAAGGCGAAATGATGAAGGTCGGAGGCAGACCATTAACAACAGCGTTTTTATGTTTAAGCCTTGAAATTTATTACCGTTATGAATCAGTTATGAAACACTAATTTTCTAAAAAACACTTTAACTATTTAGCTTATTTTTTTGGGTAGCCAGATCGTCCTCGATCTGGTGCACCTTTTTTTCAATTCTAGTTTGCTGTCGAAAAACCGTGCATTCAAACTGAACAAAGTAGTCGATCTCAAATTGAATCGTTGCCGTTGATTGCACATTGTAGGGGCGGATTTAAAATCCAATGGTTGTTCAAATAAGAATTTCTGTACTACTCAGTGTATTTTTATTTTTTTTTCAATTGGCGTAGAGACGGGTTTCAAACCCGTCTCTACCTGATGAATCTAAAATTTGCTGAGCTACGAATTTCATTTCAATGGAAATGAGGGTAAAAGCGTCTAGCCTAGTGCAGCTAGACAGAAATTCGTTCTGGTAAATTTCAGGCTCGTTATTTTATTCAACCGAAACACCGCAAGTGCTAGCGAAATTAGTAGAAAAAGTACTAAGGCGGTTGTTAGCCTACTTTTTTCTCTCTTTCGTCTTCTCTGCCAGACAGCGGTGGTGCGACAAATCGCGGGTCTGGCTACGCAGTTAATTGGTGCGTAACCAGACCCTCCGCGGTCTGGTAGTGAAGACTAAGAACAAAAAAGAAAAAAATCACAGCAAACAAACAACCATTAAGCTTCTTATTTGTACAACCATTGGGTTTCAAACCCGTCTCTACTTGGTGAATCTAAAATTTGTTGAGTAGCTACGAATTTCATTTCAATGGAAATAAGGGTAAAAGCGTCTAGCCTAGTCAGCTAGACAGAAGTTCGTTCCAGTAAATTTCAAGCTCGTTATTTTATACAACCGAAACACCGCATCATTGAAAATTTTTAATCCAGAGAAGAGTTGGTTTTTAAATTCAAGCGCAAAGAAATATCCCCCTCCTAGGAGCGCTGGCAGGCTGCCGGCACTCCCAGAGAAAACTTAAAAAAAGGTTGCACAATAGAAAGCCAAGGCCGTGCCTTGGCTCTACGAATTTTTATTATTAAAAACATTTCTTTTAAGGGTGTTCGAAGCGTCGAACCGCCCTCGTGGGTGCCCAAAAAAAAACACATACCGTAGAGGCGTGCTATAAGCACGACTCTTGCCCCTTTAAAATGATAGACGCAAAGCATTGCGTCTCTACGGAGAGCCTTTTTTTAATCTTTGCCGTTTATTCCGCACATCATTGAAATTATTTTAATGTAGTTTGAACGCACAAAAAACCAAATAAATCTTCGTTTTTCGCTTTTATTACACATTATCATTAATATCTCCATGTTTCTTCTTTGAGATTCAAGAGAATTGGTTTTAAACTTACTACTATAACTGGCAAACCCTATAATTCTTTGTTTTATGCGGCAAAGGCAAGTAATTACGATAATTCATTATAAGGAGCAAAAACAATGGCTAAAACATCTAAAAAGTATTTGCGCGGTGACCCAGCTATACCCTATGAAAAAGATTTAAAAAAAGCATCCGAACTTGCGTCAAAATTAGTTAGGCCTGGCCATGAGCCACTTTATTTTTACAAAATTCGAGGTGACTGGAATCAAGCAAAAACAGATAAGTTTATGAAGTCATTGTCTGAAGAAAATGTCATTCTAATGAAAAAGCTAGGCGTACATTTACCTCAAAGATTCCATTTTTTTAAAGGCTTTGGTCTTAAAATGGAAAAGGATAGCATCCAGCAAACAATTGATGTTGCCAAATTAATGCATAAACACAATTTAATGGTTTCTGTTTATATTGGCGGCACCATATTTACGCAGTATTTTTACAAAGAAAGACCAGAAGCAAAAGACTGGGTTCGAAAAACCCAAGGCGGTGAAATGTGTACCTACTCAAGTTATCAGCTAGGTCGGTACTTCCCTTGTCTAAACAACCCTGAATACATTGAATATACATATCGTGTTTTAGATGTAGCTATCGATCAAGTGCAAGCCGACGAAATCTTTTTTGACAATCAAATTTTAAGAAACGAACCGCGTTCTTGTCGTTGTAATTACTGTATTGAACATTTAAATAAAATGATTCGTGAAAAATATACACTTGATGAATGTGAAGAAAGGTATGGGTTTCGCGAATATCCAGATATGCTTGCCCCACAATGGAGCCAAGCAAATAAACCATGGCGCTTAGACAGAATTGGCGAAACTTTGATTCAAGATTGGATAGACCACCGCATCTCCATGTTAAAAGAATTTTACACCAAAATGAAAAACTATGTAAAATCAAAAAGCAAAACGACCGCTGTAGGTATGAATATAAAAGGAATTCATGGACATAATAGAGGCTTCAATCACGGCGTAGATCACGGGGTTGTCAAAGACCTATTTGACTGGTCGTGTATCGATGGCTATCACCCTTCCTTTAAAGATGGTGTTTTAAATACTGAACTTCGGTTTTTTAAAGCGGCTCATTCAAATCACATGAATATTGAAAGTGATTTTTCCACTGACCTTAAATGTGCTGAAGGTCAAGTTTTTAATTACAAAAAATTTATCCCAGGTCATGGTCATCTTGGGGATATGGGTGATTGCCATTTAGTTTCCCCCACAACTTATTATTTCCGAGAAATTCAAAATAGACTTATGGATAAAAAACATGTGCATGATGTAGCTGTACTAAGAACCTACCCTAGCGTAAACTATAATTGCGCATCCGTTCATGAGAAACTATACCCACTTGAACAAACACTGATAATGCATCATATTCCATTTGGAATTATTTTCGACGAAAATATAGAAGAAATAGAAAAACATAGAATCATTGTACTGGGGGAACAAGAAGCTATTTCTGACAAATGGTTAGATGCCTTAGAAAAATTTATGAAAAAAGGCGGCGGCGTAATTGCAACTGGCAAAACGGCAAGCTATAATCATTGGTATCGCCCAAGACAACCTGTTCACGGGCTTGTTAGATTTTTAGGCCATGCACCAGCAGGTAAATACGAAGAAGTTGCGATTGGCAAAGGAAAGTTTGTTTATATTCCAGAATTAAAGGTTCATCAAAAATGGTCGATTGAAGATTGGTTTTCTGTAGATGCAGGCATAAAGCCAGTAATCAATGAGCAAGAAGTATTAAAAGCAATTAATGATGCTACTGGCAAAACTCCACTGATATATGATATTGATGGCCCACAAGGCTTATTACCAGAAGCTATTTGGGTAAGCGAAAACAAAGAGCTTGACTTGCATTTTGTGAATTATGGGGCTGAAAATATGCCTCTTTCTGTAAAAGTTGCTTTACCAAAAGGCAAAACAAACGCCGCAGTTAAACTAATCGTGCCTGATACGGGTATAAACGAATCTATCGATGTATCAATCGGAAAGATATCGATTTCAGTGAATCTGCGATCACCAAAAGTTTACTCTTGTTTACAAATCAAGTTTTCGTAATAATGTAATTTTTTGTAGAGACACGATTTTGTGTCTCTACTTTGATTATTCACTTTCCGCCATTGTTTCAGCAATAGTTACCAAATGATAGACTACTTTTCTGTAAGCCACAATCATGTCGGCATAGGAAGTAATAAGCAAAGGGTCGCGTTTTTCTTTTGCCGCAATCTCCCAACTTTCGCTTCGCATATTTTTAATCAATAGAATCAGCTCTTTACCTTCATTGGTTACTTTCAAAGCTCTTACCTTGTCGCTCATATCGCGGCCTGGCGTTAACACCCAATCAAAACAATGTTTTATTTTTTCACATAATTCTATCACTTCTTTGATTTGATTATCGTCTAAATTTAATTTGCTCTCTTCAATTTTTAATTGCAGTTTTAAAATTTGAGTAATGTAATCGCTGATGGTTTCATATTCATCGGCAATTATTAATTGTTCGCGACACTGAACTGCTGACTCAGAATTTAAAGTCTGCTGCATTAAATGGGTTACAAAGGTTGTAATTTCTTTTTTTACAACATCCAAGATGTCTTCGCTTTCAAAAATTTGTTTTGAAAGCGCCTTTTTGCGACTACTATCAGCTCTATAATACTCTGCCAAGTTTGTTAGCATCGACTTAGTATGTGCCCCCATTTTTTCAATTTCAATTTGGCTTTGTTCAATTTGCATTAAAGGGCTTTCGCCAATTTTAAACTCTAATCTGGTTAGTGTTTTTCTAATTTCCTTTTTATCTTTAACTAATTTTAAAAGCATTTGATTAAAATAAGCTAAAAATGGCAAAAAGAGCATAACATTCAAAATATTAAACATCGAATGAGTGGTCGACACAAAAAGTTGTCGATTGTGGTAGATATCACTATCTTTTTCATCCATTACCGTCAAATTAAAATCTTCTACATTAAAAATTGTGCTCAATGTAAATCTAATAATGATAATAAAAAAAGAAAATAATGCTGGTGCCCAAAAAGCACCAAATAAATTGAACATAATATGAAAATAGGCCGTTCTTTTCGCATTGGTTCCGGCGCCAATAGCTGCCAAATATGCCGTAATTGTAGTGCCCACATTTTCACCTAATACTAATGCTGCACCAGCCTCCATATTGATGATGCCTTGCCCCACCAAAACTAAGGTAATACCCAATGTGGCACTCGATGATTGTACAATTAAAGTTAATATGCAACCTACCAACGCACAACCCAAAACACCTAAATAACTACCCGCATTAAACATCGCGAAAAAATCTTTAAACTCTGGCATTTTTCTAAACGGCTTAAAACCTTCAGCCATCAACTCTAAACCAAAAAAAATCATTCCTATACCCATAACGGCCATAGAAATAAATCTCATTTTTTCACTCTTAACAAAAAGATACACTAAAGAAAACAAACCCAAAATAGGCAAACCGTATTGCCCAATCTTAATTACTAAAATCCAACCTGTAATCGTTGTACCAATATTCGCACCTAAAACTACTCCTAACGCTTGGGTTAACTGCATAACCCCTGAATTTACTAACCCCACCGTAATTACCGTCGTAATTGAACTCGATTGCACAATAAAAGTTACTAAAATTCCAACTAGGGTTGCTAAATATTTGTTGGCCGTTGCAAAATCTATTAATCGACGCAACGCAACACCTGATACATTTTGTATTCCATCTGACATGTAGCGCATGCCCAACATAAAAATGCCTAGGCCACCCAAAACATTAAAAATTATAGGTAAAAACTCCACCTTCATGAAAATCTTTCTGATTCTTTTTAGTTAATGTGTCGTACAAAAAGCATGCTATGATAGGGAATCTTTTTTAGATGCAATTGAAAGAAATATAGTTTCAAAATATTTCACTTTTTAACTCAAAAAATCGATAAAATACTCTAAAATCAATAAAACGGGCGGTTTCTTTTTTTGTAATTTATTGAATTTATTTAAAAGAAATTATTAAAACCTTAAACTAAATAATGTTCTATCTGTCAGATATCTCTTTTTACTTATACTTAACATACTAGTGCAATCTTGTTTTGATGTACCTTCTCATGTAAAATTGACCCCAATTAAGCAGTTTTACATTCAATGAACCATAGAAGCCAACAGGATAATGAATAGCTAGAATTTCAAAAGCCATTACAATTCCAATTTACCAACCTAAGAGGTATCTCATGAAGCAACATTTTTTAAAAAACATCACTTGGCCTAATTTTGGTTTCTCAAATACTCCCCCACAAATTCCATTAAAAGAATACGAGCGAAGATTGAATGAATGCAACGAATTAATAGAAAAACATAATTTAACTCACTTAGTCATTTATGCCGATCGCGAACATTTTGCCAATTTGTGTTATCTCACAGGTTTTGACCCACGATTCGAAGAAGCACTTATGATTATCAGAGCAAATGCAAAACCCCTTGTGCTTATCGGCAACGAATGCTTTGCTTATCTGGACGCTAGCCCTTTGATACAAGAGCATAAAATTAGAAAAGAACTTTTTCAAACTTTTTCGCTACTAAATCAACCGCGCGATAAATCAAGAAAACTAATAGAAATATTAAAGGATGAAAATATCAACACTAACTCTAAAATTGGATGTGTTGGAACAAAATATTTTGATTCCTGTGAATTTAGTGAATCTCAATACGCCATTGATATACCAACCTATTTGGTCGATTTACTAAGAAAACTAAGCTCCTATGAAAATGTAATTAATGCCTCCGACTTATTTATGCATCCTGAATATGGTATCAGAACCAATGTTGGGATTTACGACATTGCCTATTTAGAGTACACCAATGGCCTTGCATCCGAAGGTTTTAAAAACATGCTATTTGCAATTAAGGAAGGTGTATCCGATTTTGATTTAGCAAAAAAAATAGAATTTAATGGCACACCTCTTGGTTGCCACTTAACTTTTGTAACTGATTCAAATCACAAATACGGCCTATCGGGTCCAAATGGCTCCCTTATTAAAAAAGGGTCTGTACTTGCATCTAATTTTTGCTATTGGGGTGCAAATATTTGCAGAGCAGGTTGGGTGGTAAATAATGAAAACGAACTACCCCCTCAGGCAAAAGACTATATCCAAAATTTTGCAGGCAAATATTTCGAAGTGATGAACGAATGGTTTAAAAGTATGAAACCAGAAAAACTCGGAGGTGAAATCTACGATTTAATTCATAAAAACCTACCATTTGAAACCTTTGGAATTTATCTGAACCCTGGCCATCTCATTCACTTAGATGAATGGATAAGCTCTCCTATCTACAAAAATTCCAAAATTAAATTGCGATCTGGCATGGCAATGCAAGTTGATATTATCCCTTGTTCAGAAAAATATTTTTCTACACGCATGGAAGATGGTATCGTCATCGCCGATACCGCATTACAAAAAAACATTTTAGTTTCATTTCCTGAAGTTTTCAAAAGATGTAAAGCTAGAAAAGATTTTATGAATCAAACGCTCGGGCTTGAATTGCCAGAAGAGGTACTACCTCTCTCCAATATGACAGGAATCGTTAATCCATTCTTTCTAAACCCAAATCTGGTGTTTGCACTCAAATAATCAAAACGCTAAGCAACAATTCAGCGAAAACGGCCCCATTTCCCTTCAAAATTTCAGTTCTTCCCAGAAAACACGCGTACGCACAGAGGGAGGGGTATTTTTCTTTTTCAGTCTACAATTTTGGCCCAATTGTATAAATTAATAAACTAGCAAATAAGTACAGATGAAAAAATAAGGAATATAGTAATGCCTAGGCACGGAACTAGGCATTGAAATATTTTCGAAAAATTATTCGGTTACTTTTTTTCTACTATGAGCAGAAGGGCTATTTGATTTAGCAAATGGTTTTGGTTTGGGTTTCGCATTTTGGTATGGCTTATAATCATGACCTTTTACATGACTTGAGCCACGGCTACCGCCACCTGAACTTCGATTTTCTCCTGATCCTTTATAGCCCCCACCCGATCTACCACCCCGAACGCCACCAGAAAAACCTCTTCGGCCACCACCAGAACTTCTACGCGACGACCCACCACCTCCAGAACCACCACTAGCTAATTTGTGATATTGTGCTTCATTTAACCCAATCTTATCAGGCCCGTCTTCCGCACGATCTCCAACTAATTGCGTTACAAGTTTGGCGGCAAATTCCATTATATCAGTAGTTTCAGCAACTGACTTTATAAATTCTGTTGCTTCGGGCACCGCATCAACAGTAGCCATATGTTCCTTTATTTTTTCTAAACGACTTTTTCTTACTTGATCCAAATGAGGGATCACACGGTATTCCATCTTAGCACCAACACTATGGCGAATGCGCTCTAACTGGCGAAACTCCCTTGGTGTGATCAGCGTGATAGCAGTACCTGCCAAACCAGCCCGACCCGTACGCCCAATACGGTGAATATAGCTTTTGGAATCAAAAGGCATGTGGTAATTAAAAACATGCGTAACATCAGCAACATCCAAGCCACGCGCCGCAACATCCGTTGCAATTAAAATATCAAAGGCACCTTTTCTAAAACCAGACATAACTTCATTTCTTCTGGCTTGTACCAAATCACCGTGCAATGAACTTGCACTTACACCTCTTGCAACTAATGTCATGGTTAAAGCATCCACTTCAATTTTGGTACGACAAAAAACAATTGCCTTTTGAGGGTCTTGATCATCTATTAATCTAACAAGAGCATCTTCTCTTTCTGATTCTTCCATTACATAATACAACTGAACAATGTCTTGATTTGTACCATCTTTTGCATCAATCGTTTTAATCATTACTGGATTTTTTAGAATTTTCTTAGCTAAATCTTGTATCGGCTTAGGCATGGTCGCTGAAAAAAGCAAGGTTTGTCTTTCGCCTTTTAAGAAGGTAAAAATTTCTTTAATATCATCAAGAAAACCCATATCTAACATTTCATCGGCTTCATCTAGAACAACCATTGCAGGTTGCATATCCCCTAATTTGCCAGATTTTAATAAATCCAATAATCTACCAGGCGTAGCCGTTAATACTTGCACACCTCTCTGTACCATTTTAATTTGTCGTTCATAACCTTGGCCACCTAAAATAGTGCCGGTTCGAATATCCGCGAATTTACCTAACCGAAAAATTTCATCGCTCACTTGGGTTGCCAGTTCTCTTGTTGGCACTATGACTAGCAATTCAACGCCCTTATTGCCCTTCATTAAATTCATTGCTGGCAAACCAAAGGCTGCCGTCTTGCCTGTACCAGTGTGCGCTTGGGCTACGACATCAAACCCTTGCAAAATTACAGGAATACTCTTTTGCTGTATCGGGCTTGGCATTTTAAACCCGGCCTCTTGTATTCCTTTCATTATGCCTTCTTTTAAACCAAAACTTTCAAAACCCAAACCTTCATTTAATTCATCAACCATCATTAACTGTTTTTCTACCATTCTAAACTAACCTTTTTATTAAAAAATAATTTATTACAGGAACTTCTCAGTCATCAATCGATAGGGATACATGCACCTTAGGCAGGCCAGATTCTAATTATTAATGTGCGAAAAGTTCGCAAAATCGAGGCTATAAAATACCTTAAACCCCTTAAATTGCAAACACTTAGTACCTTTTTAGCCGTTATTTCTATTACTTTGGTTTGGTTTTATATGTTTTAAGGGTGGCATTTATAAAATATGGAACTAATTTTAGAGCCTAAGCACTCATTTTAAGATAAAAACAATGGGGGCTGTATGACCTTCGCCACCAACATTTACCTCCAAAAAAGCAGGAAACATTTAGGGGTATTCCGTTGCAAAATTTTACGGCTAATAGGCAGCCCGCAATAGGGGTTCGAAATACAGGGTGTATTCACCTTATGATGAAGTTTTGTGAAATTTAATAGGCGAATTCTCTAACAGACAACGGTGGTGCGATACTTCGCCGATCTGGCTACGCAAAAGCCTGCGTAACCAGACCCTCCGTGGTCTGGTAGTGAAGACAAAGAACAAAAAAGAACTGCCCTCCGTAATTAGATTGGGCGCATTCGACTTATGATGAAGTTTGTGAAATTTTTAAAAAGGTATGTATGCCGTATGGTGTTACCAAAGACACATCATGAGGCGAACAAACCCGAAATAAGCTAAAGTTGCATTATATTGCACATAATCGATAGCTGTACTTAGGAATCTAAAGGGCTTTTTACTGAAAACCGATTCGAGTTTAACACATGCGTATAAATCATTGTAGTGCTAACATCAGAATGGCCTAAAAGTTCCTGCACCGTGCGGATATCTTGACCTGATTCGAGGATATGAGTTGCAAAAGAATGCCTTAAACAATGAGGGGAAATATTTTTATGGATGTTAGCTTGTTTCGTGGCAATTTTCATTGCGCGCGAAAAGCTTTGGTCTAATACATGATGGCGACGATACATATTAGATCGTGGGTCTTTCGAAATATTATTAGCAGGGAATAAATATTGCCAGGCGAATTCAAAAGGTGCGTTCGGGTATTTTCTATCTAGAGCATTTGGCAAATAGACCGAGCCAAAACCTTTAGCAAGATCAGAATCATGCAAAGCTTTAATTTTTTCAATATGACTTTGCAATTCGTTGACGATTGTCTTTGGTAAAATTGTTCTACGATCTTTTTGCCCTTTCCCTTCTCGAACGGTTATTTCATTCCGATGAAAGTCAATATCTTTGATTCTTAGTTTTAAGCATTCGTTAACTCTTAAACCAGCGCCATAAATTATTTTACTGATTAATTGGTATTCGTTAGGAATAAAAAGAAATAATGTTTTGACTTCTTCCTTACTCATCACAACGGGTAATTTTTTGGGTCTTTTAGAGCGCACTACTTTTTCCGAGATATTAAAGGGCATGTCTAAGACCTCTCGATACAAAAATAGCAAGGCATTAAACGCTTGGTTTTGTGTGCTGACAGAAACATTCATCCTAACAACTAAATGGGTAAGAAAAGATTCAATTTCCTGCCCCCCCATATCCTTGGGATGTTTTTTATTATGAAATAAAATATATTTTTTTGCCCAAGCACAATAGCTTTTTTCGGTGCTGCGCGAATAGCTTTTTTCTCTAATTCTAATTGCGATTTGCTCTAACAGTTTAGGTTTTGTTAACATTTAAGTTTCCAATATAACTATACATAAATCCAGCCATATTTTTAATAAAAGGCTGGTTCTTGTCAAGTTAATCTTTCATTTTTCAGATAAAGACCTGATAAAAATATAAATATGGGAATCAAAAAATTTTTATTTATACAGACAACAGCAATAACGCCATATTGAAAATAAAAAATTACGATATTGTCAATTTTGCATATAACTACTTTAATGATAAATAGTTATGCAAAAATGCGCTTTTGATGTTATTTATCAAATTTTACGATTTGAAAACTAATTTATAAGTGCTTATTTTATAAATACTTAGAAAAACCACTAAAACTTTATATTCCATTTGCAAATTCACCTAATAACAACATTTTTGAAAATGGAACATATAATGTATACAATCAAAAAGTGTTATTTATCATATCTGACAGATAATAATATTGTTAGGCTAAAGTAATGACCATAGATACATCAGGAAAATGGTGGAAAGGATCTGCTCCAGAAGATTTGGAGGAGTATCTCCAAGCTCTTAGCGAAGGGTCCTATCCAATAGAAGAGTTTCGGCTCTCGCAATGTGATTGTGGTTCGAAAGAATTTTACTTGCATGTCGAACAAGATGAGGGAATTGCTCGACGGACTTGCACCAAATGTGGTAATAAGCACTGGATCGCGGATAGTGCGGAAAATTACGAAAAAGGTTCGCGGCTTAAAAAGTATAAGTGCGTTACTTGCAAATCTCACAATATAAATGTTGCTGTCGGTTTCAGTCTTTTGGAAGATAAAGCGGGGATCAAATGGTTGTTTGTAGGTAATCGTTGCGTAAAGTGTGGCATTCTTGGCTCAATGGTCGATTGGAAAATAAGCTATGCACCATCGTTGAAGCTTCTTGAACAAGCCTAACGAGGGCGCTTAAGCAGACGCACAAAAATCGCGCGCTGCTTAGCTCGGTGTTAGATTTTCATTATGAATTATAAAAAACTAAAAATATTATTACGCATCATAACAGCGATTTTAGCAATTTTCCCTAATAGTATAATTTATTTATTCGCACTCTTTGTTGCTCGCGATAATATTAGAACTGGTTCATTTCTATCATCTGCATTAGATATTTTAAATTTTCATGGTGTTATATTAGGCTTTTTAGGTATATGTTTATGCATATTTAATCAATATAACTATTATACATTTGCAATGCTTTTTTTGGGCACAATATCGCTTATTATACTGCTTCAAAGGGTCATATTAGCAAATGATGGCGCCTTAATTTTAATTTGGCCTCTAGCGATAATAATACCAAATAGTATACTATGCTTGAAAAACAAAGCAAAGAAATCTAACGAAAACGCTGCACGGGATGCTTCGCACCCGTGAGCTCGGCGTTAGGTTTTTAAAATATGACTTTCGAATATAAACTACAACCACTTCGCATTCCTACAGGTTGGACCGTCGGTTGGAACACATTTACAGAGATCGATCCGCTATCTATACAAAACGCTAATTCTGACCAATGGTTTAATTTTGACCAAGATATGTTTCAAGCCATTAATACACATTTCAATTTAATCATAGATCTAGGCTGGTATCCAAATCTTGAACCCAACGGTATTTTTAAACTAGTATTGATCACTCTATATGATACGACTGAGCAACAAGTGGCTAGTTGGGATCAGCCCTTGAAAAAATTAACAACTAGAGACAAATCAAAAATCGTAACAGCCATTGAAGACTGGATGAATGACCATTAAGTATGAGAATCCTTTCACCTAACAAAATCGCTGCATCGGACAGCTTCGCTGCCGATGAGCTCGGTGTTAAACTTCTCAAAATACCAAGTCAAATATTTTCAAAAATTAATTATAATAAAGATTTTTACACAGAGGGGGAAGAGAGGATTCACAGAGAGACACAGAGAAGAAATTTAATTTTTAATTTGGTATTTCATAAAATTTCTATCTTTTTTATTTTAAACTAATTTAAATCTAAAAAACTCTTCTCTGTGTAACTCTGTGAATCCTCTCTTCCCCCTCTGTGTAAAAGCTTTTTCATTGGTAACAATCATTTCTCTGTGAACTCACGGTAAGATTTATGCTTTTTATAGCTTTCAATTTCAATTTTAGTATAATTCAATTCTTTTAACAAGGCGCTGCATCGGAATTTTACTACGCTGCGCTTCGTAAAATCCGATGAGCTTGGTGTTATTTTCTAATATTATTCTACAATCTTCCCATAGGCATTTATTAAAAAAGTTTTTTTTATTAAAGAGCTTTGAATATCATTTTTTATTGGGGGAACTATATGAAAGTAAAATTTATTATTCTTTTGGTGATTGTGGTCTTTGTAATTGGCTGTGGGAATTCAGTAAATTCCGTGAAAGATGGTACACTGCAAGGGCGTGAACAAACGACAGTTGGAAACGCTTTTAATGCATATTTCAATGATCCCACTTGGGAATTTGGTGAAACGGAAAACAAAACTCAATTCGTAGAGTTTAAAGGAAAAGCAAAGAAGCTTATTCCGTTTGACGAAAAGAGTGTGATTATTATAGCAGAGGGAGCATTAGTTAAGATTCAGTTTATTTTGAAAAAAGATGGCTCTTTTGAGATAGGATATGCAGAAGCCCAATTCAAATTTAATCCAAAACTTTCTAAAGAAGAACTTCAACTGGTAATGTTGGTTTCAGATTTGAAGAGCATCAAAACAGATGGCACAGCAACACCTATTCAAGCAGAAGAAATAAATATTTTGCTTAACAGTATTTATAACTAAGGCCGATTAGACAGAGACGCCGCAAATTAGCTTGATGTTACTCAAGGAGAGTTTTATGAGTGTTCTAGTAAAGGTTATTCTATTTGTTGTTGTTGCTAGTGTAGGCTGCCTTTTAGTAAAAATCAGCTGGTGGTTTATTATAGTGCCTATTTTGATTTTGCTACTGTTTGATTTAGCAACAACAGATGGCAATATTACAAAAATTGTGATTCCTATAATAATTATTTTTCTAGTAATTACTTTTATCATTAAGGTCTTTTCAGGACCGAGTAATGAAGAGTTACTCAAAAGATTGACCGAGTCAAAAAACAATCTTTCTGCATATGAAAAAGCTGAAACTGATACAAGAACAAAGTTGCAAAGGGCTAAAAAAGAACAGGGGTGGTTTAGAGACACCTTTTGGGACACTGAGAATGTAGACAATTTACAAAAACAATTATCTGATTTAAAATCCTCAATCACCACTACAAAAAAAAATATTCAGAACACTGAAAACAAATTGGCAGAATGACAAGGTTTTTACAGCATCGTGCAAAGACAGATTTAACAGGTTTTCATAGATAGGATTTTTTTTATTAATTGCATATTTTTTTCTTCGCCACCTATAAAATCTGTTGCTAAAAATTCTTTCTTCTTTAAGCTTTTTCTGTATAATTCAATTCAAATAACGAGGGCGCTGCATCGGAATTTTACTACGCTTCGCTTCGTAAAATCCGATGAGCTCGGTGTTAATTGACATCTAACGCATTGGTGGCAAAAGGAAAATATATGGGGAAAAAAGTCTATTACATTTTAATAATTTCATTTATTTTATTTACGGGTTGTAATAGAAATTATAAAAGTTTAAAAATAGAAGACAAAAAAGAAGCACCAATTGCAAGTAAAAAATTCCTTCCACAATTTTCCGAGCCAAGAGGCGGTTGTAGTAATCCTGTCTTTTCTATAAATAGAATTGGAATTCCACCAGGTATGTACACAAATCTTTTTATAAAAATTAAATCTCAGCAAAATGAAAAATCAGCGCAAACAAATTATATCGAAATGACAAAACCAATTAATCTTCTCGATCAATTGTACGGTTTATATGGTTTAAAAATTATTTTTTCAAAAAAATATGAAGATCAGAAAAAGTTAGTATTGCTAAACGCAAACAAAGAAGTACTGTATGGTGGAGGTGGCTGTATTGTGAATCTTATTACTGTAATGGAAGCTGTTGAAATAATTGATAAATACGAGCCAATTAACGAATCGCTGCAGTAGACAGCTTCGCTGCTACTGAGCTCTGTGTTAGGTCTTAATAATATGGATAATAATTTTAAAGAATGGGAGCTCTCCCCTTCAATGGCCTCCATAACTACTCCAGCCATTCTTCTTCAAGAATCAGAGTATCCTGTGGGCACATATATACTAGCCTACGAAGCAAGCAATAATTCAAATGAATTTTCAATAATTGAGTTTTTTTTTGAGGACTCAGGTTTATTTAAATTACATAATGATCACATCAATCCATATAAAAAAAAACTACTTCCAGGCAAAATTTACTTTTGTAAAAACTCTCCAGAAGGTACTGGGCACGATACTTTCCATTGGTTAGTAGCTTTTGAAAAATCTGTTTATGAGGTAATAGGCTTTAATGCGGCAACACATACTGTCTTGGCTAAAAGCTCAACTGACGCTATAATTAAATTTATTAGTTCAACCTAACCAAAACGCTGCACGGGATGCTTCGCACCCGTGAGCTCGATGTTAGCTATTACAGAAGGAGCATCTAGTGGATCTGTTCATGATCGTGTTTTTCGGAGTCTTTCTCAGTGTCGTGATTATTAGAATTTTGGGGCGCCAGAATAAGCATGGGCGAAGTGGAGACGGCCGACCTTCGACGGGATTCCCAATAACCGGTGATGTTAATACTCCTGGAGCACCTTTGGGGCCACCCCAGATTAACCCAGCCACAGGCTTGCTGATGGTAGGTGGCTTTGATACTGCTGGAAATCCCTTTGGAACTTCGGGAGCTTCCCAGATTAATCCCGCAACAGGCCTGCCTATGGTGGGTGGTGTCGATGTAGCCGGCAATCCGTTTGGCAGCGCTCCTTCGTCGTAACGGAGATGCTGTAAGGAAGCTTAGGTTAAAGATTGGTGGAGTGGCTTACTTACCTTTGTCTCATCTTGTTGTTCAATATTGTTATTGTGGCAAAAAAAGTAATCTACAGCCCTTCTTTTCTACATACGCTAACAATACGCTGCAGTGGACTTGGCCAAACCGGTATTTCAGCATATACTCCACTTCTGGGGCCAAGCCACTGAGCTTGAGTCGTTAGATTGTAAATATGAAATTATCATTAATTATTATTTTAAGCTTTTCTCTTTGTTCATGTATATCGCTTAGACCTAACTCAAAATATTTAAGTCAAAAATCAATTCCTTCTAAAAATTTAAACGATTTTTGTAAGCGTTTTGAAAATTATCCTCAATTCTCAAGCGATATTTCAAATGAAATGCCATCTCTTTATGGGTTACTTGTTGATCCTAATAAAAAGTATGCAAATATTAATGGTTCGTTTGTCGAAATCAAAGCGTTAAATAAAAAACAATTTGAAATAACCTTGTGTTCTTCAAATGAAGAAATACTGGATCATGCAATCATAAAGTTTAATTTTAAAAAAGGATACTTACAAGGCAAAAAACATTTTGATTTCTCTTCTATCGTTTTCTTTTCAGGCATTTCAACTAGTTTATGCTCATTAGGTTTAAATAATAAAGGAAATATTAATGTATATGCCCCAAGAATTAGAATGTTTTTTTTCATTATTATGCCTATTCCCCCTTTTACTGCTGGCCCAAGAAGGAATGAGCGAATGAATAGATATGAGTTTTTATGCATAAACAAAAAAGAATCTAACGAAAACGCTGCACGGGATGCTACGCACCCGTGAGCTCGGCGTTATTTTCACACCAAGCCATAGTCAAATTAATTCTAAAATTCAATTGGGCTTTTCTTTTCTACCGTTAGTTTTAAAATTTCAATTTAAGCCACCGCCCAAGTCAAAATGCCCCTAAAAGATTCAAGCTTTTCGCTATTTCTAAGGCAAAGTATTCAACAATCATTTCAATTCTTGAGTCTTCTTTTTATAATCCAAGCAAAATAACTCGGCGTTGCACTAGAATTTTACTACGCTGCGCTCCGTAAAATCTAGTGAACTTGGTGTTAGAAAGGTTAATTATGAAACTATTCCTGATATTACTTTTATGCATTTTACCCTTTTCGGCATTGTTTTCTGAAGAGAAAGAGTATGACAAAATTAAACTTGAAGAAATCAAGAAATATTTAGGTGAGAAGCCAGAGGAATTATTTGGTACGCCAATTGATAAATTTATTAAGGATTTAAAATTATCAAATACTGAATGGAATTATGGTTACACAAATATCCCTAATGGTGAGCTAAGAATTTATCATTTTGATGGATTTTGTTTACATGTTCACCTAACTATTTTACCTAAAGATATAGAGTATAAAAATTGGAAATCATACAGCTCCACACAAAAAGAATTAAAGGATAACGGTATTCGCTATTTATCTGATTTCACATCTTATACACAAATCGACTATATCAAAAGAGCTGATACACGCATGAATGAATATTGGATTGCCGTCTACAAAGGGTTCCAAGAAAAAGCTAAATCAATTAACGAAGCCAAAAACAAAAATAAATAAAATTCTAACAAAATCGTTTCACGGGACGCTACGCGCCCGTGAACTCAACGTTAAAAATCAATTTTAGGAATTAATTTGACAAAATTTTTATTTTTTACCTTAGTGCTTTTTCTGAATTCATTATTGGCTTTTGCAGATGGTAGCTTTTTATTTAAATCTGACTTGCTTCCTATTTTACAAAGTGAAAAAATACTTGGTGAACATTTTCTTTCAAGTTATGATTTCTCAGAATCTGGCTCTGCAAGCAGATTAGGCAATATGGTAAATCCTAATTTAGCCGGTGCAAGAGTTGGCCCATATTGCATTAGTGGCAAATTAAAAGGAAGCGAAGGTCAATTCAATTTAAAAATTACGATTGATACAAATGTGATTTATTTTGATAGTAATGGAAAAGTATCAACCATAGAAAAGGCAACAAAAATAACAGAAACTTTTAAATCTTTCACTGTTGAAAAACAATAATTTTAACGAAATCGCTTCAGTAGACAGCTTTGCTGCTACTGAGCTCTATGTTAAACTTCTCAAAATACCAAGTCAAATATTTTCAAAAATTAATTATAATAAAGATTTTTACACAGAGGGGGAAGAGAGGATTCACAGAGAGACACAGAGAAGAAATTTAATTTTTAATTTGGTATTTCATAAAATTTCTATCTTTTTTATTTTAAACTAATTTAAATCTAAAAAACTCTTCTCTGTGTAACTCTGTGAATTCTCTCTTCCCCCTCTGTGTAAAAGCTTTTTCATTGGTAACAATCATTTCTCTGTGAACTCACGGTAAGATTTATGCTTTTTATAGCTTTCAATTTCAATTTTAGTATAATTCAATTCTTTTAACAAG
>Ga0209573_1000513_pt1 | contig 80524 bp, 54 predicted proteins | sample TNRBio252014_DNA_FD_185870 | JGI IMG/M metagenome (GOLD analysis project Ga0209573, IMG submission 185870) | Wastewater treatment Type I Accumulibacter community from EBPR Bioreactor in Madison, WI, USA - TNR Reactor_6/25/2014_ DNA (SPAdes)... | ecosystem: Engineered > Bioreactor > EBPR >... | reverse complement strand
TCGAAAAATCCATCGTCACCCTGCTTGAATCGCTCGGGGATGATATACATCAAGAAAAACTATGGACACTGCTAAATCCGGTTTTCCAGCGTTACGAAAAATCACAAATCTTGGGTTGTTGAACTATCAATTTGGCATAGGAACTGGGAAGCAGATAAGGGAAATGATTTTGTACTTAAGAAATACAATGTACGCTTAGATACGATTTTATATACAAACCATGCAAAAGTTGCTAAACTCGAAGTAGCACTAATGAACGCGTCTGTCTTTTTTTTAGGGGCCACCGCCGCGCCGCCCGCAATGGCCTTGTTATCCTATAAAAGTTAACGCCGGGCGGCGCGGCGGCCGGGCTGTCCGCTCCAAGTGCCTCCTTGGGGGTCGGCACTTCCGCTCCATCCCTTGTCCGGGGCGGGGAGCCTTAGAGAGGCCCGGCTAAATGGAGGTGTTTGACACTGGTTTAGGAAGTTACTCTCTATTCCGAATTTTTTAATCATAAAATTTATACAACCTGTATTTTTGTTTCGATAATAGTAGCTTTTTTTAGTGAAAAATCAACCCTTGAGACCAATAAAAGACCTGAACTAGGGTGATAAATATTTGTTTCAAAAATATTTTTTTTGATCTTCTGAACGCTTACAATTACTATTTTATTTGTACTCATATTAAATACAGGGTCTTTAATGTTTTCAAGAATATCTTCATTGTAGTGTATTTTGATCTGGCCGCCTTGAAACGCAAGTATCATTGCAGATGATCCAGGGACTACATTTACAAAGCATAACCTCTGTATGTCATCTATTTTTGACAGCTCAGATATGATCGTTTCTGAATTAATCACTTCTTGAATCACGCTTTCAAATACAGCGTTATGCTTACAAGAAAAAATTTCGCATAGTAACAAAATAAAGATTGCGATCAAAAACTTTGGGTTATTCATTTTTTTTCTGGAATAGTTGGTAAAGAATTTGGATTATGTACACTCGCATTTACCCTCATTAACCTGCAACATGTTCACTGAGAAAAGCCCGTAACTGACTCTATAGCAGAGTTGGATTTAGTCTCCCTCTCCCTAACTCCACACAAACGAGTAAACTCAGGCCTAATGATGATAATCAATATAGAAGTCATCAAATTTGCTCCGATCAGCTACTTTTAGGTAAAGTGATAATAGCTTTTGGTTATCCTCAGCAGTACACATGAAATCCTGCTTTCCCAAGCTTACTGGAATTCGTACAGACCCTAAATTATCCATATCAATTTTATTAAATCTATATATACCCATGGTACGATAGTAAATGGGCGATTTTCCATCTTCTTCATCCATACCCCATCCATGATAAAGTATCAACAGCCGCTCTTCCTTGGGATATAATATTATACACATAGGTGTAAGGCTGTAAAGAACGCACGATGAATTATCTGACCTACATAAGAGATGCCATTTTTCATCGATCAGCCGAAGTGCGAAGATATGTGGAATCCCATCTTCATCATTAACGGAAAGAAACAGCAATCCAGAATCTGTAAAAGTCAAATTACTTAGAGACCACTCCTTATTATCAAAAACATGCCAAACTGCCGAGGGTGGGCCTTCTATTAGCCTTTCTGAAAAGTAAGATGAATCTGCCAAAACCACCTGATCACCAATGAGTTCATCCTGAAAAACCAATACGCTATCGTTCAAATAAACCCGGATGCGCCCTAGCTTTTCCACCACGGTATCGAGAAATACCAAGGTATCTGGTAGCGATGGCTTGTGCAGTAATGAATCAACTGCCTCAGCAGTTGTGTTTTTGCCTGCATTAGGGCTCAGGTTGCAACTAAGCCCCTCACAACCAAACCATAAGAGCAAACAGATGAATCCAAATATACGCTGCGATGACAAGTGGGTTCTCATTGGAAAAGCTCTAGTTACATGGACGCTAATGATTATTTATCCCTCCTTGAGCCATGCTCATACAGATTGAAGTGTCTCTTGCCGCTACCAACATAGTATTATTATCAATATATTTTAGCCGCATGGGTAGATCTACGCTCCTTACAATGCTATCATTCACTATACTTCGCTTTATTATTTCATACGACTGGAAAGCTTCTGGTATTATCCACAACCCCCAAAAGCTCAGTGTAGTGCTGTCCCTATTGCAGTAGCCAATGTTTTTTGTAGTTCCATACCTGGATTGAAAAAAATATGGCTTTATCGTTTCTTTTTCAAGATTAAACGTCATATAAAGCCTTATAGCCGTAGCGGATCCCGTAGAGTAGCTGCACTCACCCAGCAATAATAGCCAACGAGCTCCCTTATGATAAAACTGATAGACCCCAATTGACATTACGTCCATTGCGACCTCTGGAGGAATAGATATCTTCTTGCCGTTTAACTCAAGCGTATAGGTGCCTTTTTCCTGCGTATGACTAAGTGAAAAATCATCATATATCGGATAAAATCTACTCCTGTATACCCTTGTGCGTTCATTTGAATCAAAATATTCAAACTGCCCCTTGATTGTATCTATCGTTATTGGAGTAAAGTCAAACCGATCTACTAAATCGTCCACATCAATAGCTAATGAATCTGGAGGCAAGCTCCCTGTCATCTTCTGGTCAGGCTTTACCGGGCCTTTTAGGGTACAAAACCCCAATATTAGCATAAATGACAATGGAATGATCCGCATGATTAAAATTTTGGTGCTCCAGTAGCATCAATGACCGCGTCTGTTTTTTTCATGAAGGTATTTTTCCACTAGTGCGAGCCTCCCGCCATCCATCAGCCGCGCTCTCACTCAATCTATATCAAAGCAAAATCCCCTGCCTATGCCCCTTTTATGCCCCAAGATACGCCGCTTTAAGGAAAAAGGCAAGCCCATGCCGCCCGATCAAAGCTTGTGGGGTATTTTTTTAGGGGCCACCGCCGCGCCGCCCGCAATGGCATTGTTGCCCTATAAAAGTTAACGCCGGGCGGCGCGGCGGCCGGGCTGTCCGCTCCAAGTGCCTCCTTGGGGTCGGCACTTCCGCTCCATCCCTTGGCCGGGGCGTGCGGCCCTAAAGAGGCGCGGCTAAATCAATGCGTTTGACACAGGTTGATGAAGTTACTCCTTTATTATATGGCACAGTTTGATTTAGCCTTCCCAAAATTACTCGGATTCGATCCATCTAATGAGCGCCGCTTTTTTCATATATCCCACAGGCCCCTTAATTATATTTAGATTTGACTCTAATATTACATAACAAGGCTGGTTTTTTAATCCCATACTAGCCTGTAAATCATGATTAAATTCCCCTAAAGTTTTCCCATTATCTAGTATTGTTCTGTCATCGACCATCAAGTGGATGACGGTATAATCTTCGAGTAATTGAATGATCTCATCATCTTCAATAAGCTTTAATGTCGACATGGTAGGATTTGCCCAGAAATCAAATATCAATAGTATTAACTGATTTTGTTTTTGGGCATAGCTAATGCCTTCTCTGTAATTTTGAAAATAGGCAAGCTCAACTGGTTTTTTTTCTGCTATGCATGCCACCAATAACAATAACATGATGATAAAGAGACTATTTCTCATAGGCCACCTTTTGCAGTTTTTTCATTAAAGAATCTAAAGTCATCATGGAAGCCACTACCAGCATCTTGTAGCTTTATAAGGTTTGGAGGTTCTGACGCACCATTTTTCTGTAAAATGTATATGTTGCCACTAGAATCCTTCCCTGCATAAACCCCAGTATGTTGAGGATAGCCCCCTGAATAATTCATGGCCACAATGGTTTCACCATAAATCGCGTCTTTAGAAGAACCCTCTTTAAAATATCGATCTAAAACACCTTGCATCCTTTCTGGCTCAATGATGTCTTCGCCAAAAGAACTTTCATTATATATCTCCTTTTCCCAGACCCCATTTATGGCAAAATGATAGCAATTATAATTTTTTTCTGCATTTATAGACTGCTCAACAGGAAACAGACTTGAATTTTCTTCCGCAAAAGATAGTGCCCTTGAATAATTATCTTCAGGAAGCGTAACAATGACTCCTCCTAAAGCAGAATCATATAGGTCCTCAATTTGTGAATTTGAAAATCTAGTGGAACCTCCCAAATATTTTTGTAGAGTCTGGAGGTTGTCTCCTTGTTCCGCTACTAACTGGATTCTTCCACCAGAGACTACCCTTGGTTTCCATTCGGGGGCTTGGCCAGTAGGATCAACTAGTAACATTGGATTATTTAACACATAGTTATACCCACTCCACCCCGCATACTCCGCCGCCAGCGGGTCTATGCTCAAAAACCGGCCCAGGTCCGAGTCATAAAACCGCGCGCCCCGGTAGTCGTAGCCGGTTTCGATGTCTCTTTCGTGTTGGGTAGTCAGGTAGCGCTCGCCCGTGCAGTTGAGCCACTCCCGCAGTATTTTGCCGTAGGGGTAATAATCCGCTAAGTACTCCGGAACATAAGTAGGGTCTTCTTCCCCGGCCTTGAGCACGGTATGGAACACCATACGGGTATTGCCTAAGTGGTCGTATAGGTAGTAGCTCAGTTGCAGGCTCGTACCCGCCTGCCCGCCGCCGCTGCTGCCGCCCGTATTGCCCGTGATGGGGTCGCCGGGCAGGCCCGCGGGTATGGGCGGGAGGGGGTCTATGCGGAGAGGTAGGGGGTTCATGGCTCCTTTTATGCCCCAAGATACGCCGCTTTAAGGAAAAAGGCAAGCCCACACCGCCTAATCAAAGCTTGTGGGTTGTTTCTTAGGGGCCACCGCCGCGCCGCCCGCAATGGCGTTGTTGCCCTATAAAAGTTAATGCCGGGCGGCGCGGCGGCTGAGGTCGCCTGCTGCAAGGAGGTTGATGTTGACTACTTTACCACAGTTACTTACTCGATCGGGTATACATTTATTTCTTTCTCATTACTCTCTTGTGGTAGAACTCTGTGTGAAAGTACCCTTATTAAATCGATAAAAAAACTGTTCTCTTCCTCTAAAATCAATGATTGGGCTACCATCTTCTGCTTGTCTTAAAAAAGCATAAAATCTACATTTTTTTCCCGTGGGTTTTATCAAATCCCTCCTACTCCCTTGTTCATCTGTGAAGACGTAGGTTTCTAAAGGTCCGCTTAATTTAACTAAATACCCCTTGTAGCGCATTAAGCCAAACCCCATACGACGAACAAAAGTATTGGGGTCATAGCCTATAAGAGGAAACTCTAAAAGGTAGGCTCTGGTTAATTTAAATTGGAACAGCAGATACTCTTCTTTTTGTGTTGAGGCTACACTTATAAAAATTGGCGTATATTCCACCTTATCCATGACTACTTTGTTATTCTGGCCATAGCTGATCAAAGAATCCAAAATATCCATAAAACCAGGATCCACCACCTCATACTCATCCATCTCCACAAGAAAAGAGTCCAAGGATGCTACTGGTAGTTTTTCTTTATCTGGTAATTTCACCTTACCTGAAGCCCCGCACCCAGACCAAAATTCGCCTAATATAAAGCAAGAAAGTATAAAATACAATATATTTTTCATTTTATCAAATTAGTATTCCTTATATACACCTGAAAAATAAACTCTAAGTCTGACGCTTGAGTTTCCCGCTCGAATTTTAGAAGCAAAGGCTTTATCCGCATCCGATGCATCTAAACGACTATCGTCATTCATGATTCTTCTGGTAGGGTGGCTATGGTCATAGTAGAATAGCGTTTCGGGACTATCGGTCGCCAAAGATGCTCCCAGAGTTTCATTAGCAGGTAGATGAGAGGTTGTTAACTGCGTTCGTTCTGCCCCTGAAAGCGACTCATCCTTGAATATTGACCATTCAACATCTGTATTATTTGCAAGAAATTCAAATGCCTCACGTGCTGATTTTTCATTTGTTCCAAATCCAATCAGAGTACCAGAAGCTTGTCCACTACCATCACTTGCACTTAAAGTAACTTTTCTTGCACCTCTCAAAGCTCCTTTTTGTACGTCAACATGAGGTTGTTTAACCTCGCCGTTTTTGTTATAATCTACTTGATCACCAGCAACTAATAGATCAACTTCGTTTCCTTGATCATCGTAGTGCCGTTTATCATCTACCTTTGTGATCATGCCCTCTCTATCAACTTTATAAGTAGCTTCAACACTCCTCCCATCCGGATCCACCAACCTCACCGGATTCCCCAGCACATAATTATACGTACTCCACCCCGCATACTCCGCCGCCAGCGGGTCTACGCTCAAAAACCTGCCCAAGTCCGAGTCATAAAACCGCGCGCCCCGGTAGTCGTAGCCGGTTTCTATATCCCTTTCATGCTGAGTAGTCAGGTAGCGTTCGCCCGTGCAGTTGAGCCACTCGCGCAGTATTTTGCCGTAGGGGTAGTAGTCGGCTAAGTATTCTGGCACATAAGTGGGGTCTTCTTCCCCGGCCTTGAGCACGGTATGGAACACCATGCGGGTATTGCCTAAGTGGTCGTAGCCATAGTAGCTCAGTTGCAGGCTCGTACCCGCCTGCCCGCCGCCGCCGCTGCCGCCCGTATTGCCCGTGATGGGGTCGCCGGGCAGACCGGCGGGTATGGGCGGGAGGGGGTCTATGCGGAGAGGAAGGGGGCTCATGGCTCCTTTTATGCCCCAAGATACGCCGCTTTAAGGAAAAAGGCAAGCCCATACCGCCCGATCAAAGCTTATGGGTTGTTTTTTAGGGGCCACCGTCGCGCCGCCCTAAAGAGGTGCGGCTAAATAGATACATTTGACACATTTTGAGTAGGTCCGCTGAAGGTACTCCTTGGACTATCATTCTTAAACTAAAAATCCATATAAAAGCCATCATATTTATTTTGGTTAGCTACCTTTAAATAAGATCTAAACCACCTTTCATTATCCTCAGCATTACAGTGACACTCGCCTAAATTCATGGCAAATCTTATACTCCCTAAGGTGGTCATATCCGTTTTATTAAACTGATATATACTCAATCCCTTATAGTAAATAGGGGGGGCATCATCTTTTTCATCTATTCCCCATCCACCTTCCATTATAAAAAAACGATCTTGCTTAGGATATAGAACAGTACAAATACCTACAACACTGTGAAAGTAGCAAAATGTATTAGACTCACATAAGCGATACCATCTTCCATCTACCAATCGAAGGGCAAAAAAATGCAGAGACCCCTCTTCATCATCAACGGAAAGAAATAACAATCCCGAATCTGTAAAAGTCAAGTTACTCTTAAACCACCTCTCATTATCAAAAACATACCAGTTAGCCCCTGATGGGGGTTGTGTTGGTAGGCGGCGCTTCGAGAAGTAAGACGAATCTTTCAAAACCACCTGATCACCAATGAGTTCATCCTGAAAAACCAATACGCTATCGTTCAAATAAACCCGGATGCGCCCTAGCTTTTCCACCACGGTATCGAGAAATACCAAGGTATCTGGTAGCGATGGCTTGTGCAGTAATGAATCAACTGCCTCAGCAGTTGTGTTTTTGCCTGCATTAGGGCTCAGGTTGCAACTAAGCCCCTCACAACCAAACCATAAGAGCAAACAGATGAATCCAAATATACGCTGCGATGACAAGTGGGTTCTCATTGGAAAAGCTCTAGTTACATGGACGCTAATGATTATTTATCCCTCCTTGAGCCATGCTCATACAGATTGAAGTGTCTCTTGCCGCTACCAACATAGTATTATTATCAATATATTTTAGCCGCATGGGTAGATCTACGCTCCTTACAATGCTATCATTCACTATACTTCGCTTTATTATTTCATACGACTGGAAAGCTTCTGGTATTATCCACAACCCCCAAAAGCTCAGTGTAGTGCTGTCCCTATTGCAGTAGCCAATGTTTTTTGTAGTTCCATACCTGGATTGAAAAAAATATGGCTTTATCGTTTCTTTTTCAAGATTAAACGTCATATAAAGCCTTATAGCCGTAGCGGATCCCGTAGAGTAGCTGCACTCACCCAGCAATAATAGCCAACGAGCTCCCTTATGATAAAACTGATAGACCCCAATTGACATTACGTCCATTGCGACCTCTGGAGGAATAGATATCTTCTTGCCGTTTAACTCAAGCGTATAGGTGCCTTTTTCCTGCGTATGACTAAGTGAAAAATCATCATATATCGGATAAAATCTACTCCTGTATACCCTTGTGCGTTCATTTGAATCAAAATATTCAAACTGCCCCTTGATTGTATCTATCGTTATTGGAGTAAAGTCAAACCGATCTACTAAATCGTCCACATCAATAGCTAATGAATCTGGAGGCAAGCTCCCTGTCATCTTCTGGTCAGGCTTTACCGGGCCTTTTAGGGTACAAAACCCCAATATTAGCATAAATGACAATGGAATGATCCGCATGATTAAAATTTTGGTGCTCCAGTAGCATCAATGACCGCGTCTGTTTTTTTCATGAAGGTATTTTTCCACTAGTGCGAGCCTCCCGCCGTCCATCAGCCGCGCTCTCACTCAATCTATACCAAAGCAAAATCCCCTGCCTATGCCCCTTTTATGCCCCAAGATACGCCGCTTTAAGGAAAAAGGCAAGCCCATACCGCCCGATCAAAGTTTGTGGGTTGTTTTTTAGGGGCCACCGCCGCGCCGCCCGCAATGGCATTGTTGCCCTATAAAAGTTGATGCCGGGCGGCGCGGCGGCCGGGCTGTCCGCTCCAAGTGCCTCCTTGGGGTCGGCACTTCCGCTCCATCCCTTGGCCGGGGCGTGCAGCCTTAGAGAGGTGCGGCTAAATGGAGGTGTTTGACGTCGTTTGATGAATCATATCAGAACCCGTTTAGATCAGGGCAGTCTCCAAATCCAAAGTATTTTAAAATTCGACCGCTCTCTACAATTCTCCCGATGTAGGTTCCATCCTTTCTGATGATTATTTTAGCCATGTAAGAGAAATTATAAGCATCTTCAATGGGTATAGCATTTTGATGACCAAAGATATAAAGGTAGTAATACGCGCCATCTATCGACTCATACATTTCGATAGGCTTTATGCTAAAATATGTTTTGTATCGATTGGGGTTCAGCAAATCGCTAAAAACGCTATCTGGCAAGTATACACCATTTATCTGTATCTGTTCAATGAATGTAACAACCGTATCCTCCGATGTAATGCCGTAAGGCGCGTGATCTGAGTTTATGATCCGACTGAATAAATCACTACTGTCTTTAGGGTAGAAATAATCTATGGCCTTGAAGGGTTTTTCTCCAAAAAGCACCACTAAATTATCTTTTACACCTTCATTGCTTAAGCTGAAATTTGCCTCATTTCCTTCATTTATAAGTAATGGAATTTTTTTTAGTTCCTTTCTGCCCGTAAAATGGAACTTATACTGGCTCCAGTACTTATTTAAATAGTCCTTAAGCGTGCGGATGCCGCTCGTGTCAAACGGTGAATAATGACCATATATAATAAGTGAGTCACACCTACTGAATTGGGTGGACACGTTATTTTTAAAAAGCACCGTTGTCATTAAGATTAGCAGGACAATAATTCGCATATATTATGGTTTAAGAAAAACAGGAGTAGGACTGGGAATATAATATGAGGCTTCAAAGGGCCTACCATTGTCCCGTTTAAATGACCACCCCGCATACTCCGCCGCCAGCGGGTCTATGCTCAAAAACCGGCCCAGGTCCGAGTCATAAAACCGCGCACCCCGGTAGTCGTAGCCGGTTTCAATGTCCCTTTCGTGTTGGGTAGTCAGGTAGCGCTCGCCCGTGCAGTTGAGCCACTCCCGCAGTATTTTGCCGTAGGGGTAGTAGTCGGCTAAGTATTCTGGCACATAAGTGGGGTCTTCTTCCCCGGCCTTGAGTACAGTATGGAACACCATACGGGTATTGCCTAAGTGGTCGTAGCCATAGTAGCTCAGTTGCAGGCTCGTACCCGCCTGCCCGCCGCCGCTGCTGCCGCCCGTATTGCCCGTGATGGGGTCGCCGGGCAGACCGGCGGGTATGGGCGGGAGGGGGTCTATGCGGAAAGGAAGGGGGGTCAGGCTCCTTTTATGCCCCAAGATACGCCGCTTTAAGGAAAAAGGCAAGCCCATGCCGCCCGATCAAAGCTTGTGGGGTATTTTTTTAGGGGCCACCGCCGCGCCGCCTGTGGTAGTGGGACAGCAGCGGTTGGGGGTAAGGAGGCGCTCCAGTCGCAGGAGCTTCCTTTTATCCCTTGGCCGGGGCGGGGGTAAAATACATCCAAACAATCAAAGAAATGATGGGGTTGACATATTTTGTTTTAGTTACTCTACTTCTATACCTAAATCTATATCAGGTTGAATGCTCAATGTAATGTTTGTGCCTTTAAAATAGATGGTTACAGTTACATCTGTATTGTTTGGTTTGTAATCAGGATTAAAATATTTCGCCGATAAAAATATTTTATTTTTAGAAGCATCTAACTGCCAGATGTCTAACTTATCCATTAATGCCCCGTAGTAGTCTTTGTTTAATAAAGGAAGTTTTAATATGGTAATATTGCGATTTCTTTTATTCAAGATCCATAAAAGCTTAGAGTAGTTCATATCCAGTCTACTGCAAAAATCGTATTGGTAGACCATAAAAGCCTCGGTATCTAATAGAACAGAAATATTAGAAAAATTGCCTACATCTTGTACCCTTGTCCAAGTTATATCAAATTCTGGAGAAGACAAAAATACCAGCTTATTTCTGTAGTCGCCAGGAGTGCCAATCCTGAAAAGAGTTGATTGCCTATCAGGTATCTTATGGTATTCAATATAGTTACTGTCAAATAAAAACTCACCATAACCTGGTACTATCATGCTATAAATATTTGTTTCTTTTTCTGATATGATGTTACCTTCTACTAAAGAAGAAATTAGTTCTGAAGCATTTTGAGGTGAAAGATTTGCTTTTTGACAAGATACCGATGAGACCATAATTAAGATGATTATGCTCCAAGCAAGGTGAATACCTTTGTTGATAAAAAATCTAATCATCAATTGGACGAAATGAAGATATATTAGTAGATCCTTCAACATTTGTAATGAGTGTTTTTGATTGATCAAATGGAATCTCAAATCTATATTTAAGAAATAGAGATTTATCATTATGGGAATATCCCAGTATGTCATACGAATAACTCATTCCATAATCTTTTGCCAAAGTGTGAGGAGAATCAGAGCTTAGGACTTTCATGACGCTTTCAAAGAAATTTCCTCCGGCTTTACCATGAAAAAGATATGTATTATCCACAAAAGAATCAAAATCCTTGAATTCAGAACTTGCAATCGCATTATACTGCTTGTATGTTAATAAATCACTAAAAGAAGTAGCTCCTTCAAATTGAACATCAAGCCTATTTTCTACAGACGCGTTAATAATGTGAAGACCATATTCACTCTCCTTAATCCCCCCTTCGATAGACAGCAATCTAAATCTATCAGAATTATCTTCCCCTAATGCAATAACTTGATCTTCTCCCTTCCAATAAAATACCTTATTATTTATGGATGAGATCCTATTAGCCCCTATATGCTTGTAGCCCGCTACATGACCATTTCCCTCTATCCATTTATATTCATGAGTTTTTGTATTTATATACCAATCATTTGGAGCCTTCCCATCCATATCCACCAACCTCACCGGATTCCCCAGCACATACGCATACCCACTCCACCCCGCATACTCCGCCGCCAGTGGGTCCACGCTCAAAAACCTGCCCAGGTCCGAGTCATAAAACCGCGCGCCCCGGTAGTCGTAGCCGGTTTCAATGTCCCTTTCGTGTTGGGTAGTCAGGTAGCGCTCGCCCGTGCAGTTGAGCCACTCCCGCAGTATTTTGCCGTAGGGGTAGTAGTCGGCTAAGTATTCTGGCACATAAGTGGGGTCTTCTTCCCCGGCCTTGAGTACAGTATGGAACACCATACGGGTATTGCCTAAGTGGTCGTAGAGGTAGTAGCTCAGTTGCAGGCTCGTACCCGCCTGCCCGCCGCCGCCGCCCGTATTGCCCGTGATGGGGTCGCCGGGCAGGCCGGCGGGTATGGGCGGGAGGGGGTCTATGCGGAGGGTGTTGTTGCCCGGCCGCAGGAGGAGGACTTTGGCTAAGTTATCGATGTCAGCAGCATTGGGGTTGGCCGTGCTGCGTATCCTAAAGCGGTTGTTGGCCGCTGTGAGCTGTATGCGCTGCTCCATGGTAAATGGAACCGTGAGCATAGATAGCTCTTCCCTAAGCACATAGCGATAGCTCCCGCCACAAAACCTCAACAGGTAAAGAACGGTGGGATACGTGATATTGCTGGCAGATACACTGAGCATAGCGGCATCTAATAATGCAAGTTGCTGTTGAGTAAGCCCAGGGTCGCCAGGCCCACAAAAATCAACAGGCGTTTGGCCTGTAAGGCAGGGAGGACAATCGCCATTCGCGCACGCTCCTATGGGGTCTTGGCAGGATACGCTGGTTACCGTTTGTTTGCATATAACCGAGTCTATGAGTTGTCCTGACATAGGCGGTGTCGGGTTATTCCATGACAAATTGTACCATAAGTCTGTCGTATCGCCTTCCCAAGCATAAGCATCGATGGAAACGTCACTTGTGATCGGTTTTCCACAAATCACCCCCTTAAATGATATATTGCCCTCACAGGATAGTTTTGTAATTGCTGGTTTTGCATGATAGACAGGAGAATCTTTTCCTCCTCGAACGAAATAAAAACCATCAAGAGGGTCATTGGGATTAAAACTAACATAAGGCGACGTAGGCTGGTGTAATACATTGAATGCTACTCCAATGTAAGGCGTTTGTCTTGCCGTCACTGTAAATCCATACAAAACATCAGCCAAATTATTATCTTGCTTCCACTTATTAATAGCAAAATTTATTATAGTGGTTAAGGTATTTCTAAATGCCATCAACTCGATTAGGTCGGTGATCTCTGGATTAGTTAATATTAATTTAGAAGGATCGATACCAACACCAGGATAGCTTATCAAGACGGTTTCAGGATTCAAATCAACAACCAAAGAACCATTTGGATTTCTGGTTGATAAATCTAATTTTATAGTACGAAAATCGCTTTGCATAGGCATCGATATTTGTATTCCTGCTCCGGTATTGATACAACTGCTAAGAACAGTAGACACTGTCGACAGGAGGGTATCCCTGTCTATTACGTTACCGTCTTTACATTTCACTTCTACGGTAGCCGTCGGCGTAACCTTCACTTGATTTGTATTTTGAATACCTTCCATGATTGCCGTACCAAGATATACGCGATGCACACAATCTTCCTGAGCCGTACTGGCTGTACATCCATAACCAATAATAACAAAAGTAGGCGTTAAAAATCTATTTGCCATCATCTGAGCAACCGAGTATTCTACTTCCGATACTCCGTTCCAAACACTAAAAAGTTGAATACTCCGATTCACAGATATTTCCTGAATAACCTCAAGAACATAGGGTATTTGGGCTATCTCCGATGGAAAAAGATATACCTCTTCCCCTTTACAAAGACGTACACGCCTTAGCGTAATCGGGTAGGTAAGGGACGTAAATGATTGTTCGCTCAAGTTGTCCAGCGCTACTTCTTGAGCTAAAGCTTGTTGCGTTGTACAAGTCCCTCCTCCTTCGCAGGGGCCGTCACTGTAACGCAATTCACAGGGCACAAAAGAACCTATGGTTTGCAAATTACGCTGTGCCCGCATCTGTAACAGGTTGGTTAGATTTCCCGTCCGAAGCTGACCCCGCGCATCTACTAATTCTATCCATTGAACCGGCGTACTGATCGTTACGGTTTGCTGCACAATTCGATTACCCGGCACATTAGCCAGTTCAAAGGGGAAAAGATAAAGTTCACGGCCTTCGCAAAAACGAACTCGTTGAATGACAGTAGGCAGGGTTATATTCGCAGGCGTCAACTGTCCAAAATTTGCAATTATGGCGTTCAACACTGCCGATTGTTCAGCCGTTTCGCCAGTGGAACACCTTGGCCCAACGCACTCCTCAACCGTACCACACCCTATGTAATTATCTAAATTAATCAACTGGCCATTCGCCCGATAGGCAAATATATCTGCAAAAGGCAGTTGAGGCGGCGCATCGATTGAAAGCCAAATCGTAACTGGGGATGAGGCTGAAGGAATAATCAATTCTTGTAAAATCAGGTACGTTAACCCCGATAATAAAGAGAGTTCTTCCCTCAACACATGTAATTCCTGACCATTACAAAAGCGCAGTCGATAAACCTTTGTAGGGAAGGAAATAGTTGAAGGCAGTGACGTTGTTTGGCTTATGAGCGTATTTATAGCACTGAGATCAGGCGTCCCATCTGACTCCTGAGGAGCAGGAGAACATGCAGGAGGAGTAGGATCGCACGGCAGGGTATTGTGACAAGGCTCGTAGCCATTGATGGATATATCTGAATCCCAATCCGCCATATAGCCATAGATTGCAGGTACGCCAACTTCCTGGCTATTTCCTCCATTTACAGCAACGGTAAAAAGCGCATCTGAGGTAATATCTAACTGCTGAAGAATGACAAAATTGCCAGGAATTAATGGAAAATGCTGTTGCATAATATACATTTCCTTCCCGCTACAAAGCCTGATCCTAAAAAGCCTGTCAGGTAATACAATAGGCTGCGAAAGTCCGCCAAAGACCAACTCTTGCCTAAGCCCTCTTAAGGCGTCTTCCTGAGCGTCATAAAGCACTTCATCACAGGCAAAAACTTCACTGTAACAGCGGGTCTTGCAAACATGATAACCATCTATAACAACGGGGCCGCCATTAAGCCGCATTTGAAGAACATTCGCTAATAAAAATACATCCGGCTGCCCCGTAGTTTGAACGCTTAACATTTGATTGGGTTCCCTTAATGCGATCTGCTGAAGTATTCTGTAAGGGCCCGGAAGGGATTTTAACTCATCTAAGAGCAGATATTTTTCAGTATTGTCACAAAGTAAAATCCTGATTAGACTGGTTGGATAGGTAAGCGCCGAAGGATCCGTTATATAGTTGAGGTCCTGAAAATAATTCTCCTGATCAAAGGCTACTGAGGGATCGCATTGTGGCGCAGATGGCCGACAGGATGAATCCCCACAATTGACGCTAACAAATCCAATTTTTGCGACTCTTTCATTACCAAATACATACCACGTTTCTTCTCCCACAAGAAGATCAAAAATAGCCAATTCCCTGCCTAAAGCATCTCTTAAATAATATTCCTTTTTACTTCCAATCTTATCAATGCGAGCATCATTAATATCATATCGAGAAGTTATAGTACCCATATTAAGTGGGAAATTCCCCCTTGTATAGGTTACATTACTAATTCCCCTTCGTCCATCAGAGGTTAGATTACCCGTAGCTGAATAGCCATAATTAAAAACCCCTGGCTGAAGGGATACGCCCTCCACTTCCACATAATTCATTTTATTACTTCCGGCAGCATAAAATAACGCCATTTCCTCTATTCCAAAACGGAGATTAGCCTGATCAAAAATGCCTCGCAGAATACTTTGTATATTACCAATTTTGTCATAAACATAAGATTCATCTCCCCACTCAAATGGATCTCCAACATAGCCGCTAAACCCTGCTAAATCAAAATATACAGAAGCATTAGCTGTTGAGAGCCGATTAAATTGGTCATAGGTGTAGCCATATTCTGTCGTACCTGTAAATAATGGCGATTGTGTATTAAAAAATTGCTGGTTATAAGCAGCAATAGTTCCATTGATATTACCATTCCAATTAGCGCTACTCCCATTTAGCGTATTACCATCATATAAGATATTAAAATCAAATAGTCGACTATCGATTGCGGTCAGACGCATCCGCTGGTCATAGGAGTAGTTTACTACATCAATCTCTTCATACTCGAGTATTGGACCTCCCACGCCAAATTCTCTATCGTGTAGTTTTTTCTGGCCTACCGTCAAATAGTCAGGATCGTATTCATAAGACACAATTTTAGCTCCATACACCCCATAAACAGGGTAACTTATGTCAACCTTCCTTATTCGGTTCCTACCGTCATAATAGTAAAAATAACTAAAGTCGGGCATCCCGTCCAGTCCAAGATCAACCTCTTCTACCTTGACTGCGCCTTGTAAGTTATAAGAAGAATATCTTATCTTATAAACAAAAGGATCTAACTCGCCTTCGTCATATTGTACTACCTCCCAAGCAATAAACCCATCCTGGTCATAGGAATAATACCTGGTTTCTAAAGGCGTTCCATCCTCCCAACTAATAGAATTAGTAAGTTTACCTCTAATTCCCTGTTGCTGACCACCAACTTGCCCCCCAATAGAGCTGTGTAGATGATTTCCCCCTGGAAAAAAATTATAAAACCATGATTTCTCGGGAGTGCTGGTAATGACTGTGCTGTAAAAATCTATGAGATTAAACATAGGATCTACCCATGCTAGCCCAAAATTAGCCAAAGCGCCCGCATCAGATCCAGCATCTGCCTGCCTTGTTAGCCTGCCAAATTCATCATAGGCTAATAACGTAAACTTACCATCGGCATTACCAGATGCTATAAGTTGCCCTGAAGTGTTATAAGCATGTTTAGTTTCTCCTTTATCCACGGAGACACTTCTGTGCAGAAGGCCAAGATAATTGTAATTATAATATGAAATTTGACCGCCAGGATTCACAGACACTTTCACATTGCCATGCGCATCGTATTGAAAAACTGTACTGGCAGAACCGTTCCCTGTAATGGATGCGATAGGCTGTCCAATGGCATTAGCGTAAGTTACAACGGATTTACCATCTTCATCAATTGTTGTCTGCCGTGAAAAAATCCCTCCCGAAGGTAAAAAACCTGCCGCTGCGCCATTCCCTGTAAGGTTGATACTTTGAGTTAAATCTCCTAAATCTGTAAAACAATAATCATTAGAAATTTTATATTGGTTTAGGCAAAGACCATAAGTGGCGCTTTCTAAGGCTCGATTACGGGGCGCTACATCTAATTTAAAGTTAACCCCTTCACAGTTAGCAGGACTTTCAAAGCCCGTCCCACTTGGATCCCAAACAGTAGGAACGCCCCCTGCACGCATAGGAGCTGTGACAAGGATACGATCATGATAATCAAAGAAATGGTCTTCCAAAATAACGCTTCCCCCACCAGAATCTTCTCCCTGTTCAAAATAATCTGCTGATACCTTTCCTACATTCCTACCCAATGGGTCTACATAAGAAAAATTATCCGTATAAGACGCTGTTTCTGTATAATCCCGAGTTTTTACATAATTATCCAGCGCTCTGTCTTTAAAACTATCACCCGGAGCGCCATTCCAATTGCAATAAGCGACCTCTCTTATCAACTGCTCATTCCGATAAGCATTTTGCATGCGATTATACCCGTCGTAGCTGTACCGCAACGTAATTCCATTAGGGTCTTCTATTGTTCTTATTGCCTTATTTGGATAGTAGGTATACTTTGTTTTAAGATCATGAAAAAATTCATAGCCAACTGTAACAGAAACGGGTAAGCCCGGATTAGTTGTGACCGCCATTGTTTGGTTAAGAATTTCTCCATTGAAACAATACTGATAACTTATCAGTATTGTTTCTCCATAATCTACATAGGTTTTAAGTCCTTTTTCATCAGCTTGAAGAACAACCTGTCCGAAAGGATTTCGCTTTAGAATATCCTGAGTTAGTAGCACCGGACATAAAAAAGTCTGCACAGCATCTAAATCTGGGCTCATCCTAACCAAAATATTAGCCCCGGACACAGGGGCAGTTTGTATATAGGTCTGTCTTAAATATATTTTACCAGCCAAAGCGTATGCCTGAGTAGCCTGGTTGCCTGCATCATAATAAAACCCTTGCGTTGTTGGCCCTGAATCCGATGAAGAACCATCACCGGTAAATTCATCATCATCGCCGTCGGGAGTTTCGCAGTTACAATAAAGCCCCGGAGCAACATAGCAATAGCCAGGGTACTGCCAGGTGATACATATATTAGATCCTGTCCCCGGATTAGGATCAGGGCCATCTTCATCACACCCATAAACTCCTTCTAACGTGACTTGCTGAAAATTAGCCGGAACAGTAGCCTGCCAATTCCTGTCGTACACCATAAATGTAGAATGCACAATATCATCAGCGTTTGGCGCTTTTTTTGTTTTCCGATGCTCAAATACCAAATTCCGTTTTCTTTTATACCTGACGAGTTGGTCTAACATACCTTGGATTGGGGTAAAAGACTCATCTGAAACATTAATATGATCGTGGTGGTTGACAAAATCGTATAAATAAAAAAATTCTTCTGTATCCTCCCAGCCAGGATGATCAGATGATGTAGTTGTCTTTTTATACAACTGGAATGATGGTTCCCAGTAAAGCCTATTGACTATATTCCCATCTACAAGAACTCCTTCTATACCCATTTTTTTATATCCCTGTGAATTAAATTCTCCTTTATAATCTGCATCATAATAATCGTACGTCGTAACTACCTGGACAGCTATTGTCCCAGAGCTTCCGCACTCTTTCTCAGAATTAAACGAGGTCTCTCTTACCTTCTTAATAAAAAAACTATTTAAAAGAGTTGGGTCATTTCCTCTCAAAATTTCTTTATAGAAATGAGTATCGTAAAATCTGGGGGCAGAAAATTCATTTGCTTCTTTGGTAACATCCGGACTAAATCCAAAATTCTGATAATAAGGCAGTAAATCTGATAACACGCCGGCAGACCAATCTGAGAGCATCTCCCAATAATTTTGACACTCTTGGGCCTGATCAGGACTTAGAAAAACATAATCTTCGCATGTGCAATAATTTATTGGGTTAGCACAAGGAAATGTAGGCATTTGAGGCGCATCAGGGAGAACCAAAAAATCACCTACAAAAGGAGGGAAGGTCAGCCCTTCATTGAGTAAGTCAAGGTATGATTCAAAACTTTCCAAGTATTCAGCATAAGCGCTTGGAGTAAGGCCTGATATTAATGGCCTGAAATTCTCATACGCCCAATATTCCTCATAATCTGTATGCTCAGCGGGAACAAAAGAGCGGGATAAGCGAAAATAAGCAGATTCAAATGCAAGCACTGCCTGATATTCATAATCTGTGGAACTCAATATTCTACTATTGGCATCTTGTGTCGTAACATTTTTGAGTTTTCCCCAGAATAGTCGTTGTTCTTCATCTGTATAGTGCTTATATACCGTAGTCGAAAACCCCTCATCGCCGCCAATAGGCCCACTAACCGTCATCAGTTCAAATCCAACTTCAACATCTCCCAACACACGAAACCTCAAATTTTCTACTAAAGGTGTTCCCTTTTCATATCCGGTCCTTCTTTCCGGCTCATAGCGCCATTCTTTTGTATTACCTTTTCTTTCATTAACAGACTTAGTCTTTACAACCATATAAGTCTGAAAAGTGTATGGAGGTAATTTTCGCGCGGGGTTATTCACATTAGCTCCTTGCCCTGGTAAATCATCAAACCCCTCCGACATGTACCGCATTATACTGTAAGATGGGCTACTGCTTCCGTCATACTCATAATAATCTATATCCAATATCTGTCCTAAGGGATTAACTATCTGTTTTAACAATATATAATTAGAATTAAATGCAAGACTCCCATTTAAGGTAGTTCCCGGCCATGGCAAAGGAAAATTAGAAGTTCCTTCTACATCATATTCAAAGGTCGTCCGCATTACAGAGCAAATAGGCCCATTATACTCTTCGCCTGTTGGCAGAGCCGCTATTGATTTAAGAACAATAATATTTCTGTAATACCCCGTGAGTTCACTTATAATTTGCCCGTTCTTCTGATATTGGTAATATGTTGGTTTAGTGGTTACATCATAATCCAATTGAAGTGAAGAGACTAAATGCATCGCGCCATAAGGTTCAAATATCGTTTCGTCTTCAGGCAAAGGATTAAAAACACTTTTCCTGACCCCCACCAACATAAGTGGTTTTTTACTATATCGAACAAGTTCTACATTAGTAAGAGAATATTCGCTACCTGCAAGGGTTGGTCGATTAGGAAATGAAGGGAGTGATGTCAAGTTATTAGAACGCCACCAGAAGGGGAAGTATCCGTTCTCAGTTTCACAAAAATTCATAAAAGGATCTGCACAGGCATAAAAATTCGTCAACAAATGCCAGGGCATTCCAATACCAAAGTTATAAGGTGTTGGTCTGGTGAAATAAAGCGCTTCCGGTGCAATTTCGTCGTTTGTTCCCAAAAATTCTGAATCTATAAATTGATAACCAGCATTAAAATAACTCCGACATGGAGCAGGCAACTCATCAGCCATTAATGCCGCTGGAGACATTGAAAAATTATTATCCGAATTAGCCGGTCCTACCTGAATATTAAAACCTGCAAATTCTCTGGGATTATTAGGCATTTGAAACAAGCTTGAAACTTGCAAGGCTTCTGATCCGCCAGGAATTGCCTGTCTCGAAGAATGCCACTTAATTCCCTGCCCAAAAGTAGAAAATACGGACTCCCCTCTTGTATCTTTATAAGAACAATTTGTAAGTAGATCAAAACCATTGTTTTGAGACAAAAAAAGAAGATTAGAGGTATAATCTCCCGTAGCTAAATTAATGTCGAATAAGCAAGCACTATTAGAAGAATTGTTATTAATCCTGGCCCTTACTTCATATATTTCACCGGGTATAAGATCAACCGTCACATTGCCCCATCCTGCTTGTGAATTAGCCAAAAGCGACGGATAAGTCAATCCAATATTAGGTAATATACGAGGAGATTCAATAAATCCATGTGAAAATGTATTATTACTTAATGGTTCGCAATAATAAAACCCTGATTCAACATTAGCTGAGTACGCGCATCCGGGCGTACTAACTCCTGAAAAGTTCATTAAATAAGGGTTAAACGGAGTCGCAAACTCATACATGCTTCCCGTTATATCAACTTCCCTGGTATGCTTATACCGTTTCCATCCTCCGGCCTGAGATGGATTGTTAGCTTGGTACACGACTTGTTTACAATACATATCATCAATATTCTCCACCCCGGGAGACGTAGAGCTGAGCAAATTAATAGCTCCAGTAGGCGTAACTTCATCATATTCTAAAACAAGGCGCTCATCGCCTGATGTAATCTCAAGTAAGAAAATATCTCTATAAACTTCAGGAATATCCGTTGCAGATATAGGATCTCCGCATACAAAATTTTGTGCGTCTTCATGAATCTCTTGCCGATAACGTTGAAAAAAATCTACATCTTTGCCATATCCTTTATAAACAAAATTAATCATACCCACCATATCGCTATTCCATATTTTTGTACAGTACCATACCAGATAATCTGTCTTTGGCATTATTATGTTTTCTACTGTTTCATCAGTATAATAAGGATAATTAACACTGATAGGATGCACACGTTGGTTCGAGGCTTCTCTATAGGATTTTACCATTGGACTAAACTCATATCTTGTACCATCATCTGTAACAACGACCCAAATCCTTCCATCAAAAATAGCTTCAATGTAGCGATCAAACTTATTAAGAACAAAATAATATTTATTCCTGTCATAATATTTAAAAATCATTCTTCCTCCTCCGACGCCTGGAATACTCAACATAGGATCAAACCAGTATATTTCACCTTCTTCATTAGCCTCTTCTGGCCTGTAATACATATTCACATCTGAGTTACTATTATAATACTTCCGTTGGGCAGATGTATACTTATTATAATCTTCGACGCTGACACTAATAGCCGGGATGTCCAAACTCCAGCCTTCACCATAAGGTATCCCTGATAGCACAGGTAGGTTCTCCCCACTGGCAAAAGTGGAGTTATAGCTCAACCCCAAGCCAAAACTTAAACCTGAGATGGTAGATACTGAACCTAAGGAGTAACTCGCATTCAATGTTCCGGTAAATACGTTCACATCTGCGGAAACCCCTCCGGAATTAATTTCAGAAGGCTGAACTTCTTTAGGCGCCGGTTCTCCATTGCCGCCGCCTATTAGCTGAGCGTAACTACTGAAAGGAAAGAGCAAAAAGTAGACAAAGGTTATAAGACTTAAAAGAATTAAGGTATTTTTATACATGACAAAGGTATTAAAGGTAAAGGTCTAATTCAAAACAAGTAGCGCAAATTTATCTAAATATTTTGCAAAAAGCAATACGCTTTCAAATAAAATCTCAGAAATTCTAAAAATTTAACATTATTCCTCATCTTTGATGCGCGAAGCCAATAAAAATTAAAAATAGATGTACAAACACGAATAATCCCTGTATGATTCACAGCACATCATTCCGAACCAAGTTTCATACGTCTTGACTCAGTTGGCTTTCTTCTTCGTGCTGCCGGCTGCGCCAGTGAAAGCCGCCTTGTTCAATACAAAATTTTCGCGCTTCCGCACGCTCATGAATTCCAGAACAAGCGCCAACCAAAATTCCCCACGAAAAAAACTTCTTACTTGCACAACCAAACACATTCACCTACTTTTGCAACATTGTTGCAATAATTAACCTTCAGGTTTGCTGCTTTAAGCGGGTATGCGGCCCCGGACAAGGGATGGAGCGGAAGTGCCGACCCCAAGGAGGCACTTGGAGCGGACAGCCCGGCCGCCGGCCCGCCCGACATCAACGCTTACATGGCCATAGCGCATTGCGGGCGGGCCGGCGGTGGCCCCAAAAAAAATATTTGCGCTTTGTAAGATAATATTTTGCCTTTTCTAAAAAATCATTTAGATTTGCCTAAATAAATCATTTGGCTACCATGAAATCATCTGCACTGTTACTGAGTTTGTTGTGTATGGCCTGGGCGGTGGGGGCGCAAAAAACGGCCGGCCTGCATGGGCAGATCAGCGATCGGGAGGGGCCGCTGAGCGGGGTAAATGTGGCCTTGCCCGAGCTGCAACGCGGCGCCATCACCGATGAAACGGGGCACTATCACTTTGACGACTTGCCGGCGGGCGAGCTGCTGATGGTGGCGAGCTACTTAGGCTACCGGACGGTGGAGCAGCGGCTGAGTTTGCGCCCCGGCGACACCCAAACCCAAAACCTGACGATGGAGGAGGATGTGCTGGGCTTAGAGGCGGTGGTGGTATCGGCTACGCGCAGCGCGCTGCCCATTTACCAGGCGCCGGTGATGGTAAACCGGATCAGCGACCGGGTTTTTGAGCGCACCCAGTCGTTGAGCTTGGCCGAGGGGCTGAGCTTTTCGCCGGGTTTGCGCTTGGAGAATAACTGCCAGAACTGCGGCTTTACGCAACTGCGCATGAATGGATTGGATGGGCCGTATACGCAGATACTCATCAATGGCCGGGCTATTTTTTCGGCCCTGGCGGGGGTGTACGGCTTAGAGATGATACCCGCCAATATGATAGAGCGGGTGGAGGTGGTGCGGGGCGGCGGCTCGGCGCTGTATGGCGGCAATGCCATAGCGGGTACGGTGAACGTAATTACGAAGGATCCGACGGCTTCTTCCTTCTCGTTTGGAACCAACTATGCCCTTACGCAGTGGGAAGCGCCGGATGTAACCCTGACGCTGAATGGCAGCATTGTGAGCGAAGACCTGAACAAGGGGCTCAACTTCTTTGCCAACCGCCGAAGCCGGCAGCCCTGGGATGCGAATGGGGACGAGTTTTCGGAGCTGACCCAAATAGATAATACTACCTTTGGTTTTGACGCCTTTGTGAAACCCGATGAGCGCAGTAAGCTGAGCGTCAATGCCTTTGTGATTGACGAGTTCAGGCGGGGCGGCAACAAGTTTGATTTGCCGCCGCACCAGGCCGATATAGCCGAGCAGTTGGACCACAAGCTGCTGGCGGGCGGTTTTACGTATGAGCGATTCAGCGCCGACAACCGGCACAAAGCGGCCGTATACGGCTCGGCCCAGGGCACGCGACGCGACAGTTACTACGGCGGCGGCGGACGCACGCTGGCCCCCACCGATACCCTGACGCCCACCGATGTGCTGGCGCTGAACGCCTACGGGCAGTCGGAAGACCTGGCGCTGGTAGGCGGGTTGCAGTATACCTTTGACGCTGCCGACGACTGGCTGTTGGTGGCCGGCTCGGAGTACCAACTCAACCGCGTAGACGACCGGATGCCGGGCTATGGCCGGGAGATCGTTCAGCGGGTGGGCACATGGGGGAGCTACGCCCAGGTGCAATGGTCGCCCAACGAGCGCTGGAGCTATCTGCTGGGCGGGCGCTTTGACGTTGTGGACATCGACGGCGATTACAACTTTGTGACCGACCGGCAGCTCAATCAGCGGCAGTTTAGGGTGGCCGTGCCGCGGGCCACCATTAAGTACAGCGTGAACCGCTACTTCAAATTCAGGGCTTCGTATGCCGAGGGCTATCGGGCGCCCCAGGCCTTTGATGAAGACCTGCACATAGAAACCGTGGGCGGCGCCGCCCGGTTTACGGTGCTGGATCCCGGGCTGCGCACCGAGCGCTCGCATAGCGCAAATGTTTCGGCGGATTACACCTGGCGCCATTTGCAGACCGAACTGAACGTGGTGGTCGACGGCTTCTACAACCGGCTGCGCAATCCGTTCATCAACGTCGACCAGCGGGAGTTGCCCAGCGGCATAGCCGTAGTGACCAAACGCAACGGCAGCGGAGCCACGGTGGGCGGCGCCAACGTAGAGGTCAACGCCGCTTTTCGGTCGCGATGGGTAGTGCAATTGGGCGCCACGCTACAAACGGCGCGCTATGACGAGGCAGAAACCCTCTGGGCGCCCGCCGAGCCCACGGAAGATAACCGCGATAGCTTAGTGCAAATAAGCCGACTGCTGCGCACGCCGGCCCATTACGGCTTTATGACGGCCACCTGGACGCCGGTGAAAGCCCTCGATCTTTCGCTATCGGGGGTGTATACGGGCTCGATGCCCGTGGCCCATGTCATCGACCCCGATACGGAATATACGATCATACGAGATACCCCCTCGTTTTTTGAGCTCAATGTGCGCGCAGCCTGGCGGCTGCGGCTGAGCGCCGACTACCAACTGCAACTGACGGCCGGGGTGCAGAACCTCTTCAATAGTTATCAGCAGGACTTTGACCGGGGCCCGGCCCGCGACGCGGGCTATGTGTATGGCCCCAGCCGGCCGCGTACGGTATTTGTGGGGGCAAAGGTGCTGTTTGAGTAGAGATTTTGTCTATTTTTGCGGTTATACAGTTCTTTAAGCAGGATTTGTAAATCTCGGCTTGGAGAACCATACCGCGCATCGGCAGGTTGGGTGCATGGAGGCTCGCATAAACCAGCGGTCTATGCACCTAACCTGCCGGCGCAAACATATAAAGCGCACGATCATGCTCCGTATTTTTGGGGTTTTATGCCTTATAGCCGCAGTTGCTCCGGCGGCTCTGCGGGCTCAGCCTTTTGCCGGCGGATTTCCATTTTATCTGCCGGCTTACGATTCCAGCGCGCAGGCGTTTTTGCCCGCTTTTCCGCGCAACCCCATCGACGAGGCCGACCGGGTGAGCGCGGCCGGCGGGCAATTTATGGCCGGCGGGGCGCCCATTCGCTTCTGGGGGGTAAACATCACGGCGGCGGCCTGCTTTCCGCCGCCCGATCAGGCGCCGCTCATTGCAGCCCGGATGCGAAAGATGGGCATTAACTTAGTGCGTTTCCACCACCTCGACAACCCCTCCTGGGGAGGCGCCAACAGCTCCATCTTCCTCAGCGCCGAGACGGGTACGCGAACGCTCAATCCGACGACCTTAGACCGCTTGGATTACTTCATTGCCCAGCTCAAGGCCGAGGGGATTTATGTGAATATGAACCTCAACGTGTCGCGCACCTTTCGGGCCGCCGACGGAGTGGTAGCGGCCGACTCGCTGGCTGATTTTGGCAAGGGCCCTACCCTCTTCGACCCCCAGATGCAGGCTTTACAGCGGGAATACGCCCGGCAACTGCTCATGCACGTAAACCCGTACACGGGCATGTCGCTGGCCGCCGACCCGGTATTGGCTATGGTGGAGATGAACAACGAAAACTCGCTGTATGGCATGTGGAAGAGCGACGCGCTGGAAGCCATAGCCAATGGCGGCTTACTGCCCGCTTACTACAACGACCAGCTCGACCAGTTGTGGCTCGATTTTCTGTGGGCGCGCTACGGCAGCCCCGACGCGCTGGCCGACGCCTGGAATGCCGGCGCAGGCCAGGGCAGCGGAGCCCAGTTGATGGTCAATCCGGGCTTTGAGACGGGCGCCATCAGCGCCCCCTGGACGCTGGAGCAACACGACCAGGCCGCTGCCGCGCTCAGCGCCGACGCCGCCCAACCCGCGGCAGGCGCCTACTGCGCCCGGCTTGAGGCCCTCAACCTGACGGGAACCGACTGGCACTTGCAGTTTAAACAAAACCAACTGAGCTTACAGGCCGACACCCTGTACGAATTGCGCTTTTGGGCGCGGGCGAGCACGGCGCGCAGCATAGGCGTATCGGTGATGCAAGACGGGCCGCCCTACAACTGGTATACGGGCGCCAACTTATGGCTCACGCCCCAATGGACGGAGTATGCCATCAGCTTTGCGCTGCCCGAAGACGTAGGCAATGGCCGCATCTCCATCAGTCCGCAGGGGGAGCCCGCCACCTTCTGGTTCGACGAATTTCGGTTGGGGCCGCCCATCCGGCAGGGATTGGCGCCCGACGAAAGCTTAGCCGACGGCCAAATAGCCCGCCTGCTTTGGACCTCCCGCTTCAGCTACACCCCGGCCCGGGTAGCCGATCAGGCGGCCTTTTACATTGCGCTTCAAAAGGCGCACTTCGACGCGCTGCGCACCTATCTGCGCGACACGGTAGGCGTAACCGCCCCCATCACGGGTACCAATGCGCTGGTGGGGCCTGCCGACGCTGCGCAGCACGAAGACCTCGACTATGTGGACGACCACAGCTACTGGGATCACCCCTGGTTTCCGGGCATAGCCTGGGACCCCGCCAACTGGCTCATTGCCAACCAACCCCAGGTATACGACCCCGGCCTGAGCGCCGTCGCCTCGGCCTTCTCGGGGGTAGCCTTAGCCAATAAGCCCTTCACCCTCAGCGAATACAACCACGGCGCCCCCAACCGCTATCGGGTGGAGATGCCCCACCTCCTGGCCGCCTACTCGGCCCTGCACGGCGTAGATGGCATCATGTTTTTTGAGTACAACGGGAACAACGACTGGTCGAGCGACGTCGTCAACGGCTTTTTCAGCCTGCACCGCGACAACTCGGTGACGGCCTTATTCCCGGCTTTTGCACGGGCCTTTCGCGCGGGGCTGTTACAGGCCGACCCCGACCCGCTGCGGCTGCGCTACTCGGCCGCCGACTTGGGCGCCCAGCCCTTCGACGACAATGGCAACCGCTGGCAGAAGTATACGCCCTACGATCGGCGTTTAGCCCTCACCCGGGGCATCGTTACGGAAAGCTACAGCGCTGCTGCCGGCAGCGGACTGAGCCACTTGCCGCAGCCGGGCCAACCGCCCTATGCAACGAGTACGGGCGAGACGTACTTCGACCCCGAGGCGGGCCTGCTGTCGTCTTCGGCGCCCGGCATGGCCGCCATAACCGGTTTTTTGGCCCAGGCCGTGGGGCAGAACATCAACAACCAGCTCGAAGTGATGAGCGCCGCCGAGTTTGGCGCCTTGGCTTGGGTGTCGGTTACCGATGCGCCGCTGTCGCTGTCCTCCCGCTCGCTGCTGACCCTCTCGTCGGCTCAGCAAAACACCAATATGCAGTGGGATGGCGCACAAACCGTACACAACAACTGGGGCCAGGCCCCTACCCTGCAACGCCCCTTAGCCCTGCGGCTGCGGCTGCGGATTGAAGCCGATTTCCTGCGCATTTACCCGCTCAGCCCAAGGGGCGAAGCCGGCGCCTACACCCAGTGGTCGCCCATAGCGCCGGGGCTGTTTGAGGTCGACCTCGACCAGGCGGCTACCCCTACCCTGTGGTTTGGCATAGAAGCCCTCGGCGGCAACATTACAAGCAGCGCCCAAAGCCCGGAAATGGCGCCTCTGGCGCTGAGCGTTTCGCCCAATCCGGCCCGGGCCGGCGACCTGCTTCAACTGCGCGGCGCCGGCAGCGAACCCGACGCCCGCTGGATGCTCTTTGATGAAAGCGGCAGGCAGGCAGCCTCCGGTACAGGAGCAAACGCCATAGCGTTGCCCCTACAATTGGCGCCCGGTCATTATCGCCTCCAACTCGTTGCGGGCGGGCGCCAGGGCATTTGCTCCTTAATAGTAGTGAAATAGCCCTTCAATATGCAACCCGATCCGTACCGCCTCAGCAGCCTGCCCCAACGGGCTAAAGAAGATAAAAAAGCCAATCAAAAGCTCTTCCGCAAGCTGGCGCAGCGCCCGCCCCGCAACCTCGACGACACCATGACGGCGTTGCACGAGGCCGTCTTTGAAGAAATCGACTGCCTGCAATGCGCCAACTGTTGCAAAACCACCAGCCCCATCTTTCGGGATGTCGACATCGAGCGCATCGCGCAGCACTTGGGCTTGCGCCCCGCCGAATTGGTGGCCCGCTACCTGCACATCGATGAAGACGGCGACTATGTGCTCAACCAATCGCCCTGCCCCTTTTTAGGCCCCGACAATTATTGCAGCATCTATGAAGCCCGCCCCCGCGCCTGCCGCGAATACCCGCATACCGATCGCAAAAACTTTCATCAGATACTCGACCTCACCTTGCGCAATACCGCCATCTGCCCCGCCGCCTGGGAAATTGTGCGCCGGCTGAGGAGCCTGACACCGTAAAACGAAGTTTATTTTTATTAGCCGTATGGTTGCATTCCTGCGATTTTATCTTTATTTTTATCCGCAATCCGATAAATTAAAAGGCAAAACGCGATGAATGAACTTTCTGAAACTTGGTTCGTCGAAGGCAACATCGACTTTGAGTCGAAAAAGTACACCCTGCTGGCTTACCTCCAGCGCATCAGCCGGCAGTTCAGCGAAAACAAACTGTACCCCCAACTCGCCGACGTGATCTTCCACTACCGCAACCTGCTGGCTTTCAAAGAGAATAAAAAGCTGCTCCAGAGTCGCTTCCCACAAAAACTCACCGGCATGCAGCTCGAAAACCTCCAGCTCATCTACGAAGAAATGGCCGCCGACTCAGAGCTCATGGAGGAAATAGAACACATTGTCTTCTACGCCCTCCAGCGCATGAAGGGCGCCATAGCCGAGGGTACCGACCTTTACGACTTTGTGGAGGAAAGCCTTACCGTAAGTCCGGTGGGCGTGCTGCCATTGGATACGCAGGAGGGCTACTTCTTCCTCTGCGACGGCAAGGCGCGGGCCGTCAGGGTTTATGAATATCGGCTCAGCCTCTTTGAAACCTCCACCGACAACTATCGGGCGCTCCGCTCGCAGTTCGTCAGCGAATGGGAGCGCAACCTCGTCAACACCTACGAAAGCATCAAACGAGAGCTGCTCAGGGTACACGCCCGCTTCAGCCTGCCCGCCGTGTACGCCATCGAAACGCCCCTTACCTACCCCATAGAAGAAACGCTGCTGCCCATCGCCAAGCGCAGTTTGGTGAGGCGTATATCCGCAATGCAATAGGGCCCGAAAGCCCGAATCGACAGAAGGCTTATCCGTTTTTTTGGGGCCACCGCCGCGCCGCCCGAAATGGCGTTAGCCCGTTCAACGTTAACGTCGGGCGGCGCGGCGGCCGGGCTGTCCGCTCCAAGTGCCTCCTTGGGGTCGGCACTTCCGCTCCATCCCTTGTCCGGGGCCGCCATTTCATAAAAACAGCCGACGCCCCCAAAGACGCCGAACACACTCTAAAATACAAAAGTAAAAAAAATTGAAAAAAAAAGTATTCTAAGCTTGACAAGCGCCTTCTATTCATCGTATATTTGCGATATAAAATTAACTGTTCGTATGGCGGTCAATAAAAAAAGCGTTTTCCCGGAGGCAGAGCAATCGTTGGCAGAGTTAGCCAAAGCGCTTGCGCATCCGGCCAGGATACTCATTCTGCGCACCTTAGCCGAACGGCGCGCTTGTATATGCGGCGAGATTGTAGATGTGTTACCCTTGTCGCAAGCCACCGTATCGCAGCATTTGGCAGCGCTTAAAGAGGCCGGGTTCATCTCCGGTGAAATTTCCGGGGTACGCTCTTGTTATTGCATCAACTGGGCAACCCTTACGCCGGCCTTGGCCCAGTTGGAAGAATGGGTAGCCGCCATCAAAGCCGAAGCGCTGCCCGATGCCGCAGGCAAGTGTTGTTAATGCAGATTATTCACCCGTCTTAATCATATACTTATGGACGTCAAGCAAGTAGTACAGGAAAAATACGGCCGGATCGCGCGCGAATCCGAGGGCCGCAATGCCGCATCCTGCTGCGGAGTCGTATCGTGTTGCAGCCCCGCCGACAGCAGCGAGGAGCTTGCCTACTCGGTCATGGCCGAAGACTATACCCACCTCAGCGGCTATCAGCAGAGCGCCGACCTGGGCTTAGGCTGCGGCCTGCCCACCGAATTTGCCGCCATACGCCCCGGCGACACCGTAGTAGATCTGGGCTCGGGCGCCGGCAACGACTGCTTCGTGGCCCGGGCCGAAACCGGCGATACCGGCCGCGTCATCGGCGTTGATTTCACCCCCGATATGATCGACCGCGCCCGCCAGAATGCAGCCAAATTAGGCTATACCAACGTGGAGTTTGTAGCCGGCGACATTGAAAACATACCGCTGCCCGACAATACCGCCGACGTAGTGGTGAGCAACTGCGTCTTTAACCTCGTGCCCGACAAGCCCCGCGCTTTCGCCGAAACCCTCCGCATACTCAAGCCCGGCGGCCACATCAGCATTTCAGACATCGTAGTGGATGGCGAAATCCCCGATGGCCTTCGCCACGACGCCTCCATGTATGCCGGTTGCGTATCGGGCGCCATACAAATGAAAGACTACCTCGACGTCATCCGCCAGGCCGGCTTCCACAACCTCAACATACAAAAAAAGCGGCCCATCACCCTGCCTTTGGAATTGCTCCAACGCTACCTCAACGAGGAGGAAGTAGCCACTTTTAACGACAAACTCGGCATTTACAGCATCAGTGTTTACGCGGAGAAATAAACAATAAAGCGTAATTTTGCAGCGTATACGGCGTAGGCAGGTTTTGTGCAGGGAGCATGGAGAAATCTGAGAGCCCATCGCACAAAATCTGCCGGCGCAAACACAACATACCGCGCGTAGGCAGGTTTTGTGCAGGGAGCATGGAGAAATCTGAGAGCCCATCGCACAAAAACTGCCGGCGCAAACACAACATACCGCGCGTAGGCAGGTTTTGTGCAGGGAGCATGGAGAAATCTGAGAGCCCATCACACAAAAACTGCCGGCGCAAACACAATAAATACGCCGCAAAAATGAGCATTTCCAGATTTAGCGCCTTGGACATCATTGCCAATCGCGACAACAGCGCCCTTGAGCAGGTAAGTATGCCCGCAGGCCGCATCTCCGAATTTTTTGGCAGCAATGTTTTCCACGAAGACAGCATGCGCGACTACCTGTCGGACGAAACCTTCCGGCATGTGCAGGCCGCCATCCGCGATGGCGTCAAGCTCTCCCGGGTGCAAGCCGACGCCGTAGCTGCCGGCATGAAAAAGTGGGCCATGGACCTTGGCGCCACCCACTACACCCACTGGTTCCAGCCCCTCACCGGGCGCACCGCCGAAAAACACGACTCCTTCTTCACCCTTCGCCCCGACGGCAGCGTCATCGAAGAGTTTAGCGGCTCGGCCTTAGTGCAGCAGGAGCCCGATGGATCCAGTTTCCCCGGAGGCGGCCTCCGCTCCACCTTTGAGGCGCGGGGCTACACCGCCTGGGACCCCTCCTCTCCGGCTTTTATCTTAGAGAGCGGTTCCGGCAAAACGCTCTGTATTCCCACCATTTTTGTCACCTACGGCGGCGACTCGCTCGACTACAAGCTTCCCCTGCTGCGCTCGCAGGCCTTCTTAGAGCAGGCCGCTGTGCCGGTATGCAAGCTCTTCGATCCCAACGTCAATAAGGTGCATGCCACCTTGGGCTGGGAGCAGGAATACTTCCTCGTAGATGAAGCCTTCTTCAACGCCCGCCCCGATCTGCTGCTCACGGGCCGCACCCTGCTGGGCAAACACTCTCCCAAAGGCCAGCAACTCGAAGACCACTACTTCGGCTCCATCCCGGCCCGGGTACTGGCTTTCATGCGCGACCTCGAAACCGAGTGCCACAAACTGGGCATCCCCGTGCGCACCCGCCACAACGAAGTCGGCCCCGGCCAATACGAACTGGCCCCCATGTTTGAGGAGGTCAACGTAGCCGTCGACCACAACCAGCTCCTGATGGACGTCATGGATCGCGTGGCCCTGCGCCACCGCCTCCGGGTGCTGCTGCACGAAAAACCCTTTGCTGGCGTCAACGGCTCGGGCAAGCACAACAACTGGTCGATGGCCACCGACACCGGTAAAAACCTCCTCAGCCCCGGCAAGCAGCCCGGCCGAAACCTCCAGTTTCTCACCTTCTTTGTGTGTACCATCCAGGCCGTTTACCGCTACGCCGACCTCCTGCGCGCCAGCGTGGCATCGGCCTCCAACGACCACCGCTTAGGCGCCAACGAAGCGCCCCCCGCCATCATATCGGCCTTCCTCGGCGAAACCATGAGCCGCCTGCTCGATGATGTCGAAGCCGGCGACGCCGACGGCAAAGACAGCGTACAGGAAGTGCTGAACTTGCTCAGCAAAATCCCGGACCTCGAACGCGACAATACCGACCGCAACCGCACTTCGCCCTTTGCCTTCACCGGCAATAAGTTTGAAATCCGCATGGTGGGCTCTTCCATGAACTGCGCCGCCCCCATGACGGTGATGAACACCATCGTGGGCAAACAATTACAGGACTTCAAAGCAGAAGTAGACAAGCAGCTCAAAAAGAAAAAAACCGACCTCAACCAGGCCATCCTCGCCGTGCTGCGCCAATACATCGCCGAGTCGAAGCCCATCCGATTCGAGGGCGACAACTACAGCGACGAGTGGAAGGCCGAAGCCGCCCGCCGGGGCCTCAGCAATACGCCCAACACCCCCGACGCCATCGCCGCCTACCTCGGCAAAGCCGCGCGCAAGCTCTTTGCCGGCTCGGGCGTATTCACCGAGCGGGAGTTGCACGCCCACTACGACGTCATGTGCGAAAACTACGTGCTGAAGCTGCAAATTGAGTCGCGCACCTTAGGCGAAATGGTCGTCAACCACATCCTGCCCGCCGTATTCCGCTACCAATCGACCCTCGCCGACAGCATCTCCCAGCTTCAGGTGCTGGAACTCCCCAAAACGGCCTACCAGCCGCAATGGGACCTGCTCCAGCGCATCCTCGAAAATACCAACCTCGCCAAAGGCGCCGTAGATAAGATGCGCGAAGCCCGACAGGCCGCCAACCAGATCGAAGACGCCGAAAAGCGCGCCCACGCCTACTGCCACAAGGTGAAGCCGCTCATGGAGGACATACGCATATACATCGACCGGCTGGAGTACCTCGTCGAAGACCAGGAATGGCCCCTGGTGAAGTACCGCGAGATGATGTTCATCCGGTAAACAGCCCCCTGGCGGGCCCTCAACAACAGCCGGCGTCTTCTATACAAGGCGGCGGCTGTTTTATTTGTGCTTTGGGCGTGCCCCCGCGCGCATACGCCGGCCTTCTCATGGGCCGGCACTCCGGCGCGCGGGGTCGGGCCATCCGCTATTATAGGCGCTCCCTTGGGGGGTCGCGCCTATACCGCCACGTCCGCCGTCGCTTCGCTAGTCGGCTACCGCCACGTCCTCGCTGCGCTCATCCGGGTAAACGTCCTCATTGCATTCGGCCGGGTAAAAATCTTCGCTGCGCTCTTCCGGGTACCGCCACGCCCTCGTTGCACTCGGTCGGGTAAACGTCTTCGTGCCTCAGCCGGGTAAAAACTGCTGTCCCTCACGCGGCTCCGCTTACACGCAGGCCGCAGCCTGTGCAACAACGGGAAGGCTTGGCCCCTCCAAACAAGCGCGCCGACGTAAGCGTAAGCAACAGCAAAATGAGTCAGCCCTCTTTTTTTTGAGAAAAATTTTATTTGAATTATTGCCTTCAAGTCTCGCCCCTCAACCGACATTATTTGCCTATTGCCCGCCTGTTTAGTCAATCGTTCTTCACAAGCCCCCTGCGGCCGGTATTACCCCTGCGCGCATTTTCAGGGGTCGTATGGACTTTTGCACAAAACACTTTACTTTCGCTCAACCGCCCGTACCAAATACGACCAAAGCAGACAAAAACGAAAACCAGACCAAACGATGATCAATTTGATTCTTTTCGGCCCTCCGGGTTCGGGCAAAGGCACGCAAGCGGCCAAGCTGGTAGAAAAATACGAACTGCTGCACATCAGCACCGGCGATCTGTTTCGCTACGAAATGGGCAACAACACCCCCCTGGGGCTGGAAGCCAAAAGCTACATTGAAAAAGGCGAACTGGTGCCCGACTCCGTCACCATAGGTATGCTCCGCAACAAAGTGGAAGCCAACCCCGATGTAGAGGGTTACATCTTCGACGGCTTTCCCCGCACGGTAGCTCAGGCCGAAGCCCTCGACAACCTGCTGGCCGAAAACGGCAACGAAGTATCAGCCCTCCTTATGCTCGAAGTGGCTGATGCTGAAATCATTGAGCGGCTGCTGCAACGCGGCAAAATGAGCGGCCGGGCCGACGACCAGGATGCCGAAATCATTGCCAACCGCATAGCCGTATACCGCCGTGAAACCACACCTGTATTCGATTATTATGCCGCCAAAGGCAAGGCCGAGCAGATCAATGGCGTAGGCGCCATCGACGACATCTTCGGGCTGCTGTGCGCATCCATCGATAAGCTTTAGCGCGCAAGGCCGGACGGCGCTCAACTAACCGATACCTTTGACAAAGGGCACAAACCGGAACTGCCCTTTGTCTTCCTCCCGGAAGTCGGCTTCGCCCACCTTCACGATGCGGCGCATGTGTTGCACATCTTCGCCCACAGGGATAACCATAACGCCGCCTACGGCCAACTGCTGTAAGAGCGCAGGAGGAGCTTCAGTAGCCCCCGCTGTGACGAGAATCCGGTCGAAGGGCGCAAACTCGGGCAGCCCTAAATAGCCGTCGCGGTGATAACAGCGCACATTGCCGGGCTTTAAAGCATCGAGCATAGCGCGGGCCCGCTGATGCAGGGGCTTATGCCGTTCGACGGTAAAGACCCGCGCTTTGAGCAGCGCCAGCACGGCGGCCTGGTAGCCCGATCCGGTACCTATTTCCAATACCTTCATGCGGGGGCGCACATCCAGCAGGGCCGTTTGAAAAGCTACGGTATAGGGTTGCGAGATGGTTTGCTCGCAACCTATGGGAAAAGGTTTGTCTTCATAAGCCCATTCTTCAAAGGCTGCATCGAGGAAAAAATGCCGGGGCAGGGCGCCTATGGCTTCCAGTACGCGCTCGTCGTGTATGCCGCGCTCGCGCAGGGCCGTTACTAATTTTCGGCGCATTCCCTGATGCCTGTAGGTATCCTGCATGGGCGGGGCTGTTTAAGATTTGCGCTTTTTATTTCTAATGGCTTTAGCCGGGTTGGGGTTACCCTTTACCCGAGGGCCTCCTTTGCGGGATCCTTCTTTGCGGGTTGCGCCTTTGCGCTCGCCTCTGCGGGGTTCATCCTGTGGGTATTGGCGCCCAAAATGGCGGCGTTCCGGCTCGGGTACAGCCCCTTCGGACTGGGCCGGGCCTTCTTCCCAGTCCATTTCTATGCGGCGGCGCTGGAGGTCGGCATCGGTGATGCGCACCTTGATCTCATCGCCCATGCGCAGTCGGCGGCCTGTTCGGCGGCCGCGGATGCTGAGCCTGCCATTTTCAAACTCAAAGCTTTCGGGCAGGCGGTCGAACGGGATCATCCCCTCGCAGCGGCTGTCGAGCAGCTCTATGAACACGCCAAAGTCGGCCATACCACTCACCACCCCGGTAAAGACCTCGCCGAGGTGCTTGGTGATGAATTCCACCTGTTTGTACTTGATGCTTTCGCGTTCGGCGTCGGCGGCGCGCTTCTCCTGCCGCGAGATGTGCTTGCACTGCTCTTCGAGCTTGGCGGCATCGGTTTGATAAAGCTGGCCGCGCCCCAGATTGCGTTCCAGTATGCGGTGGGCCAGCACGTCGCTGTAGCGCCGTATGGGCGAGGTAAAGTGGGCGTAGTGGCTGAAGCCCAACCCGTAGTGCCCGATGTTTTCCACGCTGTATTCCGCTTTGGCCATAGTGCGTATGGCTAAGGGCGCCAACATGCGCAGCCCCGGCTCGGTGCGGGCCTTTTCCACCAGCGCATTGTAAGCTTTGGCCACGCCTTTGGCGCTGCGTATGTCCATTTCAAAGCCCATCTCAGCGGCGAAGCGGGCAAGTTCGGCCACCTTCTCCATATCGGGTTCGTCGTGTACGCGGTATACGAAGGGGATTTTCACCTTATTGCCCACTTCTTTGCGGCCGATAAGGGCTGCCACTTCGCGGTTGGCCAGCAGCATAAAATCCTCGATGAGCATGTGGGCGTCTTTGCGCTCTTTGACGTACACCGCTATGGGTACGCCATTCTCGTCGAGGCGGAAGCGCACCTCCTCCGAGTCGAAGTCGATAGACCCCTGCCGGAAGCGGCGATCGCGCAGCTTTTTGGCAATGGTATTGAGCAGTTTGAGGGCTTCGGCATGGTCGCCCTCGCCGGTTTCGAGTATTTGCTGTACATCCTCATAGGCAAAGCGGCGGTCGGAGTGGATGACCGTTTTGCCAAACCAGCGGCCTACTACCTTATGGCCGGCATCGAAGATAAACACCGCCGAAAAGGTGAGCTTGTCTTCGTTGGGCCTCAGCGAGCAAAGCTCGTTGGAGAGCCGTTCGGGCAGCATAGGGCATACCCTGTCTACGAGATAAACCGAGGTGGAGCGCTGGTAAGCTTCTTGGTCTAAAGACGAACCCGGTTTCACGTAATGGCTCACATCGGCAATGTGTACGCCTACCTCTACCCTACCCTCTTCCAGATAGCGCAGCGATATGGCATCGTCGAAGTCTTTGGCATCGATGGGGTCGATGGTAAAGGTAAGCACATCGCGGAAATCGCGCCGGAGGGCTATCTCCTGATCGCTGATGGCGGCCGGCAGGCCTTCGGCCTCGCGCATCACCTCTTTCGGGAAGGAAATATGGAACCCGTTGTTGATGAGTATGGCCTGCATATCCACATCGCTGCTGCCGGGTTTGCCCAGCACGGCGGTCACTTCGCCGGTGAGGTTAGCGGGGCTGCCCGGAGCCGACCACTGGGTGATCTTCACGACTACCTTATCGCCGTCGCGGGCGCCGTTAAGCTGCTCCAGCGGCACCAGCACATCTATGGGTTGGTTGCTGTCGAGACCTACAATGCCAAAGCTGCGGAAGACGTGGATGAGCCCTACAAAGTGCTCAGAAGCGCGCTCAACGACTTCCACGACCTCGCCTTCGGGCCGGAATCGGCCCCGCGCCTGCCATACTTTCACCTTCACGATATCGCCGTGCATAGCGTTGCCGAGGTAGCGGGATCCTACAAACACATCCTGGTCCATGCCCTCGCAAACGATGTAGGCAGCGCCGGAGCGGGTCATGTCTACCCGCCCTTCGCGCAGCGTTTTGGTCAGGCCCGCGCCTGCTTCGGCCCGCAGTTTGAATTTAAAATCGTCGAGGGCTACCAACTGCCGGGATTCCGCCAGTTGTTCCAATGCGTGCTGTACGGCGTCTTTATTGTTATCGATGCCGAGTTTTTTGATGACCTGCCGGGGATTGAGCTGCTTTTTGGGATGGCGTTGAAACAATTCCAAAATGGCTTGCTGGAGTTTGGGTGCAGACAGTTTTTCACCGGCTTCGCCGGCTTTTTTTCGCTTATATTTTGCCATAAATAAAACACAGGACTTGTGGCACAAGCCCATTTGAATTTGCGCCGGCAGGCTTTGTGAGCAGATGTATGTGTTTATCCAGACCTCTTGTGCACAAAACCGATCGACGCGCGTAATACATAAAAAATAAGGTTGTTGGCTTTAGGGCCTATTCCTTATGACAACAAGGCGGGTCAACAAAAAGTTTCCCGTTATTTCTTGTTGCGGCTCAGGCCCATAGCTTTCACCATCCAGCGCGGAAGCGGGCGGCGAGCGTCGCGCTTGCGCAGGTCGAGGTACCAGCCAATCTTCTTGACGATGGGCACCCGGTGGGTTTCTACGAACTCGATCAAGGTGCCATCGGGATCTTCTGTATAGGTAAAACGCCCTGCGGCTTCCCCCATATCGAAGCTATTTTGGCTATCGACGGTAAAGGGGAACCCTCCTGCTAAGCAGCGCTGTTTGAGGGCGTCCATATTATTGACATCAAAGCACAAATGGATAAAGCCGAGGTCGCCCCAGAAGCGGTTGTGGTAAATTTTCACGGGCGCTTCGCCCTGCACTTCTATGAGTTCCAGCTCGCTGCGCCCCAACAGGCAGGAGAAGGCCCCTGCCCGCTCCTCGCGATGGCGCAGCAACACGCGCCGCATCTGCCTGCGCCCGCCCGGCAAAGCGGAAAGCTCGGCGAACTCGCCCGTGCAGTCGTAAACGACTTCGTCGTAGCCTAAGATATCGCGGTACAAAGCTAAGGCGGGCTCTATCTTACTCACCCCTATGACCGCGCCGTAAATGCCGCCGGTGAGCTGATTGCGGCGTTGAAACCAGTCGCCGGCTTCCACCAACTGAAAAACATTACCGTATACATCCAGCACGAAGCAGGATTTTACGCCTTCGAGCGAATGAGGCTCGGCCAGAATGGTTACCCCTGAAGTTTTAAGCTCCTGATAGGCCATATCCACATCGGGGCATTTGATTTTGGCGGCAAAAATGCCGAGATCGCCCATCTGAGCGGGGCTAACCGGCGCCTCGGGTTGGCGGCAGGTGTACTGCCATATTTCAAAGCCGCCGCCGCCCTGGAGATTGAGGGCCAGGATGGCATAGCGGCTGCGCACTTCCTGCCCGGTATAGTTTTTCATCAATTTGGCCTGTGCGCGCTCTGAAAACACGGGCACGTCTACGCCAAAATGCCGGCGATACCAGGCCCAGGCTTCATCTGCATCTCTCACTCCAACGCCTACCTGCTGAATACCGCTGATAAAATAACTCATGCTCATGAAGATAATTCTTTCGATGGTTGCTCAAAAACGGGTAGCAAGATAACCACTTTTTGACCTGCAAATGACGCTTTATTGGCAAAAGCTAAAAAAATAGTACCCCAACGCGCCTGCTATCGTCTAAAATCAGGCTCAACCCCATTAGATAGCTAAAAAATTGGCTAACTTCGCATGTGTATTCAACTCCGCAACATGATCAAAAGTATCCCTACCTGGTTAATTACCGCTGCTTTGCTTTTGGCGTTTAACGCCCACTTGCCCGCTCAGGCCCTCCGCTTCAGCATCGGCATGAATGTAGGCGCATCGCGCCTTTACCACCAGACTCGATTTGAGACCACCGAACTGCGCAACCTGTACGAAACGATCCGCATTACCCACCAGGATGATTACACCTGGGAGACCTTCGAACAAGACTTTGAACTCCGCCAGCACTTCAATCAGCTCCGCTTTGGCTTTTCGGGTATGGTTACCCACCGCGACTGGCCCATCATGGTTATGGGAGAGGCGATGAGTTCGTCCTCTACTTACGAAAAGATGGCTTTTGCCGTTACGGCCGGCTTAGGAAAAGAGTTCTTCTCCTTCGACAAAACCTTTTCCTGCTACTTTCTGGGGGGATATAAGTTCATTTGGGATAAAGGCTTCGGCGCCAACACTCTTGTCAATAGCATTGGCCATAAAGACGCCCGCGATCTGGTAGGCACCTATTTCGCTCCCGAGGAGCCTTTGGGCGACCCCAAGGGCAGCCTTTTTGCCCTGCGCGTGGGCGGCGGCAAAACCATGGACCGGGATAAAAAGCTGACGCTGGGTTTGGAAGCTTATGGTGAAATTGATATGACCCCCAGCATCAAGCGGGAGTCCCGCATGACCAATGTAGGCGCCCAGGTGTTTGTGCGGTTCAGCCTCAACCAAACCACCGAAGACGCCCGCTGGCTACCCGACTATTACTACCGCCGCTTCAACTAAGAGGCAGAGGCGCTTGGCGGGGCCGTTCCCTTACCCTTCGCCTGTGGCCGCCACCGGCGAAGCCCCGGCAAAACGCCCTTGCTGTCCGGACCAGGGGGCGCAGCGGTATGGCCTGCTGCCTTGCGGCCCCCAAAGGGCGCAGGCAGCAGGCCATAAGAGCGGAGCACGTTTACCCGGAAGAGCGCAGCGAAGACGTGGCGGCGCCGCGCAGGATGATGGAGGGGTGAATGTTATGCGGCGGGGCCCATAAAAAAAATCTTTTAAGCCATATTGTGGCGGTTGTTCCATTCCGGTTGCCGGCTGCTGCGCTTAATGCCGGGGAAACGGCCGGCAAAGCGCCGGCCCAACCAGGCTGCGGGGGCCAGCAGCAAGATCCAGGCCCATGAGCGCGGGCGCTGCAACGGGCGGTCGTTGCCCGAAACATGATAAGCCGCCCAGTATACCGGATGCGCCGACAGGGGGTCGCTGCCCTCTATATAAGTGCGCTTGGCTATGGCGAGCGCCTCGCCCTTGCGGCTGCCGTCGCCCAACTGCTCATAAAAATGCCCTGCCAGCGCGCAGCTTGCCGACTCATTGACGCTCCACAAAGTAGAGACTACGCTGCGCGCGCCGGCCTGTAGCAACCCTCTCGACAAGCTGATGATGCCTTCGCTGAGATAGGCCTCGCCGTCGGCGGTCTGGCAGGCGCTCAGGGTCACGAGTTCAGCGGCCAATTGGAGGTCATGAAGATCATTGACGTAGAGGGTATCGTAACCGCCGCCGGCCCGGTTGAACACGATAAAAGAGAAGTTGCCCTGGGCCGTGTTGGCCTGAGCATGGGTAGCGAGGTGCAGTACGCCATAGCGGCCTGCGAGGCGTTTGAATGCGGCAATGGTTGCCTCTTCTCCTTCAAACACCTCTCCGTCCATAGCCTGGGCTATGCGATGGAGCTGATCGGCGCTGCAAGCCAAGCGCGCCCAGCCGCCGCTGCCGTCGAAGTGCGGGGCAAAGCCGGCAAAGCCGCCCCGGACGCGGGTTTCCAATGAAAGGGTATACTGCAAGGTAGCGGAGTAGCCCATGCTCATCTCATAGCGATGCAGGAGGTAGGGGTAGCGGGCAAACTGGCAGGCCTCGGCAGGCGGCGCCGTGAGCAGCGCGTCGAAAGGCAGCAGGCTCAGCGTTCCGCCGGGAATGATGACCAACCGCTCGGGGAGGTCCACGGCCCGTTCGGCGGGCGCGATCAGCTCCTGGTACAACTGCCGCGCCTCGCGGGTATACTGGTTGCAAAGCAACTGCCGGTTGGCGCCCGGATGCTGAAAGGCGTCGATGCCGCGGATAAACGCCTGGATGCGGCCGCTCAACTGCGGCGGCGCGGGCGCCTCCAGCACCGTCAGCCCCTCCTGATTGATGATAAAGGTGTAGAGTTTGTGGCGGCCCGCAAAATAGGCCAGCATGGCCTGGCGGGGTTGCAACATGGCCTGCACCTGGGTTAGGCCGGCCAGCTCGTCGCTGTAGCGGCGGCGGTAATAGTCGGGATTGCCGTCGGCCAGCGCTTCTATCCAGCGCACATGGGCGGCCCGCGCGCGCAGCAGCTCGCCTTCCAGCGCGCGCAGCAGGCTGTCGGGCGCCGCCTCGGCCCTGGCTTCGTACAAATTGCGTTCGGCCTTGGCTACCGCTTCCTGAAGCGCGGTTTCATGCTCGCGATCGACGGCGCTGAGCCCTGCGCTGCCGGCGCGCACCGACTCCAGCAGCAGGATGCTCTTCCCGCGCTCGGCGAAGGCAAAAGCGGCCTCTGCCTGAACTTTATCGCCGGTGCGATGGTACAGCCGTATTGCCGTTGCAATGGCCGCTTCGGTGCGCTCATAACTTTCTTCCAGTGCAAAGAGCCGCGATTGTTCGTACAGGTGCCGGCGTCTCAGTTGTTTTTCTACTTCGTAGGTGAGGCGATAACAATCCAGGGCGCGCTCTAAGGCGGTTGTATTGTCTTCGTTGGCGTATAGCTCGGCCATGCCGGCCAGCGCATCGAGGATGGTATTTTCGGCATAGATCATCTCAACGGAAGGCAGGGCGTCGGGCGTAGCCGGCTGGTAGGCATATAATACCGATTGGAGGGCGCGTTGGTACCAGATCAGCGCCTCATCGGGGCAGTTCATAGCCTGATAGAGCCTGCCATTGCTAACGTATACTTTGCCCACCTCGCGGCGGCGGTGATGCCCGTAGAAAGCGATCAGCTTAGCCTCTGCCGCTTCGTTGTAGGCAATGGCGCGCGGGTACTCGCCCAAGCGCACACAGGCGGCGGCGGCATGGCTGAGCGACATGCCGAGATAGGCCGGCGCTAAGGGATATTCGTCGGTGGCGGGCTGGTTGTCAAAAATCTCAGCGGCAGCCAGCGCGCAGGCCAGGGCATCCCGGGGGCGGGTTTCTATCAACGCCTGTGACTGGTTCATTCGGATGAGCCCGCGGGCGGTGAGTTCCTCGGCCGGAATGCCCAACCCCCGCTCGTAGATGGCCAGGGCTTTGTCGGTTTGGCCGAGGCTGGTGTACAGCAGCCCCAGGTCGTTGCACACGTCGGCAGCCATACCAAAATCCTGTTGGGCTAAGCTGTTTTCCAGTATCTCCGTAAGCAGCAACTCGGCGGAGGGGTACTCCCCCTGGCGGGTGTAAAGGTTGGCCAACTCCCGCTTCACGAAACCATCTATCTGGGTGGTTCTCCAGCCTAAGGTATCGGCAAAAAGATGAAGCGCGTGCTCGTAGAAGGGTATGGCCGACTGAAAGCGCCCCAGGCGATACACCTGGTTGTAGCCGGTATTGACCAATAGCCAGCCCAGCGACTTCCATTCCGCTTCGCGGTTGGGCCGGCGCCACAGTCCGTCGGCTGTCTTGCGGTATAGCTCATCGGCCAACTCGGGCTTCTTCATGGTGTTGCGCGCCTGGTAGGCAGCGCCCTTGCCGGCTTCCAGATAAGCCCCAAGCGCGTCGCGTTTGCGGGTAAATTCGCGCATACTCCGGAATACCTTCCAGGCTTCTTCGGGGCAATGATCGGCAAACTGTTGCACGATTTCTTCCTGAAAAGCAACCACCCGGAGCGAGTCTTGGGTAGCGATGGCGCCTATCGGGTTGCAAGCCCAGAGGCCCGCCAGCAAAATGAATATGGCTTTCCTTGACATAGCATCAAGCGATTGGGAATAAAAAAAACCGGTTTTCATCGAAAAATACCCTGCCTTAGCTTGTTGTGCGATTGAACAGGAACCGGCAACCATTACCGATTCCTGCTCAATCGTTTAAGTATTGTTGCGGCGGCGCCAGATGATGATGAGCATCAGCAGCAGCAGCAATCCTGCCAGCAACCACAGCCACCAGGGCCAGGCGCAGGGATGGGGCCATACGCAGCCCACTACCTCCTCTATGCGGGGGCAATCGCCGCAGCTCAGCAGGTTGGGACCGCCGCCGTTTACGAGCCGGATTTTGGTTGGAGCCGTGCATACGGCATCGTTGTTCACCGAATCAAAGCGGATGCAGGCCTGAATGGAGTCGATGGCTGCCGGATCGTCGACATAAGCGAAAAAGGTGATCTCGGCAAAGGTACTGGAGTCGGGTTTGCCCCGGAAATCGTTGGCGTCGTACTCCAGCCGGGGAAAGATCAGGAAGTTGGGCATCTCCCAGCGAACGCTGTCGTCGGCAATTTTCACAAAGTTCACCGAGGCGGGGTCGTTGCCGGGATGCACCCAAAAAGGCGTGGTAATGATGTCGTCGGCAGTGACGCCCGCCGGCAGCTTCATGTCGATGTATACATTTGATGTAGGCGCAAAGCCGTCGTTTTCGCTATGCACCTTAAAGACTACTTTTTTGCGTTGGCCGCTCTCGCCGCAGGCGCAGGCAAAGGCCTGGAGGTAGTTGGGGTCGTGGGCCCGCACCAGCGCCATGGTAGAGGTGTAGCTATCGATGGCCCGAAGCCCCTCGCTCAGGCCCGGCGAGTAATCGGAGCCCATGCTGAAGATGGTATCCTGGGCTGGCGAATAGCTCGTACCTTCATCCAGAAAGCTGCCGCTGCCAAAAGAGGCCATCAGGCTTTGCAAGCCTGCCGAGTTGAGCGACTCCACTTCCTGGCCGCTCAGTGCCGGCGGCGCCTGACTGTTGGGGCCGCTGATGGCTACCGCCATGAGGTCCATTTCTATGCTGGCGGTGTCTACGATCTGGCTTTCCATGGAGGGGTCTACCACCAATTCCACAAAGAGGTGTACCTCCTGCCCCGGCGGCACGCCCTGTAGCGCAAAAGTGGCGGCATTGTTGTACTGCTGCCCCAGCGGCACGCCGGCAAACTTGCTGTACTGCCCGTAATCCGTGCGCACCCAGCGGTACAGCAGGCTTTCCTTGTGGGTAAGGCTTGCAAAGCTGGAAAGGGTTGTGGCATTCCCCAAGGCGTTTACCTGGCGCAGCTTGCTGTTGTAAAAGAACAGGATGTTGCCGTCAAAAATTGAGGGAGAAATATTCTTAAACGATACAATGTACACCAGCGTATCGTCGGGTTTGGCGTCGGCATTGCGCTGCAGGTGCAGGTAGCGGCCCGAAGCCACTTTTGAAGTAAACGGCGCTACCGCGGCCGGCGCAGCCGTAGGGCGGGCAATGTTGCCTGCCTTGAGGCGCTGAGGCGGCTCCTGGCCGCCGCTGTAGCCGCTCACGGTATACAAGCGGGCGTTGGCAGGCGGCAAGCCTAAAGTTGGCGACTCGAAGTTGTACTGATAGGCCCGTTCATCCACATGGTATTGCACCGTATCCAGCACAAAGTTGCCGTCGCCATAAATGTACAACAGCCGATAGAAAGGCTTCACATTGCCGTGGCTCTTCATACTCAGCAGGGGCGGATGGGTAGCCTGGAACTCGGTGAGGTTATTGGCGCCGCTTTTTTGAGCCCAGATAAACTGAGCCGAAGCGCTAACGGGCGCCAGCCATACAGCCAGCAGCAACCACAACGTTAATGATCGGGGAAAACAAAGCGTTGGCGTGTTCATACGATGTGATTTAGGGATGAAACAATGCCGCCCAGGGCACACAGACCCTGTAGCGGCAATGTACGAACTTTTGGGGATTAAAAAACGAACTTGGATCAAACGCTCAGATTTTAGCTGAGTGGGTTATATGCGGAGAAAGAAAAGGTCGGAAAAAAGAAAACTGGGCGTCGGTTCTTTTACCAACACCCAGCCCGGAATAATAGCAACTATCTACTTATCTCCAATTGCCCTTCTGAAGATAAAAACACCCTTGCATTCTTGCGGAGCAAATGGCTCCCGGAAGGCCGCATGAAATATATTGCGGGATGACTTTTGAGTCGCGGCCGTCCGGAAACATGCGCCGAATGCATCTCATGAAAAGGGCGTCAATAGAAGGTAGAGGGGTAAAATTCAGTTGCTATTTCCGTAAGTATCAAATGAACCTTCAACAGACGAAGCTTCCTGCTTCATTACTGATCATCATCGGTTGTTGTCAAAACAGTTGAAGAAACTTAAGCCGGTAGGCGGGGGCCCTGCTCATTTCCTTGCGGAACTTCAGCAGGGCCTTCCTCTCATTTTACCGCTTCCAAAAAAGCGGCAACTTCAGTTGACAGGTGGTTTAGCAATCTGGTTTCAGGCCATTAATAAAGTTTTAGACAAATAACGCTGACCAACCACATAACTAAGGTTTTAAGGCAATTTCTTAAGATAGGCGGCCTTAGCCGCCCCTTCGTAGCGTGAAGTTTTTCAAAGACGAATCATAATTAAATCTTGGTCTAAACCTCCCATCTTTTCAACTGTCAGTTGTACTCCGTCGAATACAATGACAAATTTAGGGGCTGTTCTATGCCTGCGAAAACCAGCCAGACGGATTTTGTCGGCTTTCTTAAAGAGATAAAATCGAGCGTCGTTAATAAAAAACTTTCATTTAATCACTAATAATCAATTACTTAAAAAAATATAAAAATCCAAAAACCCGAAAAAAGATTGACTTTCTAAGCGGAATATTTTTTCCTAAAAAAATTTTTCAGGCCCGTTTCAGGGCAAAAAGAAGCCCCTTGCCGGTATGAAGCAAGGGGCCTTTAAATCCCTGTTGAAGTCAGAGCGGTCTTCCCATCGGCGCCCATGCCGATGGTTGGATTCGCAAATCTTACCGGCAATGCCGGCTATATCCTGAGCAAAACCGGCGGCTGCCGGCCGTGAAATCATCCTGTTTATCAACATCTATCCAATGCTGCAACAATATACGGCCGTCATTCATATATGTTACCATTTTGCCCCATTAATTTGCAATTAATTTTTCAACTGTCCTGCGCCTTCCCTCACCAACTCCGGCGAGGGACCGGTGCAATTGATGATGGTAGAGGCCACGTTTCCGCCCGGACCGCCGTCAATGACCAGATCAACTAACTTTTCAAAGTCGTTGTGAATGTCAATCGGATCGGTAAAATACTCCTGAATAAGATCCTCCGATTTGAGCGAAGTGGTCAGAATCGGGCGCCCGAGCTCGCGCACCAGCGCCATGACGATGTTGTTGTCGGGCACGCGCACGCCAAACTCTGACTTGCGGTTTTTCAGCAGCTTGGGCACTTTGTTATTGGCCTTCAGGATAAATGTAAATGGCCCTGGCAGGTTGTGCTTCATCACCCTGAAGACGGCGTTGTCTATCTGGGTGGCATACTCCGACACCTGGCTGATGTCCTGGCAAATAAACGACAGCATCGCCTTGGCGGGGTCCAACCCGCGCAGCCGACAGATGCGCTCCACGGCCGCCTGGTTAAAAATATCACAGCCAATGCCGTACACGGTGTCGGTAGGATAAATGATGATGCCGCCCTTGGCCAGCACCTCTGTTACCTGCCTGATCTTTCTCTCGTCCGGATTATCGGGGTGGATTTGCAATAACATAGTCGCGTTGTTTTTTGCGCAATATCTGGCATTAAGCCCAATAAAGCAAGGTTCTTTTTTGATGAACAACCTGCGCGGGTTTCAGTTGGCAGCCACAGAAGCCGATCGGGAGTATTTCTTTTTTTGGGCCCCGCCGCATAGCACTCGCCCGTTATATCACCAGGGGCGGCGCCGCCACGTCTTCGCTGCGCTCTTCCGGGTAAACGTGTTCCGCTCCTACGGCAGAAAGCCCGGCCGGCCTTTGAGGGCCGGCCGGGCTTTCTGCCGTACCGCTGCACCCCCTGGTCCGGACGAAGAGGAGGCTTACTGAGGCTGCGCCAATGCGGATATACGCTACAACTTCATCATAAAGCAAAGGGGCGGCTGTTGCAACAGCCGCCCCTTTACTTATAGTTCTGTAAGAGAACTTAGCGAAAACTATAGCCAAGGCCAAAGCCTACCCAACCGGCCTGAAAGCCATTGACGCCAAATGCCGGCGACCAGTTGATGCGCAGCAGCAGACCATTGCGCAAGGGTTGTAGTCGGTAGCCCAAATTGACAAAGCCCAATACGCCCCAGCCATTGCCGGAGATCAAGGTCTCATCGATCTCTGCATCTATATTAGCGCGGAGGAAGGTAGTTCCAACACCCATTTCAAAGCTGTTGCGGCGCTGCCCCACCAGATAATTGAAGCCCACGGGCAAGGTGAGCAGGCCAAATTCTACATAATCGCCGTCGGTAGTATAACCCTCATAGTTGCTGAGGCCGCCAATGCCTATCCTGACGCCGGGGCCATCCTGGCGGCCGCGCTGAAGGCGCATATCAAAGTGTGTGGAAATGGCTACCCCGCTTCCTAAGCCTTCCATATAGACGGCTTTGCGAAAAGGTTCGGCTTGGGCTGCCAGCGTAGCGATGCCTGCCGTAGTAAAAGCGAGCATCAGGAGAAGGTTTTTCACGAAATGCTTCATAGTTGGTTTGTTTTGTAGGTTGATGAGTTTGTAAAGGATACAGCACAAATTTGAGCTAACCATTCCTTAAGTTGTGTTAAGAATAGGTTTTTATGGTGTTAAACCCTGGAGCCCACCTACCCCACAGGCTTTGTCAGCACCACAAACGTCAGGGGGCGCACAGGGGTTCCGTATTTCGGCGACACCTCAAAAGGGCGGGTTTCGCCCGTGGGGCGGTATCCGTGGCGTACGTACCAGTCGATGAGTTCGATTCGGTCGGAGATGACCGTCATCTCAATCCCCCGGCATCCCGTCGTTCGGGCGTGTTCTTCGGCGGCGGCCAGCAGTTTTTTGCCCAATCCTTCTCCCTGCCGGTCGGGGGCTACCGTAAGCATACCCAAATAGAGCCATTCGCCCTGGTTTTTGAGCAAAACGGAGGCTAACGGCAGCGCTCCCGGCTCGTCGTCGGCCAGTATGAGCAAAGTAGCCTGCGGGTCGGCTATAAGATCGAGCAGCACCTGGCGGTCGGTGCGCAACTCACCTTGGATGAGATCGGCCTCGTGGGTCCAGCCGCGGCGCGAGCTATCGCCCCGAAAGGCGCTGTTGATGAGGGCTTCAAGTGCGGCGGCATCATTGGCAGCAGCCTCATAAATGCGATATACAGCAGACATAATGGCGCAGTTTTTGTGAACAACGGCAAGTCCAGCCTGCGCCTAAGCGCAAGCAGCGGCCTTTAGCGCGTCAAATTTAGGATGAGGTTACTTCTGTACAAGCAATTTTCTCATCTTAGCGTTCGATTAGGTTCAATATAACTACGGTTCGCGTGAAAAAAAATGCCCAAATCACCGTTTTAGCTTTTTTGCTGGTCGTTGCCCTGTTGGGCGTGCTGATGCGCCAGTCGGCGTTTAGCGGATGGCTCCCGGCGCCCTATGATCACCTGCGCCATGCGCACAGCCACCTTGCCTTTTTGGGATGGGCCTGGGGCGCCATGTCGCTGGGGTTGGTAGAAGTGCTTACCGGCGGCCGCTGGACGCCCGCCTTAGCCGTCACCTATGCGCTGGTGCTGGCTGCGGCCCTCAGTATGACGGCCGCTTTCTGGGCCGGCGGCTACGGCGCTCCCGCCATTGCATTGCTGGCGGCGCACACAGGCTTAGCCATTGTATTTTTCATCTTTCTGGGCATACAAATCCGGCGCTGGGAGGGCGTAAGCGGCATACCTGAGCGCCGTGCCTGGAAGTGGGGCTCTACCCTGTTTATCGTCTCATCGCTGGGGCCGCTGCTCATCCCGGTCATTCGGAGTTTACCCGTCGATCAGTTATTTTTTTACCAGGCAGCCATTCACTTTTATCTCCACTTTCATTACGACGGCTGGTTTGTGCTTATCTGGCTGGCATTGTGGTTTGGGCTGAGGGCGCAGTATGGGTTAGCCATTCCCAAGCGCCGCGTAGGCTGGATGGCTTTTTTGCTCACCTTCGGCGCCGCCCTCACTTATGGCATACCTTATATGCAATATTACTCCCCGCTGCGCACCGCCGCCGTAGTAGGCGGAGGCGCACGGGTAGCCGCCGCCGTGCTGCTGGTGCTCGACTGGCGGCGCAGCGGCGCCCGACAGATGCGGCAGTTGCTGCCGCCGGGCGCCGGATGGGCCCTGGCATTGGGTATTTTCCTCTTTCTCGTAAAAGAAAGCGCTCAATGGATGGCCTGTTGGCCCGGCTTAGAGCGCTGGTTTGATCCCTCGCGCATGGGGCTGCGGGTAGCTTATCTGCATTTGCTGTTCTTGGGCGTATTAACGCCTTTTTTACTCATCTTTTTTTACGCCCAAAGCTGGCTCAAAGCCACCTTGGCTACGCGCTGGGGCTGGCGCGTCTATTGGGTGGGGTTTGGCCTTACTACCTGGTATCTGCTGGCCGATGGCTGGCAACTGCCGCCCTGGTTAAGGCCTGCGCCGGCCGCGATGTTGTTTACAGGCGCGCTGCTGTTGTTAATTGGCCTTGGGGTGCAATTGTTGGGCTGGCGGCTGCGCCGACGTAAAGCCGAACCCGCCCAGCCCGAGTTCGACTTATCAGACGTTTAATGCCCGCACTACAGATGAAAACACGCCAGATTATCGCTTTATTGCCGGCGCTTGCCGGCGCGGCTTTGGGCTACTGGAACGGGCACAGCCCGGCTTGGGCCTGGATAGCCTCCATGATGATCTTTGCAGGGTTAGGATTCGGACTTCATGCTTTTCCGGCCTTGCCAACTCGCTTTTATATGCCCGTTATGGCCTTGAGCTGGCTTGCGCTGACCGCCTGGGTGAGCCGACTCAGCGGCCCGGCCATGGGATGGCGCGATTTTCGCCACTTAGGCGATCTCCCTGCGGGCGCCTGGCTGGCGCTGGCCGCCGCCTGGCCGCCGGTATTTGCCCTCATTGCGGTAGGCAGCCGCTGGCGAGACACCCAATGGCATGTAGTTCCTATGGCTGGCGCTGCGCTGGCCGTAGGTTTGGCCGCCCACTGGCTTCCCATAGGCGCTCCGGGCTTATTCGTAGGGCTGGCGTTTTTTCTTTTTATGCTTTGTATAGGCCTATATGCCGAAAGCGATCGCAGCAGCCTCACCTGGCTGCTCTTCTGGCTGCTGCTTTTTGCGGGGTTGCTCAGCGGGTTGGCCTTCAAAACGAGCCTCGACATTGACCGTCAACAGCGGCACGAGCTCATAAAAACGCTGGCGGCCCAGCCCGGCTCGGTATTAAAAGCTCCCCCACCCTATTATGCTCGTCGCTGGCCTGCCGACAGCTTAGGCGCCCGCCGGGACGAGGGCCTTGCCATGCCCTTAGGCCAATTAGCCGAAAGTATAGATGGACGACGCGCACTGAGCTGGCAGCGGCTATCCGAAAATGAATGGCTCATTGTTGGCCGGTTTACCGGAGGATATCGCCCACCGCTAGCCTTGTTTTCTTTGTTGTTTCTGGCGGGGTTGTTGCTGGCGCTTACCTTACAGGGCTTAGCCTGGCTGCTTAGGATCAATCCTAACTGGGTTGCCATACCTGCATTTGGCTATTCAACCGGGCCCTCGCTGCGGTTGCGCATACAATTGGCATTTCTCGGACTCACCTTAGCTGCATTTCTGCTCATTGGCGCCTTCACCATCCGCTTTTTTCAGCACGCCGACGAGTCTGTCGCCGAATGGTTAGAGCAGTTGCTCACTGTATACGTCTTTTTGCTGCTGGTAGCCGCCGCCATAGGCATAGCGCTGGCCAATGGCATCACCCAGCCCATTGTAGAAATTGGCGACCACCTCAGAGCTACGCAGTTGCTGCAAAACCAACCCATACAGTGGCCCCGCCAAGATGAAATCGGCCGTCTGGTAGACAGCTATAACGATATGATTCGGCAGTTGGAAGACAGCGCCCGACGCTTAGCCGCCGCCGAACGAGAGGAGGCCTGGCGCAAGATGGCTCAGCAGGTAGCCCACGAGATTAAAAACCCCCTTACGCCCATGAAACTGCACATCCAGCAGTTACAACGCCTTCAACAGGAAGACCCCCAACGGGCGCTGGTTTGGGCCGACCGGGTGGCCCCTGCGCTCATTGAACAAATTGATACTCTGGCGCGCATAGCCGGCGAGTTCAGCCATTTTGCCCAGCTCCCCGCTGCCTCTCCTTCCCGATTCGATCTGGGCGAGCTGCTGCGCTCGGTGGCCCGGCTCCATACCCGCAATGCCGAACAGGTGGAAGTGACCACAGATGTGCCCGAGGGCGACTACCCTGTGCATGCCGACCGCGACCACATCCAGCGTGTCATAACCAACCTGCTGCGCAATGCCGTACAAGCCGCCGCCGGCCGGCCTCAGGCACAGGTCCGCGTCGGGCTGACGCCCGCCGCTAAAGGCCGCCTCCGCTTAATCATCACCGACAACGGCCCTGGCGTGCCGCCAGAGTTGCACGATAAAATTTTTCAGCCACACTTCACCACCAAATCGTCGGGGGCGGGGCTGGGGTTGGCCATGTGTCGCCAAATGGTTCACCAGGCCGGAGGAGACATCGGCTTCAGCTCAGCCGCGGGCGCAGGTACTACCTTCTGGGTGGAACTGGCCGCTACAACCTAAACCATCCCCTCGTTTTTTCTCAGGGCGTCATCATAATGCCCCTTCGAAGGGGCCGCTCCGGCCCGTACTCCATTCCGCCGGAGGCCGTGAGGGTAGCCGACTCGCAGAGGCAGTTGGCAGTCATCCTCTTACAGGCCGAAAAAACAGGTAAAGTTTGATTTCTGTCAACACAAAATGGGGGTGCAGTTTACTTTCCTGCATCTAACCTTTGAAAGCAGCCCGATCAAAGCTGCCATTTCATCACCCGACTGTTTATTCAAACCATGAGAACCATCTGCATTGCCTTTCGGCACGGCCTGTTGGCCTTGTGCCTCTTAGCTATTTTTTGCCCAGCCCTACCCGGCGGGCTATGGGCGCAAACCACTCCCGCCCGCTTTACCCAAACCCTCAAGGGGCAGGTCGTCGACCAGGAGTCGCAGCAGCCCGTCATCGGGGCCAATATTTTAATACTCGACACCGACCCGCCTTTAGGCGCTTCAACCGACGAAAACGGCCGCTTCCGCATCGAAAACGTGCCCGTAGGCCGCTACAACCTGCGCATCACCTGCATAGGCTACGAAGACGCCACCCTGCAAGAAGTAACCATCGGCGCCGGCAAGGAAGCAGACCTCAACATCCGCCTTTCGGAGGCCCTCATCCAGATGGAGGAGGTTGTTGTTAAGGCTCAAAAGGCTCAGGGATCGCCCATCAACGAGATGGCCAGCATCAGCGCCCGCTCCTTCAGCGTAGAGCAAACCAAGCGCTACGCCGCGGCCATCAACGACCCCGCCCGCATGGCCATGTCGTTTGCGGGCGTAGCCACCAACGACGACGGCAACAACCAGATCATCATCCGCGGCAACAGCCCCAAGAGCCTCCTCTGGCGCATGGAGGGCATCGAAATACCCAACCCCAACCACTTCGGCAGCGAAGGCGCCTCCGGCGGCGGCGTCAGCGCCCTCAGCGTCAATGTGCTCAGCAATTCCGACTTCTTTACCAGCGCCTTCCCAGCCGAATACGGCAACGCCACTTCCGGCGTCTTCGATCTGCGCCTCCGGCGCGGCAACAACGAAAAGCGCGAATACGCCATACAGGCCGGCTTTCTCGGCCTCGACGTAGCCGCCGAAGGCCCCATAGGCAAACCCGGCGGCGCCTCTTACTTAGCCAACTACCGCTACTCCACGCTGGCCTTATTGGGCAAAATGAACGTCTTCCCCGAAGAATCCGGCGTCCCCGAGTATCAGGACGCCGCCTTCAAAGTATTCGTACCCATGCCCAACAACAACTACCTCAGCCTCTGGGGCATGGGCGGCCTCAGCCGGCAACGCTTCGACGACACCACCGCCCGCCTCGACTTCCGCTCCGACCGCGCCGTGATGGGCCTCAACTACCGCCACTATACCAACGAAAACACCTATCTTGAAGCCATCCTCAGCTATGCCGCCAATCGCATTGTTGATGATTATGCCGATAAAACCGAAATCCTTGCCAACGACGACGAGTACGTCAACGAGGCCATACGCGCCAGCCTCCTCTACAACCGCAAGATCGACGCCCGCCACACCCTCCGCGCCGGCTTCATCGGCAGCCGCCTGATGTACAACCTCTCCAGCACCTTCACCGACAGCGCCGGCATCGACCCCCGCGTCAATCAGCAAGGGCACACCCACTTCCTCCAGGCCTACGCCCAGTGGAAGTACCGCGCACGGCCCAACCTCACCCTCAATGCAGGCTTCCACGGCTCGCTGCTGGCGCTCAATGGCGCCTATGCCATAGAACCCCGCCTCGGGCTGCGCTGGAATATCGCCCCCGGGCAGGCCCTCAGCGCAGGCTTTGGCCTCCACAGCCGACCCGAGTCCATGTCGGTATACTTCGCCCAGGTGCAAACCGCCGACCAAACCGTGCAGCCCAACCTCGATCTCGACCTCAACCGCGCCGCCCATATCGTGCTGGGCTACGAGCGCCGCTTAGCCGACAACTGGCGCCTCCAGGCCGAAGTCTACTACCAACACCTCTACAACCTGCCCATCGCACCCGCCGGCGTCGCCGACAGCAGCCTGCTCTACCTCTCGCCCATCAACCGCATCGACGGCTTCCTCGCCGACTCCCTCGTCAGCGAAGGCACGGGCCGCAACTATGGCATAGAGCTCACCGTCGAGCGCTTCTTCAACGGCGGCTTCTACCTGTTGGCCACCACCTCCCTCTACCGCTCGCTGTACACCCCCCGCCAGGGCCGGGAACTCAGCACCCGCTTCGATGGCCGCTACGTGCAAAACATCCTCGTAGGCAAAGAATGGAAGGTAGGCCACAACCGCGCCAATGCCTTTGGCGCCAACATCCGCGCCCTCTGGGCCGGCGGCAACCGCCATACGCCCATCAACCTCGACGCCTCCCAGGCCGCCGGCGAAGCCGTCTACAACTGGTCGCGCACCCATGCCGAGCAACTCCCCCATTACTTTCGCTTCGACTTTCGCGTGAGTTACAGCAAAAACCGCCGCAACACCACCTCCACCATCTCCCTCGACATCCAGAACGTCACCAACCGCCGCAATGTATACGGCCGCTTCTACGACGCCAAAAGCGCCGCGGAAGAAACCTACTACCAGCTCGGCCTAACGCCTGTGCTCAACTACCGCCTCGAATTTTAATCCCTACCCCCGGCCCGCCTCACAACGCTCCTGCCCGGGGCGGGCCAGTCTTTGGTGTTCGGACCAGGGGGCGCAGCGGTATGCGTGAGGCACGAGCGCATAATAGCGGAGCACCCGGCGCCGCGCAGGATGCCCAAAAAGGTAGATGCTATGCGGCGGGGCCCCTAATAAATGGGGAAAATGGAATAAAGAATGGTTCGCCCGGTTTGCGAAGACGCGGTTGTTGCGCGGGCTACAAACGGAAGCGCCGCTCCCCCAGCTTGTGGAGAAGCGGCGCCGCCATGATACCCGGTTTTGGGCGGTTTCCCCGATCTTCTTAGTTGAAGATGTAGCGGATGCCCACCTGGATTTGCCATACGTCGGCGAGGTTGCCGTTGTACTGAGTGGTCGTGCGGAGCAGATCGCTGCCGAAGGTGGCCATGCGGAACTGCGGCACGCCGTCGGAAGCTAAGCCTGCGTAGGTCAGCGGACGGTTGTTGATGACGCTTTGGCTTACGCCCCAGTCTTTGCTGACGAGGTTGGTGAAGTTCTGAACGTCGACGCGGAACTGGAAGGTGTTGCGCTTGCCGCCTACGGTGGCGAAGAACTCCTGGATGAACGACAGGTCGGCGCGAACCAGCCAGGGCAGGAGGCCGCCGTTGCGCTCGGCGTATTGGCCGCGGCGTGAGCTGAGGTAGTCGTCGCTGGCGATGAGTTCTTCAAAAGCAGCAGCCTGCTCTTCCGGCGTATAAGTTTTGCCGCCCGAGGTGAGGGTAGCAAAGCGGAGGTCGGAAGCGTTCTCGGGTACGAAGATGAGGTCGTTGCCGTTTACGCCGTCGCCGTTCATGTCCTGATTGTAAGCGAAAGAGTAGCGGCCCTGGGTGCCTGCGTCTACGAAGAGGGTAACCTGGGTAGCGCCGAAGTTGAAGTACTCGCCGCGGTAAGAGATAGAACCCAGTACGCGGTGGCGCTGCTCGTTGGTAGAGAAGGCTAAGTCGAGGTTGTTGTTGCCGCTCACCGACGTTACGCCGTTGTACGAGCCGGCAGCGATAGAACCTGCGTCCATGAGGTCTTTAGCCTGGCCATAGTTGTAAGCCACGCTGGTAGACAGGCCGAAGTTGAAACGCTTCTGCAACTGAGCCGTGAAGGAGTAAGAGTAGCCTTCGTTGGTGTTGGTCAGGTAGATGGCGTTTACGGTATTGTCGTTGATGCGAACGGCGTTGTTGAGGGCCGTGCTGCTGAGACCCAGACCCGGATAGGTGGGACGGTTGTCGATGCCGTTGTGCGTGCCGGTAGCTTCTTCTTCGTTGATGTTCTTGTAGAGGTAGCCGTTGACGTTTTTGTTGTAGATAAACTCTACGGTACCGATGATGCCGCCCGGCAGTTTGGCGTCGGCAGCGAGGCTGGTGCGCCAGATTTGCAGGAACTTGAAGTTTTCGTCGGTAAGCGCGAGTTCAAAAGAAGACGGCGCCGAGGGGTTGGTGATGTACTGACCCGGGTTGGTGGTAAACGGACGAATGCGGGTGTTGTCGATTTGCTCGAAGCCCGTGAGTACGCCGTTGTTGCCGATCTGGTTGGAGATCCACACGAATACCGGACGGCCGGCGAAGAGGCCGGTACCGCCGCGGAGCTGAAGGCGCTTGTCGCCGAGTACGTCGTAGTTGAAGCCCAAGCGGGGCGAGATCAGCAGTTGCGGATCGGGCAGTTTGGAGGTGCTCACTTTCACGTCTTCGCCGTCGATGCGGTAGGTCTGGTTGGCCACCGTGGGGTTCTCGAAGCCCGTATCGTCGAAGATCGGCAGGTCGGCGCGTACGCCCAACGTCAGGTTCAGTTTGTCGTTCACCTGAATTTCGTCTTGCAGGTAGAGGCCGCCGTAGGTTACGCGGGTAGGCTGTACCGGCTCGGCGCCGCCTGGCAGCGCAGAATAGCGATACTGGAAGCGACGCAGCGACAACTCGGAAGAGTCGCGGTTAGGATTATCTAAGAATCCTTGTGCATCCCTGTAAAAAGCGGCTAATGAGTCATAAACGAATACGCCCTGCGAACCGGGGAAGAACACGTTTTCGAAGGCTAAGCGCTCTACGTTGATGCCAGCCGTAAAGGTGTGCTTGCCGGCATAGTACGAGAAGTTATCCTGGAATTGGAACGTGCTGTAGCTCAGCTTATTGCTGGGCGTGAAAGGCTCAAAGCCGGCGGAAGTCAGCGACTGGCCGTTGTTGAGGATTTCGATGAGCGGGAAGAAATCGCCGCGCGAGCCGCGGTCTTCGTTCTGATTCGTATAGCCCACGATTACGTTATTCGACATTTTGCTGCCGATAACCGTATTCCATTCGCCGATGATCGAGCGGATGTTTTCGTTCTGGATGTAGTTTGAGTTCTGGAAGCTCAGGGCGTTGGCGCCGCGGCGGCCGCCGAAGCCCAAGGAAGTACTGGTGCTGACGGGTACGTCGCGAGAAGAGTTCAACATCGTATAGCGGATGTTGATCTTGTTGTTCTGGTTGAGGTTGTAGTCGATGCGAGCCGACAGTTTCTGAGCTTCGGTGAGGAGGTCGTAGCCTTCGTAGGGGCCGGTTTCGTAGCCGAGGTTATCGCGGAGGAAGCTGCTGAATTCGTCGAGGGTAGCGGCCGGCACGCTGGTGATGTTGCCGCCGGGCGTTTCGCCGCGGTTGGCGCGCAGTTGGAAAGGCTCGCTGTTGTCGTCGATTTCGCCGCTTACAAAGAAGAACAGTTTGTTCTTGATGATGGGACCCCCCAAACGGAAGCCGTACTGGTTGCCTTTGAAAGCGTTGGTAGCTACCGTGCGCTCGCGGGCCTGGTCGCCTACGAGGTTTTCGTTGCGCAGGAAGTAGTACACCGAGCCCGAGAAGTCGTTGTTACCGGAGCGGGTAACGGCGTTGATACCGGCGCCCACAAAGCCGCCCTGACGAACGTCGTAGGGAGCGATGTTTACCTGTACCTCTTCAATGGCGTCGAGACTGATGGGCGATACGCCCGTACGACCGCCTGGCTGGCCTGCCAGACCGAAGCTGTTGTTGAACAGCGATCCGTCGAGGGTGATGTTGTTCAGACGGTTGTCCTGACCGCCAAAAGACGTACCGTTTGCCTGAGGCGTCAGACGCGTAAAGTCGTTGATGGAACGGCTGAGCGTGGGGAATGAACGCAGCGTCTCGGAGTTGATGTTCGTGCCGGCGCCTGTGCGGTTGCCGCTGAAGAGGTCGTTGCGGTTGGCAACTACTTCAACGCCCGTCAGTTCAACGGCCGATTCGCTCAGTTGGAAGTTGAGCGTTGCCGCCGTACCTAAGCTCAGGTAGACGTTTTCGAGCACCTGCTCTTCGTAGCCCGTGTAGGAGATCACTACTTTGTAGGGGCCCCCAACGCGCATACCCGGAATGCGGAAACGGCCGTCAACATCAGTAGCATTGCCATATACCGAGCCCGAAGGCAGGTGGGTGGCAATGATGTTGGCGCCGATCAGTGCTTCCTTGGAAGAAGCATCGGTAATCTGCCCCGTCATCGACGACGAGGTAACGCCTTGTGCCGACATCATGCCCGGCAGCAGCGCCAGCGCAATGATCAGGCAAATGGCTTGAACGTGTCCAAATAGTTTCATAAAACTAGCCTAATTTTTTTGAAGAAATAATGGCTTTGCAGGGGCAAATGTACGATCAAAGTGTTAAGACAATGTTAATTATCCCCCGAGCAGATTATATTTTTATCCGCTCTATATTGCACAACCATTTGGAATATAGCCGCATCGAAGCCGAGGCCATAGAATAATCGGCCGTCATAGCGCCATCCGCGCATTCATTCTGCTCTCCCCTTTTTAACGAAAAATTTAGTAGGCCGGCGTCGTTGGCGTCGGCAGGTTTTTTGTACACAGACTGTCGTATTTATCTGAGCCGCTATCTGCAAAACCATCCATGCGCGGAATTTTACTGAGAAATTTGCTATCATTGTCCGTTGAATATAGCCAGGGTTCATGACCCCTGGCCTGGAAAACTATAATTTTATTATTTACCAAAAAACCGGTCATTATGAGACTTGTCGCCACCTTGATGCTGGTTGCTACGGCATTAACAACCGCAATGGGGCAAAACTCCCCCAGTGTGCTCAGCAACATCGTCATCAGCGAAATCATGTACAACCCGCCTGAAACCGGCACCGACACGCTGGAGTTCATTGAGCTCTACAACCGGGGCGACCAAACGATTGACCTGCAGGGGTATACCTTTACTGCCGGCATCGTCTACACCTTCCCCAACAGCTACCCGCTGGCGCCCGGCGCCTATGTGATGGTGGCTTCCGACTCGGCGGCTTTTCAACGCAACTTCAACAAACCGGCCTTCCGCTTTGTATCGGGCGGCCTGAGCAACTCCGGCGAGCGCCTTGAGCTCCAGGATGGCCAGGGCAACATCATAGACTCGCTGCGCTACGACGAAATCGCCCCGTGGCCCACGGCCGCCAACGCGGGCGGCAGCAGCTTGGTGCTCTGCGATGTAGACAGCGACAACGCACTAGCCGCCAACTGGGCAGCCGCCAATACATCCAGTGGATTCAGCGTAAACGGAGTAGCTGTTTTTGCCAATCCGGGCGCTGCTTCCCAATGCGCCACCGGCCCGGTAGTGGGCTTTGTAGCTACCTCTTTTGAGGTCAATGAAGCTCAGGGCGCCATCGCCGTTCAGGTGGCCTTCTCCGGCGGCGGCTTAGAAACCTATACCGTCAATGTGGAAGCCACGGCCTTAGGCAATGCCACGCCCGGCGTTGATTTCGACATAGAGCCCAGCCAGCTCACCTTCCCGGTGGGCGTCATCGTGGATACGCAGGTCGTACAAATATTCATCATCAACGATGCGCTGCCCGAAGTGCTGGAAACCGCCGTCGTGCAACTCAACAACCCCAGCAGCGGCCTCACCGTCGATGGCCCCCGCGCCAACTTTGAAATGGACATCGTTGACGACGACACGCAGATTCCCAACATCGTCATCACCGAGATATTCTACAACGCGCCCGGCGCCGACGAGCCCTACGAGTACATGGAGCTATACAATGCCGACGATGCGCCCGTATCGCTCAATGGCTTTTATTTCACTCAGGGTATTGAGGACACCATCCCCAACATCACCCTGATGGCCGGCGCTTATCTCATTGTAGCCAAAGACTCGGCCTCGTTTATCAACACGTTCGGCCCCGCCCTTACAACCCAGTGGGCTTCCGGCGGTTCGCTCAACAACAGCGGCGAAGACATCGAACTGCGCGACCCCGCAGGTAATGTCGTCGATTATGTAGACTATCGCCCCACAGCTCCCTGGCCTACGGGCGCCAATGGCGGCGGAACCAGCTTAGTGCTCTGCGACCCCGCCGCCGACAACAACGACGCCGCCAACTGGGCCGACGCCACACAACCCAGCGGCGCCGTGGTGAATGGCACAGCCGTTTTTGCCAGCCCCGGCGAAGCCAACGACTGCTCGCCGGCGCCGCCCGTCACTTACCCCGCTTATACCATTGGTCAGCTCACCGGCGTCAATAGCCAGGGCGTAGCCGACTCGGCGGGCGTGCGCGCCCAACTCGACGCCATAGTATATGGTGTGAACATGCGCCCGGCGGGCCTGCAATTTACCCTCATCGACAGCAACAACGACGGCATCGCCATCTTCAGCAACAGCCTGTCGTTTGGCTATACCGTTCAGGAAGGCGACCGGGTTATTGCCCGGGGAGTAGTAGCCCAGTTCAACGGCCTCACCCAGCTCAACCTCGACACCGTATACCGGGTATCTGCCGGCAACAACCTCTTTGACCCTACGGTGATTTCCGCGCTCGACGAAGCCGCCGAATCGCAGCTCGTAAAGCTGCTCAATGTAACGCTCGTCGACCCCGCTCAATGGACCAATACCGGCACCGGTTTCAACGTAGACGTAGCCGACCTCAATGGCAATACTTATGCCGTGCGCATCGATTCCGATGTCGACTTGTTTGGTACGCCGGCGCCCCAGGGGCGTTTCAATGTAACCGGCTTGGGCGGCCAGTTCGACGCTACCCAACCCTACACCGAGGGCTACCAGTTGCTACCCCGCTATCAGGACGATATTGAGCTCATCACCAGCGTACAAGAGCCGGCATGGGCCGCAGGGATCAATATCTTCCCCAACCCCGCCGGCCAGTATGCGATGGTACAACTCCCCGTAAACTGCACCCAGGTGCAGCTCATCAACGCTATGGGCCAGGTATGCCTCCAGGGCGCCCCCCAACAGGCCAATTTCCGGCTTGCACTGGACAATCTGCCCGCAGGCGTTTATACCGTTGCATTGCGGTCGGGGGCCGAATGGGCCTACCGCCGCTTAGTAAAAGCACAAGAATAAATCTTGATAAAGCCCCAAAGGATGGCAGCCCGCAAATGGCTGTCATCCTTTTTTTACGCCCAATATGCAAACCAAAACCACAACCATCGGCCTCTGTCTCTCTGGCGGAGGCGCAAGGGGCGCAGCTCATATCGGCGTCCTGAAAGCCCTGTTGGAAAATGATATTACCCCGGGGCAGGTGTCGGGCGCCAGTGCCGGCGCCATCATTGGCGCGCTCTACGCCGCAGGAAAAACACCCCGCGAAATGCTCGACTTTATCCAGGAGAGCAGCCTCATCAAGCTGCTGTCATTCCGCCCCTGGTCGGGCGGCATTACCCAGCTCGCCTACCTCCGCGACCGGCTGGCCTCCGTTATTGTACACGACAGCTTCGAGGCCCTTTCTTTGCCGCTGTATGTAGCCATTGCCAACCTGAATACCGGCCAGTTGGAAATCCGAAACTCAGGCCCCCTCTTCGACGTCATTACGGCCTCTTCTTCCATACCGCTCGTATTCAAACCCGTAGAAATAGACAAACAACAATACGTAGACGGCGGACTGTTGTGCAATTTGCCCGCCAAACCGCTCGTCAGGGATTGCGACCTCGTTATTGGCGTAAACGTCATGCCCCATATCGAAGCTGAAAGCAAAACGGTACAAAGCGTCATCGGCATCGCCGCCCGTTGTTTTGAACTGTCTATTCTGGCCAACACCCTGCCCCAAGCTGCTTTTTGCGACATCCTCATCGAACCTAAAGCCGTGAGCAAATACCACATTTTCCAGTTCAACCAATACCAGCAGCTCTTTGAAATCGGCTATGAGGAAACGATGAAAAAACTTCCCCTCATCAAGGAGTGGATCGCCCTGAAATCCGGCCCGGCATAAGCCCTACTGCGGCAACATGGCGCGCACGGGGTCCTTCATCAGCGCTACCCAACGCCCGTATTGTTTTCCGGAGGGATGCAGCCGGTCGGGGGCTACAAGTTCGGAATCCTGAAGCCCCTCCCTGGATATGGGCGTAATGTTGAAATAGCGAATGCCTGCCAGCCTGGTAATTTCTTCATTGGCGGCATTGTAAGCGTCTATACCTGCGCTTATGGCCGGGCTGCCATTGCCATAGGGGGTGTAAGCATAGTCGGGGATCGACACCACAAATACCCGGTCTTTTCTGCCGCCCGCCAGGGCCACCGCCCGGTCGAGCAGGGCCTTAAACTCGGGCCGATAGTCGGATACCGGCCGCCCCCGGAACTGGTTGTTCACCCCAATGAGCAACGAAACCAAATCATAAGGCGGTTGCAGATCGGAGGCATTATTGATGCCTTGGTTCAGTTCATCCGTCGTCCAGCCGGTGCGGGCTATAATGCGGGGGTCATTGATGCTCGCCCCCGCCGCCCGCAACGCATTTACGAGCTGCACGGGGTAACGCTCGGCATAAGCCACCGATTCGCCAATGGTATAAGAATCGCCCAACGCCAGATAAGTAAACGACGGCGCAGGCGCAGGCGGCTGCACAATCTGAGGAACGTCTTTTTCCGTATGACAGGCGGAAAAAATGAATGGCAACACAAGCAGAAAAGCGATCCTCCACTGACGCATAGGCGGCTGTTTATGATTTTAACTAAAACTGAGCCGCAATCGTTTAAGCAACAGCAACATTTTTACGTTGAGGCTCGGATTGGCGTTAAAAAACAGGTCGTTGACCAGCAGCCAGTCTTTTTCCCGCTTCAGGGTTCTGAGCTCGTGGAACGACGCCTGCCGGGCCGGCTGAAACTGCGCCTTCCAGTATAGCGCCCGCTCGGTGAGCGCAAATCCCTCTTTGCCCGAGCCCAGCAACGACTGGTCGCACACCAACAAAATGCGCTCGTCTTTGGCCGGAAACAAATACGACCGCCCCGCATTGCGCAATTTATCTACCGGCATGCGCAGGAGGTCGGTATAAACTACTTCTTTTTCTTCCGCAAAATTCAGGTAATCGAGCGCTAAACCATAGATGTTGCCCGCCCCCACAACGGCGCCCTGATAGCGCAATATGTTTTCAGACAATACTACCGGGTTCAGGTTGGCCGCGTGGTAAACAATAAAATACTCGACCATCTCCCAGACCGTCTCCTCTAACTTGCGCTGAGCCCGGGCGGCGCTCCAGCCCAGCCCTACCCGATCTTGCTGAAGCATATCCGCCAATTGCGACAACCGCCGATGCGCTACGTCGCGGAAGCCGCTTTCGTACAGCCGCTCCTGATAAGCCGGCCATTGCCCCGACCCCAGGTCCTCTTCTACCCGCTGCCGGAGTTCCTGTAAAAATGACGCATTAAATTGGGGCAAAAGCTCGGCCGCCCAATCGATACCGGAAGCTCTTTCAGGCTCGACGGGCTGAGCAGCGCCGCAATTCCAGCAGAATCGGGCGGCTACCGGCAACTCGGTGGCGCAACGCGGGCACTTTTTCATCCTGCGAATATGTGATATTTTTTGGACATAGCGCAAGTAGCGATCCTATTCCTTGATTATCTTTGCGGCGCTTTGGCGTAAAAGCCTAACCAAATTAAAACCGTTCATCATGATTGTAGGCTGTCCGAAAGAAATCAAAAACAACGAAAACCGCGTGGCCCTCACGCCCGCGGGCACCATGGAGTTGCGCAAACGCGGCCATACCGTGTATGTACAAACTACCGCCGGCGTCAACAGCGGCTTCCCTGATGAGGAATACGAAACCGCCGGCGCGGTTATCCTCCCCACCATCGAGGAGGTGTACGCCAAGTCGGAAATGATCATCAAGGTTAAAGAGCCCATCGCCAGCGAATATAAGCTCATTCGCCCGGATCAGCTCGTTTTCACTTACTTCCACTTCGCCTCCTCCGAAGAGCTCACCCACGCCATGATGGAAAGCGGCGGCGTTTGCCTCGCTTACGAAACCGTCGAACTCGCCGACCGCTCGCTGCCCCTGCTGGTGCCCATGAGCGAAGTAGCCGGCCGCATGGCCATTCAGGAAGGCGCCAAATACTTAGAAAAACCCATGCAGGGCCGCGGCATCCTGCTCGGCGGCGTTCCGGGCGTACCCCCCGCCAAAGTGCTCGTCCTCGGCGGCGGCATCGTAGGCACACAGGCCGCCAAAATGGCCGCCGGCCTCGGCGCCCAGGTGACCATCATGGACGTAAGCCTCACCCGCCTGCGCTACCTATCCGATGTCATGCCTGCCAACGTCACCACCATTTACTCCAACGAGTACAACATCCGCAAGCTCATCACCGACTCCGACCTCATCGTCGGCGCTGTGCTCATACCCGGCGCCAAAGCGCCCAAGCTCATCACCCGCGACATGCTCAAAGACATGCACCAGGGTACCGTGCTCGTCGACGTAGCCGTCGACCAGGGCGGCTGCATTGAAACCTGTACGCCTACCACCCACGAAAATCCTACCTTCGTCATCGATGGCATCGTACACTACTGCGTAGCCAATATGCCGGGCGCAGTGCCTTATACCTCTACCATCGCCCTCACCAACGCCACCCTGCCCTACGCCCTCCAATTGGCCGACATGGGCTGGAAAAAGGCCTGCGAAGTCAACGAGCCCCTCCGCAAGGGCCTCAACGTCGTCAAAGGAAAGGTGGTTTACCAGGGCGTTGCCGACGCCTTCAACCTCCCCATGAACGACGTATTCAGCATGATGTAAACTTATAGTCAATACAGCCGGGCTGCTCGGGGGTCGTACCCGGAGCAGCCCGCTTAATTTTTCGCCCATGCGCATCATCGGCCACATCGAGCATCCACGCCTTAAAATTACCGTCTTCAAAATGGACAACCGGCTGTCGCTCAAAATAGAGGACGAATACGCCGAAGAAACCTTCAAGTTCCGCCAACAGGAAGGCCTCTCTACCCTCGAAGACGTACAACGCCTCGCCGACGACTCCTTCCTCAAAGCCACCGAACAACGCCTCCTGCAAATGCGCCGCCAAGCAGCCGACGCCCTCGCCCGCATTGCCCCGCCTCCCCCCGATGAGTTCGACGCCATTCTATAAAATCCATGAACTTTTGAACTCAGTCCACGTTAATGCCATCAAAAATGTGATCTCATGTTCGGACTGTTCAAAAAAGATCCCCTCGCCCAATTGGAAAAGGAATACGCACGCCTCATGGAAGAGGCCATGCACCTCCAACGCAGCGGCGACCTCAAAGCTTATGCCGCCAAAATAGAGGCCTCAGAAGCCATCCTCAGGCAAATAGACGCCCTCAAACAGGGACAATAATCGCTTTCGCCCTGATGGAGCCGATCTCTTTGTAATCTGTTTTTTTGGGGCCCCGCCGCATGGCATCTACTTTTTCAGGCATCCTGCGCGGCGCCGGGTGTTCCGCTCCCATGGGCCGGCATAGGGTTTATCTCCAACGCCGGCGCAAGCCTGGCCGGCCCATACCGCTACACCCCCTGGTCCGAACACAGGCAGCGGGAGAGCAGGTAACGAAAGGACGCAATGTAGACTTGTTCTGCGGGATCGCCAACGCTAACTCAGGTCTACCAAGGTCACGCCGTCGCCGCCCATTTCAGCAGCAGGATGGCTCACTTTAAGGTCAAAATTGTACTCCCTGAGTTTTTTGCGCACGGCGTTGCGCAGCGTGCCGTTGCCCTTGCCGTGTACGATGCGCAGCCCATTGGCATTGGCCAATATGGCCTGGTCTACGTATTCCTCCACCACTTTGAGCGCCTCCTCGTAGCGCATACCGCGAATGTCGAGCTTGAGCGGGAAGGCTGCTGCCCGGTCTACATCGGCCTGAATGCTTTGGGTTTGCTGCACGTTCAGCGGCGTTTTGGCCTGCTGTAGGTCTTTGAGGCGGATGGTCATGCGGAGGTCGCCCATGAGCACGATGGCCGATTTTTTGTCGACGGCTTCTACCTTGCCGGTGGCGCCGCCGGTGCGCAGGCGCACAAAGTCGCCTACGGCTATGGGCTTGTCTTCTGCGGCGGCTTCTTCATCGGGCAGGTAGATGTTGTCGCGGAGGGAGACGACCTCTTCGGCCAACTTCTTGCGCTCTTCCTTGGCTTTGACGGCCATCTCTTTGGCCCGCTCTAAGTTTTGCTGCTCTTTGATCTCGCGGATGGTGCGTTCCAGTTCGCGGTTGTTTTGGGCCGTCGATTGGAGGGCCATTTCTTTGGCGTCGAGCTTGAGCTTTTTGCGGCGGTATTCTAGCTCGCGGAAGGCCTGATCGTAGGTTTTGATGAGCTTTTCGATCTCCTGCTGCTTTTGCTTGAGCGAAACTAAGTGTTCTTCCACTTCCTGCTTTTCGCGCTGCAGGTCTACAAGCAGCTCGTCTACGGCTTTTTCATTTTTGCCTACCCGTTGGCGGGCGTATTTCATTACGGAGGCGGGCAGGCCGCTCTTGGAGGCTATTTCAAAGGCGTAGGAGCTACCCGGGCGACCTACCTTGAGCTCGTAGGTGGGCGAGAGGGTCTCCTTATCGAAGTGCATGGAGCCATTGAGCAGGCCTTTGGTTTTGAAGGCAAAAACCTTGAGGTTGCTGTAGTGGGTGGTGATGACCCCATAGGCGCCTTTGCGGTTGAGGTCGTTGAGCACCGCTTCGGCTATGGCCCCGCCAATCTGGGGGTCGGTGCCCGAGCCGAATTCGTCTATGATTACCAAGGTTTTATCGTCGGCCCGTTCGAGGAATACGCGGGCATTGGCCAAGCGGGAGCTGTAGGTACTGAGGTCGTCTTCGAGCGACTGCTGGTCGCCGATGTCGGCGTAGAGGCGTTCAAAGACGCCCATTTCAGAGATGGGGTCTACGGGTACCAGCAACCCTGCCTGGAGCATCATTTGCATGAGGCCCACCGACTTCATGGTGATCGACTTGCCGCCGGCATTGGGGCCGCTGAGCACCAGAATGCGGTTGGCGCCGAGGAGGCGCAGGTCGAAGGGGACGGTTTTTTTGCCTAAGTTGCGGTTTTTGAGGTACAACAGCGGATGCCGCCCCTGGATGATGCCGAAGAAGGGCTTTTCGACCAATCTGGGGATTTCGGCCTTCATTTTTACCGCCAACCGGCCTTTGGCCTGGATGACGTCGTAGCGGATGATGAGGTCGCGGTAGGTGCGCAGCAGGGGCACATAGGGCCTGAGCACGGCGCTGAGCGCCTTGAGGATGCGGTATATCTCGCGTTTTTCTTCCTGTTCGAGGTCGAAGATGTCGTTGTTGATCTCGATGACGGGCTCGGGCTCGATGAAAGCCGTTTTGCCGGTAGCCGATTCATCGTGGATGATGCCGCGTATTTTGCGCTTGTGCTCGCTGGGCACGCTGAGTACGCGGCGACCGTTGCGGAAGCTCTCCACGTTGTCGGTAAGCCATCCCTTGCGGCGGTACTCGTCGATGAGGAGGCGGAACTGTCGGTCGAGGTCGCGCTGCTTGCTCTGGATGTGGCGGCGTATCTTGGCCAATTCGGGCGAAGCGTCGGGCTTGATGTTGCCGTCTTCGTCGATGACGCGCTCAATCTCTTTGATGAGGTCTTCATTGAAGATGACGTGGCGGATGAGCTCATAGAGGGCCGGGTAAGCCAACTGCCGCCCCGGATTGAAAAAGCGGAAGATGCCCCGGGTGAACAACAGCAGCACATTGAGGCGGCGCAGGCCCTCTTCGGGCAGCACATAGCCTTCTATTTCCAGCATGCGCAACTCCTCGGCCACATCGGCGTAGGCCCCCAAGGGGAAAGGATCGCGCTTATCGATGATGATTTTAAACTCCTTGGCTTCGAGCAGGCGCTGGCTGATGAAGCGCAGGTCGGAAGAGGGGCTCAGTTGTTGCACAAATTCCATACCCAACTCGCCGCTGCACTCGCGTTCGAGCAGGTTCAGTACTTTGTCAAATTCTAACTTCTCGTACAGGTCCTTTGGTTCCAGTTCCATGATTTACGCAGTCGGTGCAATGCCCTCAAACAGGCGTTGGTCGTGATTGAACAAGCGCTATGGTTCTCCAAGGCAGGATTCATAAATCCCGGCTTGGAGAACTATAAACGCAGGAAAAGGGCAATTGGTTTCTCAAATGAGCAAACTCTCTTGCCGGCGGGCGCTAAAAGCCCGGCAGCAGCATTACGGCATTTTCCATCATCCGGGAGGGGCCGCGCCAAAACATGCGAAAGTGGGGGTTATCCACCAAGTATACAATTTTGCCCTGCTCAAAGGGCAGTACGCCGGCTACGGTTTTGCCGGCGAGCAGGCGCTGGTTTTCTTCCGAAGCATAACCGGCGGCCAGCAGCTCAGCCGGGTTGCGCTCGTAATAAACGACGCTTTGCAATGCGGGGTCGGGGGCTAAGGCGCGGGTTCCGAGCCGGAGGCTAAACAGTTGGGGCTTGAGGCCGAAGCCCAGCGGGTGGGTGACGTCTGCGCGGGCGTTGAAGGCCGCCCCGGGAATGCGGCGCAGGCCGTTGAACTCTTCGCGATCGGCGTAGGGCAGGTAGCGGGCTACCTCGGAGCTGTCGCCGCCGGGCTGCACCATTTTGATGTTGTTGATGCGGGTATGGCTGGTAAAAAACAAGGCGGTCTCCTCCATAGCAATGAGCACGCCGCCCCGCTTGACCCAGTCGAGCAGTTGGTCGCGCTTTTCGCGGGGGAATACCGTCTCTAAGTGGTTGAGGGCTGCGCCGGGCAAGATGAGCACGTCGTAGTCGTTGAGGTCGGCGGCGCCGTAGCGCAGGCCAAACTTGGGCAGGGCCGTCTGCTGGAGTATCGACGCCCGGATGCGCTCAACAGGCAACCGGGTTTCCTGGTCGAAGAGGAAGTACACCTGGCCGCTGGTATAGGTGTCGAAGGGCGGCTCTACGAGCAGGGCCACCCGGGGCCGGTCGACGGGCACGTTGCGGGTAGAGCCCAGGTCGCGGCCGGCTTCGGTGCGGCTCCCCGCCAGCGGATGAACGACGACGCCGGCCTCGGCGGCCAAGCGACTAAGATCGGCGTGGAGGCTGTCTTTGTGGAGGTTGCGGTCGCGGAGCACCAGCAGGGTACCCGCGCTAAAATTGCGGCCTTCGGCCCGGAAGGGCTCGCCGGCGGCCCGCACCCGGTAGCCGTTGTCCCACAGCAGCGCCAGGGCGCGGGGGGCGTAGCGCTGACCCCAGTCGACGGCGTAGGCATAATAGGGCGTAGCGCCGCTGCCGGCAGCCATACCCGAGGGCGGCGCCAGCGGGGCCGTTATGGGGTCGACGGCTACGGTGGCGCGCTGCGTGGAGGCGTAGGCGGCCAAGTTGTAGGCTAAGGGCGCCGACCAGGTGGAGATGTCGTACATCACCGAGTCTTCGATGGCCAAGCGGCGCTCCAGCAGGGTATGGATGAGCAAATGCTCGGGCTGATTGGCTTTTACGATATAGGCGCCGGCCTCAAAGCTGCGGTCGGCGGTTTTGCCGCTGCGGTAGTCGAGGGCCGGCAGCCTGAAGGGCGCTTTGGCGCGGCCTACGGCTATGCCGTGGCGGAGCAGCACATTGACGAAGTCGGGGAGGTAGCCGCCCGCTTCGTCTTCGAAGACGTAGGTTTGGGTGGCCGCCTTGCTGTTGGCGGGGTTCCAGGCCGACAGGCTGTAGCTGATCAGCTCGGCGCGGCGCTCAACCGACTTGCGCACGGTGGCTACCGTGCTGAGGTAGTGGTCGTAGATGCGCTGCCGATAGGTGACGGGCAAGCCGTCGTTGGTGATGACGGCCCGGCCGGCGTCGATGCCGCCCTGCTCGGTGAGCATACCAATGGCGCCCATGACGGAGGGGTAGCTGGAGCCATAGCCCGGATAGAAGAAGTCGAAGCGGTCGTTGGTGAAATAGCTGATGCCCTCGCGGTCGAAAGCGCGGCCGTGAGCGCGCCCAAAGGTGTCGGCCCAACTGTGGTAGGCGTCGGGCAGCAGCAGGTTGCGGGGCGCCTCGCCGGGTACGGTGAAGTAGTTGGCGTCATAGCCCTGCTCGTGGTAGTCGACGTGTACCTGGGGCATCCAGCGCTGGTACTCGGCAATATGGCCCCTCGACTCGGGATGCACGCCCCACACCCAGTCGCGGTTGAGGTCGAACCAATAGTGATTGCTGCGGCCATTGGGCCAGGGGTCGTAGTGTTCGAGGTCGCGGGGTTCTTCGCCTCCGGTGCTGCGGCGGGCGCCGTTGTACCAATAGGCGTAGCGGTCGCGGCCGTCGGGGTTGATGCAGGGGTAGAGCACGATGACCGACTGCTGTAGCCAGCGGCGGGTTTCGTCGTCCTGGGCGGCGGCTAAGCGGTAGGCCAATTGCAGGGCCGCCTCGGTAGTAGAGGGCTCATTGCCGTGGATGTTGTAGCTGAGGGAGATGAACACGGGCTGGTCTTGGGCGGCGCGGCGGGCGGCGTCGGGGGCCGAGCCGGCCAGGTCGGGCAGGGCTAAATGGGCGGTTCGCAGCTCCTCGATCCGGGCTAAGTTTTCGGGGCTGCTGATCGCCAGCACATAGAGCTGCCTGCCTTCGTGGGTGCGGCCGTAGGGGCGTATGTCTATGCGGTTGGAGCGATCGGCTAAGTAGCGGCAGTAGTCGGCTACATGGGCGTAGAGGGTCACTTCCAAGCCGAGCTCGTAGCCTAAAAAGGCGGCCGGCGACTGCAGGTCGGGGGCGTAGGGCAGGTTGGGCTCGAAGGCAAAGCGGGCGGGGAGCAGATCGACCCGCTGGGCGGCGGCCAGCAGGGGCAGGGCCGCCAGCCACAGGATTAAATAGTACTTTATGGTCATAAGCTATGTGTGTGGTGCAGTGGTTGGCAGCTTGTATTTTAGCAGCCGCCGCTTGGCGGAGCGTGTCGCCCGGCCTAGCGATGCGGAGGGGTGGCGGCCTTAGCCGCCAGACGGCGCCCCCAAAGGGCGCCGGCCGACCAACGGGAGCCCCGTAGCGTAGCGGCCCCGCGCAGGCGGCCAATGGAGACCGGCGCTATGCGGGGCAGGCCCCCCTTCAGCTAAAAAATACAGGCCATAGGATGTAAAGCTTTAACCGACTGCCTCTTGCCGACTGTGGTTGCAACCTGAAGCGGGCGGGCGCAGGCTTTGCTTTAGCTCCGGAGGAGCGGCTATCCGAAGTAGGCCAGCAGATCGCTCATTTTTTCCTTGAGCTCGCCGCGGTCGACGATAAAATCTAAGAAGCCGTGTTCGAGTAGAAACTCCGATGTTTGGAAGCCTTCGGGCAGGTCGCGCTTGATGGTTTCGCGGATGACGCGGGGGCCGGCGAAGCCGATGAGGGCGCCGGGCTCGGCGATGTTGATGTCGCCCAGCATGGCGTAGGAAGCGGTGACGCCGCCGGTGGTGGGGTCGGTGAGCAGCGAGAAGTAAGGGATGCCTGCTTTGGCCATCTGGCTGAGCTTGGCGGAGGTTTTGGCCATCTGCATGAGGCTGAAGGCCGACTCCATCATGCGGGCGCCGCCGGTTTTGGAGATGATGAGCAGGGGGATTTTATGGGCTAAGCTGTGGTCGATGGCCATAGCGATGCGCTGGCCGACAACCGAGCCCATAGAGCCGCCGATGAAGGCGAAATCCATAGCCGCTACTACTAAGGGGCGGCGATTGACCTTGCCTTTGCCTACGCTGATGGCGTCGGAGAGCTCCGTTTTGCGGTAGGCTTCGTCGAGGCGCTCGGGATAGGACTTGAGGTCCTGGAAGTTGAGCATATCCACGGAGCGAAGCTCGTCGAAGAGGAGCTCATAGCTTCCGTCGAAGAGGAGTTCGAAGTATTCCCGGGAGCCAATGCGGACGTGATAGTTGCAGTGGGGGCACTTGTAGAAGTTTTCGCGCAACTCCTTCATTGTACTCGTTTCCCGGCAACTTTTGCACTTGTACCACAGTCCTTCGGGGGCTTCCTTTTTATTCCGGGTAGCCGTTTGGATGCCGTCCTTTAGTCGCTTGAACCAACCCATAAAGCAATGGTTATCTGTTTATTGCAAGTATGCGAGCCATGCATTTGTATGTCAACAGGGCTACAAAGGTACTAACTTTGCAACAAAGTAGTGCCTGCTTCAGGATTCGTAGCGGAAGTTTTTCACGGTCTCGATGAAGGTTTTTACGCCTTCGAGGGGGGTATCGGGGTATACGCCGTGGCCTAAATTGGCGATGTGGCGCGGCCCGAAGGCGGCCAGCATAGCTAAGGTAGCCTGGCTGACGGTTTCGGGGGGGGCGTAGAGCACGCAGGGGTCGAGGTTGCCCTGTAGGGTTTTGCCCGGAATGCGGCTGCGGGCCTGTTGGGGGTCCTGCTGCCAGTCGAGGCCAATGACGGAGCAGGGGGTGCGGCTGAAGTCTTCGAGGGCATACCAGGCATCTTTGGCAAAGATGGTAACGGGCACGCGGGGCGCCAGGGCGCTGCAAATGGCCTGGATGTAGGGCAACGAGAAGGCCCTGTATTGGTGCTGGGGCAGTATGCCGGCCCAGGAGTCGAAGAGCTGTACCAATTGAGCGCCGTGGTCGACCTGCCGATGCAGATAGGCGATGGTGGTGTGGGTGAGGCGCTCCAGCAGGGCATGAGCGGCCGTCGGCTGGGTATACAAAAAGCGGCGGGCGGCCGAGAAGGTCTTGCTGCCCTTGCCTTCCACCATGTAGGCTAAGAGGGTCCAGGGGGCGCCGGCAAAGCCAATGAGGGGCACGCGCCCCGCCAGGGCTTTGCGGGTGAGGTCGAGGGCGTCGTAGACGTAGCCCAGCTCGTCGGCGGCGGCCTCGGGGCTGCGCAGGCGGGCTACGTCTTGCGCCCCGGAGATGGTTTGCGGAAACCAGGGCCCCCGGGCTTCGGCCATCTCGTAGGGCAGCCCCAGGGCCTCGGGCACCACTAAAATGTCGGAGAAAATGATGGCGGCATCCACGCCGAGGAGTTCTACGGGCTGTAGGGTCACCTCGGCGGCTAAAGCCGGCGTTTCGGCCAGCTCTTTGAAGCCGGACAGCTTTTCGCGCACGGCGCGGTATTCGGGCAGTATGCGGCCGGCCTGGCGCATGAGCCATACGGGCGGCCGGGGCGTGGCTTCGCCTCGGGCCGCCTGGAGCAACAATTCGTTCTTTTCCATTATTGGGCCATGTATTGGGCCTTGATGTCGGCGTATGAAGGCAGTTTGCGGTGGTGCCATTTGTGCACAATCAGGCCTTGCTGCATGAGCATGGGGCCGGGATTGGAGCGCAGAATGGTTTTGAGCATGATGTCGTCGCCGGTGAAAAACTCAACGCCGTCGAGGCCCAGCGCCTGTCGGAACGACTCGATGCGGGCGGCGTCGGTATAGGCCGTGAGTACGGTTACCGACTGGCCGGCGGCCTTGGCCTCCAGCAGGGCGGGCAGCACTCGCTTGCGCCATTTGTTCAAATAACTTTCATCCCAGGCATAGGTTTTCACTTCCTCTTCCCGATCTTTTACTTCCACTAAGCGGTAGTTGGCCCGGGGGCCGTTGGCCGTGACGACGGTATCGGTGACGAAGATGGAGTCTTTGACCGTGCGCACCGCGGCGCTTTCCGTTCCGTACAGCTTGTAGGCGATCACCAAAAAGCTGTAGCCCGGCTTTGAGAGTACGGCTTCGGTGACGTCGTTGCCGCCGGCGTCATAAACTTCAAAGTCGCTGATTTTGGTGGTGGGTATGGCGGGCGGTTCTTTGATCTGTTCCAGGTCCCACTCCGACTCGGGGTACTGGGCGTACACCTGCAGGTACTGGTCGATGGGTAGCTCTACTACCTTTCCGTCTTTTTTATGGGTCATGCGGTAGGCCAAGGGTTTGGCCTCGGAAGCCGCCGAGGCTTCATCGGCTTTGCGCTGGGCAACATCTACGCCAATTTTGAAGGGCCTGAAGTCGATGTGGGGCTCGTCCCAGACGTAGTTGCTGAAGCAGTACACTAAGGTAGCCGCCAAACTGACCCCAACGATGGCGTTGCGCAGCCCGCCGCTGAAGAGCTGGTGCTTCTGGCGGTAGGCCCATACGAAGATGATGCCCGGAATGAGCAAAAACACGTCTTTGAGGAAGGACGTAAACGGCTTTAACTTGATGAAATCGCCAAAGCAGCCGCAGTCCGTCACTTTCATGTTGGTTTCCACATAGGGCCCCCACTGGCCAAACTGGAAGAAATTGACGCCCTTGGGCACGTATCCGGTGAGGTAAGTAAAGCCCGTAAGAAAGGTAAAGAACACCACCAGCAGCAAGAAGGCCCAGGCCGTAAAGCGGCGGTAGGCCCCAATGATGAGCATAACCCCCAGCACAATCTCGAAAACGATCATGCCCACGGCAAAGTGCACGGCATAGCGCTCGGCTAACCAGGGGAAAAGCGGCGCTATAAACGAAAGCCAGGCTCCGCTGAAGGCGCTCTCAAACTCGGCGAAGTATTGCTCCATCTTATAGGCCGTGCCCATGGGGTCGATGGCTTTCACCCAGCCCGAAATGATAAACAACACCCCTGCAAAGTTCTGCAAAAAGCTCAGCGGCAGGTTGGTAATGCGTTGGGTGCGCCAGCGCATCAGCCCCGTAATGGCCAGCGCAATGGCGGCTACAATGAGTATCAATTTTCCTAACGTCATGCCTTATCTCGTTTTTCGGCCTTGGCCTCATGTAGTTTGATGAGGGCAAAAATAGCGTAATTTATGATGTCGAAGTAGTTGCCTTCTACTCCTTCCGACAACAGGGTGCGCCCGTTGTTGTCTTCAATCTGTTTGATGCGCAGCAGCTTGGCTAAGATCAGGTCGGTCATGGAACTCACCCGCATTTCGCGCCACACCTCGCCATAGTCGTGGTTTTTGCGGTTTAGCAGCTCGCGGGTTTGGGCTACGGCGGCGTCATAGCGGGTTTCTACCTCGGCGTCGGGCAGCTCTAGAGGGGCGTCGGGCGGCATCGACAATTGTATGAGGGCCAGCAGGCTGTAATTGACCAAGCCCATGTATTCCCCCTCAACGGGGTCGTCTACCAACTGTCGGCCCTTCTCCTCAATCTCCCGGATGCGTTTGGCCTTTATGTAGAGCTGGTCGGTGAGGGAGCTGGGCCGCATGATGCGCCACGAGCTGCCGTAGTCGCGCTGTTTGGCCATCAGAATGTGTTTACACCCGGCCATAATCTCGTCAAACTGGCGCAAAGTCTTCTCCATATATACTCGCACTAAGGGATTTTGTTCAAATCGTCTTCGCCTTCGGGGCCAAACTCGGCCGGCAGGCGCTTGGTGGTTTCGGCGCCCAGTTCGCGCAGCCGCTCGGCCCGTCCCACGAGGGTATCCCCGTAGCGCTTGCCGTCGGCCAGCTTGCGCATGGCGTCCTGATAAACGCCCTGGGCCTGGTCGAGGCGCAAGCCCACCTGGCGGAGGTCTTCCACAAAGGCCACAAACTTGTCGTACAGCAACCCGCTTTGGCGGGCGATCTCCTGCACGCTGCGCTTTTGCTTTTCCTGCTTCCAGATGAACGATACCGTGCGCAGGGTAGCCAGCAGGGTGGAGGCCGTCACCATAACGATGTTTTGGTCGAAAGCTTCGGCAAAAAGGCGATCGTCGTGGCGGGCCGCTAAGTTGTAAGCGGGCTCAATGGGCACAAACAACAACAGATAATCGGGGGAATTGATCTGGTAGAGCTGCTGGTAGTTTTTGCCGCTGAGGTCGCGCACATGGCGGCGCAGGCTGTCGATGTGGGCGCGCAACTGCCGTTCCTGCTCGGCGGGGTCGTTGGCATGGCAGTAGCGCTCATAAGCCGTCAGCGACACCTTGCAGTCGATAATCAGGTGGCGGTCGTCGGGCAGGTGAATGATGAAGTCGGGGCGCTTCTGCCGGCCGTCTTCATCCCGAAAGCTGCTCTGGGTGCGGTAGTGTACATTGGCCTGCAAGCCCGCCTTTTCCAGTAGCCGCTCCAATTGCAGCTCGCCCCAGTCGCCCTGGGTTTTGCTGTCGCCTTTGAGGGCCTGGGCCAATTGGTTGGCGTCGGCGCTGAGCTGCTGGTTGAGCTCCCGCAGTTGTTCCAGCTCCTTTTTGAGGCTCACCCGATCGCGGGTTTCCTCCACAAAGCGGCGCTCGATCTGCTCCTCAAAGGTCTGGATTTTTTCGCGCAGGGGCTTCAGCACATCCTGGAGTTGCTGCTGATTGAGGGCGCTGAAGCGCTGGCTTTTTTCCTCCAGCAGGCGGTTGGCTACGTTCTCGAATACCAACTTCGACTCGTCCTGTAGCCGCCTTACCTCCTGTTCCTGATGGCCTAATTTTTCCGATAGGTGCATCAAATGGGCCTTGGCTTCGGCCAATTGGGCGCCCAGCGCGCGCTCGGCGGCGGCGGCTTCCTGCCAGTTTTCCTGATACACGTCGGTTTGCTGTTGCAGGGCCTCGTGCAGGGGGCGGCTCACATAGTCGCGCTCTACATCCTGGCGGCTCAGCCACAGGCGGCTCAGGCTCGCCTGGGTGGCCATGCGGCCCAAGGCCCAGCCCAAGCCCAGCCCCGCCGCCAAAAAACCCAAGCCCATCGTTACCCAATCAGCCATCGGCGTTATTGTAATGACATTAATCAGCAGCGCGAAAGTAAAACAATTTTGTGGAATGACCCGAAGGGGCCTATCTTTACCCGAAAAAGTAATGCTTATGCAAGCTGTCCAGCAATACATCGCAGCCAACCGCGAGCGCTTCCTTGAGGAGCTCCTCGATCTGCTGCGCATCCCGTCCGTCAGCGCCGACCCGGCCTATGCCGGCGATGTGCGCCGCACCGCCGAAGCCGTAGCCGACCACCTGCGTCGCATCGGCATCGAAAACGTAGAGGTCGTGCCCACCGCAGGCCACCCCATCGTCTACGGCGATAAAATCATCGACCCCGCCAAGCCCACCGTCATGGTCTACGGCCATTACGATGTGCAGCCCCCCGATCCGCTCGAACTCTGGGAAAGCCCCCCCTTCGAGCCCGTCATCAAAAAAACCGACATCCACCCCGACGGGGCCATCTTTGCCCGGGGCTCCTGCGACGATAAAGGCCAGATGTTTATGCACGTCAAAGCCGTTGAAGCCATGCTCGCCGCCAACGCCCTGCCCTGCAACGTCAAGTTTATGATCGAAGGCGAAGAAGAAGTAGGCTCGGCTCACCTCGGCGACTTCCTCCGCACCCAACGCGAGCGCCTCTCCTGCGACGTCATCCTCATCTCCGACACCAGCATCATCGCCAACGACACCCCCAGCATCACCACCGGCCTGCGCGGCCTCAGCTACCTCGAAGTGGAAGTCGTAGGCGCCAACCGCGACCTCCACTCCGGCGTCTATGGCGGCGCCGTAGCCAACCCCATCAATGTGCTCTGCGAAATGATCGCCAATATGATGGACGAAAACCGCCACATCACCATCCCCGGCTTCTACGATGATGTGCTCGAAGTGAGCCCCGACGAGCGCGCCGAAATGAACAAGGCCCCCTTCAGCCTCGATCAGTACAAAAAAAGCCTCGGCATAGCCGAAATCCGCGGCGAAGCCGGCTATACCACCCTCGAACGCACCAGCATCCGCCCCACCCTCGACGTCAACGGCATCTGGGGCGGCTACATCGGCGAAGGCGCCAAAACCGTGCTGCCCTCCAAGGCGTTCGCTAAAATCAGCATGCGCTTGGTGCCCAACCAAGACCCCAACCGCATCACGGAGCTCTTTACCCAATATTTCCTCCAGGCCGCGCCCCCCGAGGTCAATGTTGCCGTACACCCCCACCACGGCGGCAAACCCGTAGTGACGCCCACCGATACCCCCGAGTATCAGGCGGCACACCAGGCCATGAAAGCCTCCTTCGGCCAAGACCCCATCCCCAAGCGCGAAGGCGGCAGCATCCCCATCGTAGCCCTTTTCGAGGAAATCTTAGGCGTCAAGAGCGTGCTCATGGGCTTCGGCCTCGATAGCGACGCCCTTCACTCCCCCAACGAGCACTACGGCCTCTTCAACTACTACAAGGGCATAGAAACCATCCCCTACTACTACCAGTTCTATACTCAACTGAAAGGGTAGCCCAAAGGGTAAGTCATACGCCTTTTCTTTTTTTGGGAGCCCCCCGCCCACGCCCCCCATAGCCCCTGCCTCCGCGCAAAAGAGCGGCGGTGGGGGCGTAGGCGGGTCGCCACGCCCTCGCGCTGCTCGGTCGGGTAAACGTCGTCCGCCCACGCCCTCGCTGCGCTCGGTCGGGTAAATCTTATGGGCCGGCTTAGCCGCCACTTCTTCGCCATACATCCACGGCCCGCCGGCCCATACCGCCACCACCACGCCCTCGTTGCACTCGGTCGGGTAAACGTCCTCGCTATACTCGGCCGGGTAAACGTCTGCCGTCGCTTCGCTAGTCGGCTTCCGCGCCCTCGCTCTGCTCGGTCGGGTAAACCGCGTCCTCATTGCATTCGGCCGGGTGAAAATCTTCGCTGCGCTCTTCCGGGTAAACGCCCTCGCGCTGCTCGGTCGGGTAAACCGCGTCCTCATTGCATTCGGCCGGGTGAAAATCTTCGCTGGGCTCTTCCGGGTAAACTTCCACCGCTGGCTCGGGCAAAATCCTCCGCTTAGCCGATTACTGAAAGGGGGCGTAAAAAGATACTTGCATACCGTTCTCCAAACCGAGATTTATAAATCTTGGCTTGGAGAGCGATAATATCGCACAATACGAAATTTGCTATGATTTCGCTCGTTCACGACCCGCAGGATAAGTCTAATGTAAGATAAATGTTAATTTTTTATTTTTCGTTTGGCGTTTAGAAATGTAGGATATATATTTGTGATATTATTGCTCTCCAGAGCTATTAACCCTTAAAAAAGCAACTATGTTTCGCCCTTATGCTTTTACCCTTATTTTTCTTGCCTTTTTTTCGATTCTCTCCGCCCAGGCATCTTGGGAAACCGTTCGTATTGAAGATTTTTCCAATGCAGGAAGCCCTCCTTCACTTGCCAACATAAGCGGCCTCGCCCAGTCGGGGTTGAGCCTTTCTGCTAATGGCGCAACGGGCGCCCTCAGCGATCTGTGCGCAGGCGGAACATGGACGAATGGAAAGTACCTTTCCTTTCAACATCAGTTGACGGCTGCCTACGAGTACAGGATTAGCTGTAATGCCAAAGCTACGGCTACAAATAAAAAATTGCAATTTGCGTATGCTTCTTCCCCCGGTACCAATGGTTCTGGCTACACTCCTGTGGGGAGTCTGCATAATATTGCTTTTACGGTCACTCCTTCAACCCCCGGAACGGATATCGTTTCTGACGTATTTACCATTTCCGCCGACGGTACCTACCATATTACCATAGCCGCCGACGCAAGCGGAAGCGCTTCGGCTTTTGCCCGGGTAGACAATTATAAACTCGAACGAAGAGCCCTCCTCCAACCTACCCGCGTTTACTTCGCTTCTGAATCGTTGTCCGTACAGGAAGGGGAAAGCGTAGCGGTTTGCGTAAATATAGAAAATCCGGCCAATGTGGCTACTACCGTGGAAGTGAATCTCTCCGGTGATGGAGGCCACTTTCCCGGATTCACCCCCGTAACCCTCACTTTCCCGCCCAATAGCCAGGAGGCGCAGTGTTTTGAGCTGGTGAGTACGGCTAATAACCGCCCAGATACAACGCTAGTTTATCAACTGGTTTTACAAAATATAATGGGCGGCTTTAATCTGGAAATCATTATGCCGGATGAAATGAGTTTGACCATTGAAGATGATCTGCCTTTACCAGAAGGCTGTCCTTGGGCAGGAGAAGATAAGGTACTATGTCATGATTCGGCAGACCGCGAAGGTGTTCTTATTGGATGTCCGGATATGGAAATACCAGGTTATTGTTATCGTTGGGCGCCAGAAGACAATCTCACTTCTCCCCATCATCCATTTACTTTTGCCCGGCCATTGAGTACTACGACTTATACGTTGTACATATCTGATGATAATGGCAACTTGATTGCATCTGATGAGGTTACGGTTTTGGTTCCTTTGGTAGCTTCGATAGAAGCAGTTGGTATTGTGGAAGGAGAAGTTCTTTGTAAAGGTGATACAGTTGCGCTAAGAGCCGTGGGTCAGGGAAATGCAAACGCTGATAATTTTACTTATTTATGGTCTAATGGAGATACAATTTCAGAAATTTCCATAGAAATTTCTTCTTCAACGGAAAGGAATTATAGATTAACCATTACAGATACAGAAAGCGGTTGCCAATCCATAGCTACTTATGCATTACCTTTAGGTGTGCATCCCACCCTTCGACCATGGGCCTTACATTCAAGAATATGCGAGTTACCGGATGTGGAGTTGAGTTCGAATGATGCTAAATCATTCGGATGCAATATTACTTCTACGCATCTTTTTGCAAATCCGCTGGAAGCTAATTTAAAATTTTTATGGTCAACAGGCGATACAACTGAAGTAATAGAAGTTGATCAAATAGGTGAATACACGGTTCAGGCTTGGCTTGAAGAAGGCAACTGTATTAGTGATGTGGCATCTGTATCCGTTTATTCTTGTAATGAGGAGTTAATACTCCAGCTAACAGAAGAAAACGGCATTCAGTATTGGGATGCAGGTGAAGGATTCCTTTCTTATTTATGGCATGATGGAAGTACGCTTCAACGAATTCCCATCACAGGCCCTGGATATTACGAGGTGCGTGTAGTTAATGCTAATGGCTGTGTAAATGAAGCGTCAGCAGTTACTGCCTATAATCGGGTGCGGCTCCAATTTGATGTATATTTGAGTCAAAACTAATGCATATGGCAGCGCAATACAAACTGGAATCAGATGGGAGTATCAGCATTACCCTGAACATAAAACCAGAAGGGAGTATGCTTGAA
>Ga0209573_1000512_pt1 | contig 80571 bp, 81 predicted proteins | sample TNRBio252014_DNA_FD_185870 | JGI IMG/M metagenome (GOLD analysis project Ga0209573, IMG submission 185870) | Wastewater treatment Type I Accumulibacter community from EBPR Bioreactor in Madison, WI, USA - TNR Reactor_6/25/2014_ DNA (SPAdes)... | ecosystem: Engineered > Bioreactor > EBPR >... | reverse complement strand
GCGCCAGCGAGATCGCCCTGCGTCGCGCGGATATCGCCGATCTTGTTATGCGACACCGAGAGATCGCGCTGCCACTCGGTATTGGCGGGGTCGCGCGCGGCGAGGGTTTGGGCAATGGCGAGGCTGGCCTCGAAGCTCTTGAGCGCGCCTGCAAGATCGCCCTGCGCGCGCCGGACATCGCCGATCCTGTTGTGCGACACCGAGAGATCGCGCTGCCACTCCGTATTGGCGGGGTCGCGCGCGGTGAGGGACTGGCGGATGACAAGGCCCGCGTCGAAGCTCTTGAGCGCGCCGGCAAGATCGCCCTGCGTCGCGCGGATATCGCCGATCTTGTTATGCGACACCGAGAGATCGCGCTGGCACGCAGTATTGGCGGGGTCGCGCTCCGCCCGACGAAGGAAGATATTCAGTGACGCTTGCGCATGCCATTCTGCTTGCGTCAGATCCCCCTTTCTCTGGTGCATGATGCACAATCGGTCATGCATCATGGCAATGTTTCGCTCGTCCTGCTGACGTTCAGCGATGCCAAGGGCCGCTTCTTGCGCCGTGATGGCAGCGAGTATATCGCCTGCGTCGCTCGCTATATCGCCCAGATCCCGTTGGACATAGAAATCATCCGGCGCAAGTTGCGCCGCGCGGGCAAGGCAGGCGAAGGCCTCGGCCTTGTTGTTCAGATAGGCGAAGGCGGCGAGGTAGCGCAAAGCTTGCGCCGCTTCGGCATAGGCGGCCCTGCCTTCGCGTTCCTTCTGGTCGGCCAGTTCGCGGTAGATCCCGATCGCCTGCCTGGGATCACCGGCCAGCAAGGCCTGTTCCGCCGGCGCGGCTTTTTGCGGTTTGCCGATCTCCTGTGCCGCTTCGGGCAGTGCCTGAGCCGCTTCACCGATGCGACTGACGGCCTCTGCCGCGCTCTGGGGGCTATCGCCGCGCAACGCATAGACCGCTGCAAAGATGCGTCGCAGTTCTTCCGGCGACTTGTCCTTCAGATGTTCGATGACGGTTCCATCGCTGGGCTGCGCCGCCTGGGTGATGTGCAGTGTGCTGTTGTGCACGCCGCCGCCAACGCCGATAGCGCCATTGTTAGCCAGCACATCCGGCGCGGATTTCTTGCTGAACGGCCACCACCACGACATTTCAGATCACTTGCTACTGGTAGAGATATTGCCAGTCGTGGAAATCTTGCTGTTGGAAACGTTGCCGCCAACCGCGACGCCGCCGTTGGTCGCTGAAACGGTTGGCTTTTCCGGCTTGTCCTTCTTGAACAGCTTGTAGAGGCCGCCAGCCACCACAACGAAGCCGCCGCCAAGCCAGCCAAGGGTTGTCTGGTTGGCAGGGTCGGACACAAAGGTCCAAATCGTCTGAAACATCGGGTCTTTCCAATCGGCTCGTCGCAATGAGGCGATTGTGGCAAATATCGCGGCGCCATTCAAGCGCGCGGGGTGTTTCGCCACCCCCCCTTGCCTCTCTCGCCGCCTTCCCCTATACCCCCGCCATCACTTCCGCATCGCTGCGGGAGCGACCACGTGGCAGGCGGTTGCGCCGGGTGTCTCGCCCGGTGTCACATCAAGCCCGACCACGACCCTGCAACCGCTGCCGGCCGGCACCTTGAAAAAGGGGCAGGGCTGGCGGCTTTCGTTCGGAAGAGAGAGCTATGGCCAAGAAAATTGTTGGCTTCATCAAGCTTCAGGTTCCGGCCGGCGCGGCCAATCCGTCGCCGCCGATCGGTCCCGCGCTCGGTCAGCGCGGCCTGAACATCATGGAATTCTGCAAGGCGTTCAACGCCAAGACGCAGCAGATGGAAAAGGGCACCCCGATCCCGGTGATCATCACCGCGTATCAGGACCGTTCCTTCACCTTCGAGATGAAGCAGCCGCCGGTCAGCTTCTTCATCATGAAGGCGATCAACCTGAAGGCCGGCTCCAAGACGCCGGGCCGCGGCTTCGTCGGCAAGATCACGATGACGCAGATCGCCGAAATCGCCGAGAAGAAGATGGCGGACCTCAACTGCGACAGCATCGAGTCTGCCTCTCAGATGATCGCCGGTTCCGCCAAGTCCATGGGCATCGAGGTGGTGGGGTAAGTCATGGTTGCCAAGCGCGTAGCAAAGTCCCGCGAGGGCATCGAGCGCACCAAGCTCTATCCGCTCGCCGAGGCCGTGAAGCTGATCAAGGATCGCTCCTCGGCCAAGTTCGACGAAACCGTCGAGATCGCCCTCAATCTGGGCGTCGACCCGCGTCACGCCGATCAGGTGGTGCGCGGCGTCTGCAACCTGCCGAACGGCTCCGGCCGCACGGTGCGCGTTGCGGTGTTCGCGCGCGGTCCCAAGGCCGATGAGGCCAAGGCCGCCGGCGCTGACATCGTCGGCGCGGAGGAGCTGTTCGAGAAGGTCAACGGCGGCACGATCGAGTTCGATCGCTGCATCGCCACGCCCGACATGATGGGCCTGGTCGGTCGCCTCGGCAAGGTGCTGGGTCCGCGCGGCCTGATGCCGAACCCGCGCGTCGGCACGGTGACGATGGATGTCACCGGCGCCGTCAAGGGGGCCAAGGGCGGCTCGGTCGAGTTCCGCGCCGAGAAGGCCGGCATCGTGCACGGCGGCGTCGGCAAGATCTCGTTCGATGCCGAGAAGCTCGAGCAGAACATCCGCGCCTTCGCCGATGCGGTCATCAAGGCCAAGCCGACCGGCGCCAAGGGCCAGTATCTGCTGCGCGCCTCCATCACCTCGTCGATGGGGCCGGGCGTGAAGGTCGATCTCTCCACCCTCAACGGGTGAAGCGGACTGCCCAACGCAGATAGAGAAAAACGCAAGAACCCCGGCGGAAACGCCGGGGTTTTTGTTGGGAAATCTGTCAAATCACCGTGCCATTCTGTGGCCACATTGACAGAGTCTGTTTTCCCCAAGTGACAATTTACAGCGCACCCGTTCGGCAAGGTGACGGGCACACACAACAAGGGGACCTTTGCAATGGCTGGGAATAAAGATCAATTGCGTTACCGCGACGAGAATGCGGTTAAAGCCGACTTTGAATCCATTTATGTCGCGGATGACCCGCGTGATTATTATCGCGTGCTGTATGGACTGGATTACGTCATTCCCGATCTCGCCCGGACGATCTTTCAGGGCGTTGTCCGCGCGATGCGCTCCTTGCGAGGCCATTCGCCCAAGGTTCTGGATGTCGGTTGCAGCTATGGGATCAATGCCGCCCTTCTCAAGTATCCGCTGAACATGGACCGGCTGGCGGCCCGGTGTCGCGACCTCGATCTGAATGGGGTCAGTACCGAGGAGCTTATCGATCTCGACCGCCACTACTTCTCGAGTTGGCCCGGTGAGCGGATCGAAGTGGTGGGCCTGGATTCCTCCGGGCCTGCAATTGATTATGCCCGGTCAGTCGGTCTTGTCGATCATGGAATAGCTGCCGACCTCGAGAATGGTGACCTGACGCCGCACCAGGAGGCACTGCTAAGCGATGTAGATCTCATCATTTCCACCGGCGTGGTCGGCTATGTGGGTACCAGCACTTTCAACAAGATCCTGAATGCAATCGAGGGACCGCGACCGTGGATTGCCTCGTTCGTGCTACGCATGATGGACTATGGACCGATCGAGGAAAAGCTGGCCTCATTTGGCATGGTGACCGAAAAACTCAAGGGCGTGACTTTCGTTCAGCGCCGGTTCCACAGTCGGCAGGAGTGCGTCGGCGTCCTCGATCGGATCGAGGCGCGCGGTCTCAATCCCGAGGGCAAGGAGGCTGAAGGGCTGCTGCATGCCGAATTCTTCCTTTCGCGGCCGAAGGGCGAGCAAATGTCATTGGAACTCGAACAGCTCACTTCGGTGACCTCCGGCGCGAACCTGCGGTTCGGCCGGCGTTTTCGTGTAACACCCGACCATTCAATCCGTTTCGGACACTGAGGAGTCGTTGCGTTTTCATCCTCTGGCTGCCATCCTCGCCGGATGGTTCCTGACTGTCGTGCCGGCCGCTGCCCAAACCCCGCCGTCGCCGGCCGAGATTGCCGCCTACACCGGCCTGCACAAGGCGGAGCAGAATGGCGATGCCACCGAGATCGCCCGGCTGATCGCCGCAAAAGCCGATCCCAACGGGCGCGACGGCGCCGGGCCGCACACCACTGCATGTGGCGACTTTTGCCCGCCGGCATGAAGCGATGCGCGCGCTCGTCAAGGGCGGTGCCGATCCGCGCGCGCAGGAGAACCGCAAATACGACACCGTGACCATCGCCGCGGTGGCCGATGATCTGGCCACCATGAAGGTGGCGCTGGAGATCGGCGGCAGCGCCAGGGACATCACCTCGGTCTATACCGGCACGGCGCTGATCGCGGCCGCCCACCTCGGCCATGACGAAGTTGTCAAGGAACTGATCCGCGCCGGCGCCCCGCTCGATCATGTCAACAACCTCCACTGGACCGCGCTGATCGAGGCGGTGATCCTCGGCGACGGCGGCCCCCGGCATACCGAATGCGTGCGCGCGCTGGTCGCCGCCGGCGCCCGCCGCGATCTTGCCGACCGCGACGGCATCACCCCGCTCGAACATGCGCGGCGGCGCGGTTATGCGGAGATGGTGCGGCTCATGCAGTGAGCCAGCTTGTCACGGCGGACAATAGCTGCCGCCGGTGAGGTTCAGTTTCGCTTTGGCAAAAGCGCAGAGCCGGTCTTTGGCATTGCCGGGGGTCATGGTCGCATCCCGGCTGCCCGGATAGAGGATGTAGAGCACATTTCCGCCGATGCCGGAGTTGCGGTAAGGGTAGGGGCATGCGGCGGGGTTGACCTTGCAGGTCGCGGCCGGCGCCGTGCTGCCGCCGGTGCAGATCGTCTTGTCGGCGTTCCACGCCTTGCAGCGGCTTTCCCCGAGTTCCTCGAACACGCGCGGCGATCCTTCGCCCAGCCGCATGAACGGCCCGCCATCGGCGATGAACACCGGCACCCAGCGGTTCTTGTAGAAGGCAACGCCCATATCGCCCATGGCAAGGCCGGTGGTCTTGGCGAACCTTTGGCCGCGCTTGGCGCCGTCGCCGCCATATTTGGCCTGAAAGCCGGCGGTCGGCATGACGACGAACGGGAAGCGGTCTGGATCGATCTGGTTGGCCTGCACGGCCGGATCGGTCGAACTGTTGGAACAGCTATTGGGCCGCACCCAACTGTAGGAGGTGCACTTGAGGTCGGTGGCGCCCTGCCGCCCGTTCCATGCCGCCCAGGACCCGTCGACATCCAGCGCCATCTTGGCGTCGAAGTAGATGCCGCCGTCCTTGAGCTTCAGCAGCGCGGCAACCTTGGACGGATCGCCATACTGCTTGCTGCCGTCGGGCAGGGTGATCGTGGCGCAGAGGTGCGGACGCACCAGCGTCGCATCCATGAAAGTGTTCTTGCCCACCCCGCCGGCAAGGCCGCCGTCGCATTTGACGAATTCGCGCCGATAAGCCTCGTCAAGCGGCTGGGCGGCAGCAAAATCCACCGCGCCGAGCAGCGGCTTGCTGGCGGGCGGCGGCTCGTAGGCCAGCGCCGGCCCGGCGATGAGCGCGGCAAGAACAGATGCACCAAGCTTCCCGGCATGCATGGGGACCTCCCGCGATGGTCTCGCGTCTCAGGGTGGGCAGGCGGGCAGGGCAGCGAAACGCGCCTTCGCCACCATGTCGAGCAGTTTGTTGCGCCCGGTGCGCATCGCTTCGATGTGGTTGTCGCGGGCGATCTTCAGCGTTCGAGCCCCAGATGCGCGTGTAATCGATGTTGGTGCCATCCCCCCACCAGAGGTAGCGCGCACAAGCCGGCTGCTGCGCTGCCGCCACGAAGTCGCAGGCGCGGGCGATCCAGGTTGCCATCTGCTCCTTGCTGGGGTGCAGCGTATAGACCAGCCCCTTGAAGCCGCCTTCGAGATAGATGCAGCGCTTGACCGGCAGCCCCTCGTAGCCGGGAAAGTCCGTTTGCGTGGTGCCGCTGCCATCGATGCACCTGTCGAGATAGCGTTGGCCGGGGTCCAGTTTGGTGCCGATCAGGGCGATCGCCTGGGTATAGGCAGGCGACTGGGTTATGTCGGCCGGCGCAGGCTGGGCCGCCAGCGGGCCGGCGAGGAGCAGGGTCAGCAGCGAGGTGAGCAGCAGCGGTTTCATGGTCCTTGCCTCCGTTGGCGAACCCTGCCACAAGCGGCTGGAAATGCGTCGCCCGTTCGGATTAGGCTCAAAATTATCTTTGGCATGCCTCTTGCGACTCCCCCTCAGCCCCGCTATAGAGCCGCCATGATCAGCAGCATGCTGCCCGCGCGGCGCGGAGTTCGCCGCATCACACGAGTTACCACCGGTCCTGCTTTCGGGCAGGGTTGAGTGGAGGAAAGGCCGGCAGACGGCGGGGAAACCTGTTGTCTCGTCCGGCCATGTCCTGTCCAAGACGGCGGATGCGTCGGGCTGGAGGCAACTTCAAGCCGGCTTAATGCCAGGAGGGGCGAGAGCTTCTCCGCCGGGTGCGATCCGGTCAAGGCGTCCGCAGGAGACGGGGAAGACCGGATACTGTTTCTCTCCCGCTGAGGGAGAGGTGTTTGGTTTGAACCTTTTGTCCTTGGGTCGGCGTTTGCCGCATCCGGGGGGACAGGCAACACCGGGAGAGGGACGGCTTGCCGTTCCTGTCCCATTCAGGCGCCGCCCCGCCGGAAGCCCAGCATGGGCCCCTGTCGGGTCGGCAGTTGCAACCGGCAGGTTCGTTTTGAACCTGCCAACCCGGAGAGAGCACGTGGACAGAGCTGGCAAAAAAGAGCTCGTCTCGACGCTGAACTCGGCGTTCAAGGACACCGGTTCCATCGTCGTTGCGCACTATTCGGGCCTCACCGTCGCCCAGATGCAGAAGCTTCGTCGCGAGATGAAGAAGTCTGGCGCCACCGTGAAGGTCGCGAAGAACCGCCTCGTCAAGATCGCTCTCGATGGCACGGACATCGCGTCCATCGGTCCCCTGATGAAGGGGCCGACGCTCCTGGCTTATGCCAAGGACCCGGTCGCGGCGCCGAAGGTTGCCGTCGAATTCGCCAAGGCGCACGACAAGCTCGTGATCCTCGGCGGCGCGATGGGAACCACTGCCCTGAAGCCCGATGGTGTGAAGGCTCTTGCCACCATGCCGTCGATCGACGAACTGCGCGCCAAGCTGGTCGGCCTCATCCAGGCCCCGGCAACCAAGATCGCGCAGCTTGCGACCGCGCCGGCTGCCAAGCTCGCGCGCGTGTTCGGGGCCTATGCCAAGCGAGACGAAGCGGCCTGAGGCCGCATGACATCAACATCCGTTCAAACCGAACCCAATCATCAGGATTAAAACCATGACCGACCTTAGCAAGATCGTCGACGAGCTGTCGAAACTGACCGTTCTCGAAGCCGCTGAACTCGCCAAGATGCTGGAAGAGAAGTGGGGCGTTTCCGCCGCTGCCGCGGTGGCCGTTGCCGCTCCGGCTGCCGGTGGCGCTGCCGCCGCTCCGGTTGAGGAGCAGACCGAGTTCACCGTCGTGCTGGCTGCCGCCGGCGACAAGAAGATCGAAGTCATCAAGGAAGTCCGCGCCATCACCGGCCTGGGCCTCAAGGAAGCCAAGGACCTGGTCGAGGGCGCTCCCAAGACCGTCAAGGAAGGCGCTTCCAAGGACGAGGCCAAGAAGCTCAAGGAGCAGCTTGAGAAGGTCGGCGCCAAGGTCGAGCTCAAGTAAGTGGGCCGCCGGGCTTTTCGGCCCGGCTTCCTGTTGCGTTCCGTGTATCCGGGCCGGTGGCCCGGATACGCTTTGAATGGGCGGCTCTAAGCCGCCATACGCGTTGCTGGCGACTGCCAAGGCAGCTTACCGGCAACCTGCAGATGTGCGAGAAGCGGGGAATCCCATGGCGAAGTCCACCCAGTCGCGTCCCAATGCTCAGGAAGCGCACGGCAACCAGACCACGGTCGGTCGCCGCCGTATCCGGAAGTTCTTCGGCAAGGTGCGCGAAGCGACGGTGATGCCGAACCTCATCGAGGTTCAGAAGGCGTCCTACGATCAGTTCCTGATGGTGGAGGAGCCCAAGGGCGGCCGCCTCGACGAGGGGCTGCAGGGCGTTTTCAAGTCGGTGTTCCCGGTCTCCGATTTCGCCGGCACGTCGCTCCTGGAATTCGTCCGTTACGAGTTCGAACCGCCCAAGTATGACGTGGACGAGTGCCGCCAGCGCGGCATGACCTTCGCTGCTCCGCTCAAGGTGACGCTGCGCCTGATCGTGTTCGATGTGGACGTCGACACCGGCGCCAAGTCGGTCAAGGACATCAAGGAGCAGGACGTTTACATGGGCGACATGCCGCTCATGACCATGAACGGCACCTTCATCGTCAACGGCACCGAGCGCGTCATCGTTTCGCAGATGCACCGCAGCCCGGGCGTGTTCTTCGATCACGACAAGGGCAAGACCCATTCGTCGGGCAAGCTGCTGTTTGCCGCCCGCATCATTCCCTATCGCGGCTCCTGGCTCGACATCGAGTTCGATGCCAAGGACATCGTCTATGCCCGCATCGACCGGCGTCGCAAGATTCCCGTCACCTCGCTGCTGTTTGCGCTCGGGCTGGATGCCAACGACATCCTGTCGCATTTCTACAAGTCCATTTCCTACGAGCGCACCAAGCAGGGCTGGCGCATGCCCTACGACTGGGAGCGCTTCAAGGGCTTCAAGGCGACCATCGATGTGGTCGATGCCGACACCGGCGAGGTGGTGATCGAGGCCGGCCGCAAGATGACCGTGCGTTCGGCGCGCCAGCTTGCGGAAAAGGGCCTCAAGTTCCTGCGCGTCAGCGACGAGGAGCTGGTCGGCCAGTATCTGGCGGAAGATGTCGTCAACATGGAAACCGGCGAGATCTACGCCGAGGCCGGTGACGAGATCAGCGAGAAGATGCTGAAGGTGTTCGAGGATATCGGCCTCGATGACCTGCCGCTGCTCGACATCGACCATGTCAACGTCGGCCCCTACATCCGCAACACGCTCAACGTCGACAAGAACTCCTCGCGTGAGGAAGCGCTGTTCGACATCTACCGCGTCATGCGTCCGGGCGAGCCGCCGACGATCGACTCGGCCGAGGCGATGTTCCAGTCGCTGTTCTTCGACGCCGAGCGCTACGACCTGTCGGCGGTCGGCCGCGTCAAGATGAACATGCGTCTTGATCTCGACGCGGACGACACCGTGCGCACCCTGCGCCGCGAGGACATCCTTGCGGTGGTCAAGGCCCTGGTGGAACTGCGCGACGGCCGTGGCGAGGTGGACGACATCGACCATCTCGGCAACCGCCGTGTCCGTTCGGTCGGCGAGCTGATGGAAAATCAGTATCGTCTCGGCCTGCTGCGCATGGAGCGCGCGATCAAGGAGCGCATGTCGTCGGTCGACATCTCCACCGTGATGCCGCAGGACCTGATCAACGCCAAGCCGGCAGCGGCGGCGGTGCGCGAGTTCTTCGGGTCCTCGCAGCTCAGCCAGTTCATGGATCAGACCAACCCGCTCAGCGAGATTACCCACAAGCGCCGCCTGTCGGCGCTGGGCCCGGGCGGTTTGACCCGTGAGCGCGCCGGCTTTGAGGTGCGCGACGTGCACCCGACCCACTACGGCCGCATCTGCCCGATCGAGACGCCGGAAGGCCCGAACATCGGCCTGATCAACTCGCTCGCCACCTTCGCCCGCGTCAACAAATACGGCTTCATCGAGAGCCCGTATCGCAAGGTGCGCGACGGCAAGATCACCGACGAGGTCGTCTACCTCTCCGCGATGGAGGAGCAGAAGCACCACGTCGCGCAGGCCAACGTGCCGGTCGATAAGAACGGCAAGCTGACCGAGGATCTGGTCGTCGTCCGTCATGCCGGCGACGTCATGGTCGCCCCGCCGGATCGCGTCGACTACATGGACGTCTCGCCCAAGCAGCTCGTCTCCGTCGCTGCGGCGCTGATCCCGTTCCTTGAGAACGACGACGCCAACCGCGCGCTGATGGGCTCGAACATGCAGCGTCAGGCCGTGCCGCTGGTGCGCGCCGATGCGCCGTTCGTCGGCACCGGCATGGAAAGCGTGGTTGCGCGCGACTCGGGCGCGGCCATCGCCGCCCGCCGCGCCGGCGTCATCGACCAGATCGACGCGACCCGTATCGTCATCCGCGCCACGGCGGAACTCGATCCCGGCAAGCCGGGCGTCGACATCTACCGCCTGATGAAGTTCCAGCGTTCCAACCAGTCGACCTGCATCAACCAGCGCCCGCTGGTGAAGGTGGGCGACGTGGTGCGCAAGGGCGACATCATCGCCGACGGCCCGTCCACGGACATGGGCGAACTGGCGCTGGGCCGCAACGTGCTCGTCGCGTTTATGCCTTGGAACGGCTACAACTTCGAAGACTCGATCCTGCTTTCCGAGAATATCGTGAAGGAGGACATCTTCACCTCGATCCACATCGAGGAATTCGAGGTGATGGCCCGCGACACCAAGCTGGGCCCGGAAGAAATCACCCGTGACATTCCGAACGTGTCGGAAGAGGCGCTGCGCAACCTCGATGAGGCCGGCATCGTCTATATCGGCGCCGAGGTGCAGGCGGGCGACATTCTGGTCGGCAAGATCACGCCGAAGGGCGAGAGCCCGATGACGCCGGAAGAAAAGCTGCTGCGCGCCATCTTCGGCGAAAAGGCGTCCGACGTGCGCGACACCTCGTTGCGCGTGCCGCCGGGCGTTCAGGGCACCATCGTCGAGGTGCGCGTGTTCAACCGCCACGGCGTCGACAAGGACGAGCGTGCGCTGTCGATCGAGCGCGAGGAGATCGAGCGTCTCGCCAAGGACCGCGACGACGAGCTCGCCATTCTCGACCGCAACACCTATGGCCGCCTGTCCGAGCGTCTCGTCGGCAATGTCGGCATCGCCGGCCCGAAGGGCTTCAAGAAGGACACCGAGATCACGGCCGAGGCACTCAGCGCCTCGCCGCGCTCGCAGTGGTGGCAGTTCGCCGTCGCCGACGATCACGCGATGAGCGAACTCGAAGCCATGCGCAAGCAGTATGACGAGTCGAAGAAGACGCTCGAGCAGCGCTTCCTCGACAAGGTCGAGAAGCTGCAGCGCGGCGACGAACTGCCGCCGGGCGTGATGAAGATGGTCAAGGTCTTCGTCGCGGTGAAGCGCAAGATCCAGCCGGGCGACAAAATGGCGGGGCGTCACGGCAACAAGGGCGTCGTATCCAAGATCGTTCCGGTCGAGGATATGCCGTTCCTCGCCGACGGCACGCCCGTCGACGTGGTGCTGAACCCGCTCGGCGTGCCCTCGCGCATGAACGTCGGCCAGATTCTGGAAACGCATCTGGGCTGGGCCTGCGCGGGCCTCGGCCGGCAGATCGGCCAGGCCTACGACGCCTACATGCGCTCGCAGAACGTCAAGCCGCTGCGCGAGCGCATGCAGATCATTTACGGTGATCAGGGCTCGCTGGAGACGGCGAGCGACGATCAGGTGGTCGAACTGGCGAAGAATTCGCGCCGCGGCATCCAGATCGCCACGCCGGTGTTCGATGGCGCCAAGGAAAGCGACATCGAGGCCTATCTGGAGCAGGCCGGGGTCGACAAGTCCGGCCAGTCCACGCTCTACGACGGGCGCACGGGCGAGCCGTTCGACCGCAAGGTGACGGTGGGCTATATCTACATCCTCAAGCTGCACCATCTTGTCGACGACAAGATCCACGCCCGCTCCATCGGCCCCTATTCGCTCGTCACCCAGCAGCCGCTGGGCGGCAAGGCGCAGTTCGGCGGCCAGCGCTTCGGCGAAATGGAAGTCTGGGCGCTGGAAGCCTACGGCGCCGCCTACACCCTGCAGGAGATGCTCACCGTCAAGTCGGACGACGTGGCGGGGCGCACCAAGGTGTACGAGAGCATCGTGCGCGGCGAGGACAACTTCGAGGCGGGCATTCCCGAGAGCTTCAACGTGCTCGTCAAGGAAATCCGCTCGCTCGGCCTCAACGTCGAGTTGCAAAACAACCGCAAGGCGCCGGCTGCCGACGAGCCGCCGACCACGCCGCAGCAGGACGCGGCCGAATAAGGCCGCTCCTGCCCGCCGGGGCGGCGTCATCGCCCCGGTTTCACGCGTAGCGCATTTTTGGATTTTTCAGGGGAGGGTGCCTCCTCCCCGCTGAGGAGACGGCGATGAACCAAGAGGTCACGAACCTTTTCAACACGCAGGCTGCCGCCCCGACGTTCGATTTCATCCGCATCTCGATCGCTTCCCCGGAGAAGATCCTCTCCTGGTCGTTTGGCGAGATCAAGAAGCCGGAGACGATCAACTACCGCACGTTCAAGCCTGAGCGTGACGGGCTTTTCTGCGCCCGCATCTTCGGTCCAATCAAGGATTACGAGTGCTTGTGCGGCAAGTACAAGCGCATGAAATACAAGGGCGTCATCTGCGAGAAGTGCGGCGTCGAGGTGACGTTGAGCCGCGTCCGCCGCGAGCGCATGGGCCATATCGAACTGGCGGCCCCCGTCGCCCACATCTGGTTCCTCAAGTCGCTCCCGAGCCGCATCGGCACGCTGCTCGACATGACGCTGAAGGACATCGAGCGCGTCCTCTATTTCGAGAACTACATCGTCATCGAGCCGGGCATCACCCCGCTCAAGCAGTATCAGCTGCTTTCCGAGGACGAGTATCTGCGCGCCCAGGACGAGTATGGCCAGGACGCGTTCTCGGCGCTGATCGGCGCCGAGGCGATCCGCGAGATCCTCAAGTCGATGGACCTTGAGAGGATCGCGGCGGACCTCAGGCAGGAAATCGCCGAGTCCACCTCGGAACTGAAGCCCAAGAAGCTCGCCAAGCGCCTCAAGGTGATCGAGGCGTTCATGGAATCCGGCAACCGGCCGGAATGGATGGTGATGACGGTGATCCCGGTCATCCCGCCGGACCTGCGCCCGCTGGTGCCGCTCGATGGCGGCCGTTTCGCCACCTCCGACCTGAACGACCTCTACCGCCGCGTCATCAACCGCAACAACCGCCTCAAGCGGCTGATGGAACTGCGCGCGCCGGACATCATCATCCGCAACGAGAAGCGCATGCTTCAGGAAGCGGTGGATGCGCTGTTCGACAACGGCCGCCGCGGCCGGGTGATCACCGGCGCCAACAAGCGTCCGCTGAAGTCCCTCGCCGATATGCTGAAGGGCAAGCAGGGCCGCTTCCGCCAGAACCTGCTGGGCAAGCGCGTCGACTATTCCGGCCGTTCGGTCATCGTTGTCGGCCCGGAACTCAGGCTGCACCAGTGCGGCCTGCCCAAGAAGATGGCGCTGGAGCTGTTCAAGCCGTTCATCTACGCCAAGCTCGATGCGCAGGGCCTTTCGTCCACGGTCAAGCAGGCCAAGAAGCTGGTCGAGAAGGAAAAGCCGGAGGTCTGGGACATCCTCGACGAGGTGATCCGCGAGCATCCGGTGCTGCTCAACCGCGCCCCGACGCTGCACCGTCTCGGCATCCAGGCGTTCGAGCCGACACTGATCGAGGGCAAGGCCATCCAGCTTCACCCGCTGGTCTGTACGGCGTTCAACGCCGACTTCGACGGCGACCAGATGGCCGTGCACGTGCCGCTGAGCCTTGAGGCGCAGCTTGAGGCGCGCGTGCTGATGATGTCGACCAACAACATCCTGCACCCTGCCAACGGCCAGCCGATCATCGTGCCGTCGCAGGACATCGTGCTGGGGCTCTACTACCTGTCGATCATGTCGTCGGGAGAGCCGGGCGAGTTCCGCCTCGATCCCAAAACCAAGGCGCCGGTGCAGGGCTTCTACGGGAGCATGGCCGAGATCGAGCATGCGCTGGCGGCGAAAGCCGTCACCTATCATGCCAAGATCAAGTACCGCTGGACCGGCATCGGCCATGACGGCAAGCCGTTCACGAAGATCTACGAGACCACGCCCGGCCGCGTGCTGCTCTCCACCGTGCTGCCCAAGCACCCGCTGGTCACTTTCGACGTCGTCAACAAGCTGATGACCAAGAAGGAGATTTCCGGGATGATCGACGCCGTCTACCGCTCCTGCGGTCAGAAGGAGGCGGTGATCTTCTGCGACCGAATCATGGGGCTCGGCTTCGTCAACGCGTTCAAAGCGGGCATCTCGTTCGGCAAGGACGACATGCTGATCCCCGAGAACAAGTGGAAGATCGTCGACGAGACGCGCGCGCTCACCAAGGATTACGAGCAGCAGTATCAGGACGGCCTGATCACCCAGGGCGAGAAGTACAACAAGGTTGTGGACGCCTGGGCGAAGTGCTCGGATCGTCTGGCCTCCGAGATGATGGCGCGCATTTCCGCCGTGCGGAAGGATGACGCCGGCCGCGACAAGCCGGTCAACTCCATCTACATGATGGCCCATTCCGGCGCCCGTGGCTCGCCCACCCAGATGCGTCAGCTCGCCGCCATGCGCGGCCTGATGGCCAAGCCGTCCGGCGAGATCATCGAGAGCCCGATCATCTCGAACTTCAAGGAAGGCCTGTCGGTTCTCGAATACTTCAACTCCACCCACGGCGCCCGCAAGGGCCTCGCCGACACCGCGCTCAAGACGGCGAACTCGGGCTATCTGACCCGCCGTCTCGTCGACGTGGCGCAGGACGCGATCATCTCCTCGGTCGATTGCGGTACAGTGCGTGGCATCAAGATGCGCGCGATCGTCGATGCGGGGCAGGTCGTTGCCTCGCTGGCGACGCGCATTCTCGGCCGCACCACGGCCGAGGACATCAAGGACCCGATCTCCGCGCAGATCCTGGTTCCCGCCGGGCGCCTGCTCAGCGAGAAGGATGTCGAGGCGATCACCAAGGCCGGCGTTCAGGAAGTCAAGATCCGCTCGGTGCTCACCTGCGAGGCCAAGCAGGGCGTCTGCGGGACCTGCTATGGTCGCGATCTGGCGCGCGGCACTCCGGTCAACATGGGCGAGGCGGTGGGCGTTATCGCCGCCCAGTCGATCGGCGAGCCGGGCACGCAGTTGACGATGCGCACCTTCCACATCGGTGGCGCGGCGCAGATCAACGAGCAGTCCAGCCTTGAGTCGAACTTCGAGGGCACGGTCAAGGTGCGTAACCGCGCCGTGGCCCGCAACTCGGATGGCAACCTCGTGGTCATGGGCCGCAACGTCGCCATCATCATCATCGGCGCCGACGGCACCGAGCGGGCGACGCACCGCATGGTCTATGGCGCCCACCTCAAGGTGGACGAGGGCGACCACATCAAGCGTGGTCAGCGCATCGCCGAGTGGGACCCCTATACCCGTCCCATCCTCACCGAGGTGGACGGCGTCATCGCCTACGAGGATCTGGTGGAAGGCTCGTCGCTGGCTGAAACGGCGGATGAATCCACCGGCATCACCAAGCGCGTCGTCACCGACTGGCGGATGAACGTCCGCTCGTCGGATCTCAAGCCGTCCATCGTCATCAAGGGCGAGGGCAAGGGCGACACCAAGATCCTCAAGCTGGCCCGCGGCGGCGATGCCCGCTATGCGCTGCCGGTCGATGCGATCATCGGCGCCGATCCGGGCACCAAGGTCAAGGCGGGCGACGTCATCGCCCGTATCCCGACCGAGAGCGCCAAGACCCGCGACATCACCGGCGGTCTGCCGCGCGTCGCGGAACTGTTCGAGGCGCGCCGGCCGAAGGAGGCGGCGATCATCGCCGAGGTCTCCGGCGTGGTGCAGTTCGGCCGCGACTACAAGAACAAGCGCCGCATCTCGATCCTGCCGGACGAGGAGGGCGCCGATCCGGTCGAGTACCTGATCCCCAAGGGCAAGCACATCCATCTGCAGGATGGCGACCGCGTGGAGAAGGGCGACTTCATCGTCGACGGCAATCCGGCCCCGCACGACATCCTCGCCGTCAAGGGCGTGGAGGAACTGGCGGCCTTCCTGGTCAACGAAATCCAGGAAGTCTACCGGTTGCAGGGCGTGAACATCAACGACAAGCACATCGAGGTGATCGTTCGCCAGATGCTGCAGAAGGTCGAGATCACCGATGCCGGCGAATCGGACCTGCTCACCAACGAGCAGATCGACCGCATGGAGCTGGACGAGATCAACGCCCGTCTGGTCGAGGAGGGCAAGAAGCCGGCGTCGGGCGTTCCGGTGCTGCTCGGCATCACCAAGGCCAGCCTGCAGACGCGCTCGTTCATCTCCGCCGCCTCGTTCCAGGAGACCACCCGCGTCCTCACCGACGCGGCCGTCAACGGCAAGATGGACACGCTCGACGGCCTCAAGGAGAACGTCATCGTCGGCCGCCTGATCCCGGCGGGCACCGGCGCGATGTTCAACCGCATCCGCGAGGTGGCCACCCGCCGCGACGATCTCATCGTCCGCCAGCAGGGCGAGACCAACGCCCAGCCGCCGCACCCGGTGCTGCCGGCAGCCGAATGAGGGCAGGGGCCTCAGCCCCGCTCCTCCGCTTCAGCGCAAATCAAGAGCCGCCTTTCGGGGCGGCTTTTTGCGTGGGGTTGACGCAGGCAGTGGTCGCCTGAAATTCTTCGCGGCGGATTTTCTCAAGAGAGATGAACATGGTGAGCATGACCGGAGCGGCGGTTGCGGCGGGGGGCGTCTTCATCGGCATTGGCCTGTGGTGGGCCTGGCGTGGGGCGCGTGCGCCGGTGGGGCTGTGGCGGCTACCTGCGGCCCTCTCGGCAGGGTTCCTCGTGTGGACGCTCTACGCCGTCGTTACGGAAGGACCTCTCGGCTTCTGGGCCGAGCATACGCGCAATGGCTGGGGCGTGCAGATCTGGATAGACCTGCTGCTCGCTGCCACTGTCGCATGGCTGCTTGCCGGACCGCGGATGCGGGCAGTTGGCATGGCGCAGCCGCTGTGGTTTTTCGCCATTGCCGCGACCGGCTCCATCGGCCTGACGGCGCTGCTTGCGCGGCTGCTTTACCTTGAAGAGCGCGGCGGCCGCACCTCAACCTGAGCCGAGCCGGCGCCGCCGCGGAATGATGAATGCGCGGTTTTGCCCACATTGAAGGACCGGCTGCCTGATGCTAGCCTTCGGCCGGGCGGTGCCGGGCATTCGGGAGGGTGAGATGAGGGGCAGGATCACGGTTTCGGGGCTGGCCGCGCTGGTGATGCTGCTGACCGCGCATGCAGCCTTCGCGCAGGCCCGGATCATCGTCGGCACCTCCAATTCGATGCCAGGTTGCCAGGGGATGTTCAACAGCCAGACGCGCGAGCCGGTGTTCGTCGATGGCCTTCGCCTCGCCGTGAACGACAAATGCGGCCCGAACGCCCTGCGGCCTCGTTGAAAGGCGGCAAGGTCATCATTCCATCGGCGAAAAAGACCTGTAGCGAGGCCGCCGTTCTCAGCGGAGCCTGCTGACCCGGCCATTTCGCGCCTGCGGACCACCGCATTGCAGCAAATTCGGCGGGCTCGCGGGCTTTTGGGGTTGACTTAAAGACTCAGCCGGGTATGAAGCGCCTCACTTCGGCAGGCGGTGATCCGCGATCCGTGCCCAGCGAGCCTTTCGCAGGGCCATCCAGATCAGACGCTGCCGCGTTTCAAGGTGTTACCCGCTTCGGCGGATACCTTTCGGGTTCATGACCGGGCTTCGGCTTGGTCCTCTGGTCTCCCGCGCGCCAAGGGAAAGGTCCCTCGGCGCCGTTTGTGCTCGGATTCCGGTTCTGCCGGGGTCGGACAGGTTTCTTGTGGGCCCGTGAGGGCGCACGTATGAAGGGTAAGAACGATGCCGACGATCAGCCAGCTGATCCGTAAGCCGCGCGAAGCTCAGAAGTCGCGCAAGAAGACCCCGGCGCTGGCGGCGTGCCCGCAGAAGCGCGGCGTCTGCACCCGCGTGTACACCACGACCCCGAAGAAGCCGAACTCGGCGCTGCGCAAGGTCGCCAAGGTGCGTCTGACCAACGGGTTCGAGGTCATCGGCTATATCCCGGGTGAGGGCCACAACCTTCAGGAACACTCGGTGGTGATGATCCGCGGCGGCCGCGTCAAGGATCTGCCGGGCGTGCGCTACCACATCCTGCGCGGCGTGCTCGACACGCAGGGCGTCAAGGATCGTCGCCAGCGTCGCTCGAAGTACGGCGCCAAGCGTCCGAAGTGATGTGAAACAACATCCCGGACCTCTGCCGGGATCCACGACTGAACAGTTTGCATTCAAGGACTTAGACCATGTCCCGTCGCCATTCCGCCGAAAAGCGCGAGATTATCCCGGATCCGAAATTCCAGGATGTCATTGTCGCCAAGTTCATGAACTCGATCATGCGCGCCGGCAAAAAGTCGGTTGCCGAGCAGATCGTGTACGGCGCGTTCGACATCATCGAGAGCAAGACCAAGAGCGAGCCGCTGCCGGTGTTCAAGCAGGCGCTGGACAACGTCGCCCCGTCGGTCGAGGTCCGCTCCCGCCGCGTCGGCGGCGCCACCTACCAGGTTCCGGTCGAGGTTCGTGCCGAGCGTCGTCAGGCGCTGGCGATCCGCTGGCTGATCACGGCCGCGCGCGGCCGCAATGACAAGACGATGGTCGAGCGTCTCTCGGCCGAGCTGCTCGATGCGTCCAACAATCGCGGTTCTGCGGTCAAGAAGCGCGAAGACACCCACAAGATGGCGGAAGCGAACCGCGCCTTCTCGCACTATCGCTGGTAACCCCGCTGTCCGACAGGAATTATTCCAATGCCCCGCTCTCACGCGATTGAGGACTACCGTAACTTCGGGATCATGGCGCATATCGACGCCGGCAAGACCACGACGACGGAACGCATCCTCTATTACACCGGCAAGAGCCACAAGATCGGCGAAGTGCACGACGGCGCTGCCACCATGGATTTCATGGAGCAGGAGCAGGAGCGCGGGATCACCATCACCTCGGCCGCCACCACCGCGTTCTGGAACGGCAAGCGTCTGAACATCATCGACACCCCCGGCCACGTCGATTTCACCATCGAGGTCGAGCGTTCGCTGCGCGTGCTGGACGGCGCCGTCTGCGTGCTCGATTCCAACCAGGGAGTCGAGCCGCAGACCGAGACGGTCTGGCGCCAGGGCGACAAGTACAACGTGCCGCGCATCGTGTTCTGCAACAAGATGGACAAGACCGGCGCCGATTTCTACAAGTGCCTTGAGGACATCAAGACCCGCCTCGGCGCCCGCCCGATCGCGCTGCAGCTGCCGATTGGTTCGGAGAGCAACTTCCGCGGCGTTGTCGATCTGGTCCGCATGGTGGCGATCGTGTGGGACGAGGAGTCGCTCGGCGCCAAGTTCCACGAGGAAGCGATCCCGGCCGATCTGATGGACAAGGCGGCCGAGCACCGCACCCTGCTGATCGAGGCGGCGGTCGAACTCGACGACACCGCGATGGAAGCCTACCTCGAAGGCAACGAGCCGGACGTCGCCACGCTGAACCGTCTGGTCCGCAAGGCGGTGCTGACCTCCGCCTTCTTCCCGGTTTTCGCCGGCTCTGCGTTCAAGAACAAAGGCGTGCAGCCGCTTCTTGATGCAGTGGTTGAATATCTGCCGTCCCCGCTCGACCGCCCGGCCATCAAGGGCATCGACGTCAAGACCGAGCAGGAGACCACCCGCCCGGCGTCCGACAGCGAGCCGCTGGCGATGCTGGCCTTCAAGATCATGGACGATCCCTACGGCGTCCTGACCTTCTGCCGCATCTACTCGGGCAAGCTTGAGAAGGGCATGAGCCTGCTCAACACCATCCGCGGCAAGAACGAGCGCGTCGGCCGCATGGTGCTGATGCACGCCAACAACCGCGAGGAAATCGCCGAGGCCTATGCCGGCGACATCGTGGCGCTGATCGGCCTCAAGGACAGCCGCACCGGCGACACGCTGTGCGATCCTGCCAAGCCGGTGATCCTCGAAAAGATGGAATTCCCCGATCCGGTCATCGAGATGGCCGTGGAGCCGAAGTCCAAGGGCGATCAGGAAAAGATGACGCTTGCGCTCATCAAGCTCGCCTACGAGGACCCGTCCTTCCGCGTCTCCACCGATCAGGAGTCGGGCCAGACCATCATCAAGGGCATGGGCGAACTGCATCTCGACATCAAGGTCGACATTCTGCGCCGCACCCACAAGGTGGAAGTCAACGTCGGCGCCCCGCAGGTCGCCTATCGCGAGACGATCACCCGCGCCACCGAGATCGACTACACCCACAAGAAGCAGACCGGCGGTACCGGCCAGTTTGCGCGCGTCAAGTTCAACGTGATGCCGAACGAGAAGGGCGCGGGCTACGAGTTCGAGTCCAAGATCATCGGCGGTTCGGTGCCCAAGGAATACGTGCCTGGCGTCGAGAAGGGTCTCGACTCGGTGATGACCTCGGGCCCGCTGATCGGCTTCCCGGTCGTGGACGTGAAGGTCGAACTGATCGACGGCGCCTACCACGAGGTCGACTCCTCGGCCATCGCCTTCGAAATCGCCTCCCGTTCGGCGTTCCGCGAGGCGCTGCAGAAGGCCGGTCCGGTTCTGCTTGAGCCGATCATGAAGGTCGAAGTGGTGACCCCGGAAGAGTTCACCGGTTCGGTCATCGGCGATCTCAACTCCCGCCGTGGCCAGATCCAGGGTCAGGACATGCGCGGCAATGCCAACGTGGTCAACGCGATGGTGCCGCTCGCCAATATGTTCGGCTATGTGAACAACCTGCGTTCCTTCTCCCAGGGGCGCGCGTCGTTCACCATGCAGTTCAGCCACTATGACCAGGTACCGGCCAACGTGGCCGCCGAAATCCAGGCGAAGTACACCTGATCTTCGCCTGAAAACACCGAGTTCTAAAGTTCAGCCTGCGAAAAGCGACTGTTGAAGGAGGGCCACGATGGCCAAGGAAAAATTCGAACGCAATAAGCCGCACTGCAACATCGGCACCATCGGTCACGTCGACCATGGCAAGACGTCGCTGACGGCGGCGATCACCAAGATCCTGGCCGAGACCGGCGGGGCCACCTTCACCGCCTACGACCAGATCGACAAGGCGCCGGAAGAGAAGGCCCGTGGCATCACCATCTCGACCGCGCACGTCGAGTATGAGACCAAGAACCGCCACTACGCCCACGTCGACTGCCCCGGCCACGCTGACTATGTGAAGAACATGATCACCGGCGCGGCGCAGATGGACGGCGCGATCCTGGTCGTCTCGGCGGCCGACGGCCCGATGCCGCAGACCCGCGAGCACATCTTGCTCGCCCGTCAGGTCGGCGTGCCGGCGCTGGTCGTCTACATGAACAAGGTGGACCTCGTCGACGACGCCGAGCTGATCGACCTCGTCGAGATGGAAGTGCGCGAGCTTCTGTCGAAGTACGACTTCCCGGGCGACGACATCCCGATCACCAAGGGTTCGGCCAAGGTCGCGCTCGATGGCGGCGATCCCAAGATCGGCCGCGACTCGATCCTCGCTCTGATGCAGACGGTGGACGAGTACATCCCGCAGCCGGATCGTCCGATCGACCAGCCCTTCCTGATGCCGGTCGAGGACGTGTTCTCGATCTCGGGTCGCGGCACCGTCGTGACCGGCCGTGTCGAGCGTGGCATCGTCAAGGTCGGTGAGGAAATCGAGATCGTCGGCCTGCGTCCGACCGTCAAGACCACCTGCACCGGCGTCGAGATGTTCCGCAAGCTGCTCGATCAGGGCCAGGCCGGCGACAACATCGGCGCGCTGCTGCGCGGCACCAAGCGTGAGGACGTCGAGCGCGGCCAGGTGCTGTGCAAGCCGGGCTCCGTGAAGCCGCACACCAAGTTCAAGGCTGAAGCCTACATCCTGACCAAGGAAGAGGGCGGCCGTCACACCCCGTTCTTCACCAACTACCGTCCGCAGTTCTACTTCCGCACCACGGACGTGACCGGCATGGTCAAGCTGCCGGAAGGCACCGAGATGGTGATGCCGGGCGACAACATCGCGATGGAGGTCACCCTGATCTCCCCGATCGCGATGGAAGAGAAGCTCCGCTTCGCGATCCGCGAGGGTGGCCGCACCGTCGGCGCCGGCGTGGTCGCCTCGATCATCGAGTAAGCGGAAAACAACCTATCAGGCGCGCCGTCATGGCGGCGCGCCTTCGTCGTTTTGGGGGCTGTGCCCCTGGCAAGGATTTGACCGATGACTGGGCAAAACATTCGCATCCGCCTGAAGGCGTTTGATCACCGCGTGCTCGACATGTCGACGCGGGAAATCGTCTCGACGGCGAAGCGGACCGGCGCGCAGGTGCGCGGGCCTATCCCGCTGCCGACGAGACTTGAGAAGTTCACCGTGAACCGTTCGCCGCACGTCGACAAGAAGTCGCGCGAGCAGTTCGAAATTCGTACGCACAAGCGCGTGCTCGACATTGTCGATCCCACGCCGCAGACGGTCGATGCGCTGATGAAGCTCGATCTTGCGGCCGGTGTCGACGTCGAGATCAAGCTCTGATGCGTAGGCCTCCTCTGGAAGGGATTTGACCATGAGGTCGGGTGTTATCGCAACGAAGGTCGGCATGACCCGTGTCTTTACGACAGCGGGTGAGGGTGTGCCGGTCACGGTCCTGAAGCTGGACAACTGTCAGGTTGTCGCGCAGCGGACCAAGGACAAGGATGGCTATACGGCCCTCCAGCTCGGTTCAGGCCTTGCCAAGGTCAAGAACACGCCGAAGGCCGAGCGCGGGCATTTTGCCATCGCCAAGGTGGAGCCCAAGCGCAAGGTGGCCGAGTTCCGCGTCGCCGAGGACCGGCTGCTGCCGGTTGGTGCGGAGATCACGGCGGATCATTTCGTTCCCGGCCAGTTCGTGGACGTGACCGGAACTTCCACCGGCAAGGGCTTTGCCGGCGGTATGAAGCGCTGGAACTTCCGCGGCCTGCGCGCCACGCACGGCGTCTCGGTTTCGCACCGTTCGATCGGTTCGACCGGTGGCCGTCAGGATCCGGGCAAGACCTTCAAGAACAAGAAGATGCCGGGTCATCTCGGTGTCGAGCGCGTCACCACGCTGAACCTCAAGGTCGTTCGCACGGATGTGGAACGTGGCCTGATCCTGGTCGAGGGCGCGGTGCCCGGCACCAAGGGCGGCTGGATCTACGTCCGCGATGCGGTGAAGAAGGCTCTCCCGAAGGAGGCGCCGCTTCCCGGCAAGTTCCGCATGGCCAACGCAGAAGCGGCGCCTGCCGCCGAAAAGACGGAGGCCTGATCATGGAACTCAGCATCACCACTCTCGACGGCGGCAAGGCCGGCAAGATCACGCTTTCGGACGAGATTTTCGGTCTTGAGCCGCGCGCCGACATCCTGCACCGCATGGTGCGCTGGCAGCTTGCCAAGCGTCAGCAGGGCACCCACGCGGTCAAGAACCGCGCGGACATCTGGCGCACCGGCAAGAAGCTGTATCGTCAGAAGGGCACCGGCGGCGCCCGTCACGGCTCGGCCCGCGTGCCGCAGTTCCGCGGCGGTGGCCGGGCGTTCGGCCCGACCCCGCGCAGCCATGCGCATGACCTGCCCAAGCAGGTGCGCGCGCTGGCCCTGCGTCATGCGCTGTCGGCCAAGGTCAAGAGCAACACGCTGATCGTTCTGGACAAGGCCGATGCGGCCGATGCCAAGACCAAGGTGCTGCTCGGCCAGTTCGGCAAGCTGGGGCTCTCCAATGCGCTGATCATTGATGGCGCCGAGCTGCAGCAGAACTTCGCGCTGGCGGCCCGCAACATCCCGCATATCGACGTCCTGCCGGTGCAGGGCATCAATGTTTACGACATCCTCCGCCGCGAAAAGCTGGTGCTGACCAAGGCGGCTGTCGATGCGCTGGAGGCGCGCTTCAAATGAGTCTCGACCCGCGTCTCTATGATGTCATCCTGTCGCCGGTGATCACCGAGCGCGCGACCGCTCTCAGCGAGCACAACAAGGTCGTGTTCAAGGTTGCGCCGACGGCCACCAAGCCGCAGATCAAGGAAGCGGTCGAGAAGCTCTTCGACGTCAAGGTCAAGAGCGTCAACACGCTGGTCCGCAAGGGCAAGGTCAAGCGCTTCAAGGGCACGGTCGGCAGGCAGTCGGACGTGAAGAAGGCGATTGTGACCCTGGCCGAAGGCCACTCGATCGACGTGACCACCGGGCTGTAAGGGGAACAACGATGGCTTTGAAAAGCTTCAATCCGATTACGCCCTCGCTGCGCCAGCTGGTGCTGGTGGACCGTTCGGATCTCTACAAGGGCAAGCCGGTCAAGGCGCTGACCGAGGGCAAGAGCTCCTCGGGCGGGCGCAACAACCTCGGCCGCGTCACCGTCCGCTTCCGCGGCGGCGGGCACAAGCGCGTGCTGCGCACGGTGGATTTCATCCGCCGCGCCCATCTCGACAAGCCGGCCAAGGTCGAGCGTCTCGAATATGATCCGAACCGCTCGGGCTTCATCGCGCTGATCAAGTATCAGGACGGCACGCTCTCCTACATCCTGGCGCCGCAGCGTCTGGCGGTGGGCGACACGGTGATCGCCGGCGAGAACGTCGACATCAAGCCGGGCAATGCGATGCCGGTGGCGAGCATTCCGGTCGGCACGATCGTGCACAACGTCGAGACGAAGATCGGCAAGGGCGGCCAGGTGGCCCGGTCCGCCGGCACCTTCGCCCAGATCGTCGGTCGCGATCAGGGTTATGTCATCATCCGCTTGAATTCGGGCGAGCAACGGCTTATCCACGGCCAGTGCTTCGCCACCATCGGCGCCGTGTCCAACCCTGACCACATGAACCAGAACATGGGTAAGGCCGGGCGCAACCGCTGGCTGGGCTTCCGCCCGCACAACCGCGGCGTGGCCATGAACCCGATCGACCATCCGCACGGCGGCGGCGAAGGCCGCACCTCGGGCGGCCGCCACCCGGTCAGCCCGTGGGGCAAGCCGACGAAGGGCAAGAAGACCCGCTCCAACAAGCGGACAGACAAATTCATCGTGTCGAGCCGACACGCCCGTAAGAAGTAAGGCAAGAGGATCGACCTATGCCACGTTCAGTTTGGAAAGGTCCGTTTGTTGACGGATACCTTCTGAAGAAAGCAGAAGCGGCGCAGTCTTCGAGCCGGAACGACGTCATCAAGACGTGGAGCCGCCGCTCGACCATCCTGCCGCAGTTCGTGGGCCTGACCTTCGGCGTCCATAACGGCCAGAAGCACGTGCCGGTTTCCATCTCGGAAGAGATGATCGGCATGAAGCTGGGCGAGTTTGCGCCGACGCGGACCTTCTACGGCCACGCGGCCGACAAGAAATCCAAGAGGAAGTAAGCCATGGGCCAGGCAGCCAACGTTCGCCGCGAAGCGGACACCGAGGCCAAGGCGGTCGCGCGCAACCTGCGCGTTTCCCCGCGCAAGCTGAACCTCGTTGCCCAGCTGATCCGCGGCAAGAAGGTGTCGAGCGCGCTCGCCGATCTCGAGTTTTCGCGCAAGCGCATTGCTCGTGACGTCAAGAAGACGCTCGAGAGCGCCATCGCCAACGCCGAGAACAACCATGACCTCGATGTCGACGATCTCGTCGTCAGCGAGGCCCATGTCGGCAAGTCGATCGTGATGAAGCGCTTCTCGCCGCGTGCCCGTGGGCGTGCGGGGCGGATCATCAAGGCATTTTCGAATATCACGATCGTTGTCCGTCAGGTCGAGGAGAAGGCGTAATGGGTCAGAAGGTCAATCCGATCGGGCTGCGCCTCGGGATCAACCGCACCTGGGACAGCCGCTGGTTCGCCAATTCCGGCGAATACGGCACGCTGCTGCACGAGGATCTCAAGATCCGCAACCGGCTGATCAAGGATCTCAAGCAGGCGGCGGTGTCGAAGGTCGTCATCGAGCGCCCGCACAAGAAGTGCCGCGTCACCATCCACTCGGGTCGCCCGGGCGTGGTGATCGGCAAGAAGGGCGCCGACATCGAAAAGCTGCGCAAGAGCGTCAGCAGGATGACGAAGTCGGAAGTCGCCATCAACATTGTCGAGGTGCGCAAGCCGGAGATCGATGCGACGCTGGTCGCCGAGTCGATCGCCCAGCAGCTTGAGCGTCGCGTCGCCTTCCGCCGCGCCATGAAGCGCTCGGTGCAGTCGGCGATGCGTCTTGGCGCCGAAGGCATCAAGATCACCTGCTCGGGCCGTCTCGGCGGCGCGGAAATCGCGCGCGTCGAATGGTATCGCGAGGGCCGCGTGCCGCTGCATACGCTGCGTGCGGATGTCGACTACGGCGTTGCCACTGCAGTGACCGCTTACGGGACCTGCGGCGTCAAGGTCTGGATCTTCAAGGGCGAGATCCTGGAACACGATCCGATGGCGCAGGACAAGCGCGCCAACGACGATCAGCGTTCGCAGGGCCGCCGCGCGCCAGATGCGGCGTGAGAGGTAAGCCATGCTTCAGCCTAAAAAGACCAAGTTCCGCAAGCAGTTCAAGGGCCGCATCAAGGGCGTCGCCTCGTCGGGCAACTATCTGTCGTTCGGCGAGTTCGGCCTGAAGGCGATGGAGCCCGAGCGCGTCACCGCCCGTCAGATCGAGGCGGCCCGTCGTGCGCTGACCCGCCACATGAAGCGCGCCGGCCGCGTCTGGATCCGTGTGTTCCCGGACGTGCCGGTGTCCAAGAAGCCGACCGAAGTGCGTATGGGCAAGGGCAAGGGCGCTCCTGAATTCTGGGCCGCCCGGGTCAAGCCTGGCCGCATCATGTTCGAGGTCGGCGGCATCGACGGGGAGCTGGCGCGTGAAGCGCTGACGCTCGCCGCCGCGAAGCTGCCGATCAAGACCCGCTTCGTGAAGCGCATCAGCGAGTAAGGAGACGTTTGATGAAGTCGACCCAACGCGTCTCCGACCTCAAGGTGATGAGCGGCGACCAGCTCCAGGATGAGCTGCTCAAGCTCAAGAAGGAGCAGTTCAACCTGCGCTTCCAGCGCGCCACCGGCCAGCTTGAAAACCTGGCACGTGTGCGCGAGGTGCGGCGTGACATCGCCAGGATCAAGACGATCCAGCGCAAGCAACTTGTTGAAGCCGCGAAGGCTTGAGGACGTAAAGATGCCGAAGCGCATTCTCCAGGGCACCGTCGTTTCCGACAAGCAGGACAAAACTGTTGTCGTGAAGGTCGAGCGCCGGTTCACGCATCCGCTTCTCAAGAAGACGGTGCGTAAGACGAAGAACTACCACGCCCACGATGAATCGAACACCGTCAAGGTGGGCGACACGGTGGAGATCGTCGAATCCAAGCCGATTTCAAAGCTGAAGCGGTGGACGGTCGTCGATCAGTCGTCTCAGGGCTGAGGCCCGGGGGCGAAAATCGAAAGGCACGGGATTGAACGTGCAGCCCCGGCGGCAACGGCCGATCGGGGTTTTACGGTTCCGGCGAGATTTCCTTTGCATTGCGAGGCGATTTCGTCGATAGGAGCCGGTCTGCTTAAAGCGGCACCGGCAATCCCGGTCAGGCGAAGTCCGGACTAAACCCCGGAAACCGATCTGAAAGAAAGGAAGGATCAGTCCATGATCCAGATGCAAACGAACCTTGACGTTGCGGATAATTCCGGCGCCCGCCGGGTTATGTGCATCAAGGTGCTCGGCGGTTCCAAGCGCAAGTATGCGTCCGTCGGCGACATCATCGTCGTGTCTATCAAAGAAGCGATCCCGCGCGGCCGCGTGAAGAAGGGCGACGTCATGAAGGCGGTCGTCGTGCGCACCGCCAAGGACATCCGCCGCCCCGATGGGTCGGTGATTCGCTTCGACCGGAACGCGGCGGTGCTCATCAACAACCAGTCCGAACCTGTCGGCACCCGTATCTTCGGGCCGGTTCCGCGTGAATTGCGCGCCAAGAACCACGTGAAGATCATCTCGCTGGCCCCTGAGGTGCTGTGATGGCAGCCAAGATCAAGAAGGGCGACAAGGTCGTCGTGCTCACCGGCCGCGACAGCGGCAAGTCGGGCGAAGTCATCGAGGTGCGTCCGGATGAGGGCCGCGCGCTGGTGCGCGGGATTCATCTCGTCAAGCGCCACACCCGCCAGAGCCAGACCTCGCAGGGCGGTATCATCACCAAGGAAGCGCCGATTCAGCTTTCGAACCTGGCTATCGCCGACCCCAAGGACGGCAAGCCGACCCGCGTGGGCTTCAAGCTGCTCGCCGACGGCAAGAAGGTGCGCTTCGCCAAGCGTTCCGGGGAGACGATCGATGCTTGACAAGACCAATTACGAGCCCCGGCTCAAGAAGTTCTATCTTGAGGTCGTCGTGCCCGAGATGATCAAGCAGTTCGGCTACAAGAACCGCCTGGCGGTTCCGCGGCTGGACAAGGTGGTCCTCAACATGGGCGTCGGCGAATCCACCGCCGATTCCAAGAAGGCCTCCATCGCGGCCGCCGACCTTGCGCTGATTGCCGGCCAGAAGCCGGTCGTTACCCGCGCCCGCCTGGCGATCTCGCAGTTCAAGGTACGCGAGAACATGCCGATCGGCGCCAAGGTCACCTTGCGCAAGGAGCGCATGTACGAGTTCGTTGACCGCCTCGTCACCATCGCTTTGCCGCGTGTGCGTGACTTCCGCGGCCTCAATGGCAAGTCTTTCGATGGCCGTGGCAACTTCGCCATGGGCGTCAAGGAGCACATCGTGTTCCCGGAGATCAACTACGACAAGGTTGATCAGATCTGGGGCATGGACGTGATCGTTTGCACCACCGCAAAAACAGACGACGAGGCGCGCGCGCTTCTGAAGCTGTTCAACTTCCCGTTCCGGCAGTGAGCTGACGCTCAAACGCGGACACCAGGAGAGAAAGATCGATGGCGAAGAAGAGCTCGATCGAGAAGAACAGGCGGCGGCAGAAACTGGCGAAGCAATCCGCCGGTAAACGCGCCCGCCTGAAAGAGATCATCATGAACAAGGACGCGTCCATCGAGGATCGCTTCAGCGCCACGCTGAAGCTCGCCCAGATGCCGCGCAACGGTGCTGCGATCCGTATTCGCAACCGCTGTGAGGTCACCGGGCGTCCGCGTGCGTTCTATCGCAAGCTCAAGGTCAGCCGTATCGCGCTGCGTGAGCTTGGCAACAAAGGCCTGATCCCGGGCCTGCTCAAGTCCAGCTGGTAAGGGAGCATCAAATGTCGATGATCGACCCCCTGGGCGATATGCTCACCCGTATCCGCAACGCCTCGATGCGCCGCAAGGGCAAGGTGACCACGCCGGGCTCGCGCCTGCGCGGCCGCGTGCTCGATGTGCTGCAGTCCGAAGGCTTCATCCGTGGTTATTCGACCACTGAACTGGGCAACGGCCGTACCGAGTTCGATATCGAGCTCAAGTACTTCGACGGCGCTCCGGTCATTCGCAAGATCGAACGCGTCTCCAAGCCGGGCCGCCGCGTCTATGTGAATGTCACGGCCATGCCGCGTGTCGCCAACGGCCTCGGCATCACGATCCTGTCCACGCCGAGGGGCGTGATGGCGGATCATGAGGCGCGCGAGGTCAATGTCGGCGGCGAAGTGCTTTGCAAGGTCTTCTAAGGAAAGGGTGAGCTGCCATGTCTCGCGTAGGCAAGAAGCCGGTCACCATTCCGGCCGGCGCGACCACGAAGGTTGAGGGCCAGACGGTCTCCGTAAAGGGGCCGAAGGGCGAGCTTTCGTTCCGCGTCCACGACGATGTCGCCATCAAGGTCGAAGGCAACGTCATCAGCGTGTCTCCGCGCACCGAAACCAAGCAGGCCCGCGCGGCCTGGGGGACGGCGCGTGCGATGATCAGCAACATCACCGACGGCGTGACCAAGGGCTTCGAGAAGAAGCTTGAGATCAACGGCGTCGGCTACAAGGCGGCGGTGGCTGGCAAGAACCTGCAGCTGTCGCTCGGCTTTTCGCACGATGTGAACTACGAAATTCCCGCCGGCATCAGCATTACCACGCCGAAGCCGACGGAAATCATCGTTGCGGGCATCGATCGCCAGCGTGTCGGTCAGGTTGCGGCGGAAATCCGCGCCTACCGCGGCCCCGAGCCCTACAAGGGCAAGGGCGTCAAGTACGAGGGCGAATTCATCTTCCGCAAGGAAGGCAAGAAGAAGTAACGAGGCACGACCATGGCAAAGGATCTCAATGCCCTTGCAGCGCGCCGCGCGCGTGTGCGTCGGGCCATCAAGAAGGTTTCGGTGGGGCGTCCGCGTCTCAGCGTTTTCCGCTCGTCCAAGCAGATCTATGCACAGATCATCGACGACGACGCGGGCAAGACGCTGGTTGCTGCGTCCACCATCGAGAAGGATGTCCGCAAGGGTCTGAAGACCGGCGCGGACGTGGCGGCGGCTTCGGCAATCGGCAAGACGATCGCCGAGCGGGCGCTGAAGGCCGGCATCAAGGATGTCGTCTTCGATCGCGGCAGCTACATCTACCACGGGCGCGTGAAGGCGCTCGCGGAAGGGGCGCGCGAGGGCGGGCTCAACTTCTGAGCCTGAAGGATGCGGCAGCGTCGGGCCCCGTAAGGGCAGGGCGGTGCCGTCGGAGCGAGCGGGGCGCCGCCATGGCGTTCCCGCGCAAGTGACGGAAAAGAGAGATGGCAAAAGAGCGTTCTGAACGCAGCCGCGACCGCGAGGAGCGGGACAGCGAATTCGTGGATCGGCTGGTCCACATCAATCGTGTCGCCAAGACCGTGAAGGGCGGCCGCCGCATGGCGTTCGCCGCCCTTGTCGTGGTCGGCGACCAGAAGGGCCGCGTCGGCTTCGGCCATGGCAAGGCGCGCGAGGTGCCGGAGGCGATCCGCAAGGCGACTGAAAGCGCCAAGCGTGCGCTCATCCGCGTGCCGCTGCGCGACGGCCGCACGCTGCATCATGACGTGCAGGGCCGTCACGGCGCGGGCAAGGTGCTGCTGCGCGCCGCCCCGGCCGGTACCGGAATCATTGCCGGCGGTCCGATGCGCGCCGTGTTCGAGACGCTCGGCATGGCGGACGTCGTCGCCAAGTCGATGGGCTCGTCGAACCCCTACAACATGGTTCGTGCCACCTTCGCGGCCCTCAGGAATGAGGAAAGCCCGCGCACGGTTGCGGCCCGCCGCAGCCTCAAGGTGTCCGTGCTGCAGTCGCGCCGTCAGGGTAGCGACGCCGAGACCAGCGAAGGTTGAGGTGAAGCATCATGGCTAAGACCGAAAAGAAGATGATCACCGTCGAGCAGTATGGCAGCGCCATCCGTCGCCCGGCGAACCAGAAGAAGGTGCTGGCCGGCCTCGGCCTCGCCCGTATCGGCAACAAGGCCACGCTCGTGGATACTCCCGAGACCCGTGGCATGATCGCCAAGGTCGCGCACATGGTGCGCGTGGTCGGGGAGTGATCGCGATGAAACTCACAGATCTGAGAGACAATCCCGGCGCCACCAAGAACCGCATGCGCGTCGGTCGTGGTATCGGCTCGGGCAAGGGCAAGACGGGTGGCCGCGGCGTGAAGGGTCAGAAGGCCCGCACCGGCGTCGCCATCAAGGGCTTCGAGGGCGGCCAGATGCCGCTGCATCGGCGCCTGCCCAAGCGGGGCTTCAACAACCACTTTGCGCTTGATCTCAACGAGGTCAACGTCGGGCGCATCCAGCAGGCGGTTGACGCCGGCAAGCTCGACGCCAAGGCGCCGGTGACGGAAGACGCGCTGGTCAAGGCCGGCGTCTGCGCCCGCGCCCGCGACGGCGTGAAGATCCTCGGCATGGGCGAGATCAAGTCCAAGCTGGCCTTCGAGGTGTATGGCGCGTCCAAGACCGCCGTCGCCGCGATCGAGAAGGCTGGCGGCAGCGTGAAGATCCTGTCGCCGAAGGCGGTCGCCGCCGAGGCGTGACGACAATTGCACCGCGGCTGGCAAACCGGCCGCGGTGTCCATATGTATGAACGCAGTCTTTGAGCCGGGCGCCCGTGCCCTCGGGCACCGGTGGGCGTGGACCCGGAACTCTGGCCCGCCGTGGCTCCGGAGCCCGCGCCTCTTCATGAGGGGCACGGAACGATCGCATGGCTTCGGCAGCAGAACAACTCGCAGCGAACCTGAACTTCGGCGCCCTCGCCAAGGCCGAGGAACTGAAGAAGCGCATCTGGTTCACGCTCGGTGCGCTGCTGGTGTTCCGCCTCGGCACCTATATTCCGCTGCCGGGCATCAACCCCGATGCGATCGCCGACATTTTCAAATCGCAGCAGGGCGGCGTGCTCGGGCTGTTCAACATGTTCTCCGGCGGCGCCGTGGGGCGTCTGGCGATCTTTGCGCTCAACATCATGCCGTATATCTCGGCATCGATCATCATCCAGCTTCTGACCACGGTCAGCCCGCAGCTTGAGGCGCTCAAGAAGGAGGGCGAATCCGGCCGCCGGCAGATCAACCAGTATACCCGCTACCTGACCGTGGTTCTGGCGCTGTTCCAGGCCTATGGCATCGCCATGGGTCTGGAGGCTTCGGGCAACGCGGTGCGCGATCCGGGGCTGTTCTTCCGCGTCTCAACGGTGCTGACGCTGACCGGCGGCACGCTGTTCATGATGTGGCTGGGCGAGCAGATCACCGCACGCGGCATCGGCAACGGCACGTCGCTGATCATTTTCGCCGGTATCGTGGCCGAACTGCCCGCCGCCATCGCCGGCACGCTGGAACTCAGCCGCCAGGGCGCGCTGTCCGCGGGGCTGATTGTCATGGTCATGATCATGGGCATCGCGGTGATCGCGCTGATCGTTTATGTCGAGCGGGCGCAGCGGCGCCTGCTGATCAACTATCCCAAGCGCCAGGTCGGCAACCGCGTCTATGAGGGGCAGACCTCGTTCCTGCCGCTCAAGCTCAACACGTCGGGCGTCATTCCGCCGATCTTTGCCTCCTCGCTGCTGCTGCTGCCGACGACGATCACCGGCTTTGCCCAGCAGGGCGGCCCGGAGTGGCTGCAGACGTTGAACGCTTACCTCGGCCACGGCCGGCCGCTGTTCATGCTGCTCTATGCGGCGCTGATCATCTTCTTCTGCTTCTTCTACACCGCGATCGTGTTCAACCCGGTCGAGACGGCGGACAACCTCAAGAAGCATGGCGGATTCATCCCCGGCATCCGCCCGGGCGAGAAGACCGCGCAGTTCATCGATCATGTGCTCTCGCGCATCACGGTGATCGGCGCGATCTATCTGACCTTCGTCTGTCTGTTACCCGAACTGCTAGTTTCCCAGAGCGGCTTGCCGTTCTACTTTGGCGGCACCTCGATCCTCATCGTTGTCTCGGTGACGATGGATACGGTGGCACAGGTGCATGGCTATCTGCTGGCTCACCAGTACGAGGGCCTGATCAAGAGGAACAAGCTCAAGGGAAAGCGTAGATGAGGCTCATTCTGCTGGGACCGCCTGGGGCGGGCAAAGGCACGCAGGCACAGCGTATCGTCACCAAATACGGCATTCCGCAGCTCTCGACCGGAGACATGCTGCGCGCCGCCGTCGCCAACAAGACGCCGGTCGGCCTGAAGGCCAAGGCGGTGATGGAATCAGGCGGGCTGGTGTCCGACGAGATCGTCGTTGGCATCGTCGAGGATCGCATTTCCGAAGCCGATGCGCAGAAGGGGTTCATCCTCGACGGCTTTCCGCGCACCGTCGCCCAGGCCGAGGCGCTCGACGCGATGCTGGCGCGCAAGGGCGTCAAGCTGAGCGGCTGCGTTGAACTGGTCGTCGACGAGACGAAACTGGTTGACCGAATCGTCCGACGCGCCGAAGAAGCCAAGGCCGCCGGCCAGCCTGTCCGCAAGGACGACGATCCGGAGGTCTTCAAAACCCGTCTGTCTGCCTACCATCGCGACACCGCGGCGGTCACGCCTTACTACAAGGCCAAGGGCATGCTGAAGACGGTGGACGGGATGCAGCCGATCGACGGGGTGACCGCCTCGCTGATGGATATCTTGGCCAAGCTTTGAAGTTTGAATGATTTGGGGTTGACGAGCGACGAACCTGTCGTTATCGGCTCCGAGTTACCGAAGTGGTGAGCGAGCCGCGCGGATTTTCCGCGCGTTTCGCTTTTGCCGGAGCGGCGAGGGGGTAACCCCGCGCGACCCCGGCTGGCACCACGGGGAGTTTCACACTGGCTCGGGGTTTCCCTGGCCGTCTGGCGGCATCAAGCCGCATGCATCGCCTTGAGGAGAAGCGTCTTGGCTCGTATCGCCGGCGTCAACATTCCGACCCAGAAGCGCGTCGTGATCGCGCTCCGTTACATTCATGGCATCGGCCCGGTCAACGCGGTCGAGATTTGCCAGAAAGTGGGCATTCCGATCGAAAAGCGTGTCAATCAGCTGACCGACGCGGAAGTCCTGCAGATTCGCGAAGCCATCGATCGCGACTACACGGTCGAGGGTGACCTGCGTCGCGATACCGCGATGAACATCAAGCGGCTGATGGATCTGGGCTGCTATCGCGGCCTGCGCCATCGTCGCGGTCTGCCGGTGCGCGGCCAGCGGACGCACACCAACGCGCGGACCCGCAAGGGCAAGCCGAAGGCGATCGCCGGCAAGAAGAAGTAAGTTATTGGCGCCGGCGGCACCGCCGGCGATTACCTCTCAAGGAAAAGGTTTCCGGGTATGGCTAAGGAAGCAGGCCGCGTGAAGCGTCGTGAACGCAAGAACATCGCCTCGGGCGTGGCGCATGTGAATGCGTCGTTCAACAACACGATGATCACGATTACCGACGCGCAGGGCAACACGATTTCGTGGTCGTCGGCTGGCGCGCTCGGCTTCAAGGGTTCGAAGAAGTCGACCCCCTACGCCGCTCAGGTCGCTGCCGAGGATGCCGCCCGCAAGGCTGCCGAGCACGGCATGCGCACCCTGGAAGTTGAGGTGACGGGCCCCGGTTCGGGCCGTGAGTCGGCGCTGCGTGCGCTGCAGGCCTCGGGCTTTACCGTGACGTCGATCCGCGATGTCACACCCATCCCGCACAACGGCTGCCGTCCGCGCAAGCGTCGTCGCGTTTGATTGTTGATGTGTCTCGATTGCGGCGCGCCCTTGACGGGTGCGTCGACGTTTTAGCGAGATTTGAAGGACATCTGTCGTGATTCAGAAGAACTGGCAGGAACTGATCAAGCCGAACAAGCTGGAAGTGACCCCGGGCGACGATGCCAAGCGCATCGCCACCGTTGTCGCCGAACCGCTTGAGCGCGGCTTCGGCATGACGCTCGGCAACGCGCTGCGCCGCGTGCTGTTGTCCTCGTTGCAGGGGGCGGCCGTGTCCGCCATCCAGATCGACGGCGTGCTGCATGAATTCTCGTCGATCCCCGGTGTGCGCGAAGATGTCATCGACATCGTGCTCAACATCAAGGACGTCGCCATCAAGATGCAGGCCGATCAGCCCAAGCGGCTGTCGCTGCGCAAGCATGGTCCGGGCGTTGTCAAGGCGGGCGATATCGCTGTGACCGGCGATGCGCAGATCCTGAACCCCGAGCAGGTCATCTGCACCCTCGACGAGGGCGCCGAGATCCGCATGGAGCTGACGGTTGCCACCGGCAAGGGCTACATCTCGGCCGAGCGTAACCGGCCCGAGGATGCGCCGATCGGCATGATCCCGGTCGACAGCCTGTTCTCTCCGGTGAAGAAGGTGTCCTACCGCGTCGAGAACACCCGTTCGGGTCAGATTCTCGACTATGACAAGTTGACCATGACCGTCGAGACCGATGGTTCGGTGACGCCTGAGGATGCGCTGGCCTTCGCCGCCCGCATCCTGCAGGACCAGCTTGAGATCTTCCTCAACTTCGAGGAGCCGAAGAAGGAAGAGGCGCCCGCCGCCATTCCGGAACTGGCGTTCAACCCGGCGCTGCTCAAGAAGGTCGACGAACTCGAACTGTCTGTCCGCTCGGCCAACTGCCTCAAGAACGACAACATCGTCTACATCGGCGATCTCATCCAGAAGACCGAAGGCGAGATGCTGCGCACGCCGAACTTCGGCCGCAAGTCGCTCAACGAGATCAAGGAAGTGCTGGCCCAGATGGGTCTGCACCTCGGCATGGAAGTGGCCGGCTGGCCGCCGGAGAATATCGAGGAGCTGGCCAAGCGCTTCGAGGAACATTACTGAGTTTTGGCTTTTGGGGGCGAATGGCGCAAAGCCGTTCGCCTGCAACGACCGGCCGTTCCTTGACACGGCGGCCGGATAAGGATGGAGAAATCCAATGCGTCACGGAAATCGCGGCCGTCGCTTCAATCGCACGGCCTCGCATCGCAAGGCGATGTTTGCCAATCTCGCCGTCGCCCTGATCAAGCACGAGCAGATCATCACCACCTTGCCGAAGGCCAAGGACCTGCGTCCGGTCGTCGAGAAGCTGGTCACGCTCGCCAAGAAGGGCGGTCTGCACGCCCGCCGCCTCGCCATCGCCCAGATCGGCAACGAGGACGTGGTGAGGAAGCTGTTCGACGTGCTTGCGACCCGCTACAAGGATCGCAACGGCGGCTATACCCGCGTGCTCAAGGCCGGCTTCCGCTTCGGCGACAATGCCCCCATCGCGGTGATCGAGTTTGTCGATCGCGACGTCAGCGCCAAGGGCAAGGACGACCTCGCCCGCCATGCGGCTGAAGTTGCAGCCAACGCCCAGGGTGCCGAAGCGGCGTAAACCGAAGGCGACAGCAAGTTCACGAGCGGCGGCCCCACGGCCGCCGTTTTCGTTTCAGTCCCCCGCGACAGCGGCGTCGAGCGCAACCGCCCGTCTGGCGAGGCGGTCGAGCGTGGCCTGCTGGAAGGGATCGAGCGAGGCGGTCGGCGGCCGGCAGATCTCGGTCGCAAAGGTGCCGTCGAGCAGGCGCAGGCGCTTGAAGAAACGGATCGACACCTCAAGGTGCTGGTTGGAGAAGGCGACGAACGGCAGCAGCTGCTCGAACAGGGCGATGGCGCCGGCGCGGTCGCCCGACGAGAAACGACGGTGGATCGCGACATAGAGATGGTCCATCGCCGTCGGCATGAATGCATCGACGCCGCGCTCCAGCGCTTCGATCATCTGCATCACCGCCCAGCCGCCGGAGACATGCAGCCGGTCGCCGAACAGCGCTTTGAGAGCGGTATATTTCGGCCCGGCGTTTTGGGTCTCTACCTTGATGGCGCGGAATGCCGGCACATGGTGGTAGAGCCATTCGATGTCGGCGAGGTCGAGGCCGTTGCCGGCAAAATCGAGGTCCTGCAGCATGATCAGCGCCGGATCGCAGCCGGCGATGCGGCGCAGCTGTTCGGCCAGAGCATCGCGGCCGATGCCGGCGGGCGCCTGATAGCACACCGCCTCGGCGCCCATGGCGACGGATTGCCGTGTGAGGGCGAGGGCCGTGTCGATGTCAGGGGCGGAAACCGCGACCACGACCGGAATGCGCCCGGCAATCTCGGCCATAAAGACTTCGCCGATGCGGCGGCGCTCGTCGATGCTCAGCGCCCGGTTCTCGCTGGCGACTGCCAGAATGAGCAGGCCGGCGACGCCGGCGCCGAGCGAGGCGCGCGCCAGCCGTGCCACGCCCTCGTAATCCACCGCGCCCTCGGCGGTGAACGGCGTGTTCTGGCTGGGAACGATGCCGTTGAGCCGCCGGCAAAGCGCGGCGCGAATTTGCTGATCGGTCATTGAACCTCCCGATCAGCCGAGCCTATCGATGCCGGCGACCCCGTCAATCCTCCCGGTCGCCGGAGGCAGCATCCGCAGTGACAGTGCCGACTCGCGGCCGCGCCTCGGTCACCGGCAGGCCGGTCAGCATGTAGTGCATCGTCTCGGCGATGTTGGTGCAGTGATCGCCCATGCGCTCGATGTTCTTGGCCGAGAACAGGAGGTGGGTGCAGAAGGTGATGTTGCGCGGGTCCTCCATCATGTAGGTCAGGAGTTCGCGGAACAGCGAGTTGTGCAGCGCGTCGATGTCGTCATCGTGGCGCCAGACCTCCATGGCCGCGTCGAGATCGCGGTTGGCATAGGCGTCGAGCACTTGCCGCAGCCGCTCCTGGGCCATGTCGCCGAGGTGGGTGACGCCGTTCACCAGCGTCTGCTGCATGAAGGGCACGCCGATCGCCTTGACGCGCTTGCCGATGTTCTTGGCCAGATCGCCGATACGCTCGATGTCGCCGGCGAGCTTCATCGACGAGGCGATGAACCTCAGGTCGACCGCCATCGGCTGGCGGCGGGCGATCATCAGGATGGCCTTGTCGTTGAGTTCGCGTTCCATCGCATCGAGAGAGGCGTCGGTGCCGATCACCTGATCGGCAAGGTGCGTGTCGCCCTTGACCAGCGCCTGGACGGCCCGGCCGAGCATGCTCTCTGCGATGCCGCCCATCTCGGAGATGCGGCGGGCAAGATCCTGCAGTTCGACGTCGTAAGCCTTGAATGTATGTTCGGTCATCATGATCGGTCCCCCCGGAATCAGCCGAAGCGGCCGGTGATGTAGTCCTGAGTGCGCTGCTGACGCGGTGCAGTGAAAATCTGATCCGTATCGTCGAACTCGATCAGTTCACCGAGATACATGAAAGCCGTCTTTTGCGAAACGCGCGCGGCCTGCTGCATGTTGTGGGTGACGATGGCGATCGTATAGTTGGCCTTGAGTTCGTCGATCAGTTCCTCGATCTTCGAGGTCGAGATCGGATCAAGCGCCGAGCAGGGCTCATCGAACAGGATCACGTCCGGTCGGATCGCCACGGTGCGGGCGATGCACAGCCGCTGCTGCTGGCCGCCGGACAGCGACTGGCCGGAGGCGTTGAGCTTGTCCTTGACCTCATTCCACAGCGCGGCGCCCTTCAGCGCGGCTTCCACGCGCCCGTCCATCTCGCTCTTGGGTAGGGTCTCGTAGAGCTGGATGCCGAAGGCGATGTTGTCATAGATGGTCATCGGGAACGGTGTCGGCTTCTGGAACACCATGCCGACGCGCGAGCGCAACAGGTTCACATCGACGCCCGGCTCCAGAATGTTCTTGCCGTCGAGCAGCACCTGCCCGGTCGCGCGCTGGCCGGGGTAGAGGTCATACATCCGGTTGAGCACGCGCAGCAGCGTGGACTTGCCGCAGCCGGACGGGCCGATGAACGCGGTTACCTGATGCTCAAGCAACTGGAGCGAGTTACCTTTCAGTGCCTTGGATGAGCCGTAGTAAAAATCGAGATTTCGAATGTCGATCTTCGACTTTGGCGTTTGGGTTGCGCTGGCGGACATGACGGGAACCTCGGTCATTTGCGGGTTGTTTCGCCGCCGATCAGCCGCGCGGCGATATTGAGCGACAGAACCGCGAAGGTGATGAGCAGCGCGCCGGTCCAGGCGAGTTGCTTCCAGTAGGCGTAGGGGCTCTGCACGAAATTGTTGATGGTCACCGGCAGGTTGGCGAGCGGGTTGGTTAGATCAAGACTCCAGAACTGGTTGGAGAGCGAGGTGAACAGCAGCGGCGCCGTCTCGCCGGCGACGCGCGCGGTCGCCAGCAGGATCCCGGTGAGGATGCCCGCCCGCGCCGCGCGGAAAGCGATGCGCCGGATGACAAACGAACGCGGCATGCCGAGCGCGGATGCCGCCTCGCGCAGGGTGTTGGGCACCAGATGCAGCATGTTCTCGGTGGTGCGCACCACCACGGGAATGACGATCACCGCCAGCGCCAGCGCGCCGGCAAACCCCGAGAACCCGCCCATCGGCACAACGACCAGCCCGTAGATGAACAGGCCGATGATGATCGACGGCGCCGACAGCAGGATGTCGTTGATGAACCTGATCACCGTCGCCAGCTTGTCGTGGCGGCCATACTCGGCCAGCCAGGTGCCCGCCATCAGGCCGAGCGGCGCGCCGATGGCGATGCCGAGGAACGACATGATCAGCGATCCGGCAATGGCGTTGGCAAGGCCGCCGGTGGTCTGGCCGGGCGGGGGCGTCATCTCGGTGAACACCGAGAAGTTGAGACCAGCCAGCCCGTTCCACAGCAGCGAGAACAGGATCATGCCGAGCCAGACGAGGCCGAACAGGGCCGCGGCCCAGCACAGAAGGCGGATGACGGTATCGACGCGGCGGCGGCGAACGTAGATCGGGTTCATGGCTTATCTGCCTTGCTTCTTTTCAAGCTGCAGCAGCATCAGCCGCGCCGCCGTCAGGACGCCGAAGGTGAGGAAGAACAACAGCAGGCCGAGCAGGATCAGGCCCGACTGGTGCAGATCGGAACTCTCGGCGAATTCCGAGGCGATCGCAGCCGAAATCGTCGTGCCGGGCGCGAAAATCGAGCCCTGGATCTTGAAGGCGTTGCCGATGATGAAAGTCACCGCCATCGTCTCGCCCAGTGCGCGGCCGAGCGCCAGCATCACCCCGCCGATCACCCCGACCCGTGTGTAGGGAATGACCACGTTGCGCACCACCTCCCAGGTTGTGCAGCCGACGCCATAGGCCGCTTCCTTGAGCACCGGCGGCACCGTGTCGAACACGTCCTTGGCCACAGCGGTGATGAACGGCAGGATCATGATCGACAGCACCAGCGCCGCGTTGAACAGGCTCAGCTGCGAGGGCGGGCCGGCGAAGAAATCGCCCAAGATCGGCAGCGAGCCGACGGTTGCGATCATGAACGGCTGGAACTTCTCGGCCAGCCACGGACCGAGCACGAAAAACCCCCACATACCGTAAATGATCGAGGGGACGCCGGCCAGAAGCTCGATCGCCAGTGCGATCGGACGGCGCAACACAATCGGGCAGAATTCGGTGAGGAAAACCGCGATCCCCAATCCCACCGGCACCGCGATCAGCATGGCGATCAGCGAGGTGAGCAGGGTGCCGTAGATCGGCCCGAGCGCCCCCATCACCGGAGTGGGTTCAAGCTGCGGCGCCCAGCGCTGGGTGGTCAGAAAGTCGAGCCCGAAGGCCTTCATCGCCGGAAATGCGCCGATGACCAGCGACACGATGATCCCGCCGAGAATGGCAAGCACAAGCAGGGCCGACAGTCGCGTCATCCAGTAGAACGACTTGTCGGCCCGGACAAATCCGCTCAGTGCAGCGGCCTTGTCGCCGCTCGATGCAGTCCCTGCAAGGGGAACGCGGCCTTCGGCGAGACTCATGTCGGGCTCATCCTGTTGTGGCGGTTGGGCAGACGGGCACGCCGGATCGAATGATCGGGCGTGCCTTCATGCGCGAGTCGGTAGTTTACTTGAGGTCGATTTCCTTGTCCCAGGTCGCCCGGATCATGGTCTGGACGTTGGCGGGCATCGGGATGTAGTCGAGATCCTCAGCCATCTTGGCGCCCTTCTCGAACGCCCAGCCGAAGAACTTCAGCGCTTCGGCGGCAGCGGCCTTGTCGGTCGGCTTGTTGGGCATGAGGATGAAGGTGGCGGCGGTGATCGGCCAGGAAGCATCGCCCGGCTGGGCGGTCAGGATCTGGCGATAGCCCGGTTCGGCGGACCAGTTGGCGTTCGAAGCGGCGGCCTGGAAGGTGGCCATCGTCGGCTGCACGGTCTTGCCGGCCGGGTTGATCAGCGCGGTGTAGGTCAGCTTGTTCTGCTTGGCATAGGCATACTCGACATAGCCGATCGAATTCTTGGTCTGACCGACGTTGCCGGCAACACCCTCGTTGCCCTTGGCGCCGACGCCGACCGGCCACTCGACCGCGGTGCCGGAACCGGCCTTGCCCTTCCACTCTGCCGAGGACTTGGACAAGTAATCGGTGAACACGAAGGTCGTGCCCGAGCCATCGGAACGGCGGACCACGGTGATCGGAGCGGCCGGCAGCTTGGCGGTCGGGTTCAGCTTCTTGATCGCCGCGTCGTCCCAGGTCTTGATCTTGCCCAGATAGATGTCGGCGAGGGTCGCGCCGTCGAGAACCAGTTCACCCGACTGGATGCCGTCGACGTTGATGACGGTGACGATGGCGCCCATCACCTGCGGCCACTGGACAAGGCCGTCCTTGGCGAGCTGATCGCCCTTGAGCGGCGCATCGGTGGCGCCGAAGGTCACCGTCCTGGCCTGAATCTGCTTGATGCCGGCGCCCGAGCCGATCGACTGGTAGTTGAGCCCGTTACCCGTCTCCTTCTTGTAGGCATCCGCCCACTTCGAATAGACCGGGTAGGGAAACGTCGCGCCCGCGCCGGAAATATCTAGCGCGCTGGCCGTGCCGATCGCGGCGATGGTCATGCCGGTCGCCAGGGCAAAGGTCGAGAACTTCATCAGTCGCTCCTTCATGTACGGTGCCGGTATGACACCATCCAACTGTCGAGCGCCTTCTAGGCGGCCAATGTGACAGTTGGATAACAGGCTGACGCAGCTTGCACGTTATACACTCGCGCCCCGCGGCGAGTTGATCCCGGCCAAAAATGCTCTAGGCAAGGGGTGAAGCACTTCCCATATCGCCCGTGAGGCGGAGACGACAGTCATGATCCATCGCATGTCCTTTGCAGCGCTTGTTCTCGTCGCCCTGCTGGCCGGGCCGGCAGCGGCGCAGCTGTTCCAGCGCGAGGCGCCGCAGAACCGCGCCGAGGTAACGCTGTCTTTCGCGCCGGTGGTCAAGAAGGCCGGGCCGGCGGTGGTCAATGTGTATGGCGAGCGGCGCGAGCGGCAGGCCCGCAACCCGATTTTCGACGATCCGTTCTTCCGCGAACTGTTCGGCGGCCGCGCCCAGCGCGAGCGCGTGCAGCAGTCGGTCGGCTCGGGCGTGATCGTCGGCGAGGACGGCATCGTGGTGACCAATCACCATGTCATCGAGGGGATGACCGAGGTGAAGGTGTCGCTGGCCGATCGCCGCGAGTTCGAGGCGGAGATCCTGTTGCGGGATCCGAAAACCGATCTCGCCGTGCTGCGGCTGAAGGGCCGCGAGAAGTTCCCGGCGCTAGACCTCGGCGATTCGGAAGCGCTGGAGGTGGGCGACATCGTGCTTGCCATCGGCAATCCGTTCGGCGTCGGTCAGACGGTGACGCAGGGCATCATCTCGGCGCTGGCGCGCACCCATGTCGATGTGTCGGACTATCAGTTCTTCATCCAGACCGACGCGGCAATCAATCCGGGCAATTCGGGCGGCGCGCTGGTCGATGTGAAGGGGCAGGTGATCGGCATCAACACGGCGATCTATTCCAAATCCGGCGGCAGCCACGGCATCGGTTTTGCCATCCCGGCAAACATGGTCAAGGTGGTGGTGGCCAGCGCCCGCGCCGGCGGCAAGCAGGTGGCGCGGCCTTGGTTCGGCGCCCGGTTGCAGAATGTGACCGCCGACATGACCGAGACGCTCGGCCTCGATCGGCCGGCGGGCGCTCTGGTGTCAAGCGTCGTCAAGGCGAGCCCGGCCGAGGCAGCCGGCATCCGGGCGGGCGATGTGATCATCGCCGTCGATGGCCTTACCGTCGACGATCCCGACAGCTTCGGCTTCCGCTTCGCCACCCGCCCGCTCGGCGGCACCGCCTCGCTGTCGGTGGTGCGCAACGGTCGCCGCCTCGTGGTGCCGCTGCGGCTGGCCGCCGCGCCGGAAACGCGTCCACGCGAACCCATCACCCTGGCGGGGCGCACGCCGATGGCCGGCGCGCGCATCGCCAACCTGTCGCCGGCCGTCGCCGAGGAACTGTCGCTGCCCGTCGAGACCGAGGGGGTCGTCATCACCGAGGTCGATGCGGGCAGCAACGCCCAGCAAGTCGGCCTGCAGAAGGGCGACATCATCCTGTCGGTCAATGGCACCAAGATTACCGGCACGCGCCAGCTCGACGAATTAATGCGCGGCCGCGCTTCCACATGGCGCATTTCGCTGTCGCGCGACGGGCAGGTGCTCACATCGATCTTCAGCGGCTGAGCGATGGCCAATCTGTTCACCGCCGCCGGGCTGGAAAAGGAGGCGCCGCGACCTCTGGCCGATCGCTTGCGCCCGCAAAGCCTCGATGCGGTGATCGGACAGGAGCATCTGACCGGGCCGGAAGGCGCGCTGACCCGCCTGATCGAGGGCGGCACCCTTGGCTCGATGATCTTCTGGGGTCCCCCCGGCACCGGCAAGACCACCGTGGCGCGGCTGCTGGCCGGGGTCACCAATCTCGCCTTCGAGCAGGTTTCCGCGATTTTCACTGGCGTCGCCGACCTGAAGAAGGTGTTCGATGCCGCCCGCGCCCGACGGCTGATCGGGCAGGGCACCTTGCTGTTCGTCGATGAGATCCACCGCTTCAACCGCACCCAGCAGGACAGTTTCCTGCCGGTGATGGAGGACGGCACGGTGACGCTGGTCGGCGCGACCACCGAGAACCCCTCGTTCGCGCTCAATGCCGCGCTGCTGTCGCGGGCGCGGGTGATGACCTTCAAGGCGCTCGATGCGGCGGCCATCGACCGCCTGCTGCGCCGGGCCGAGGATCTGGAGGATCGGCCGCTGCCTGTCGACGATGCCGCGCGCGAAACTCTGGTGGCGATGGCGGACGGCGACGGTCGTGCCGCACTCACCCTGGCCGAGGAACTCTGGCGCGCCGCCCGCCCGCGCGAGACCTTCACCCCCGAGGCGCTGACCGAGGTGCTGCAACGACGCGCGCCGATCTATGATCGCGACCGCGAGGGGCACTACAATCTCATTTCCGCTCTGCACAAGACGGTGCGCGGCTCCGATCCCGATGCCGCGCTCTATTACTTCTGCCGCATGATCGACGGCGGCGAGGATCCGTTGTTTCTCGCCCGTCGGCTGGTGCGCATGGCCAGCGAGGACATCGGCAATGCCGATCCGCAGGCGCTGACGGTGGCGCTCGCCGCCAAGGAAGCCTACGATTTCCTCGGCTCGCCCGAAGGCGAACTCGCGCTGGCCCAATGCGTGATCTACCTTGCCACCGCGCCCAAATCGAATGCCTCCTACCTGGCCTACAAGGCGGCGATGCGCACGGCCAAGGCGGCGGGCTCGCTGATGCCGCCCAAGACCATCCTCAACGCGCCGACCAGGTTGATGAAGGACGAGGGCTACGGCACCGATTACACCTATGACCACGATGCGCCGGATGCGTTTTCGGGGCAGGATTACTGGCCTGAGGCTCTCGGCCGGCAGAATTTCTACCACCCTGTCGAGCGCGGCTTCGAGCGGGACATCGCCAAACGGCTCGACTGGTGGGCCAAGCTGAGGCGGGAGCGGCAGCATGGTTCGTGACGCGCTTCTCGTGTTCGTCGGCGGCGGGCTCGGTTCGGTGCTGCGCTGGCTCACAGGGCTGGCCGCGCTCCGCCTGTGGGGGCCAGCGTTTCCGGTCGGCACGCTGCTGGTCAACATCATCGGCTGCTGTGTGATGGGGCTGTGCTACCGGCTGCTGCCCTCGCTGGCCGAAGGGCCGCATGCGGCGCGGTTGTTGCTGATGACCGGCGTGCTCGGCGGCTACACCACCTTTTCGGCTTTCGCGCTCGATGCTGCCGGCCTATGGATGCGCGAGCAGCCGATGCTGGCGCTTGTCTACATCGGCGCTTCGGTGCTGCTGTCGCTGGCCGGCGTCGCGCTGGGGCTGTGGATCGGAAAGCTGGTGATGGCATGAGCGGGGTCACGACGCGCACGGTGAAGGCGGATGAGGCGGAGATGCGGCTTGACCGCTGGTTCCGCAGCCATTTCGCCGATCTCGCATTCGGCCACTTGCAGAAGCTGCTGCGCACCGGACAGGTGCGCGTCGACGGCAAGCGCGCCAAGAGCGATACGCGGCTGGCGCCGGGGCAGGTGATCCGCATCCCGCCGCTGACGCCGGCCGGTCCCTCCGCCGAGGAACCGCGCGGCGGCAGGCAGGCCGGCGGGCAGGGCGAGGGCGTCGGTCCGGCCGCCCGCGACGGGGAACGCCCACGATCGCTGAAGGAAGCCAAGCGTGGCGAGGATACGCGCGCCTATCTCAAGTCCATTGTCCTCTATGAGGACGCCGAGATGATGGTGCTCAACAAGCCCGCCGGATTGGCAGTGCAGGGCGGCTCCGGCACCACGCGCCACATCGACGGCATGCTGGAGGCGCTTAAGGATCGCGACGGCCAGCGCCCGCGTCTCGTCCACCGGCTCGACAAGGACACCGCCGGCTGCCTCGTCATCGCCAAGACCCGACTGGCGGCGGCGACGCTGGCAAAGACCTTCCGTTCGCGTTCGGCGCGCAAGATCTACTGGGCGCTGGTGGCCGGTGTGCCGCGCGTAAAGCAGGGGCGCATTTCCACCTATCTCGCCAAGGGCGAGGACGAGCACGGCGACGCCAAGATGAAGGTGGCCCGCCACGGCGACGAGGGGGCCGACCACGCCGTCACCTACTACGCCGTGGTGGAGACGGCGGCGCAGAAACTCGCCTGGCTGTCGCTGAAGCCGGTGACGGGCCGCACCCACCAGTTACGCGCCCATGCCGCGCACATGCGCCATCCCATCGTCGGCGATCCGAAATATTTCGACGTGCAGAACTGGGAATTGCCGGGCGGCATGCAGAACCGTCTGCATCTCTTGGCGCGACGCATCGTCATTCCGCAGCCGAAGACCGGCAAGCCGGTCGATGTCACCGCCCCTTTGCCGCCGCATATGCTGCAATCCTGGAACCTGCTCGGTTTTGATACCACCGGCTACGACCCGATCGAGAACGCGCCGGAGGAGTAGGCGCCGTCGCCTCGCCCCGCATTTGCGCGTGAACACCAAAAAAACGGCCCTTCCTTGTTCGGCGGTCGTGTCGTAAGAGGCTGGCCAATTCAGATTGGGGAGCCCACCATGTCCTATGTTTCCGTGAACGGCATTCAGGTCGCCAGGATCCTGCACGATTTTCTGGTGAAGGAGGCCCTGCCGGGCACCGGGGTTTCGGCCGACCAGTTCTTTGCCGGCATGGCCGGAACGATCAAGGACATCGCGGGCAAGAACCGGCGCCTGCTGAAGCTGCGCGACAAGCTGCAGGCCGAGATCGACGCCTGGCACCGCGCCCGCAAGGGCAAGGCCATCCATCAGGGCGACTACGAGGCCTTCCTGAAATCCATCGGCTACCTCCGGCCGGAACCGGCCGATGGCAAGGTGACGACGAAGAACGTCGATGCCGAGATCGCCCGCATCGCCGGCCCGCAGCTCGTGGTGCCGTGCTCGAATGCCCGTTATGCGCTGAACGCCGCCAACGCCCGCTGGGGCAGCCTCTACGATGCCTTCTACGGCACCGACGCGATTGCCGACGAGGGCGACCTCAAGCGCGGCAAGGGCTACAATCCGGCGCGCGGCGCCGCCGTGGTTGCGAAGGCGAAGGCGGTGCTCGATCTGGTGGCCCCGCTCGCCAGGGGCAGCCATGCCGAGGCCACCGGCTATGCGGTGGTCGGCGGCGCGCTCAAGGTGTCGCTGACCAAGGGCTCCACCGGCCTTGCCAGCAAGAAGGCCTTCGCCGGCTACAAGGGCGATGCGGCCACCCCTTCCGCCATCCTGCTGGCGCACAACGGCCTGCATGTCGAGATCGTCATCGACCGCAGCCACGCCATCGGCAAGACCGATGCGGCCGGCGTCGCCGACGTAATCGCCGAATCGGCGCTGACCTCGATCATGGACATGGAGGATTCGGTCGCCGCCGTGGATGCCGAGGATAAGGTTGGCGTCTATCGCAACTGGCTCGGCCTGATGAAGGGCGACCTGACCGAGAAGATGGAAAAGGACGGCAAGTCCTTCATCCGCCGCCTCAACGCCGATCGCACCTACACCGGCCCGCGCGGCGGCGAGGTGACTTTGCCCGGCCGCGTATTGATGCTGGTGCGCAACGTCGGCATGCACATGATGAGCGACGCGGTGCTGGACGCGAAGGGCAAGCCGGTGCCGGAAACGGTGATCGACGCCTGCATTTCGTCGATGATCGCCATGCACGACCTCAACAAGACCGCCGGGCTGCGCAACTCGCGCGCCGGCTCGGTCTATATCGTCAAGCCGAAGATGCACGGTCCCGACGAGGTGGCACTCGCCAACCGGCTGTTCGGCCGGGTCGAGAAGTTCCTCGGTCTCAAGCCCAATACGCTCAAGATGGGCATCATGGACGAGGAGCGCCGCACGACGATCAACCTCAAGGCCTGCATCCTCGCCGCCAAGGCGCGCGTGGTGTTCATCAACACCGGCTTCCTCGACCGCACCGGCGACGAGATCCACACCTCGATGGAGGCCGGCCCGATGGTGCGCAAGGCCGAGATGCGCTCGGCGGCCTGGCTGCCGGCCTATGAGGACAACAACGTCGATGTCGGGATGGCCGCCGGCCTGCCCGGCAAGGCGCAGATCGGCAAGGGCATGTGGGCGATGCCGGACCGCATGGCCGACATGCTGGCCCAGAAGGTCGGCCATCCGAAAGCCGGTGCCAACACCGCCTGGGTGCCGTCGCCCACCGCGGCCACGCTGCACGCGCTGCACTATCACGAGGTCGACGTTTTTGCCCGCCAGCAGGAGATCGCCGGCCGCAAGCGCGCCGATCTTTCCGCCATCCTCACCGTGCCGGTGGCCAAATCCAATTTCCAGCCGGAAGCCGTCCAGCAGGAACTCGACAACAATGCGCAGGGCATTCTCGGCTATGTCGTGCGCTGGGTCGATGCCGGCGTCGGCTGCTCCAAGGTGCCGGACATTCACGATGTCGGCCTGATGGAGGACCGCGCGACGCTGCGCATCTCCTCCCAGCATATCGCCAACTGGCTGCATCACGGGGTCTGCACGCCCGATCAGGTCAAGAAGACCATGAAGCGCATGGCCAAGGTGGTCGACCGTCAGAATGCCGGCGATCCGACCTACCGACCGATGGCGCCGAAATACAACGGCGTTGCCTTCAAGGCCGCGATGGATCTGGTGTTCAAGGGCCTCAAGCAGCCGAATGGCTACACCGAATTCGTGCTGACCAGGCGTCGCCGCGAAGCCAAGGCCGCCGGCTGATCGCTCAGGTCCCTTTCGCCTGCCGGGCCGGCGTCATCAGGATTGCTGATGGCGCCGGTCAATTTTTTGCGCTTGGCGCGGCGCGGGTCGCCTGCCTAACTTCGACGTTCAAAACAGGGGGATGGGCATGACGCTTCGACTGGTGATCGGCAACAAGTGCTATTCGTCGTGGTCGCTGCGGCCGTGGTTGGCCATGCGCCAGCTCGGCATCGCCTTCGAGGAGGTGCTGATCCCGCTCGACATGCCGGAGACCAAGGCGGCGATTGCCCGCTTCTCGCCTGCCGGCAAGGTGCCGGTGCTGATCGATGGTGACATCGCCATCTGGGAGACACTGGCGATCCTCGATCACCTCAACGAGACCCATGCCGCCGGCCACCTCTGGCCCGAGGATCGGGCGGCGCGCGCTGAGGCGCGGGCCATCGCCAACGAGATGCATGCGGGTTTCCAACCCCTGCGTAATGCGCTGCCGATGAACGTGCGCCGGCCCATCGGGCCGTTGCCGATGGATGCCGCTGTCATGGCCAACATCGCCCGGATCGAGGCCTTGTGGAGCGGCGCGCGCGCCCGGTATGGCGCAGGCGGGCCGTTCCTGTTTGGCGCCTTTTCCGCCGCCGATGCGATGTATGCGCCGGTGGTCTATCGTTTCCATCACTATGCCGTGCCGGTCTCCGCCCCGGTGCGCGCCTATATGGAGACGATCCGCGCCCTGCCGGCGATGCAGGAATGGGTGGCTGCCGGCACCGCCGAACCCTGGGTGATCGCCGACGACGAGAAGTAAACCCCGCGACGATTGGCCGGTTGCGACGCCGGGCTGGACGGGAGTACACCCGCGCCCTGTAGGAGGATCGCGCCATGCCCGGAACACGCGCTGCCTGTCTTGTGCTTGCCCTTGCGCTCGCGCCGCTGCCGGCGGCTGCCGGCAATTGCATCGGCACCGTCACCGGCCTGTCGCCCACCTATAATCCCGCCACGGGATCGGGCTTTCTGGCCGTGCGCGACGGGCCGAGCCGCGATGCCAACCAGATCGGCGAGTTGTTCAACGGCGATCAGGTCGATGTCGGCAAGGAAGAGGGGCCTTGGGTCTATGTGCTCGCCGAAAAGGTCGAGGGCTGGGTTCACCGCAACTGGCTCCGGGTGCGCTGCCCGTAGAGCATGCCGTGTGCTCTCCGGCTGCCGGCTTGCCGGCTGACCGGCAGGCAGCTATCCATGCGGGATTGCAGCGAGGGGGGCGCACGATGCGCAGCGCATTCTATCCCGGATCGTTCGATCCGCTCACCAACGGGCATGTCGATGTGCTGAAAAGCACGTTTCCGCTGGTCGACCGGCTGGTGGTGGCGGTCGGCATCCATCCCGGCAAGGCGCCCCTGTTCACCGCGCCCGAGCGGCTCGCCATGATCGAGACCTGCTGCGGCCCTTTGGCGAAGGCGGCGGGGGTGAAGCTGGAAGCCGTCACCTTTGACGGGCTGACCGTCGATGCGGCCAAGAAGTCTGGTTGCACCATCCTGATCCGCGGCCTGCGCGACGGCACCGATCTCGACTACGAGATGCAGCTTGCCGGCATGAACCAGATCATGGCGCCCGGCATCCAGACCGTTTTTGTGCCGGCCTCCCCGCTGGCACGGCCGATCACCGCCACACTGGTGCGCCAGATTTCGGCGATGGGGGGCGATGTCTCCGGTTTCGTGCCGGCCGAGGTGCTTGCCCGGCTGACCCAGAAATCGGCACGGCGCTAAAGCATTTTTCGGCCAAGTGGCTACCGGTTGGCCGAAAAGAAAATGCGACAAAGCAATACGTTTGAGTGGTCGACCCGATAGGTTTGAATCGGAATCCTATCCAAGCGTTTTCGAAAGGCCCTTCGCATGAACCGACGCAGTTTGCTGGCCATGATGGCAAGCCTGGCCGCCGGCCCTGTGGCAGCCCAGAATGCGGGCGCACCGCGCATCGTCGACACGGACGCGGGCAATACCCTGGCGATGGACCTGAAGGACGGGCTGGTGATGATCCGCCTGCGTCCCGATCTGGCGCCCAAACACGTCGCGCAGATCAAGACGCTGGTCAAACGTGGCTTCTACGACGGGCAGGTGTTCCATCGGGTCCTCGACGGGTTCATGGCGCAGACCGGCGATCCGACCGGGCAGGGCCACGTCAATTCCGATCTGCCGAACATTCCGGGGGAGTTTTCCGATGTGCCGTTCCGGCGCGGCACCGTTGGCATGGCCCGCCATGACGACCCCAATTCCGCCAATTCGCAGTTCTTCATCATGTTTGCCGACGGCGCCCATCTCAACGGCAAGTATACGGTCTGGGGCGAGGTGGTCTCCGGCATGGAACATGTCGACAGGATCAAGCGCGGTGATGCAGCGCGCGGCGGCAAGGTCGTCGATCCCGATCGGATGCTGCGCCTGCGACTGCTTTCGGTGCCGCGCGGGTGAGGTTTTGCTTAAAACTGTATAAAGTCTCCCCGACGCTCAATTGATTCTCCTCATCAAGGGACCCCCGATGATCCGTCGTTCGCTGATCGCGCTTGCGCTTGTTGCCGTCGCTTCCACCGCCTTTGCGCAGAACCAGACCGCCCCGGCGCAGGCTCCGGCCGCGCGTCCGGCGCCGCGGCTCGAACCTGAAAACACCCTGCTGCTCGACCTCAAGGACGGGCGCGTCACCATCCGCCTCCGGCCCGATCTGGCGCCCAAGCACGTCGCGCAGATCAAATCGCTGGTCAAACGCGGCTTTTATGACGGGCTGGTGTTCCACCGCGTCATCACCGGCTTCATGGCGCAGACCGGCGATCCGACCGGCACCGGCACCGGCGGTTCCAACCTGCCCAACATCCCCTCGGAATTCACGGTTGAGCCGTTCCGCCGTGGCACGGTGGGCATGGCCCGCGCGCAGGATCCGAATTCGGCCAACTCGCAGTTCTTCATCATGTTCGGCGATGGCGCCTTCCTCAACGGGCAATACACCGTCTGGGGCGAGGTGGTGGCCGGCATGGAGACGGTCGACAAGATCAAGAAGGGCGATGTCAACAACAACGGCAAGGTCACCCAGCCCGACAAGATCGTCAAAATGCAACTCGCCTCGGACATCCGCTGATCGCAAGCATGTCGCGCGCGGACCGGATTCCGGTTCGCGTGACGAAAAGGCGACAGCTAAAGCCACAGGGTGATTGCGCTGAAGGCAAATTCAGCCAAAACCCGCCAACAACCTATCAGGAAATTCCATGACAACCGCTGCCGAAGACACTCTCATCCTCGACACCACCAAGGGCAAGGTCGTGATCGAAATGCGCCCCGATCTGGCCCCCGGCCATGTCGCCCACATCAAGAAGCTGGTGCGGGAAGGGTTTTACGACGGGCTGAGCTTCCACCGCGTCATCGACGGTTTCATGGCGCAGGGCGGCTGTCCGCAAGGCACCGGCACCGGCGGCTCGAAATATCCGAACATCAAGGCCGAGTTCAACAATGCCCCGCATGTGCGCGGCACCTGCTCGATGGCCCGCGCGATGAGCCCGGATTCGGCCAACTCGCAGTTCTTCATCTGCTTCGCCGACGCCCGTTTCCTCGACCGGCAATATACGGTGTGGGGCAAGGTGATCGAGGGGATGGAGAACGTCGACCAGTTCGCCCGCGGCGAACCGGTGCGCAATCCCGATCGCATCAACAAGGCCAGCATCGCCGCCGACGCGGGCTGACCTCCCGAGCTTTACCGGCGCGGGAGGGGCCAGGCACGCGCATCGTCGCGTGCCGGGCTCACCCCATGCCGGGCACGGGATGCAGGGGCAACAGCGCGTTGTCGATGCCGTCCGCCTTCACCTTGGCCGGGCGCGCCGCAAGCTGCTGCCAGTAGCGCTCGAACGCCGGGCGCTTTTCCAGGCTGCCCATACGCAGCCCCCAGCTCACATGCGAGCCGACATAGACATCGGCGGCGGAAAACGTGCTGCCGAGGATATAGTCGTTGGCCTTGAGATGGCCCTCCAGCGCGTCCAGCGTTGCGTCATAGCTGCCGAAGCCGACCATGCCGCGCATCTTGTCCGGCACCACAAAGCCGCAGGTTTTGGCTGTAGTCGCCTGTTCCAGCGGGCCGGCGGCGAAGAACATCCAGCGATAATAGGGGCCGCGCGCCATGCTGGTGGGAGCCGGCGCCAGCTTCGCCTCGGGAAAGGCATCGGCCAGATAGGCGCAGATGGCGGCGGCCTCGGTCACCACCACATCGCCGTGCTTGAGGGCCGGCACCTTGCCCATCGGGTTGATGGCGCGATAGGTCGGGCCCTTCATGGTCGGGCCGTAATCGACGATCTCGGCACGGTAGGGAACACCGATCTCCTCCAGCATCCAGCGCGCCATGCGGCCGCGCGACATCGGATGGGTATAAAGCACCAGGTCGGCCATGTCTGTCTCCGTTCTTCAAATGTTCTAGTTTGCTAACACGCATCACGCCGCCCTGCAAGCCGCTGATTTGCCGGTTGCCGCGCGTGTCTGCGGCGATTACGACTTGTCATATCAAAGGCCCCGGATGCTGACGCATGGGGCTTTTGAAAGAACCTGAATTTATCGAACATACTCAATGGGTTGATATATTCAGGACGGAATCCCAAAGAGTCATTTTCAATGACCTTTGGTATCAGTCAAGGGAGGCGGCATGCGCACCAAGGTTGCCATTATCGGCTCGGGGCCATCCGGCCTGCTGCTCGGCCAGCTGCTGTCCGGCGCCGGCATTGACAACGTCATTATCGACACCAAGTCGCAGGAGTACATTCTCGGCCGCATCCGCGCCGGCGTGCTGGAGCAGGGCGCTGTGAAGATGCTGGAAGAGGCCGGCTGCGGCGCCCGCATGCACCGCGAGGGGCTGGTGCATGAGGGGTTCGACATCGCCTTCGACGGCGAGGTGCACCGCATGGACCTGAAAGCCCATTCCGGCGGGCACTCGGTGCTGGTCTATGGCCAGACGGAACTGACGCGCGACCTGATGGAGGCGCGCAAGGCCTCGGGCGCCACCGCGCTCTACGGGGTCGACGCCGTGGCGGTGCACGATTTCGACCGCAGCCGCCCCTATGTGACCTTCCGCCATCTCGGCCGCGATGAGCGGCTCGACTGCGATTTCATCGCCGGCTGCGACGGGTTTCACGGCGTATGCCGCGCTTCGGTGCCGAAGGGGGCGATCACCACCTATGAGCGGGTCTATCCGTTCGGCTGGCTTGGCCTGCTTGCCGATGTGCCGCCGGTGCATCACGAACTGATCTATGCCCACCACGAACGCGGCTTCGCCCTGTGTTCGCAGCGCTCGCTGACGCGCAGCCGCTACTACATCCAGTGCAGCCTCGACGACACGGTCGATGCCTGGGCCGATGCCATGTTCTGGGACGAACTGCGCCGCCGGCTGCCGCCCGAGGTGGCCGAGCGCATGCAGACCGGCCCGTCGATCGAAAAGTCGATCGCGCCGCTGCGCAGCTTCGTGGCCGAACCGCTGCGCTTCGGCACGCTGTTCCTGGCTGGCGATGCCGGCCATATCGTGCCGCCCACCGGCGCAAAGGGGCTCAATCTCGCCGCCTCCGATATCCGCTATCTGTTCGACGGCCTGTGCGAGTTTTACCGCGCGCGCTCGATGAAGGGGCTCGATGCCTATTCCGCCCGCGCGCTGGCGCGTATCTGGAAGGCCGAGCGATTTTCCTGGTGGATGACCAACCTCCTGCACACGTTCCCGCAGGCCGCGCCGTTCGAGCGCAGGATGCAGCGGACGGAGTTTGACTACCTGTTCAGCTCCGACGCTGCGCAGCGCTCGCTGGCCGAGAACTACGTCGGCCTGCCGTATTGAGGCGCCGCTGCCGGGCTTGCCAGTCCGGTGAGGAAAGTGCCGCGATCCCGATCGCCGCGCTTGATGCGGGCGCGGGTCCGCAGTCATACTTGGATAGCCGGCATCGGGACCGGCAGGGAGTTGAGCAATGATCAAGTCGCGTGCCGCCGTCGCCTGGGCCGCCAACAAGCCGCTGACCATCGAGACCGTCAGCATCGCTCCGCCCAAGGCCGGCGAGGTGCTGATCGAGGTGATGGCGACCGGCGTCTGCCACACCGATGCCTACACGCTGTCGGGCCTCGATTCGGAGGGCAAGTTCCCGGCGATCCTTGGCCACGAGGGCGCCGGCATCGTGCGCGAGGTCGGCAAGGGCGTCACCTCGGTCAAGCCGGGCGATCACGTCATCCCGCTCTACACGCCCGAATGCCGGCAGTGCAAAACCTGCCTGTCGCAGCGTTCGAACCTGTGCACGGCGATCCGCGCGACGCAGGGGCAGGGGGTGATGCCGGACGGCACCTCGCGCTTTTCCTGCGATGATGCCACGGTGTTCCATTACATGGGCTGCTCGACCTTCTCCAACTTCACGGTGCTGCCCGAGATCGCGGTGGCCAAGGTGCGTGAGGACGCACCCTTCGACAAGATCTGCTACATCGGCTGCGGGGTGACGACCGGCATCGGCGCGGTGATCAATACCGCCAAGGTCTGGCCCGGCGCCAATGTCGCGGTGTTCGGCCTCGGCGGTATCGGCCTCAACGTCATCCAGGGTGCGCGCCTGGTGGGTGCCGACAGGATCATCGGCATCGACCTCAACCCCGCCAAGGCGGAGATGGCGCGCGACTTCGGCATGACCCATTTCATCAACCCGAATGAGGTCGGCCGCGACAAGGTGGTGCAGGCGGTTCAGGACCTGACCGGCGGCGGCGCCGATTTCTCCTTCGATGCGACCGGCAATACCGATGTCATGCGTCAGGCGCTGGAATGCTGCCATCGCGGCTGGGGCGAGAGCATCATCATCGGCGTTGCCGAGGCGGGCCGCGAGATCGCCACCCGCCCGTTCCAGCTCGTCACCGGGCGCGTCTGGAAGGGCACGGCCTTTGGCGGCGCCAGAGGGCGCACCGATGTGCCGAAGATCGTCGACTGGTATATGGAGGGCAAGATCAACATCGATGATCTTATCACCCACACCATGCCGCTCGATCAGATCAACGCCGCCTTCGACCTGATGCACGCCGGCAAGTCGATCCGTTCGGTGGTCAAGTTCTGAAGCCCCGGCTGGAAGCCGCGCCACTGGCGCGGCGCCGTTACTGGTTGGACCGCACCCAATCGGTGAAGTACCGGCTGAAAGCTTCCGGTGAGAACCGGTAGGCCGCATGGTCGAGCACGCCGTGCGGCACCTCGTCATAGCCGGCGGAGCGCAGCAGCATGTTGACCTCGTTCATATAAACCGAGGCGTTGCCGGCATCATATTTGCGGGCATTCATCAGATAATAGGCGTGCTCGCCCAGTTTTTGCAGCACGGCGTCATCGCGTCTGTTGAATTCCGCCGCGTTCTCGGCGGGGTTCATGTTGTTGCGATTCTGCAGCTCATTCATCATGTCGCGCCCCTTTTCCCAGGCGATCTGCTGGTAGGTTTTGACGACGGCCTGCTCATACTGCACGGCCCTTTGATGGCCCGGCTCGCCGGGTTTCGTGAGCTTGGTCCCGGCATACATCCAGCTCGGGCCATCCTGATACCAGGGGTTCACCAGCTTGGCGTCGTATGGCAGGCCCGGGTTGTGCCGGTTCCATGTCGCCTCGTCGATGGCGGGTGTCATCCGTACAGGACCTCTGGCGCTCTCGAACGGATTGCCCAGGCCGACCGATTCGGTGAGCCTGTATGGTTGCCCGTATTTCTTCGCCGCGGCCTCGACGTCGGCCAGTTCCACCATCGGCCCCGGGAGATACCTGAGCCGATCCTCGCGTCGCATCGCCCCGGGATTGACGTCCTTGTAGAGGTCCTTCGTCTGGGTGACGTTCATGCCGTCCAGCGTCCGAACCATATCTTCCGCGTTGGCGAAATAGGGATTGCCAGACTGGCGGGAGGTCTGCAGCGCGTCGGCGGCTTGCGTGCGGGCCTTGGCGAACCGGGTGTGATACTCGACGGCGAACTCCTGAGTTTTGCCATAGTCGCCGGACTTGACGGTCGGAACCTGATCGTACAACGAATTGGCTGCATTGACGCGATCGTTCACCCGGCCGCGCGGCTGCGAAATGTCATCGATGGTGTGCGCGTGCACGTCACCCGTCATCGATTCCAGCGCGGCGTTGGGCTCGACCATCTTGAGGCCGCCCCCCTTGGCCCCTGTGTTGACCGCGGGATGTGGGATTTCCAAGGTGAACACCTTGTTGGCGCCAACCGTCCGTTCCGTGACCTTTGTCTCTTCCCCGTACGCCTTCTTGACGTCGGCCAGCGTCACGTCCTTGCCGGTGGCGAGCAGCACCTTGTCCGGTTCGTTCGCCGACCGTTTGGCGCCGAAGATCTTGGGCTCTGTGCCGGGGCCATTGCCTCCGGCGAGCTTCTCATACCCCTTCAGGGCCGGATCGCCGGGTTGCAGGACGTTGTAGAGGTTGACGCGCGTCTCGTCGCCGATGTTGGGGCGGGTGCCGCCGCCGGTGCTCGGCGTGCCGGTCGTCGTCTTGGGATCGACAACCTTGACCGTGCCGTCCGACGTCATGACGGCGCGCTGTTCCTCCGGCTGCGTGTTCGCCTTGGATGTCGTCGTTCCCTGCGGGGCCGCAGTCGGGGGTGTCGTTTTCTTCGCAGAACTGGCGGTTTTGCCGGCCGGGGTCTTGTCGCTGACGGCTTCGCCACTGCCATTGCCGTTGCGCTTGGCGGTGACGGGCGCCTTCTGGGCCTGATAGGACGGCTCGACCCATGCCATGGCCCGGTCGGCTTCGGTGGTCGGCACCTTGGTGCTGCTGCTCTTGGGCAGCCAGACAGGTTTGCCCTCGACCGTCGTGGCCGGCACGTAATCGCCCGGCTTGGCGGGCTTGGAATAGCGGACACGGTCCGGCTCGGTCACGAAATACGTGAAGCGGTCGTTGGTGTTGTAGCGCGCCAGCGATTGGTTTCCGCGCCGGAATGTGGTGCCGGAGGGGGCGCGGCTGAAGTGCGCACCCACGCCGATATCGGTGATCAGTTCGATCGGGGAGGGGGCAAAGCCCATGTCCGGCATCGCATAGGTGGGCATGAAGAAGCGCATCACCGGCGACAGGGCACCCCAGTCCTCGTCGAGCTTGGCAAGAAAGGCAGCTCTGGCCTGGGCCTGCTTTTCCTCGAACGGAAGATCGATCGTGCCTTGCCGTTTAAGCATGGCCTGCTGAAACTCGGCCTGCGCCGAGGCAACCATCCTGTCAGCATAGGGCTTGCCGAATTGCTCTTCCAGGGTCGCATGGGCCACGCCCACGAGCGGATCCCTGGCCGGGTCCGCGAGCGGATTGCTCTTGATAATGTCCATCGCCTTGGCGACGTTCGAGCGGTTCACTTCTTCCTTGAAGTAATTGTCGTGGTCGACCGCAGGTTCGGTCGGGCGAGTGATGTCCTTGGCGGGCGTATTCCGCGGCGTCGAGCCTACGGGAGCTTCTGCGCTCCGCCGGATGTCCTCTTCAATATACCGGTCGTGGTCGCGCTGCACCTCGGCGATCTTGATAACTGGTTCCTGCTTGGCAGGCGCCGGCGGCTCGATGACCCTTCCCGGGCGCATCTTGACCGTCTGCCCGTCCTTGAAGGGCACGGTGCGATCATCAAGGACGATGGGAAGTGTGTTGAGACCAATGAAAGCAGTTCGGTTGCGCATCCCGCTCGGTTCGAACTGGGCCGCCATCGTCACCAGCGCCCCCAGCGTTTCCTTGCCGTTGGAGCGATAGTAGACGCTACCGTCCGGCATCTGAGCCAACTGCTCGTAGGGTATCATGTCGCCGTTGGGATAGTAGGCGGCGTTGCCGGTATAAGGCGTGGATCCCTTGGGGGGCCATGCCGCCGCATCGCCTTCAGTACCGGGGGTTTCCCCACCCGGCCCGTTGGTGTCAGCCTTGTCGCGCGAACCGCGCCTGAACAGGCCGAACAGGCCACCGCCTGTCTTTTTGGACGGCGGATCGACTTCGCGCTCGACGGACGCGGCAAACCGGGCCTCATCGCCATCCGTGACGGCGGGCGGGGGCGCACTCGCCGAGGAGGAACCAATCCGTTGACCGGAGATCGCTTCATTGCTCATGGCAGAATCCCAGAAATCCTAAAAATTAATAAATAAAAATAAACAAGTGTCAAGGCGCGCTGGGGCCAAACTCCTCTCTTGTCGCTGCCATCCATCTGGTGCCCGCCCCGGGCCTCAACCAGCTTTTGCGAGGAGGAGACCCGCTTGCAAATTATAAGAAATTATGAAAAATAATTAAAAAACATTATGAGGCGCTGCGTGTCCGATCCGATCGTGATCTCAAGCCGGGGGGTGTCGCTCTACGATGTTGCGGCGCGCTACGGCGTGAGCATCCAGGAACTCTACCGTCTCAACCCGCAGTTCAAGCCGGGCTCTACCAACGGCCGCGTATTCGATGCCAGCCTGGAGCAGGCCAGATACGACAAGGGTGAGAAGGGCAGGGATGGCGACTATCTCGGCGTGGGCGAGAAGATCAACCTGCCCGACAGTGCGCCACGGTATGAGCCGACGAATTTCTACAAGGCCGACCTCAGTCACGCGCGCCGCCGGCATGTGCTGGAATTCGTGCGCGGCGAGATGACGAAGGAGGGCCTCAAGGGCGCCGACACCATGGACCGCGACAGGTTCGTTGCGCTCGCCCAGAAGGCCGATCCGAAGCTGACCAGTCAGCAGGCTCAGGAGCTGTTCAACGAGACGGGCGACGCCCAGCACAAATATGCGATCTGGAAGGACAAGATCCTCGCGGGCGAAGTCACCACCGCGCTGGCCGAGGACGCGCTGATCGCGGCGGAGGAGAGTTCCGCCAAGTTCGACAAGCAGGCCAAGCAGGTCATGAAGGACCTTGATCGGATCGAAGGCAACCTGAACAGCCTGAAGAAGCAGGTTCAGGACAACGGAGCCCGGATCGATCAGACGCTTGCACCGATCAAGGCCGAGGAAAAGGCCAACGATGACTGGAATAGCCGCAACGGGGCCAGAAATCCCGACGGCTCGCTGAAGCCCTGGGCAAAGACCGGGCGGGATATGTTCAAGACCTCCAGCGAGCGCCTGGAATGGGCGAGGAAGGCGTTCGAAGCCGGCGTCGATCCCAAGGAAATCTTCACGTCGCAAGCCGAAGTGAGTGCCTTTGAAGCCGATCAGGCCATGCGCAAAGTGGAAGGTAAGTACGACGGCTGGATCGGCTCGTTCTCGGATGCTCTGGCCGATGCACTGCCCGGCGTGACCAGCACGCTCGATGCGCGCAAAGAGGTCAATGACCTGACCAACGTCGCCTTCTCGCGCTCCTCCGATCCCGCCATCGTCGCCCGGCAGAACGCCCTGAACGCCGGAACAAGCAACGAGGCTAAAGCCGTCCAGGCCAAGATCGAAGAAGCGGACAAGCACGTTGGCAATACCCAGACCGGCGTCGAGGTGACGGCGGTCGTTGCGGTGGGCGCGGCCACCGGCGGCACCGGATTGCTGGCCGCCACCGCCATCACCACCAGCACGACGATCGGGATGCACGCGCTGGATGATGCTACCAATACCGGCGACACCTACGGTTGGGAGGGTGTCGCCAATGATGTGAAGTTCGGGGCCCTCGGCGCAGTCGGCGGCCGGGTGATCGGAGCCTTCGCCAAGGCGCCGGTAGCCAAGGCTGTCATCGGTAGCACGGATGAACTCGCTGCTGCCGGAAATGCGGTCGACGACCTCGCGGGAGCCGCCAAGAACGGGCTCGACGATGCGGTCGAGAACCTGACCACGGAAGGCGCCGAGCAATCGGGCAAGGCCGCCGGAAACGGTGCGGGCAAACAGGCTGCCGAGGAAGTCGCCGAGAGCTTGCCCAAGAAAACCACCAAGGAACTGGCCCAGGAAAAGCAGGAGCGCTCGCTGCTGGGACGTTTCGATAAGCTGATTGACAAGGGCGTCGAACGCACCAACACGGCGTTCAACATTGCGAAATCGCCGCTGATTAAGCCGGCGGCGAACGTGGTCGACGATGTGGCCAACGCAACCGATGAGGTCGTCTCGGTGGCCGACGATGCAGCGGGCGCGGCCGATGACGCCGCAGGGAATACTGCCGCGACATCGCGCTCCGCACGTGAGGTGGTCAAGGAGTCTTGGGACGAATTCAAACTTAGCTGGAAAAACGGCGAAGGCGCGAAATACGTCTACAAGCCCGGTGATCTGCCCTACGTGCCGAATGCCAAATTCAATCCGCAGTATGGCTTTGCCAACGTGCCTCAGCTTGTGGGCGAAGGCTTGAAGATCGTTCCGCGTATCGTCGCCAACCCCACAGGCGTGATCCAGCGGCTGGCCACCCCCGGCGTCGAATTTACGCGCGCGCTGAGCGCCAAGGTCTATCATCCATTGCGCGACATGGTGACCGATCTGGCGATGGAATCTGGCAAGCAGACGATGGTGAAGTTCGGGCAGAGGGTCGCAGGTAACCGGATCGTCCAAGGTGCGTCCAGTGCGATCGACGACGGGACTGCGCTGATCGGCAGGGGTACTTCCTGGGTAGCCGGCAAGGCGGGTGGCGTTTATGACGACCTGGCAGGCTCGCGCTTTGGCACGTATGTGAGCTCCAAATCCCAGCAGTCCATCAACTGGCTTGGTAGCAAGTATGAAGGAACCTACCTTCAGAAGGGGGCGACCTTCCTCAAGGAAGGGGCGATCGAAATCAAGGAGGAGGTGGTGAGCAGCTTTCCGGCGCGCGCCACCGCCGCTGGTCACCAGTTCGCCGGCGACTTCTCCTCGGCAGTCAAAGGCACGGCGAAAGCGGCCCAGGGAGTCGGCAGCTTTTTCAACCGCGCTTCGGGCTTCGCCATCGGTGTGGGCATCGCCGATTCCTGGGCCAACGGCGGACCGGAACTCATCCCAAACAGCAAATTTGCCCGCGCCCAGTATAACATGAAGCCCACCTCCGAGAACCTCACCTGGTCAGCGCCGCACTGGCCCGTCTCGGTGACGCTCGGTTGGGACAATTCTCTGGCGATCGCGCGCCTGCCGGAGCCGCTGGGCACCGGCGCCATGCCGGGCGCTGACTGGAACGATGCCAAGGGCAGGGCGCGCGGCCTGATGAATTCCTCGATCAGCGCGACCGAGGTTCTGGTCGGCTTCACGGTGGGCGGCAGAGAGATCAACTACAGCGGCGCCATCAGCATGTCGCCCCTGCGCTACATGTGGAACCAGCTCGCCTATAACAACTACGACGGGGTGAAATCGCCCGGCTATGCCGAGCATTCGCTGAAAACATTCGGCGGCATCACGCCGCATTCGATCCAGTTCGCCGGCAAGTTCAACCTGGGGCCGGCGGCGATCTATCTCGATCGGGCCAACAGCCTGTCGACGCTCTACACCTTCGCGACCGATCCCAAGGTCGCCACCGAATACGGCGCCGACGCTCTCAAGCGGCAAGGCGGGCGGATGACGGCGGCGAGCAAGGGCGATTTCATCGCCATCCCCAACACGGCGTTGACCAAAAACACCGCCTACGATGAAAAGAACGCCCCGCCGTTTTGGATGTGGTATCGCAACTTCCTGGATCCGCAGCCGGCCGAGACCTACACGCCCGAGAAGCACTGAACAGCGCTTTCCCGTCCACGGATCGGGAGCGCTTTCAAGGGAAGTGGACGCCGGTCAGCCCAGCGATACGGCCCCGTCTATCCGCTGCACGAAATGGCCGGGCGCGACCTCTTCCATGCGCGTTACCGGCGCCTGCCAGTCCGCCGGGCGGATCGGGCTCGGCAGTTCGTCCACCGCCAGCCCGCCGAACCGCCGGTGCCGCGCGGGATCGGGCACCGGAACGGCCGCCAGCAGCTTCTTGGTATAGGGATGTACCGGATTGCCGAGGATGGCGGCGCGCGGGCCGATCTCGACGATCTCGCCGAGATACATCACGGCGATGCGATGGCTCACGCGCTCGACCACCGCCATGTCGTGGCTGATGAACAGATAGGCGAGGCCGAGTTCCTCCTGAAGGTCGAGCATCAGGTTGAGCACCTGCGCCTTGACCGACACGTCGAGGGCTGAAACCGCCTCGTCCGCCACCACCAGTTCGGGCGACAGCGCAAGCGCGCGGGCAATCGCGATGCGCTGGCGTTGGCCGCCAGAAAACTCATGCGGAAAGCGTGAGGCCATTTCCGGCATCAGCCCGACGCGGCGGAGCAGGGCGGCGATGCGGTCGCCCGCCTCGGACGCACTGGCCACGCCATGCACCACCAGCGGTTCGGCGATGGCCGCGCCGATCGACTTGCGCGGGTTTAGGCTGGCGAACGGGTCCTGAAAGATCATCTGCATGCGGCGGCGCAGGTTCTGCAGGTCGCTGCCCGCCAGCGCGCCGACATCCTGCCCCGCGAAGGCAACCTTGCCGGCGGTCGGCGGCACCAGCCGCAGGATCGAGCGGCCGGTGGTGGATTTGCCGCAACCGGATTCGCCCACCAGCGCCAGCGTTTCGCCACGGCTGAGGCTGAACGACACGTTCTCCACCGCATGCACGCGCCCGCGTAAGCGGCCGAGCACCCCGGCGCGGATGTCGAAGCGCGTGGTCAGCCCGCGGACATCGAGCAGCGGCGCATCGCCTGACTTCACCGTGTCCGGCACCAGCGTGGCGGCCACCTCGACATTTCCGGTCGACGGTTCGATCACCGGAAAACGCAAGGGGCGGGGATGTGCGGCCATCTCGCCCAGCTTGGGCACGGCGGCGAGCAGCGCCTTGGTATAGCCATGCCGGGGCCGGGCAAAGATCGTCGCTGCGGTCTCATCCTCCAGCTTCTTGCCCTTCCACATCACCGCGACGCGATCGGCGATTTCCGCCACCACCGCCATGTCGTGGGTGATGAACAGGACCCCCATCCCTTCCTCCTGCTGGAGGAGCTTGATGAGGTCGAGGATCTGCGCCTGGATGGTGACATCGAGCGCCGTGGTCGGCTCGTCGGCGATCAGGATCTTCGGCTTGCAGGCCAGCGCCATCGCGATCATCACGCGCTGGCGCATGCCGCCCGACAGCCGGTGCGGGTATTCGTGGATGCGCTCGCGCGCCGCCGGAATACGCACCCGGTCGAGGATGCGCAGGGATTCCGCCTCGGCGGCCTTGGCGTTCATGCCCTGATGGTAGGTGAGCGCTTCCCCGATCTGCCGGCCGACCGTCAGCACCGGATTGAGGCTGGTCATCGGCTCCTGGAAGATCATCGAGATGGCGTTGCCGCGCACCCCGCGCATCGCCTCCTCGTCGAGCGCCAGCAGGTCGCGCCCCTGCATCAGGATCTGGCCGGAAACCCGCCCGTTGACCGGCGAGATCAGCCGCATGATCGACAATGCGGTGACGCTCTTGCCCGAGCCGGATTCGCCGACGATGGCCAGCGTCTCGCCAGCCGCGAGGTCGAACGACATATCATCGACAGCCGCCCGCCAGTCGCGGCCGATGCGGAACTCGGTCACGAGGTTGCGGACCGACAGCAGCGGCGCGCTCATTGCTCGCCCTTCAGCTTGGGATCGATGGCATCGCGCAGGCCGTCGCCGAGGATCTGCAGGGCGAACACTACGATGAGGATGGCGAAAGACGGCGCCAGCACCAGCCAGTAGCTGTCGAGGATGTTCTCGAACCCCTCGCGGATCATGCCGCCCCAGGTCGGGATCGGTGGCTTCACGCCGAGGCCAATGAAGGCAAGCGAGGCCTCGGTGCGGATGGCGTTGGCCAGCCACAGCGAGCCCATCACCAGGATTTCCGGGAAGATGTTGGGCAGCACATGCCCGCCCATCAGTCTTAGATCGGAAAAGCCGAGCGCGCGCCCCGCATCGATGAACTCACGCTCCTTGACCGAGATGGTCGGCGCCCGTGCAATCCGCGCGAACGACGGGATCGAGGTCAGCGCGATGGCGATGATGATGTTGGTCATCGACGGGCCGAGCATCGCCACCAGGATGAGCCCGAGGATCAGCGAGGGAAAGGCCAGCAACATATCCATCGTCTGCATGATCAGGATGTCGAGGCGCCCGCCGTGCCAGCCCGCCAGAATGCCGATGATCGAGCCGATCACCAGCGCCAGCACCGTCGAGGCCAGGCCGATCACCAGCGAGATGCGCGCCCCGTGCAGCAGGCGCGAGAGAATGTCGCGGCCGTAGTAGTCGGTGCCAAGGTAGTAGGTGTCGAACGGCGCCTTCAGCTTGGTCATCACGTTCTGTTCGAGCGGGTCGTGCGGCGAAATCCACGGCGCCAGCAGCGCCAGCACCGCCACGATCACGAAGATGATCAACCCGAGCCACGAGGTCTTGTTGGCGTTGAACGCGGCGATGGTGGTGTGCAGCCAGCGCCAGCGGGTCGGTGCCTGTTGCGGCGCATCGTGGATCGACAGGCTCATGACAGTTTCACCCGCGGATCGATGAAGGCATAGACGAGGTCGGTGGCGACATTCACCATCACTACCACCAGCGTGTAGATCACCATCATGCCCTGCAGCATGGTGTAATCGCGCTGGTTGAGCGCGCCGATGATCAGCTTGCCGAGGCCGGGCCGGTTGAACACGATCTCGGTCAGCACCGAATTGCCGATGAGGATGCCGAGGTAGAGCCCGACGACCGTCACCACCGGGATCAGTGCGTTGCGCAAGGCATGCCGCCACACGATGACCCGCCACGGCACGCCCTTGGCGCGCGCCGTACGCACATAGTCCTCGCCCATCACCTCCAGCATCGCCGAGCGGGTGACGCGGGTGATGTAGGCCGCCATGATCAGCCCGAGGTTGAGCGCCGGCAGCGCGATCGACTGGAACCACGCCCACGGCGTCGAGCGATTGCCGCTGATTACCGGGAACCAGCGCAGGATCAGCGCGAACGAGATGAGCAGCAGGATCGCCGAGACGAACGGCGGAAACGACAGGCCGATCAGCGAGCCGATACGGGTCACGTAGTCAGGCAGCCGGTTGCGGTTGATCGCCGCCCACACGCCGAGCGGGATGCCGATCGCCGAGCCGAGGATCATCGACACGAAGGTCAGTTCCAGGGTCCACGGCAGCACGTCGACGATCTCGCGGATCACCGGCCGCCCGGTCACCAGAGAGACATCCCAGTCGCCGCGCACGGCGCCGGCCAGAAAGCCGAAATACTGCTCGCTGAGCGACCGGTCGAGCCCGAGCCGGCCGCGCAAGGCCGCGATCGCCGCCGCATCCGCCTGATCGCCGAGGATCACCTGCGCCGGATCGCCCGGCACGATGCGCACCACGATGAACACCAGCGTCAGCACTGCAAACAGCGTGACCACCGAGAACATCAGGCGTTTGACGAGGAATGCACCCATCGCTCAGGCCGTGCCGGTGTCCCCTTCCCGCTGGGGGAAGGGGAAAATGCGGCAGGGGCTCCGGCTCACTTGGTGAACCGGGTGTTTTCGGTTACCGGCGGGCCGAGATTGAGCGAACCCTTCAGCTCATAGCCAAGGTCGAGATTGTCGCGCAGCGCCCAGTTCATCAGCATCTCGTTGACCGGCACCGCGCAGACCTCCGCGATGATCTTTTCCTGCGCTGCCTTCCACAGGGCGATCTGCTTGGCCGCATCCCGCTCGGTGCGCGCCGCGTCGATCTCCGCATCCGCGACCTTGCAGTGCGAGAAGTTGGTGACCGCCGTCGGTGTCTTGACGATCGACCTGGAGTGGAAGAACTGCGTCAGATAGACATCGGCGATCGGAAAGCGCGCCGCCTGGAAATGCACCACCTGCGACAGGTCCTGCCGGATCTGCTGGTGGAAGGTCGGATGCTCGACCGGGGTGATGTCGAGCGTGATCCCGGCGCGCTTGAGCTGCGCCTGCGTCGCTTCCATGAACGACATCATGCCCGGCAGCGTTGTGTGGATCGCCTTCAGCGTGATGCCGTTGGGATGCCCGGCCTCGGCCAGCAGCGCCTTGGCCTTGGCGATGTCGTGCGGCAGCAGCGGCGCCGTCTCATGCGTTCCCATGTAGCCCGACGGGACCACCGAGACCGCCTGCCGCGACACGTTCTGGCCGCGGAAGTTCCAGATACCGGCCCGGTCGATGGCATAGGCCACCGCCTGGCGCACCTTGAGGTTGTCGAGCGGCGGCTGGGTCATGTTGAGATGAACCACCGACATTTCGGCAGGACCGAAGGTGATCACCTTGAGGCCGGGCGTCTTGCTGATGCGCTCCACCCAGGCCTGCTCCTGCCGGCCGATCATCAGGTCGATTTCGCCGGCCTGCAGCGCCAGATCGCGCGCCGCATCCGAGGGGATGAAGCGATAGACGATTTCCTTCAGCTTCGGCTCGCCGCGGAAATACTTCGGGTTGGCGACCAGCTTCACATACTGCTGCGGCACGTATTCGGCGAACATGAACGGCCCGGTGCCGGCCGGCTTCTTGCCGAACCCGTCCTTGCCCAGCGCCTCGGCGGCCTTTTTGCACACCATGTTGCCGCCGTGGTAGTTCATCACCTGCCCGAGCAGGCTGGGCACCGGCTCCTTGAGCGTGATCTTGACCGTATAGGGATCCACCGCCTCGACCTTGTCGAAGGCTGAATAGTCCGACGAGAACGCCGAACTGTCCTTGGTGCCGGCGCGCTTGAGCGAAAAAACCGCGTCCTCGGCGGTGAACTCGCCGCCGTCGTGGTGGCACTGCACGCCCTTGCGCAGCTTGAACGTCCATTCCTTGCCATCCGGCGAGGAGGTCCAGCTCTCGGCAATATCGGGCTCCATGAACTCGGGCGAGGCCTGCCCCGGCTTGATGCGGACAAGGCCGTTGAACATCCAGTTCATCAGCGCCTTGCCGGGCGTGCCGGAATTCATGTGCGGATCGAGCACGCCGGCATCCTGCGTCTGCATGCCGACGACCAGCGTCGTTTTCTGCGCCTGCGCCGGGCTGGCGACCATCAGCGCCGACAGCGCCAGTCCTGCAATGACCGATGTTCTCATCACGCACTCTCCTGTTGGGTGGGTTGCCACCTTGTTCTGATTCTGACGCGTTTCCTCGCCGGGGCTTGGCCCCTGTCTTCTGTATGCAAGCACTTTGCCTCTGCCTCCGCAAGCGCTCTGGCACCGCCGAGCCGACAGTGGTCGATTTACCCGTGCAGCGTCAGCGCGGCAAAGCGCGGGTCACTCGCGAACCGATTGAGGCGGAACGGGCTGAGATCGAAATCCGGCGTTCTGTCCATCGCCAGCGCGGCAAGGATTGCGCCGCTGACCGGTCCGATACCGAATCCATGCCCGGAAAATCCCGCGCCGATCACCAGCCCCGGATGGGTTTCCGGGGCATCGAGCACCGGCAGCGCATCGGGCGTCAGGTCGATCAGCCCGCCCCAGGTGCGATGAAGCCCGGCCTGTCCGAGAACCGGCAGCAGCGGCAGAGTGCGCTGGATCAGCGCCGCGCAATCGGCCAGCCCCGGCCGCAGCGTTTCCTCGCTCCACGCCGCCGGATCGCCCGGCCAGTCGCCGATGCCGGTGGTGATGCGGAACCGCCCGTCGATCTCCTGCCGCCCCGCGCAATCGGCATTGGCGACGCCGAATACCTGCTCGAATGAGGGCGGCACCGGTTCGGTCTGCAACACGAGGACGCGCTTGACCGCGAGCGGCAGGCCGATCCCGAGCGGCGCCAGCAGCTCCGGCGTATGAATACCGGCGGCAAGAATGGTCACTGCCGCTGTGATCTCGCCGGCGGGCGTCGTCGCGCCCGTCACGCGTCCGCCCCGCACCAGCAGCCGGCGGGCCCCAGCGCCCTCGCGGATCACAACGCCCAACCACCGCGCGGCCCCCGCATAGGCGGCAAGCGTGCGGTCGGGGTCGGCATGCCCGTCGCCGGGACAGAAGGAGGCGGCCAGCACGCCCGCGCCGACGGCCGGCGCGATCGCCGCGATGGCGCTGCGGTTCGCCAGAAAATCGAGATCGAGGCCCAGCGCCCGCTGCGTCTCCACCATGGCGCGGATCACCGCCACTTCGGCCTCGCTACGCGCCAGCCTCAGATTGCCGCGACGGCGATAGCCGGTGTCGCCGCCGAGTTCGTCGGCCAGCGTGCCCCAGCGGGCGACGGCGGCGCGCGCCAGCGGCAGTTCTGCCGGGTCGCGGCCGGATTGGCGCACCCCGCCAAGCGTCCAGCTGGAGGCCATCGCCCCGAGCCGCCGCGCTTCCAGCAGGGTGACCGTGGCGCCGGCGCGCGCGCATTCATAGGCGGCGGCAAGTCCGGTGATTCCGCCGCCGATGACCACAACGTCCGGCATGGTTCACACCGCCGTCGTGCGGGCCAGCCGGCTGAAACGCTCCAGCCGGAACGGCGTCATGTCGACCGCGGGCGTCGCGCCGCTGACCAGATCCGCGATCATCTTGCCGGCGCCCGGTCCGATGCCGAAGCCGTGCCCGGAAAAGCCGGTGGCGAGGTAGAACCCCGGCAGGCGCGGCACCTCGCCGATCACCGGCACCGCATCGGGCATGGCATCGACGAGCCCGCCCCAGCTGGCCGCCACCTTCATGTCGCGGAACGCGGGGAAGGCGGCGATCAGGTTGCGTTGCCCTTCGGCGAGGATCGCCTCGCTTGGTTTGGGATCGAGGATGCGCACCTGCTCGAACGGGGAAACCTCGTCCATCCGCCAGCGGCGCGGCGTGCGCGCTTCAGTCAGGAATCTTTCGCCCACCCGCAGGCGCAATTCGTGCCGCTGGCGCATCAGCGCCGGCAGGAAATCGAAGAACAGGCGGAAGCTGTCCGGCACGATATGGGCGACGTTGGCGCCCCGGTGCGCGATGGTGTAGCCGCCGTCGGCGCGCTTGCGGAAAGCGAAGTCCGAGGCGCCCACCGCGTGGGTCGGCGGCCCGTCCATCGGCGTCGTCCGCAGCACCGAACCGAGCACTTTCAGCTGCGGGAAGTCGATCCCCATATTGCCCAGGAACAACCGCGACCAGGCGCCCCCCGCCAGCACCACCTTCTGGCAGGCGATGACGCCCTTCTCGGTGATGACACCGCTCACCTTGCCCGCCGCCGTCTCCAGCCCGCGCACGGCGCAGTGGGTCAGCACATGCCCGCCGAGTTCGACCACCCGGCGGGCGATGGCCGGCACCGCCTTCTGCGGTTCGGCGCGCGCATCGAGCGGGGTGAACAGCGCCCCGGCATAACGCCGCGCGGAGCCGGGCAGCACGGTCTCGATTTCCTTCGACGCCAGCAGCCGCGAGCCGAGCTGGAACGGGCGGGCGGCTTCCAGCCAGTCCTCGTGTTTCTTCAGATCGGCGGGTGTGTCGGCGACATAGACGATACCGGAGCGGGTGAAGCCGAGATCGGCGCCGACGCGGGCCGACAGCCCTTCCCACAAGCGCTGCGATTCCAGCGCCATCGGAATTTCGCCGATGTCGCGGCCCATCACCCGCACCCAGCCCCAGTTACGCCCCGATTGTTCGTGTCCAACCTCGCCCTTCTCGCACACCGCCACCGGAATGCCGCGTTCAGCCAGGAACAGCGCCGTCGACATGCCGATGATGCCGCCGCCGATGATGACCACATCGACCTTGCCGGGCAGGGCGGGCGAAGGGGTGAACGGATCCATGACGATCGGCATGATCGGTCTCCGGCGCGGCAGAAACGTCCATCTTGGGCGAGGGGAAGCCGTCTGCCAAGAGCGTTGTCGGCAAAGCGGTCCCAGTCCTTCCCCAGCGTCCACCGCTCTCTTTCCCAGGGGGCGGAGCGGTTATCCACCGCCGGAGGTTGATTGCAGGGCAGGGCAAATTTTTCTCTTTTCTGCCGGGAGCAACGGGATAAGCTGCCCGAAAATCATGGGGGATTTTATGGTCAAGGCCATTCGCGTGCATGCCTACGGCGGCCCGGAACAACTCAAGCTTGAGGAGATCACGCTGCAGCCGCCCGGCAAGGGCGAACTGCGCGTGCGCCATAAGGCGATCGGCCTCAATTTCATCGATATCTATTTCCGCACTGGCGCCTACCAGGCGGCCGCGCTGCCGTTCACTCCGGGCAACGAGGCTGCCGGCATCGTCGAAGCGGTCGGCGAGGGTGTGACCGGGTTCAGGAAGGGCGACCGCGTCGCCTATGTCGCCTCCCCCGGCTCCTATGGCGAGGAGCGCAACGTTTCTGCTCATTTCGTCGTCAAGCTGCCTCGGGATATCGATTTCGAAACCGCGGCCGGCATGATGCTCAAGGGGATGACAGCGGAATATCTGCTATTCCGCTCCTACAGGGTGAAGAAGGGCGACACGATCCTGGTGCAGGCCGCGGCGGGCGGCGTCGGGCTGATCCTTTGCCAGTGGGCGCGCGCGCTGGGGGCCACGGTGATCGGCACCGTCGGTTCGGCCGACAAAGCCAAGCTCGCCAAGAAGCATGGCTGCCACCACACCATCCTCTACCGTGAGGAGAACTTCGCCGAGAAGGTGAAGGAGATCACCAAGGGCAGGATGTGCGAAGTCGTCTATGACGGGGTCGGCAACGCCACCTTCCCCGGATCGCTCGATTGCCTGAAGCCGCTCGGCACCTTCGTCAGTTTCGGCTCGGCCTCGGGGCCAATCGCGGCATTCGACATCGGCCTGCTCGCCAAGAAGGGATCACTGGTGGCGACGCGCCCGACGCTGTTCACCTATCTGGCGGACCGCAAGCGGCTGGAGGTGATGGCGCGCCGGTTGTTCTCAGCAGTGCGCTCGGGGGCGGTGACCATCCCTGTGACGGCGCGCTATCCGCTGGCCAAGGCAGCGGATGCGCATATCGCGCTCGAAGGCCGCGCCACCACCGGCTCCATCGTTTTCCTGCCCTGAACCGATGAGCGAGGCACCGCCGCGCGTTCCGCTGATCCGCTGCACCGGGCTGACAAAACGGTTCGGCTCGCTGGTGGCGAACGATTCGGTGTCGCTGACCGTCGAGCAAGGCGAAATCCACGCCCTGCTCGGCGAGAACGGCGCCGGCAAGTCGACACTGGTCAAAACACTCTACGGCATCCTCAAGCCCGATGCCGGCACCATCGAATGGCAGGGCCGGCCGGTGGAACTGCCCAACCCGGAAGCGGCGCGCAAGCTCGGCATCGGCATGGTGTTCCAGCATTTCTCGCTGTTCGACGAACTGACCGTGCTGGAGAACATTGCGCTTGGCACGCCGGGCGCGCGCGCCGACGAGGAACTCGCCGCTCGCGTCGATCGGGTGGCGCGCACCTATGGCCTCGCGCTGGAGCCGCATCGCCCGGTGTGGACGCTGTCGGCCGGAGAGCGCCAGCGCATCGAGATCGCCCGCTGCCTGTTGCAGGAACCCAAACTGATCGTGCTTGATGAGCCGACCTCGGTGCTGACCCCGCAGGAAAGCGAGACGCTGTTCGCCTCGCTGGAGACCTTGCGCGCCCAGGGCGCCGGCATCCTGTTCATCTCGCACAAGCTGGAGGAGGTGCGGCAGATCTGCTCGATGGCGACCATCCTGCGCGGCGGCAAGCTGATCGCCCATGCCGATCCGCGCAAGGAAACGGCGCGGTCGCTCGCCAGCCTGATGGTCGGCGAGGGGGTGAACGAGGTCAAGACCCGCCACGGCGAGAGCGCCGGCCCGGTCTTTCTAGCGGTCAGCGGCCTGTCGGTGAAACCGGAGATCAGCCACGGCATCCCGCTCAAGGCGATCGACCTGGAGGTCCGCGCCGGCGAAGTGGTGGCGGTGGCCGGCGTCGCCGGCAACGGTCAGAGCGAACTGTTCGCGGCGCTGTCGGGCGAGGGCGGCGAGGTGAAGGCCGGCACCGTGCGCCTCAGAGACAGGGACGTGACCCGCACGGACATCGGAGAGCGCCGCCGCCTCGGCGCCGCTTTCGTGCCTGAGGGCCGGCTCGGCCACGCCACGCTGCCGCAGCGCAGCTTGAGCGAGAACATCGCGCTGTCCTGGCACGAGACGGAGGATGTCGGCGGGTTTTTCCTCTCCGCCGACAAGCTGAAGGCCGCCGCCGCCGCGGTCATCAAGCAGTTCGACGTGCGCGGGCCGAGCAGCGATCCGCGCGCCGCGCAGCTTTCCGGCGGCAACCTGCAGAAATACATTGTCGGCCGCGAGATCGCCCGCAATCCGAAGCTGATTATCGTCGATCAGCCGACCTGGGGCGTGGATGCGCGCGCCGCCGCGCTGATCCGGCAGACGCTGGTGGATCTCGCCCGCGCCGGGGCGGCGGTGCTGATCATCACGCAGGATCTCGACGAAGCCTTCGAGATGTCGGATCGCATCTCGGTCATTTGCGGCGGCACGATGCATCCGCCGGTGGCCACCGCGACCACCGACCGCGAGGCGATCGGCCTCAGGATGACTTCGGCCTACGAGCGGACGGCAGCATGAGCAGGGGGCGGACATGGCTTTGACGCTTGTGCCGCGCGGCCCGGTCTCGCGCCTGCGCGAAATCACAACGCCGCTGATCGCCTTTGCGGCGGCGGTGCTGATTGCCGCGGTGGTTCTCTTGGCGATGGGCAAGCCGCTCGGCGTTGCCTTCCACGTCTATTTCATGGAGCCGCTGACCAGCAGTTGGGGCATTCAGGAAGTGTTGCTGAAGGCCACGCCGCTGACGCTGATCGCGGTGGGGCTGATCTTCGCCATCAGGGCCAATCGCTGGAACATCGGCGCCGAAGGGCAATATGTGATCGGCGGGCTGGTCGGCGGCGCGGTCGCCATCTTCACGCATGGCTCGGGCGGTTTCTGGGTGCTGCCGCTGATGCTGATCGCCGGCACACTGGGTGGGCTGCTCTATGGCCTTCTTCCGGCTGTCCTGCGCAACCGCTTCGGCATTTCGGAGATCCTGTCGTCGCTGATGCTGGTCTATGTCGCCGAACTGCTGCTCGACTATCTGGTGCGCGGGCCCTGGCGCGATCCGCGCGCTTTCAACTTTCCCAAGTCGGTGAATTTCGAGGATGCCGCGATCCTCGGCCCCATCGTCGCCGGGGGCAAGCTGCACTGGGGCGCGGTGATCGCGGCGCTGGCGGTGGTGGCCGGCGTGGTGATGTTGGGGCGCAGCCTGTTCGGCTTTGCGGTGAGCGCCACCGGGGAAGCGCCGCGCGCCGCCAATTTCGCCGGCTTCAACGATCGGAAGCTGACGCTGGCGGTCTTTGCGCTGTCGGGCGCGCTGGCGGGACTTGCCGGCGTGGTCGAGGTTTCCGCCAACATTGGCCAGTTACAACCCTCCATCGGGCAGGCCTACGGCTTCACGGCAATCATCGTCGCCTTTCTCGGGCGCCTGCATCCGGTCGGCGCGCTGCTGGCGGCGCTGGTGCTGTCGGTCCTGCTGATCGGTTCGGAGACGGCGCAGATCATGCTGAAACTGCCGTTCGACATGACGCGGGCCTTCATGGGGCTGCTGCTCCTGAGCGTGCTGGCGGGTGAGGCGCTGACCCGTTACCGGCTGGCGTGGAGATAGAGCAAGCTGTTAGGAGCGATCGATGGACCTTGCCTTGCTGATCCTGACCACGATCATGACCGCCGCCACCCCGCTGGCGATCGCCGCGCTCGGCGAGCATGTGGTGGAACGCGCAGGCGTGCTCAATCTCGGCGTCGAGGGCATGATGATCATGGGCGCCTCGGTCGGTTTTGCCTCGGCGGTCATTCTTGATTCGAGCTATGCCGGTCTGCTTGTCGGCGCGCTCGCCGGCATGGCGACGGGCGGGGTGTTCGCGCTGTTCGCGCTGGGGCTTGCCACCAATCAGGTGGCGACCGGGCTGGCGATCACCATTTTCGGACTTGGCCTTGCCGGGTTGATCGGCCAGTCCTTCGTCGGCATGCCGCGCCCGCCGGTGGCGACCTTCCTCGGCCTTGATCCGGTGGTGTGGCTGTCGTTCGTTCTGGTCGCGGGTGTCGCGTGGTTTCTGGCCAGAACGCGCGCCGGGCTGATCCTGCGCGGGGTGGGCGAAAGCCATGGCTCGGCCCATGCGCTCGGCCTCAAGGTGCTGAAGGTGCGGCTGATGGCGGTGCTGTTCGGCGGGCTGATGGCGGGGCTGTCGGGGGCGTATCTTTCGCTCATCTACACGCGGTTCTGGTCGCCGGGCATGACGGCGGGTCGGGGCTGGATCGCGCTGGCGCTGGTGGTGTTCGCGGCCGGCTCGGTGTGGCGGCTGGTGGCAGGGGCCTATCTGTTCGGGGCGATCCTGATCGCCCAACTGCATGCGCAGGCCGGGGCCATCGGTATCCCCGCACAATTTCTGTCGATGCTGCCTTATCTGATGACGATCGCCGCGCTTGTTGTATTGTCGCTGGCTGGACGGCGCGGGGCTGGCGCGGCGGGATCGCTGGGCCAGTCTTTTGTGCCGGATCGATGAACAGGGATTGGTGCCTGCCCGCGCGGCAGGCGCCGGGGAGACTGCCGGACCGCCCGGGAGAGGGGACGGCGTAGTTGTTGAAACGGAGAACGGGATGCTCAAGTATGTTTTGGGTGCGGTCGCGGCCCTTGGCCTTGCCACCGCGCCGGCGCTGGCCCAGCAGAAGCTGAAGGTCGGCTTCATCTATGTCGGCCCGGTGGGTGACTTCGGCTGGTCCTACCAGCACGATCAGGGCCGCATCGCCATCGAGAAGGCTTTCGGCGACAAGGTCGAGACCTCCTATATCGAGAACGTGCCGGAGGCCGACAGCGCCCGCTCGATCGAGCAGCTGGCCCGCACCGGCCACAAGCTGATCTTCACCACCTCGTTCGGCTTCATGGAGCCGACGCTGCAGGTGGCCAAGAAGTATCCGGACGTGAAGTTCGAACACGCGACCGGCTTCAAGCGCGCCGACAACGTGGCGACCTATTCGGCCAAGTTCCATGAAGGCCGCTACGTGATCGGCCAGATCGCCGGCAAGATGACCAAGTCGAACACCATCGGCTATGTCGGCGCCTTCCCGATTCCGGAAGTCGTGGCCGGCATCAATGCCTTCTATCTCGGCGCCAAGTCGGTCAATCCCAACGTCAAGATCAAGATCGTCTGGGCCAACTCCTGGTTCGATCCGGGCAAGGAGGGCGATGCCGCCAAGGCGCTGCTCGATCAGGGCGTCGACGTCATCACCCAGCACACCGATTCGCCGGCCCCGCTGCAGCAGGCTGCCGCACGCGGCAAGTTCGCTTTCGGCCAGGCCTCCGACATGTCGAAGTTCGCGCCCAACAACATCCTGTCCTCGATCATCGACGACTGGGCGCCCTATTATGTCGAGCGCACCAAGGCGGTGCTCGACGGCACCTGGAAGTCGACGGACACGTTCGACGGCATCGCCAAGGGCAAGGTCAAGATGGGTCCTTACGTGAACATGCCGCCGGAAGTGAAGGCGATGGCGGAAGCGACCGAGAAGGCGATCGCCGCCGGCACGCTCGATCCGTTCAAGTGCCCGATCCTCAATCAGGAAGGCAAGGAAGTGGCCGACTGCAAGGGCGGCCTGACCGACGCGCAGATCAACTCGATGAACTATTACGTGCAGGGCATCGACGACAAGCTGCCGAAATAAGCGGTGTCGCTGCCGCCCGCCCGCAGTGCGGGGTAACGTGACCCGAACCAAGACAGCGCCGCCCGGCATCCCCGGGCGGCGTCTGCGTTTGCCAGCGCCCATCCCCATTGAACCGTCCGCCTGTGGCTCAGGCAGCTTGACTCTCCGGCCCGCGGGGTTGAAAGCGGCGGAATAGACAGCACGCGGCGGGACCATGACCGACTTTTCGCACGAAACCGTTCTGATCATCGATTTCGGCTCGCAGGTGACCCAGCTCATCGCGCGCCGGGTCCGCGAGGCCGGCGTCTATTCCGAGGTGCATCCGTTCCAGTCGGCGGAGGCCGCGTTCCACAAGCTCAGGCCGAAGGCGGTGATCTTCTCCGGCGGGCCGGACAGCGTGACCCGGCCGGGATCGCCGCGGGCGCCGCAGGCGGTGTTTGCCTCGGGCGTGCCGATCCTCGCCATCTGCTACGGCCAGCAGACGCTGTGCACCCAGCTCGGCGGCCGGGTGGAAGGCGGGCATGCGGCGGAGTTCGGGCGTGCCGATGTCGAGGTCAAGGCGCCCTGCGCGCTGTTCGAGGGCATCTGGCAGGTCGGCGGCCGCTATCCGGTGTGGATGAGCCACGGCGACCGGGTGACCGAACTGCCCGAAGGCTTCACCGTCAAGGCGACGAGCGAGAATGCGCCCTTCGCCGTCGCGTCCGACGAGAAGCGCCGCTATTACACCACCATGTTCCACCCCGAGGTGGTGCATACCCCGGACGGGGCGAAACTGATTTCCAATTTCGTGCATCGCATCGCCGGCCTGAAGGGCGACTGGACGATGGCCGCCTTCCGCGCCGAGGCGATCGCCCGCATCCGCGAGCAGGTGGGCCGGGGCCGCGTCATCTGCGGCCTGTCGGGCGGCGTCGATTCGGCGGTGGCGGCGGTGCTGATCCACGAAGCGATCGGCGATCAGCTCACCTGCGTGTTCGTTGATCACGGCCTGATGCGGCAGGGAGAAGCGAAAGAGGTCGTCACCCTGTTCCGCGATCACTACAACATTCCGCTGGTTCACTCTGAATCGTCGAAGCTTTTTCTCGGCGCGCTGGAAGGGATTTCGGACCCGGAAGTCAAGCGCAAGACCATCGGCAAGCTGTTCATTGACGTATTCGAAGCCGAGGCGAAGAAGGTGGGCGGCGCCGATTTCCTCGCTCAGGGCACGCTTTATCCCGATGTGATCGAGAGCGTTTCCTTCACCGGCGGGCCTTCGGTGACGATCAAGTCGCACCACAACGTCGGCGGCCTGCCGGCGCGCATGAACATGAAGCTGGTCGAGCCGCTGAGGATGCTGTTCAAGGACGAGGTGCGGGCGCTGGGCCGCGAACTCGGCTTGCCAGAGGTGTTCGTCGGCCGGCACCCGTTTCCGGGCCCGGGCCTGGCCATCCGCTGCCCCGGCGAAATCACCGGCGAGAAGCTCGACATCCTGCGCAAGGCCGATGCCATCTACCTCGACGAGATCCGCAAGGCCGGGCTCTACGACAAGATCTGGCAGGCGTTCGCCGTCATCCTGCCGGTGCGCACGGTGGGCGTGATGGGCGACGGGCGCACCTACGACCACGTGCTGGCGCTGCGCGCGGTCACGTCGGTGGACGGCATGACAGCGGATTTCTTCCCCTACGACATGGGCTTTCTCGGACGCACCGCGACGCGGATCATCAACGAGGTGCGCGGCGTCAACCGGGTCGTCTATGACGTGACCTCCAAGCCGCCAGGCACGATTGAATGGGAATGATTTTTGCCCATCCGGGCGTATCCAAAAATACGCCTCGATGCGATATAAACGACTGAAATATATAAATAAATATCTCGGAATCTTTCGGCATCTATCGCTGGGTTAGTCTCCGGAATGACGGTATGGCTGACGGTATGGCGCATCTTGCCTCAGTCGAAAATCGCATATACCGTCAGGGCTAAGAGAGCTTCTGACGGTATATTTTTTGGCATAAAGCTATGTAAAAGCAGGGAAAATACCAATCAGAAGGGCCGTTTTTGGCCTGACGGTATAATTGGGCGCTCTCCGGCATATTTTGACCAATCTGGAGGGTGTAGATGTTGACCGACGCCGCCATTAAAGCTCTGAAACCGAAAGATAAATTGTACAAGATCGTGGACCGTGACGGTATGTATGTCGTGGTCCAGCCTTCGGGCGCGATCGTGTTCCGCCTGGACTATCGGCTGAACGGTCGCCGGGAGACGTTGACGCTGGGGCGCTACGGCCCTGCTGGGCTTTCCCTTGCTCGGGCGCGTGAGAAGGTTGTCGATGCCCGCCGCGCTATTTCGGAGGGGCGCTCGCCCGCGCAGGAAAAGCAGCGCGAGAAGCGTCGCCTCCAGGAGGCGAAGAGCTTCGGCCAGTTCGGTGAGCGCTGGCTTCAGGAGGCCCGAATGGCGGACAGCACGCGCGCCATGCGCCGTTCGATCTTCGAGCGAGACATCCTGCCGGCGTTCCGCAACAGGCTACTGTCGGAAATTCTGCCGGAGGATTTGCGCGCACTTTGCGCAAAGGTGAAGGAGCGCGGGGCGCCGGCAACGGCGGTTCATGTCCGGGACATCGTGAAGCAGGTCTTCGCCTTCGCGATCCTGCATGGCGAGAAGGTCGCCAACCCGGCAGACGAAGTTGGCCCGGCGTCGATCGCGACATTCGTGCCAAAGGACCGATCCCTGTCCCCGGCGGAAATCCGCATCATGCTCAGTCAGATTGAGCATGTAGCGACGCTGCCGACGATCCGGCTCGGGATAAAGCTTATCCTGCTGTCGATGGTGCGAAAGAGCGAATTGCAGGACGCGGTTTGGGATGAGGTCGATTTCGAGAACGCCGTCTGGTCGATCCCCAAAGAGCGGATGAAGCGCTCGAAGGCGCACAACGTCTATCTGTCTCAGCAGATGCTCGACATCTTCATCGCCCTAAAGACCTGCGCCGGCAATTCCAAATACGTCCTGCCGTCACGCTACGACGCCGACGCGCCCATGTCGCGTGCGACGTTCAACCGGATCACGAAGGCGGTGGTGGAGCGAGCCAAGAAGGAAGGACTGCCGCTGGAGTCCTTTACGGTTCACGATCTCCGGCGCACCGGCTCGACCCTACTGAACGAGTTGGGCTTCAACAGCGACTGGATCGAGAAGTGTCTGGCGCATGAGGACGGGCGATCGTCACGGGGTATCTACAACAAGGCGGAATACGAGCATCAGCGCCGGCATATGATGCAGGAATGGTCCAACTTGGTGGACGCCTGGGTTGCGGGTCAGAAATATACCCCGACGCTTTATCCGCCGACGATGGACTTGCTCACGCCCGAACCGAATGTTTGATTGGGCGGGTCTTGCGAAGCTGGACGTCCGGGATCGGCGCACGCTTCACCGCCTTGGCGCGTGACGCTCGACGCCGTTCTTCCAACCAGGCTTCGACCTCGGCTAGATCCCAGACCACGCAGCGGGACGTGAGATAGAAGCGCTGGGGAAATTCGCCTCGCTGTTCCATGTCATAGATCGTGGTGTCGGCGAGAGGGACCATTTCCCGGAGTTGATGCCGCCGGATGGTGCGCTTCGTGATGGGCTCGACTTGCTGCCTCATGCCAAATTCCTTCGATCGCCTCTCTAAGCGGATAGAAGGCGATAGATGATGCTGAATGGAAGCTCGAATATTCGGGCGTAGCAGCGCGTCGTGCTGTGGCGTGTAAATCGGACAAGCCCGAGGAGCACGGCGACAGCATCTCTTCCTGGCAGTCGTCCAGCAACTGTCCCTGAATGGCGGCGAACCCGCATGAAGCCCCCTAGGCCGGTCGTCATATGATTCGGCCGCGTCAGGGGCTGCTTGCTCCGCATGAACAAGACGGGCGTGCCGGAAGCGCCGGCCGGCACGCCCGCTATTCATCGAGGCGCTTCTCTCTTGAGAATGCGGACAGATCGAGGGTCAGCGCCTGCAGCGACCGCGTCGTTTCCGCATCGTGATGCGTCAACAGCTCGACCAGGTCCTCCTGGTCCGGTTGTCCCAAAACAAGGCGATAGAGAAGCCTTTGCGTCCGCAACTTCGCGAACCGATCAATGTCCCGACTTTGGGGAAGCGCGAACAAATGCCGCTTTAGTTCTGCGCCTTCCATCGTCCACCACGGGCTGAGGCCGGTTTTGTCATCCGCGAACGCCTTGTCAGCGTGGCGTGCGATGATGTCCCATGGTGACGATGCTTGGCCTCGTGCCTGCGCCAAGGCTTGTTCGCCTAGCTTTCGTGCGAGTGGTTGCCGCACAGTCAGCCCACCGAAGCGCTGAACGCGGCCTTCACGTTGCTCCAGGTCAACGGGGCTGGAACAAAGATCCCAGTGGCCGAGCCTGTCGCACCAGCTATGAAAGTCGAGACCTTCCTGTCCGACCGAGGTCGTCGCCAGGACATGAGGCCAGAATGGTGTATTAAACGCGCTGCGGATTTCCTCAGAGCGCGCTGGCGGCGGTTCATCGACATCATGGTCCTGTCGATGCGTCTCCGTCTCGGTGCCGCCGAACGGCACCGCGGCGTGACAGCGGATACGGATCTTGTCCTTTTTCTTCGCGCCCTTGAACCCGAAGGTGCCGACGTTTGCTGCGAGCGCGGCCGACAAGTCCTCGATCAGCCCATCGGGGTTGACCTTGGATTTGCGTAGCCAGAAATGTTCATCCAGGACGGCTTCCAAGCAGCCATCAAC
>Ga0209573_1000511_pt1 | contig 80658 bp, 34 predicted proteins | sample TNRBio252014_DNA_FD_185870 | JGI IMG/M metagenome (GOLD analysis project Ga0209573, IMG submission 185870) | Wastewater treatment Type I Accumulibacter community from EBPR Bioreactor in Madison, WI, USA - TNR Reactor_6/25/2014_ DNA (SPAdes)... | ecosystem: Engineered > Bioreactor > EBPR >... | reverse complement strand
TTTTCCTTTTCCCCCTCAGTCTGTGAAAATGGAAAAGTCGTCGGTCGATTAGAACCCTGCACTCCAGCTTGCACATTCCACTGAATGCCAAGGTTCTCAGCGACACCCACTGCAGTACGAACAACTTTGGAATCGATATAGGCCTGCGGTGTTACTTTATCGAGCTTCAAAATGACTTCTTCAATACGGTAGATATTCGTGGGAATATCCGTCACCACGATCATGTTTGTCCGCTCGGCAACTTTCACGCGTCCGCGTTCAGTCAACATATCCCTGACCGCTTCAGAGATTTCACTCGCTTTGGAATAATTCAGCACAAACGTCTTGGTTGAAACAGGTTCCTGCGCAAGATTTTCGCGCGTCGTTACCCGGATCACGTTCTCGTCACGCTCATAAACATAACCATAGGTTCTTAGCACAACATCCAAAGCCTTTTGCCAATGAACGTCTTCAAGGCGAATCGTCACGGTCCCCTGCACTTCAGGGCCGGCAACGATATTCATTCCGCTTTTAAGGCTCATCACCCTTAAAACGGTATTGATATCCGCTTCTTTAAAATCAAGCGTCACATTTCCTTTGGCCGATTCAGTTTCCGAGGAGGAGTCCGCAGACACAGGCGCGGCCGAAGTCTGCTGCGCGTGCGCTGTTACCGATAGGAAGAACACGGAAGAACTGCAAGTCAGAAGTGCTGCGAAAAAACTGCGGGGCAATTTAAAAATCATTCGACGGGGGTGTCCTTTTTAATGATTTCTTCTCTGAGCCACAATGTTTTATCTTCATCATCCTGAGAGAGAAGAACCCGGTCTTTGAGAATCTGAACTACCACGGCTTCTCCGATCCGGTCTCCGGCTTTGTAAACATCGCCGTTTATAATTGCGACCGAGTCTCCCCCTTTATCGACTATTATTCCTTCGATATTGAGGTCTGAACGACCCCCCTTCTGAGAGATCAATCCATCAGGACCAATCAGAGGGATCATCGGATCCCGTTTTGCGCCGCTATCATACTGAATATTTTCAGCGAATGCTAGTCCAAAAGTTAAATTGATCAAAAGAGCTAACAGACAGGCCGCAAAAGACTTCGCTTTGAATTTCATTATTCCGGCAGTCCGGGTCCGAAGGCTCATGAAACCCCTTCCTTCTTGGAAACAGCCGATAGTGTAATTTCCGCAAGATGCTTTCCAGGAACATCTTCATTGGGACTTAACTGAAAAAGTTCAACACGGAGAATTTGCGGGTAACTTTCAATCCGGTTAATAAAATGCGCCATTTCGTGATATCCGCCCTCTACCGTAAAGTCGTAAAGATCCGCCTTAAAGCTGTCATCGAACGGTTTGGGGAACTCCACTTTTCCATCCCTTGGGGAAGAAGAAATGATCGAAACCTTGCTTTCGTCCGCAAGCTTGGCGATCCGGCCGAGAAGAAGTGAAGCCTCACCGGGAGAAAAAAGACGCGCTTTCACTTCTTTAATATACTTCGTGTAGTCCTCTTTGTTTTGCAGCCACATCTTCTCGTTTCTCTTCAGGGTCTGCAGACGGACAATCTGACTTTCGATAACCGCGATTTGTCCCTTGACCTTCGCTCCCTCAAACCACGCGGGCCAGACAACCACAACAGAAAAAACAAGCGCGATAGCCGCTCCAATCCCGATCTTGATCCAGGTGGGCTTATCAATTTTTTTTGCGATTTCTATAAGATCCGCAGTTGTCATCTGGCTGATAGGTTTCACGGTTTCCCTCCCGCGGAAGGCCATTCAAAAATTGCCGTGAACTGAGTAAGCTCAAGATTTTCCTGCATCTGGCGGGCCGTAGTCAGGGAAAGCCTTGCCTCCGGCATTTTTTCCTTGAGGTGATGAAGATAGGTTTCAATGAACTCGATACTGGACGTATCCTTCGAAGGAAGACACAACCCTCGTATCACGAGGTTATGTTTCTCGGAATTGTTTTCCAGACGAACTCCTGTGAGCCAGGCCTTTTCGGGAAGGAAATCCGAAATCCACTGAAGCACAAACGTAAGCGGAAGCTCAGCAGCCACAAAGCGGTCAAGAAAGTCACGTTCCGTCTTGAGCAAGGTCTCAACTTCGACCTGAAGATTATTGAGAACAGCTGATTGCGGCTGAACCACTACCCACTGAGCATTGGTTTTTTTCAGTTTTGATTTGGCGCCAAGATAATCAAAGTAAAAGAGAATACTGAGCAAAACAAAAAACACTCCCGCACCGATCGCAATCTTGAGGACAGGAACTTCCTTCTGCGGAACCTTTTCCTTGATTCTGAGTTCTTCCGGCAAAAGATTAATTTCGATCATGGCCGCCTCAGACACAAACCCAGAGCGACTGCCAGAAGGCGCTGGTTCTTTTCAAAAAAAACCTTATCAACGGTCTCCGCGAGAGTCACACGGGCGGCAACCTCGATCCCCTGCACCGTAACGCCGAGGCTGGCTGCGAGAGTTTCCGCCATTTGCCGGGGATCACCCGCGCCGCCCGAAAGGAAAAAATGTTCGACAGGATTACTGTCAGGCATCTGGCTCTGGTAATAATCCAGCGTAACTTTCAGATCCGCGCACAGCGTTTCATAGCTTTCTTTCAGCACCAGTAAAGCTTCGGGAGAAGCCTCTGTCGTGTGCGCTATGATCTTTTCAGCATCCTGAAGACTCATGCCAAGTTTGCGGCGAAGCCGTTTCTGAATATCGATACCGCCAAAGGACAAGTCCCGGATAAAGCGCGGTTTTCCTTCCCGGATGACACTCAAACCCGAAACATCTCTGCCCAGATCAAGAAGCGCAACTGAACTTTTAAACTCCTCAGGGTAAAGAAACTCAAGCGCGTTGATCGACGCAAGTGTGTCGATATCAATGAGCTCAACCTGAAGCTCAGCGTCCTGAAACTCTTTGATCAGAGGGAAGATTTCTTCTTTTTTCACAGCGATCAGAAGAACATTCATCATATCCTGGTTCGGCCCGGCCGCTTCTTCAAGAATCGTGTAATCAAGGACCACTTCATCTAGTTTGAAAGGAATATAGTTTTCGGCTTCATAGGTAATCGCGCTTTTGAGTTCTTCCGGCTTCATTTTCGGAAACTGCACGAAACGGACAATGACACTCTGACCTTTAACGGAAACACGAACACGGGACGAAAGATAACCTTTTTTCAGGGTCTCTTTAATCAGCTGCGCGGCTTTGCCCGGGTCCTCCGGATGCGCCATAAGATCAAACCGTTCAACAGTCACCCGCCCCTCATACTTCAAAGCTTCCAGAAGGATGATTTTTGACGCGCCAAAGTCACAGGCCAGCACACGGACAGGCTCCGACACTTTCCCGGGAAGTTCCATTTTAGAAGGCAGAAGCGCCTGAATTCTGACAAGCGCCTGCTCAGGGATAAGCGATTTCAAGCGGTCGAAACTGATCGGAGGCATTTGAAATTTCATAGGGTTCTATTATCGGCCCCAATCCACGAAAGGATTAGAGGGAAACTGCGGTCGAAAAAAAACCCCCTCCGCGTGATGCGGAGGGGGTTTGAAAAACATCTTCGGACTGCTTAACCTGCAATCGCTGTACCACCTGTACAACCCGCCGCAGCACCCGCAGGAGCGCCTGCACCGTTCACGGAACCGACGATAACGCCCGTCTGGTCCACGCAATAGGTGTTCGTCGCTGTCTGGTTAGCTACGACCGGGGCTGAAAGCATCGAGTACGTGTTCGCGTTACCCGCGCCGCCGCCCGCATACGTCAGGTTAAAGCCGTGTTTACCGCCGGCCGCACCCCATGACGCATCCAGATACGGAGGCGTCGCACCCGTCAGAGCCGCAACGTTCGCGGCATACGCGGGAGGATTCTGAGCCGCGCGGAAGCTTTCATTCGCAGAACTGAAAGCGCGAAGGTCCGTCTTCATGGCACCTTCATTCGCGTTCATGCGCGCGCGGAGCAGGTTGGGAATAGCGATCGCAGCAAGCAAACCAATAATTGCAACCACAATCATGATTTCAACGAGTGTAAAACCTTTTTCATTTTTTCTTAATTGAGTCAACATCGGTAACACCTCCATTAGAATTTCATCGCAACTACATACCTAGTATAACCACCCAGAACTGGTTTCGGCAAATTCAAACAAAACTATAATACATTTTAAATCGATACTTACTAACAATCATAAAAAAAGCGGGATTCCTCATAAAATAAGGGTTTCAGGCACCCGCCAGGACATTTCAGTTCGATTTCTTTTAAAAAATTATTTATCCCACTTCTCTGAATGCTCCCTTTTGACACACAAACATTTACTCTCCAGCCTCCATGCAACCAGCCAAAGAGACAAAAATCCAGGATCGGAAAGGCAGGAAATAACACGGACAGCAGTGTGTCAGGGGGCGGGAGCCTGCGGATCTTCTTTAAAGTAGGGCTTTTTGACCTTTTTCCCCGTCGCAATTTCATCATCAAGAAGGATGCGATAGGCAGGCGTTGTCGTATCATCAAATTGTCCGCTCCGGACAGCCCAGATGTACGCCGCCAAAAAGATAAACGCGAGAGTCAAAGCCAGTGGAAGCAGAACAAAGATGATTTCCATAAATTACTTTTTGAACCTCAGGTTGACTCCGGCATAAGCGATCACAAGAACCGTCAGAGAGCTGAGAGGCATCACAATCGCGGCAACCAGAGGTGTCACATGACCAAGTATGGCCAAAACCATTCCCGTCAGATTATAGGCCAGCGATGTCAAAAGGGCCGCCCAAACCACGGAGCGCGTTCTTCGCGCAATCGAAATCAATTCTGGGAGAGTCCCGATGCCGGGTGTTGTCAGATAAGCATCAGCGCACTGAAAGCTCGTTTCGATACTGCCCTGAACCGCAACAGAAACACTGGCAGCTTTCATAGCGGCGGCATCGTTAGCGCCGTCACCAACCATCAGTGAAAAAGGGTCCGCTCCAAGGATCGAGCGTTTGTCTTCCGGACTCATTTCCGCCGTAAACTTCTGAACCCCCAGAACTTGGGCCGCGGCGGCACCGCTTTCCGCTCTGTCTCCAGTCACGATTTGCACCATTTCAAACTGCCCCTTCAAAACTTCCGCAGTCGCCGGAGAATCCTCACGGATTTTATCGCCAAGAATAATGAGAACTTTCAAATCTCCCTCTTCAAAAATACCCACACTGCTTAAAAGAGAGGCTTCAATCGCTCCGGATCGGGTGTCCGCCCTTGCCCCTTTGATTTCGTAATGCTTTCCATTCACCTTACCGGAAACACCACGGCCCAGGACTTCTTTCCAATCCGACACCAGAGAAAGATCTCCCATGAGCGGATAAACAGCATGCGCATAATCACGGATCGCAATTGCGATCGGATGCTGCGACCGTTTTTCCAAAAGACAGGCGGTTTCAATGAGGTCATCCATCCCCTTCAGGATTTTCCAGGATAAAACCTGATAGCGGCCATAGGTCAGTGTTCCTGTTTTGTCCAGGTACAGATTCCGGGTACGGGACAACTTATCAAGCGCGGATACCCCCTTGAGCAGAACACCGCGCTGCGCGGCTGCCCGGGCACCCATTCGGTAAACCAGCGGCGTGGCCAACGCCAGCGCGCAGGGACACGCAATAATAATCATCGAAAGCGCGCGGTCAAAGGCCTCGGAAAAACTAAGCCCCTGGCTGGTCACGACAAGCACTGCGGCGCCCGCAAAGACCACCGCCAGATAACGCTTGGCCGCCGCGTCAGCTATTTCAACCGTTTTGGGTTTTTCCAGATTTTGAACGCTTTCCAGAAGCCTCTCGATGCGGGTCTGACGGCCCGAAGCACTGACTTCGATGATGAGATCATCACCCACATTCACCGTACCCGCAAAAACCTTTGATCCGGGTTTCAGTTTAACGGGTTCTGATTCACCGCTGAACATATGAAAGTCAGCATAACCACCGCCGCTGGTAACTTCCCCATCAGCAGCAATAATTTCCCCTTGCGGTATCAAGAGAAACTCTCCCGGCAACAAAGTCTCGACAGCCGCAACTTCAGATGTTTTTGTCGCTGGATTCCAGCGAAGCGCGCTTTTCGGGATCAGGAATTCCCCGGCGCCCATTTGAGAAGCCGTTTTCTGGTAAATTGTCTTGAGGGCATAACGGGCTGACAGCAAAAGGAAAACAAAAGCTGTGAGAGAATCAAAATAGATATGCTCGGAACCCATAACCAGATTCCAGACACTTGCGGCAGAACCAAGAAGAAGGGCTCCGGCGACGGGCAAATCGATATTGATTTCGCGGATTTTGAGAGAAGACAGGGCGCCGCGGTAAAACGGAGCCGCCCCGTAAACAGCCACAGGGATAAAAAGAAGACCGGAAAGCCAGCGGAACAAATGAAGCATCCCGCCTTCTGCTCCGGCGTAAATCGAAATAAAAAGAATCATGATATTCATCATGCAGAAACCCGCGACACCAATGCGCGTCATCTCGCGCCGGTTTTCCGCGCTGTTAAGATCGCGCGCCTGATGCCCTTCCGAAACAGGATGGGGTTTATAACCAATCCTTTCCAGTCCTTCCGCGACGGAGGAAAAACTCCCCTGCTCCTTGAGCGTCACTTTCGCGACCATAGAACCAAGGCTCATCTGGACGCCTTCCACCCCCGGCACCAGCTTGCCGATTCTTTCGATCAGCCAGAGGCAGGCAACACAGTGCACGCCCTCAACATAAAAATCCATGCACCGGGCCTGGCTGCCGTAAGCGAGCTTCTCTTTGACGACAGGTTCGTCAAGATAGGAATAACGGCTGAGAACAGAGGATGCGGGCTGACTTCGGGCAAAAAACTCCGAGCCCTTTTTGATTTCGTAGTATTCTTCGAGTTGATGCCCCGTAATGATCTGATAGACCGTGCGGCAGCCTTCACAGCAGAATATTTTTTCACCGGAGCTTTTTGCCGCCGCGCGAAATTCCGGCACCGGAAGCCCGCAATGATCGCACGGGAAAGGGCTCGTCTTTTTTGAGCGCAGGTCTTGCTGAGGAGTTAAAGAGACGGGCATAGACCCCACATTTCTTTTAAGAAAATTTTACGTAACGCATCAGGATCGGCAGCACCCCGGCAGCGATAAGAAGCAGTGAGGACAACTTCGGTAGAACGGACTCAGGCAGAAATACAACCCTCCGCATCAGCCACGGAGACACCACGAGCGCGGGCAATGTTCCCGCCCAAAAAACAGCCATAATCCCCGCGCTTTTCAGCGGATCCGCAAGAGTCACCGAGGCAAGGACAAACGAATAAAGCCAGCCGCACGGCAGAAAAATCGAAAGCGCGCCGATCAGGGCAGCATAGTAATGACGTCCGGGCTTTGAGGGATCCGTAAGCAGACGAAAAAGCCTCACCGTCCAGGCGTTAATCTTATCGGCTCCCGGAACAGGCAGATGTAAACCGCCTTTTCGCCAGCCGATCCACCCGAGAGCGACAAAACTGAGCGCGACGGCCCACGCCGCAGCGGCTGAAACGCTCTGCGGCAGCCGGCTTATCACGTTTTCACCTGCCAGGCCGGAAATGTAACCGAGCCCCGCGTAAGATGCCAGGCGGCCCACGTGATAAAGAAAGTGCTGCCACGAAGAACGGGCGGCCGACATCACGAGCCCTCCGCACATCAGCGCGCAGTGCCCGCTGCCAAGAAGACTGGCCGTCAGCACCGCTGATGGAACAAGAACATGAGTCACACTCGAATGGCAATCCATCAGGCAGGCTCCGGTCCAGCCAAAGGAATCTGTTTCTCTTTGATCAGCGGATCAGCATTCAGGAAAGAGGTTTTCATCGAGATCTCCACAGTATGCCGCTGCGGGTTCAAATAGGATAATGGAAAAGTCACAAACAAGTCTGCCCTGACTGACTTCCCCGCCGCTACCGGCAGCGGCGAAACAGGCATTACCAGTGAAAATTTTTGGCCATTTAATGACTCTGGAAGCAAAAACTCCACCCACACATCGCGGGTATCCTGATTGCGGATCTCAACCTTATAGTGGTTGATGACGTCTTGACCGCCGCGCACCAGCTCAAAAGGGTTACCGGCCGCGTGAACAAAATTGACCTTAATCAGTTCCCTGGTGGACAGAACAAAAACCAGAATCGCTGCCGCGGCAAAAATAACAGCGGTATAAATCACCGTGCGCGTCCGGACAGGACTCGCTTTCTGCTGGTTTAATCCCGCTTCAGTATCATAGCGGATAAGGCCTTCGGGCCTGCCGGTTTTCACCATTACCTCATCACAGGCGTCGATACAGGCCGTACAGGCAATGCATTCCATTTGAACGCCGCGGCGGATATCGATCCCCGTAGGGCACACTTGAACACACCGGAAACAGTTGACGCAATCCGCATGCTGCGACCGCTCCATCCCTTTTTGCCGGCGAGGTTCGCCGCGTTTCGGATCATAGGCGACAATCAGACTGTGATCATCCATCAGAACGGACTGAAGACGTCCATAGGGACAGGCAATGATGCAGAACTGCTCGCGGAACCAGCCGAAGTCAAAAAGAATAATCGCCGTCGTAATAACGATAACTAGAAAAGCCGCCGGGTTTTCGCGCGGATCATGTGCCATCATGCCGGCCAGGTTTTCGGTTCCGACAAAGTAAGCGAGAAAGCTATGTGTAATCACAAGCGACGCAGAGAGGAACAGCAGCCACTTGATCATCTTTTTGAAAATCTTGGAAGCATTCAGCGGAGAAGCATCAAGTTTCTTTTGTGCTGCAGCATCGCCTTCAATCCATCGTTCAATTCGGAGAAAAACGCGGTCAATGAAAACGGTCTGCGGACAGGCCCATCCGCACCACGCGCGGCCAAACAACGCCGTGACGAGACCCACCGTCACAATAAACAGAATAATCACAAGAAACAGCATGGGCGCGTCATGGCCCCAGAAAGTCAAACCGAAGATCGTAAAGTGACGGCGCGGTAGATCCAGAAGGAGGAGAGGCTGACCGTTGACACGGAGCCAAGGGAAAACAAGGAAGATAACAAGAAGCACATCATAAACATGATTTCGGAGATTACGGAATTTTCCGCGAACCCCGGCCGTATGTACATAGACGCGCGAGCCGTCGGCTGCCGTCGTTGAGAGCCTTTCCGGGTCAAGCTCTTCGGGGGGCATTAGCCCGCCTTTTCCCCTTGCGGCGCTTTCGGATTTTCCGGCGTTGTCCCCTGCAAGGTTTTCATATATACGACAACAGCTCTTATTTCTTCATCGCTCATGAGCGGTTTCCACGAGATCATGCCTTTTTCAGGAACGCCATCCACGACGACTTGATACATGTCGGCTTCCGTTCCCTTTCCATGAATCCAGTATTCGTCCGTCATGTTCGGCCCTACAAGCCCCTGTCCTTGAGGGCCGTGGCAAGCAGCGCACTTGCCGGCGAATGTCAGACGGCCTTTTTCAAGTGTCGCCGGATCCGAAGGAAATGCAGACGCCGCGTCCGTTGAGGATTCCACCCCGGGAAGAGGTTCTGCCTTAACGGTCAATTTACCCGTAAGCTCCTCGACTTTTTTATCCGCCAGGGCACCGGCACTCGGAACAAAAAAAGTAAAAAGCACCATATAGAACACCGAGAAGCCGATCGTTCCATAAAAAAGATTCACCCACCAGGACGGAAGAGGGTTATCAAGCTCCTGGATCCCGTCATAGTTGTGATCAAGCAGGTTGTCATCGAGATGCGGATCGTTATTTCCATCCTGATTAGCGCTCATCAGTTAATCTCCTTGAAAGGGAATGTTTTCCATGTAACGGTAATAAGTCTTTGAAGACTTGCGGTAAACCCAGATGAGGGCCCCCGCAAAAATAGCGAGAAATAGAAGCATCGCGAAAATATTCAGATAAGTCAGACCGTAATGAGCCAGAAATTCCGCTTTCATGCCTTTCCTTCCGCGGGTTTGAGACTCTGAAGATAGGCAATAAGCGCGACCATTTCCTTATCCTCAAGATGTCCGGTTACTCCCTGGGCACGAAGCTCTTCGCTCACCGCTTTGGCCTGAATAATCGCGTGAGCCGCCGCGTTTTTCACATCTTCAGGCGCGTACGGAACACCCAGGTTCTTCATCACCGTCAGCTTTTTGGATACCTTGCTGTAATCAATTTTGTTCCGGTACAAATTCGGATAGGATGGCATCAGCGAATGAGGCGTAATACGCCGCGGATCCATCATATGATAGAAATGCCAGGATACAGGATACTTCGTTCCGATGTGGGCAAGATCCGGTCCTATGCGCCGCGATCCCCACTGGAACGGATGGTCATATATGAAATCTTCCGGCTTTGAACGCTCGCCATAACGGATGATGTCATAAGGGAGCGAACGAACCATTTGAGAATGGCAGGTATAACACCCTTCCCGAATATAAATATCACGGCCGACCAGCTCCAGCGCCGTATAAGGCTTTTGTGTCACGGTTCCCGGAACAAAGTACTTGTGAGCCAGCATGGTCGGAAGAATTTCAATCACCGATCCGACAAGCACCGAGATCAGAACCAGCACTGTCATGACGGCCGGCAACCCTTCCACATAACGGTGTCCCGCCTTGTCTGTTGAAAACGGACTCAGCGCAGGAGCGCTGAAAACTTCCGGTTCCTGTTTAGGAGCCAGCGCGATCGTTTTAAACAGGTTGTAGAGCATCACGATATAACCGGCCAGATAAAGAGTGCCTCCAAGAGCCCGGACATAGTAAAGCGGAACGATCTTCGTCACCGTCTCAACAAAGTCAGGATAGACAAGACGCTCCCCGTCCAGAGCCCGCCACATCAGCCCCTGAGTGATACCGGCTGCCCACATCGAAGAGATATAGAGCACGATACCAGCCATACCCGTCCAGAAATGCAGGTTTGCCAGTTTCTCGCTGTAGAGTTTCGTCTTCCACAATCTTGGAACCATGTAATACAGCATCGCCGCAATCAGGAATCCGTTCCAGCCAAGGACGCCGGAATGGACATGCGCAATAATCCAGTCTGTAAAATGCGCGAGGGCATTTACGGATTTGATCGAAAGAAGAGGTCCTTCAAAAGTCGACATACCGTAAAATGTCACGGCTGCGACGAAGAACTTCAGAATAGGTTCATGACGGACGCGGTGCCAGGCACCTCGCAGCGTCAAGAGCCCGTTGATCATTCCGCCCCAGCTTGGAGCAAGCAGCATGATGCTAAAAACCATGCCCACAGATTGAGCCCAGTCCGGCATGGCTGAATAAAGCAAGTGATGGGGACCCGTCCAGATATACAGAAATACGAGCGACCAGAAGTGGATAATCGAGAGCCGGTAGCTGTAAACGGGACGGTTCACAGCTTTAGGAAGGTAGTAGTACATGAGACCAAGAAAAGGCGTGGTGAGGAAAAAAGCCACGGCATTATGACCATACCACCACTGCACGAGAGCGTCTTGTACGCCGGCATACACCGGATAGCTTTTAAGAAAGCTGACGGGTAGAGCGATCGAGTTGACAATATGAAGCAGCGCGACGGTCAGAATGGACGCGATATAAAACCAGATCGCGACATACAAATGACGTTCACGCCGTTTGGCCAGCATCCCGAAGAAATTAACCGCAAAGACTACCCAGACAACCGCGATGAGAATATCAATCGGCCACTCAAGCTCAGCGTATTCCTTCCCTGTCGTAATTCCGAAAGGTATCGTAAGAGCGGCCAGCACAATGATAAGCTGCCACCCCCAGAAATGGACCGCGCTGAGAAAATCCGAGTAAGTCCGGGTTTTGAGGAGCCTCTGTGTCGAGTGATAAACACCCGCAAAAATCGCGTTTCCAGCAAACGCGAAAATGGCCGCGTTCGTATGAAGCGGCCTTAAACGCCCAAAGCTCAATTCGGGGAGATTAAAAAGATTGAAGCGCCAGTTGGCCAGCTGGAGCGCGACAATCACGCCGACCAGCATGGCCACAGCACCCCAGATCATCGTAGCAAGAGCAAACTTCTTGACCGTATTATCATCGTACGAAAAATGCTCTATCGATTGCTGCATTCCTGGGCTCCCTTGCATTGGGTTAGTAGGTAATAACCAGATCCGTCTGGACCCGGTAATCCATCAAATCCTGCCGGCCGACACTGAACTCAAAAGCGGCGCCCAGCTGCACATGATCATTAAATTTAATGCGGAACCCCGGTCCAAAACTGTTCACCGTTCCGCCGCCGTCATTCCCGAGATTGAAAACGTCTACACCTTCAAAATCCAGCTCACGTTCGCGGCCCTTGTTGGCAACGGTGTAACCGTTATATTCAAAGGTCGGAAAAAAGTTTTTGCACAGTTCATAATCAATGTGGGCGTGATAGTGAACAAGACCGCTGGAGCGGACGGTGTCAAAAGGGATGGTCCAGCCGAAACTGGATTGAACCCCGACGCGTTTCCAGCGCTTTTCGGTTGTGGCAAAGAGGTCAAGAAGACCCGCGCCGGATCCCTGAAAATCAATATCATTCAGCTCAAGACTACCGGTCGGCGCCTCATAGCGGGTTCCTACCGTAAATATGAACTGCTGCTCGGGCCTGTAGATAAGCGCGTACTTGAGGCCAAAAGCAAGATTGGCGAAGCCGCTGTCATGATCGAGCGTCTTTTCCGGCTTAATCCAGGAGTAGCCATCCTTGGTCGCAATAATGCCAAGGCGTTTGGTCAGCGCAATCCGGGCCTGCATCGCGACAAGATAAACGTTTCCATCCCCGACAACAGAATCCTTGGGGATTTTATGAAACCAGAACATGGGACGGAGTTCTGTGGTGATCTGGGGCGTTTCATTTAAAAGCGACCCTGTGACAGGCGGCACATACGTCGCGAACTTATCCGGCTCATCGCCGAGGGAACCTTTCAAATCAAAGTCAAAAAAGGAATCTCTCTCCACATCAACAGAAGAAACCTCTTCACCCCCGCCAGCAGCAAACGCGGACCCGGCAGACAGCAGCATGATCAAAAAAAGAACTCCAACAACACCCGGCTTATTCATAAAGCCTCCCTTTAGATAAGCACGTTAACGGACTTGTAAGTATTAATACCTGCATATCTTAAATAGACGGCACAAAATCTTCAAGCTTTAACTTCTGCTTATTAGTCGCCCGCAGAATTCGAGAGAAAAAGGTCGAGGTTGAGACGCCCTCGTTTGGTTTTACGGTAACGGGCGGAACAGACCTGTTTGGTGATCGAAGCGAGTGTGCAGCGCTTCATGGTGTCATTCATTTTTTTGCGCGCTTCTGACCAGACTTCATGCAGAGGACAGGCATTCTGGTCTGAGCACTGATCCAACCCCATCACACAGGCCTTCATATCGGAAGGATCATCGATGACGGTCACGATCTTCTTCAAAGATAACGCGTGAGGATCAACCGCGAGACAAACGCCACCTGCCGCTCCCCTGCGGGATAGAAGAATTTTATGGTGGGCAAGATCCCTGAAGATCTTAGCAAGATAAGGGGAAGGCACTCCCGTCTCACGGCTCACCTCGCGCGTAAGGACATATTCACCCTTGGGCTTCTGCGCAAGAAACATCAGCGCGCGGACGGCATATTCACAGGTTTTGGAATAAAGCATAAGAGCCCTGCCTCAAATCAGGATGTGCGTATCCTAAATAAGGCTCGCGGGATCAGCAAGAAAAAAAAATAAAGCCGCAGGATTTGATCCCTGCGGCTTTACTAAGAATCCCCTTTGATTTTTCACTTCTAACTTTTCACTTTTACCTTTTCACTGCATTGACGGACGAGCCATCCACAGGCTCGCCGGCAGGTACTTAGCCAACAAAGCTAAGTGCATTGACGGACGAGCCATCCGCAGGCTCGCAGGCAGGTGCTTAGCCAACAAAGCTAAGTGCATTGACGGACGAGCCATCCGCAGGCTCGCAGGCAGGTGCTTAGCCAACATGGCTAAGCATTAACTTATATATGCTGCGTCATGGTCAGAATCGGAAGGAACAGAGCGATCACAATACCGCCGATGACCACGCCGAGAAAAACAATGATCAAAGGCTCGATCAAAGACGTCAGACCTTCAACAGCCGCGTCAACCTGGGTATCATAAAAATCAGCGATCTTCATGAGCATCTCTTCCATTTCACCGGTCTCTTCCCCGACCGCGATCATACGAACCACCATCTGGGGGAAAACATCGCTTTTGATCAGCTGACTGGAAATCGTCTCACCCTTTTTGACCGAGTCCATAAGAGAAAAAATCACCAACTCCAGCTTTCGGTTGCCTGACGTCATCGCCACAATTTCTAGGGACTGAAGAATGGCCACGCCGCTGCGCACGAGAGTGGCCAGCGTGCGCGAAAATTTACTGACGGCAACTTTAAGCAGAATCGGGCCGAACACCGGCATTTTAATCGTAAAGGAATCCCACGCCAGACGTCCGGGAGGCGTCTTGATAAATTGCAGAAAGGCAAATATCGCGCCGCCGATTCCCCCAAGGACCAGGATCCAGTTAGCAGCCATAAAGCGGCTTATATTGATAAGCGTTTGTGTAATGGCCGGCAAAGGGGCTCCAAGACCGTCAAAAATTTCCGCGAATTTCGGAATAACGAAGGTCATCATCCCGAACGTGATCAGGAAGGCGATCGCGGTCACGGCAACCGGGTAGGTCATGGCGGATTTTACTTTTTTCTGCAGCGCGCTGGTTTTTTCCAGGTAGCTCGCGACACGGTCCAGAATTTCCTCGAGACTTCCGCTCGATTCACCCGCCCTGACCATGTTGATAAAAAGAACAGAGAATACCTTGTTGTGTTTCTGCATCGACTCAGAAAAACTTTTTCCGCTCTGCACATCCTGGTGCATTTCCTTCAGAATTACTTTAAAACTTTCCTTCTCAACCTGTTCCGAGAGAATATCCAGTGCCTGAATCAGCGGAATACCGGCGGAAACCAGCGTGGCCATCTGACGTGAAAAAACCACAAGATCATCCAGCTTAACGCCTCCGCCCTTCCCCTTTTTCTTGGCCGGACCTTTGCCCATGCTGAAAACTTTGGACTCCTTGACTTCCGCCACCCGGACAATAACGAATCCCTGGCTTCGCAGCGTAGCCAGAAGAGTGCTGACATCCGGAGCTTCCTGCACACCGGTCTGATCCTTGCCTGTGCGGTCCTTAACGAGATACTCAAATGCGGGCATACGGTCACCTTTCCGCGGAACTCACACGCAGGACTTCTTCCAGCGTTGTGAGCCCCTGTTTAAATAATCCGAACGCGTTCTCATAAAGGGTTTCCATTCCCTTTCTAACAGCAGCATCGTGAATCACATTACTCGATTTTCTTTGAATGATTAAATTGCGGATGTCCGTGTCGACCTTCATCACTTCGATCGTGCCCAGACGGCCGTAGTAGCCTGTATCATGGCATTTGGCGCAGCCTTTCCCTTTATACGGCGTAAACCCCTCCAGATCTTTAACACTGATCTTGCAGCGCCTGAGAACATCCTCGGGAATAGTGTAAGGCGCCTTGCAATACTGGCAGATCCGCTTCATCAGGCGCTGGGCGGCAACACAGACAAGAGATGACGCGATAAGAAAAGGCTCAACCCCCATATCGATGAGGCGGGTCACGGCACCGGCCGCGCTGTTGGTGTGAAGCGTGCTGAAAACAAGATGCCCGGTCAAAGCAGCCTTCACCGCGATATCCGCGGTCTCGCCGTCACGGATTTCACCGACAAGAACAATGTCGGGACTTTGGCGGAGCAGTGAGCGCAGCCCGCTGGCAAAATTCAGCCCCACTTCGGGGATGACCTGCGTCTGCGTGATTCCCTCCACCTGATATTCAACCGGATCTTCAATGGTCATAATGTTGCGGTCCGGTGTATTGAGGGTGCCCATGATGGTGTAGAGTGAAGTTGATTTACCGCTTCCTGTCGGCCCGGTGACCAGCATCATGCCGTAAGGCGCCTTGATGGCTTCCGCAATAACAGCAGTGGGCTTTTCCGTAAATCCGAGTTTATCCAGACCCGATTTAAGACCGGCTTTATCCAGTACGCGAAGCACGATCTTTTCACCGTAATAGGTCGGCAGAATGGAAACTCGGAAATCCACCTCCTTGTTCTGCATCTTAACGCGGAAACGGCCATCCTGCGGGACGCGTTTTTCCGTGATATCCAGTTGGGAAATAATTTTGACGCGGGCGACAAGCGACGGATACATATCCCGGGCGTGAGAAAAAGACTCCCGTAGTCCGCCGTCAATGCGGTAGCGAACGCGGAATTCTTTCTCATAGGGTTCAAAATGAATATCCGAGGCGCGCGAACGCAGCGCCCCATCCAGAATTAGATTCACCATACGCACAACGGGCGCGTCATCGGTGGATTTTCCGCTGCTTGAACTGCTGCTTTTATCTTCGAGTTTCTCTTCTTTGATAACTTCCAGACTGTCCTCATCAATCCCCTCAATAATCTCTTCGAGATTGGAGGACTCGGAGTAGTAGTGCTCGATCGCCGTCGAGATCATTTTGGGCGTCGCCAGAACAAGCGAGATATCACAGCGGGTGACCCCTTTCAGATCGTCTCGCATCAACAGATCAAACGGATTGCTCGTCGCGACCGTCAGCAGCTGTTTGAGACGCGCCAGCGGCATAATCTGGTGACGGTCCACGAGCTTGTTCGGCACCGTCTTCACAATATCTTTCGGAACCTTGAAAACCGCGAGATTAAGCGTTGGAATCCCAAGCTCATCGCTGAGAAAATCAATCACTTCTTCCTCTTTCAGAATTTCCTTTTCAACCAGCATCTGAAAAATAGTCTTCTTCTCCTTGCGGGCGGCAGAATTCAGATCACGGATCTGGTCTGCGGTTACCCAACAGAGTTCGACGAGCCGTTCAAGAACTTCATCCTTCGTTTTCAGGACTTTCATTCTTCCGTCCCTTCTCCAGCGTCTTCAGCCGTTACACGGAACACTTCTTCCAGAGATGTGTCACCATCCGAAGCTTTTCTCAGGGCGCATTCGCGCAGAGTTGTCATCCCATTCTCGCGCGCCTTGTTTTTGATCACTTCCGAAGTCTTTCCCTGCATAATGAGTTCAATCACGGGCTGCGTCATTTCCAGAAGCTCAGTGATCACGGTGCGTCCGGCATATCCGGTGCCGCGGCAGGCCGCGCAGCCTTTGGGACGGTAATACATAGGTTTCGCAGGATCCGCTCCCAGCTGACGCAGGACTTCTGGCTCGACGTCATAAGGCGCTCGGCATTTAGAACACAGACGTCGCATAAGACGCTGCGCGGAAATCATGATGACCGTAGAAGCAATGAGAAAAGGTTCAAGGCCCATATTGGCCATGCGCGTAATCGAGCTGGCCGCATCGTTTGTGTGCAAGGTGCTTAAAACAAGGTGCCCGGTCAGAGCGGCTTTTACAGCGATGTCCAGCGTATCGTTATCCCGGATTTCTCCGATCAGAATAATGTCAGGATCCTGACGGAGAATCGAACGCAGCGACGCGGGAAAGGTGAGCCCAACAGCCTCTCTCACATTAACCTGATTGATGCCCGGAAGCTGATATTCAACGGGATCTTCTACCGTCGTAATGTTCACATCCGGCGCCGAGAGATATTTTAAAACCGAGTAGAGCGTCGTGGTTTTGCCGCTTCCTGTCGGCCCCGTGACAAGCATCATGCCGTGAGGGCGGCGCGCCGAGTCGCGGATGATCTGCTGTTCACGCTCGTTAAATCCAAGTTTCGAAATGTCGTGACTCTGGGCAGTGGTATCCAGAATACGCAGACACACCTTTTCTCCGAACGTTGTCGGCAGCACAGAAACGCGCATATCGACCTGCCGCCGTTCGGCTTTGACCTTGAATCTTCCGTCCTGCGGGATTCGGTGTTCCGCGATATCCAGTTCACTCATGACCTTGATACGGGAAACGATGGCCGAGGCGAGAGATTTCGGGGGCCTTACAATTTCTTCAAGCAGACCGTCCACGCGCGCGCGTACGCGCACGTGACTTTCCCAGGGCTCGATAAAAATATCGCTCGCCCTTCTTTTGATCCCTTCGATCAAAAGGCGGTTTACCAGTTTGATGACGGGCGATTCAAACGCGACTTTCATAAGCTCTGAGGTCTGCAGGTCGTCGCTGTGCTCATGCTCAATCGCCTTGACGATGCTATCCATTTCCTGTTCATAATCCATCGCTGGCACCGGCGCAGCAGCGGAAGAAGCGCCTCCTTCGGGAGAATAGTATTTCTGAACGTACTTCCTCAGGATTTTATGCTGAGCAACAGCGGGTTTAATTCGAAGTCCTGTAATGGCGTGCAATTCATCAACAGCCTGCAGATTCATGGGGTTGGAAAAAGCAACCGTCAGGGTCTTTTCAAAAAGGGAGATAGGAAGGGCCGTATATTTTTCGGCAACTTTTTTGGGAATCAGAGCCAGAACCTGCGGTTCAATCACAAAGATCGCCGGATTCACGGAAGTGAAACCAAACTCGCGGCTCAGCACCTGCACCAGGAGTTTCTCATCACACTTGCCGAGACGGATCAAAACATCCAGAAGCGGCTCGTGCGTTTCCGTCTGCTCGCGGAGCGCTTCGTGCATATCCGCAGGCGAAAGAACATTTTCGTTCAGAAGAGTTTTTTGCAGCTCAGCAAACGCATGATCACGGGTCACGGAATCACCCTGCTTTTTTCTTGGTCTGCGCCGAACCTTGATTCGCAAAAACAAGGTCCAGCATATTCATAATTTCCGTCGGCGTTGAAAGGAACACCTGAGGCTTGAGCTTCAGCTTCGCGCGCAGCTCTTCAAGCGCATTTTGATTCAGAGGATCGCTGGTCGCGACAAAGACGCGCCGGTCATCGGCGTCAAAAACGAGCAGCATGTTTTTTTTGCAGAACTCCCCTTCGAGAATCCTCGCCCCGTCCACATTCACGGCATATTGATTCAGCGGCAGGTACGGCATTCTGAGCTGACGGGCCAGAACACTTACAAGATCCTCCTCCGTCAAATGGCCGAGCTGGATAAGGATCTGACCGATGAGACCGCCCTCTCTCTTCTGATGAGCAAGAGCTTCCTCGAGGTTCTCCCTCGAAAGGAGTCCATCTTCGATAAGGATCTCTCCTAATCGCTTTTTAGGTTTCTCTTCCATAGGTTTCTCTACCATATGAAAAAAGTATAGCCCCCGGTTGCTTTGTTGGCAATGTAACGGGCGATATTATTGATATTTTTTATACCTTTATTGCTATCACAAGCGTGTCATTGCTCCTTTTGGACGCATTTATCCCGCTGTCAAAACGTCCTAACTTATTGGAAACAAAGAAGTAAGCTAAAAAGAAGGGGTGTAAAGAGGGCAGGTTTCGCAAAGAGTACGGGAAGCCCGGCAATGCCGCTTCGCCAGGTTGACAATCTGGGCGTGAAAGTCGTTATAGATCGCCCGGCTGGAGGGTACCGCTCCCTGGAACAGGGTCTGCCAGGCGGCATAGCTGTCCATGTTCGGAACAAGGCCATGGCGGGAGAAGATCCGCCGTGTATAGGCATCAATCACAAAAAATGGCTTGCCGGCGGCATAAAGAAGAATAGAGTCAGCCGTTTCCGGGCCAATCCCTTTCACCTCAAGAAGCTTGCGGCGCAGCACACTCCCCCTTTCCTTGCTCATGAGCCTGATCTCCCCCTTATACTCGCGGTAGAAAAAAGCGAGAAAGTTTTTAAGGCGGTCGGCTTTAACATTGTGGTAACCCGCGGAGCGGATCAGTGCGGCCAGTTTCGCCCGGGTCATTGGACGCATCGCTTCGGGAGTAAGAGCATCGGCTTCCTTCAGCCGGGCCAAAGCTTTTTCCACATTCAGCCAGGCAGTGTTCTGGGTAAGGACGGCGCCGACGATCACTTCATAAGGGGTTTCTCCCGGCCACCATTGCTGATGTCCGTAAGCGGAGCGCAGCACCTGATACACACGCGGAAGATCCGCGGGCTTAAACTTGCGGAGCTTGACGGAGACTGAAGGTTTCGAGGATTTCATATCGGGATCCCTGAGACGTCGGCCGGGATTCATAGAGCGCGGCTTCACTGAAAAGATATTCGGGACAGGAAGGAAACAGCAGCTTCGTAAGATCCAAAGACAACGGTTTCTTTTTAACTCTGCCCAGAGTGACATGCGGAGCAAAGGGACGTGGGTCGATTTCAAAGCCGGCGGCTTTAAGCTTCTCCGTCAAACAGCTTTGCAGGTGCGCCAGCGCAGCTGTCTGCCCTGTAACACCCGCCCACACAACGCGGGGATGTTCCGCATCCGGAAAAAACCCCACCTGGGAAAGCGCCAGTTTCAATTTTGGAGCCGAGCGGGAAGTCTCGTCAAGAATGTCATGAATCACCGCCCTGCGGTCGGGATCAACGTACCCAAAAAAATGCAGCGTGAGATGCAAACCCCGGGGATCACACCAAGAAACTTCAGGGAAGTGCTGCGCTGCATCGTTGAGAAAAACCCTGGCGATATCCCGGATTTCTCCCTCTATGGGAATCGCGATAAAAATCCGCCGGTCGTGATCGCCGGTCATATCCGCGAAGCTGCGCCCAAACGTTCTCCGCGCAGATGGCGCCAGAGAATTTCAAGCGCTTTTTTAACGCTCTTGATCTGCACCAGCGCGCGGGCGCCGGAAAACTGGAACTTCCAGGCAAGTGTAGTCCGAGGAGTTGAAAATCCGATCCACACTTCCCCCACCGGTTTCTTCTTCGTCCCGCCGCCGGGACCGGCAACGCCGCTGAGAGCGAGCGCGAAATCAGTTCTGAACTTTGTGCGCACTCCGGACGCCATGGCCGAAACAACCTCTCCGGAAACAGCTCCGTGTTTTTTCAAAAGCTGCGGCGAAACACCCAGCTCTCGGGTTTTGGACTGATCCGAATAGGTCACAACGCCGCCGGGAAAGTAAACAGAAGCTCCTGGAACCGCGGTGATTTCAGCCGCTAAAGCGCCGCCTGTACAGCTTTCCGCCGTAGACACCGATAAACCGCGTGCAGCAAGCAGGCCTCCCACCGTCTCCGAAATCGTCTGATCAGCGAAAGCGTAAACATGACCTTTGAGTTTAGTCTCACAGATGCGGCGAAGTCTTTGAATCACAGCGGCTTTCTCGGACTGAAGTCGCAGTGAGGCCTCCGAAGGGGCGGGATAAATACCGAAATCAAAAGAGTCGCGAAAGAAGGTTTTACCCAGCCGCGCCATAACTGCGGGTTCAGATAGACCGATCGTTTTTACAGTCAGCGAGCATTTCGGAGCAAGCCGCGGAAACTTCCTGCGCAATAAGGGCTTCACAAGCTCACGGAACATGGATTCCTGTTCACGTGGCACTCCGGGAAGAACGATAACAAGACAATCCCCTGCCTCAACGGTAAAACCAAGCGCGATCCCATAGCGGTTCACAAGAGGCTTGGCATTGGCGGGAAACTGCGCTTCCTTGCGGACCATCGCGGGCACGCGGTGAAGTCCGCGGCCTTTATAAAATTTTTCGATCTGCCGGTACTGCGCTGCGCAGAAAACAAGCGGTACGCCGAAATACTCAGCCAGAGCCTCGCGGGTGATATCATCAGGCGTCGGCCCCAATCCTCCCGTAAGGACAAGCACACGCGAGCGTTTCAAACACTCAGCGAAGCGGGCCGTCAAAACAGGGAAATCATCCGGACACGAGCTTTGTCCCGTGACACGGAAGCCCAGATCCGTCAACTCACGGCCCAGAAATTTTGCGTTGGAGTTAAGAGTGCTGCCTTTGAGGAGTTCATCGCCGATGGTGAGAATTTCGGCCGCGGGCCGGAGAGCGGCTTTCACATTCAGCCCCAGAAAATTTTGAGAATAATCCAGCTGTACACACCGGCGCCAAGGTCATCCATCATGATCCCCCAGTATCCCGGCAGCTTTTCCAGCCGGCGCAGAGGGAACGGCTTGACGATATCAAAAAAACGGAACAGGAGAAAACCCGCGAGCACGCTTCCGAAACCGAGCGGAATACCCGCGAGGGCGAGCATCATACCGCAGGTTTCATCGACCACCACGTAAGAGGGATCTTTTTCTTTGGAAAGGTCAAGCCTTGAAACAGCCCACCAGCCTGCCCAGAAAACAAAAAGGAAAACAGAAAGATACAAAAGACCGTGCGCCTGCGACAGCAAAGCAAGCGCAACGCCGACCACGCTGCCCCAGGTCCCGGGAGCTTTCGGAATCAGGCCCACACCCATAGCGCTGGTAAATTTCGCGAAAAAAGGAGTCAGGTTATGCTGACGGTTGGAAAGCATGAAGGTGTAACCGGAAAGCACCGTCATAAAGACGGCGAGGTAAAGAAGCATCAGCATCAGCCAGCGGGTCACGGAGGCCGCATTTTGAAGCGAATCATAATGGGAAAAGTTCAGAGTTAGAAGCGCGGCGGAAACAAGCGAGACCTGGAGGCCGAGTTTATATTTACCCAGCACTTCCGCTCCGATCGCGCGGCCTTCCATCAGCCAGCCGGTCCGGCAAAAAGTGATGCCGATTTCCCGGACAAAAACAGGGACTGTCCACCAGAAAGAGTAGTAGCCCAGATGGGCAAAAGCGGCCAGAGGTCCGAGAATAAAAATTTTATCCGCCAGCGGGTCCATGTATTTCCCGAAATCACTGACGAGATTCATTTTCCGGGCAAAGTAACCGTCCCAGTGATCACTGACCGCGCCGATCGCGAAAATAACTGCCGCAGAGAAGTGCGCGAGAGGAGAAGGATGAAGAACCAGCCAGGGAATAAAAAGACCGAGAAACAGCCGTCCCAGACTGATCAGATTAGGGAATTGAAACGCGTCGCGGCTAAAGCTTGCCCAGGAGATCATAATCGGTCGAAGCGGTAATCAGCACCTCGTGAAAGGCGCCGGGTTGAAGAGGCTGGGCGGAAACCACTTGAACACTGCCGTCCACGTCCGGAGCATCCATATAAGAACGCCCCTTCCATGTCTGCTTCTTGTCCGCAAGAGGGCCTTCGATCAAAACCCTAAGGGTCTTGCCGATTTGTGAGCGGTGAAATTCACGGGAAATCTTCTTTTGAAGTTTCATCGCTTCTTCAAAACGCTCCTGCTTCACACGTTCCGGAATCTGATTCTTCATCTGTCCGGCGGGAGAACCTTCTTCCTGGGAGTAACGGAAAATACCAACACGCTCAAAGCGCATTTCAGTCATGAATCCAAGCAGTTCTTCAAAGTCTTTATCCGTTTCACCGGGAAATCCGACGATAAAGGTCGTGCGGATGGCAAGATCGGGAACAATCGAACGGAACTGTTTCAAAAGATCGCCGGTGCGGCGTTTGGTAATCCCCCGGCGCATCGCGGTCAGCATCGCGTCGCTGGCGTGCTGAAGCGGCATATCCAGATAATGGACCATCTTTCGGGAGTCACGCATGGTCTCCATGAGCTCTTTGGTTACACAGGCCGGATAAGCGTAAAGAAGACGCAGCCACTCCACGCCTTCCACCCGGTCAAGCCGGCGGAGCAATTCAGGGAGTAGAAATTCGCCGGAATGATCACGGCCAAAAAAAGTGGTGTCCTGTCCCGTCAGAATAATTTCACGAGCGCCCAAAGCGGTCAGCGTGCGCACTTCAGTCTCCACATCCCCGATCGTGCGTGAGCGATGCTTTCCGCGGAAAGTCGGAATCGTGCAGAACGTGCAGACATGATCACAGCCCTCAGACACTTTCACATAGCGGGAGTAATCAGGAGTCAACGCGACGCGCTTATCTTTGGAAGTCACCAGATAACCCGGATTACCGACAGAAACCACCTTGCGGCCGCCGGATACGCGCTCCACAATTTCCGGGATCTTCGCGTACTCTCCGGAACCGATAAAAGCGTCAACTTCCTTCAGATCTTTCTGCAGTTCGTCGGGAAAGCGCTGGACCAGGCAGCCCATGACCACGACAGCCTTCACGCGTTTTTCCTTTTTAAGCTGGATCAGCTGAAGAATGCGGTCGACGGATTCTTTCTGGGCGTCGCCGATAAAGGCGCAGGTATTCAGAAGCGCGACATCGCAGTCCGACACGGTCGGAACCAGCTCATATTCCGCTCCGCCAAGCTTCCCCAGAATCACTTCGCTGTCCACCAGGGTTTTAGCGCATCCCAGAGACAGCATCCCAACGCGGACAGGCGCATCGGTGCGGGACAAGGTAGAAGCCTTGTTCTTTTTAACTGGCGCGGCTGTACGGGATCCTGTGGCGGGCATGGGGCGTATCTTAAACGATGAGGCGGGTTAAAGCAATGCTCATAAGGAAAAAGGCGGGCTCAGACACTCAATTTGAAGCTGATTTAAGCATTTCTTTCGCGTGACTGCGGGCGATATCAGACTCCTTGAAACCGTTCATCATTTCGGCCAGTTCGCGGACTTTCGCATCCCCTTCGAGGAGCTCATAGCGGACACGAGTCTCACCCTTTGAAACTGACTTGATGACCTTGAAATGCCGCTCGGCGAAAGACGCTATTTGCGGCAAATGCGTAATGAGTAAAACCTGCCGCTCTGAGGAAATTTCTCTGAGCTTTCGGCCGACGGTGTCGCCAAGACGGCCGCCGATATTGGAATCAATTTCATCAAAAATAAGCGTCGGTGTATCATCGACTTTCGCGAGCGCGCGTTTAAGCGCGAGCAATACGCGCGAGGCTTCCCCTCCGGAAGCCACCTTGATGAGGGGTTTTAAATCCTGGCCCGGGTTCGGCGTAAAAAAGAACTCCGCGGCTTCACTGCCGTGCTCGGCCGGAGGCGTTTCCTGCAGCACGCATTCAAAGCGGGCATGCGGCATTCCGAGGTCCTTGAGTTCCCGCTCCGCTTCACCCTGCAGTTTTTTCGCGGCTTTTTTTCGAAGCGCGGATATTTCCGCGGCCGCTTTTTCCAAAGCGGGCTTTATTTTTGAAATGCCGCGTTCCGCGTCCTTCTGATAAACCTCAGCATTAAGTAGCTGGTCGTATTCGGCTTTTGAACGCAGAAGAAATTCACGCACCTGGCTGACACTGCCGCCGTATTTTCTTTTCAGCATCTCGATCCCATCCAGCCGTGTCTCCAATTCCCCCAAACGATCCTCATCGAAAGAAAGGCTTTCCTGATAATCCCGCACGCGGCGGTTGAGTTCTTCAAGATTCATTTGCACATCTTCAAGCGCGGATTTTAAAGCTTCCGCTTCAGGATCAATTTTGGCCCAGGACTGGAAACTGCGGTAAGAATCTGCGATCTGGGCGGAGGCCGATGTATCCGACGAATCAAGAGCCTCAAGAATCTCTCCCGTCAGGTCAGTCAGTTTTTGGGCGTGAGAAAGACGGATCTTTTCACTTTCAAGATTCTCCTCCTCGTTTTCAGCCGGATTGATGCGTTCAATTTCATCGATTTGATATTTGAGAAGGTCCATCTGACGCTGGCGGCCTTCCACAGCTTTCAAAATCTCATCACGCTGGCGGACAAATCCCGTGTATTCGGAATACAATTTGCGATACTCCTTCACCGCGGGAGCAGGCCCCTCCTTTGAGGTCAAGCCCGCGAGGCGGTCCAGAAGTTCCCGGTGAGTGTCCGCGCGGAAGATATGCTGCTGATCATGCTGTCCATGAAAGTCGACAAGCCGGGCACCGAGGTCGCGCAGAGAGGAAAGGTTGACGGCTTTGCGGTTAATGAAACAGCGGCTTCGGCCGTCAGGCGAAATCTCCCGGCGCAGCATAACGGTTTCATCCCCTGCTTCAATCAGAGTGGAAATTTCTTCCGGATAAGAGGACACGGCTTCCGTGCTGAATGCCGCTTCGATGACGCAGGCTTTATCTTTGACGCGAAGAATTTCCGCTCCGCCGCGTTCACCCAGCACGAGATGCAGAGCGTCAATCAAAATGGACTTACCTGCTCCGGTTTCTCCCGTCAGAACATTAAGTCCGCCGGAGAAATCCAGAACAATTTCCTCGATAAGCGCGTAATTCCGGATGGACAATTGAAGCAGCATTGAAAGGCCCTTTGAGCGAGATTTTGATCAGTCTATGCTTTCGGATGCCTTATTTCAAGAGCGATCAGAGAGGCTGCTACTCCCAAAGCCAGCACGGTTTCTTCAGCGTTTTTCGAAGCCATAAAGCCAGAAGTGCGGTATAGGAAGAGGTTTTGAAGCGTAATTTGAGGAAAGACGGATACCCCTTTATCTGCTGAGTCCAGGACAGCGGACGTCCCCCATGACATTTTCGAGAGACCCGAGTGTAATTGTTCCACATCCAGATGAAGTTTCTAAAAAAGGGCCGGGACCCATACATCAGAATGGGTTTAAGCCCCCATTCATAATAGCGCGCGTCAGCCTGATTCACAGGGATCGAGTGAAGCCGGTCGAGCACACCGGCAGGTACCAACCCCTCCACGACCGAATCCAGATAAGTTAAGGTATCACGGAGCGGCAGCGTTTTAAGAGGTTCTGAAGCCATTTGAAGGAGAGATTCCCAATCCAGAGACTTACCCGCGCCGCGAATCGTAAGCGCCGCGTCAATGACCCATCGGCAATCTGGGGCCGGCAGACAGCGGGCACTGGCCAGCAGCACGTGAACCAGAAAATGAAGCGGGTCCGGGATTTGAACGGGCACGCCTTTGAGATCAGCAGCAAGTGAATGCTCCCAAATCGGGCGATCCGCCTCCTGGGAATGAAAATCGTGAAAAGCATGCCAATGCAAATCAACCTTTCCAAGGTTCTCGGAATAAAATTCGCAGCCGTGGGAATACCGCCTTATAAAAGCGTAACCATGAACTTCCCGGTAAACGAACCCCAGTGATTTCAGAATTTCAATCGCACGGTCTGCTTCAGAAAAAGGGACGAGAACATCCAGGTCTTTCATCACTCTTACGCCGGGATCCCCGTGAATGCTTAAAAGAGAAGCCAGTCCTTTCAGATAAAGAACCGGAATGCCGCTTGCACGAAGTTCCTCAGCAACTTTTCTGCCCTGCTCCAGAAGCATCTGATTTTTATACCACGTCCGCCGGTAAATCCCTTTCATCACGGGGTAAAGGGCATCCTCCTTGATTCTTGAATCCCACCGTTTAAGAAGAAACGGCAAAAGGGAAATGGACGCGTCACGAAGGTTTTCAACATCGGTCCTCCTGCGCCATTCGAGCCAGGCTTCCCAGGCGGGTGTGTCAGGCAATAGAGCTGAACGCAGAAGAAGTCTGACAGATTCGTCAGGAACGCGTTTACGTATAAAAGCGGCGGTGAGAGGTCTTGTGCTCATGGGTCTGGAAATTTCCCTTTCCTGCGTTTCATCCGTTCGGAAATCACCAGAGCATATTCGCGAGACATAAGCGAGCTCTCACGCACGGTCAAATTACCGCCATGAATGCGCCTGAGAAGCACAACCTCTTCAAGTACTTTGCAGCGGAAGCCTCCATCAAGAACGCGAAAATACCAATCCATGAAACCGGCCGTCGTCCACCGGGTCTCAAAATAGCCAGCCTTTAGAAAAGACGCTTTTCGGGCCATCAAAGTCCCAACGCAAAGACCGGGCTTGCGCGTGGACAATTCAAAAGCTTCCGCAGCAAGGTTCGGCTTTCCGTGAAATTCCTGCAAATGACCAAAAACAAAATCAAGCGCGTCATCCCGCTGGAAACATTCCGCCTGAAGAGCAAACCTCTCAGAGACAGCGCAATCATCCGCGTCCGTGAAAGCAATCAGATCAAAGCGGGCACTGCGGACCCCTTCATTACGCGCCGCATCAGCCCCGCTTTTTGAAAGAGTCAAAACCCGGATCGAGGAACCGAATGTTTTCAGAATACCCGGGGTCTCATCTGTAGAAGCATCATCGACCACAATAATTTCTTCGGGAAGCAGAGTCTGCTTCAACACGCTTTCAAGAGCCTCGCGGATGTAAAGCGCGCCATTAAAAACAGGAATAACGAGGCTTATTCCTCCGCTCACAAAGACGTCTCCGTGTTTTCGCAAAGGCGTTTGATGAGTGCTGTGAAAGACGCGGGATCACGGCCAAGACGGAGTCTGTAACACGGAATTTTTCGAACAAAGCTTGCCAGACGCTGAAAATCCGCCTGCCCAGCGCCGGGAAACTGGAACAGCGTCGAGGGAGCCAGCTCTTTGAGGGCCGCACCGCGGTCCATTGGCTCAAGCGAGGATTCAGAACTGTCTGAAATGGAGGGAATCAAAACAGCCCTCACAGGCGCCTGATCAAGAATGCGTCTGCGACCCTCCTCTGTCATAAAAGCGGCCATTTTTTCACTGCCATCAACCACGCCGCTGTGGACCGCGAAGTAACGTTCAAGACCAGGATGACGGACAAGATCCTTTAGAAAGAGTTTGGTGCTCGCGAAAAAGGAATAGGCTCTGGGCGGGTCCATGGATCCGTCCACAATCATATAGTCATCTCCGCCGAAAAGAAGACCGCTGGTAAGGCAGGCCAGTGAGGTGTTGGATTTTCCGGAGCCGCCGCGCCCCGCAATCAGCACAGCGCCGTTCGAAGTTCCGACACAGGCCGCATGCACTGCCTGCTTGCCTTCCAGCGCCAGAAGCCAATAAATAAGCACCCTTAACGGGGCTGCGATTTCATAGGGCGGAATCTCATTCAAACCGGTCACACCAAAAAGCGCGGTTTTATTTTTTTTATCCAGACAGCTTACGGATGCAAACGCTTGGGAGACAAACAGGACGGCCGCCGTTTCAGGGGAAGATTCATAGTATCCCTCAGCCGCCATAATTTCCGTGCTTCCAGGCTTAAGCCCCCTCGCCCAATCCTGACTAAGAACTTCAGGACCCGCGAGAAACACGGTTGAGGAAAAGGAAACAGGGGCGGAGGTTTTAAGATGCGCTAAAGCGGGTAGTAGTTTCTGTTTAAATAAATTTTCGCGGCACACCACTCGAATGACCGAGCCCGCGATGCTGTAATAATTCTGCACACAAGCATTTGAACCCTGAAGAAGCAGGAGATCGAACGATTGCTTTGCCCGGGAAAGAATACCGCGCGCCAGATCCAGGCGATGAAGATGTTCAGACTGCTCTCCGAAGCCGGATGCAGACATTATTTTTTTCCGTCTTTGTCTTGATCTGAAGGGGGCTTTTGAGCGTCATCCGCCATATGAGGCCACCCGCGGACGTTGACTTCATGAATGGGGTCCACGAGAAGAAACTCTTTCATGTCGGTAAACTTTTCTAGAACGGGTCTTTGATAAGCAGTACGGCTTGCGGGGACTGGCAGAACGCCTGTGGAGGGGGCTCTTTCGGTCGCCCTTAACAAACCTTCACGGACAAGCTGGCAGGTAAAAGTTTCAAGCGCAGCTTCTATATTTTCTTCCGGCTGATCATAAGCGGCGTTCACAGCCTGTTGGATCTCTGCCAGCGTTTTGCCGGCAGCCAGAGCGGTCCAGACAAAGGAAGCAGTACCAACAAGACTGTAGTAATACCCGGAACGCAGATCAACGACAACCACTTCATCGTCCACGATCTCCGCGACAACGTGGGGATCGTTCACTTCAAAGCGCGCGGTGAAGCTGGGTTCAGTCATGAGAGGGCTCCGTTGAGCCAGCGGGGAAATAACGCGGTCAGTTGATCAAGCTGAGCGCAGCCGGCGTTTAAACTCCGCCCAAGGGAAGTTAAGCCCCGGGCACTCCGTTGCTTTACCCGGAACATCCTGGTGGCGGATAATATTCTGGTCGGGAATGCGGTAATAATTCTGGAGAGTTTTTACAAGAAAAACGAGAGCGTTAAGCGACTTGTCAGACACATACGTTTCGGAATAGTTGCCGACAAGGGAAACGCCAATCCCCTTTTCATTCATCCCGGCCTTGTTCGCGTGAGCGCCGTCTTCCTGTTTAACCCAGCGGGGTCCGACTTCAATCTGTCCATCCTGTTTTCCGTCCGTTCCATTATCGATAAGGAAATGATAACCGAGACCATTCCAGAAGCCGCGCTTGTGATGGAGCGTATCAATACTGCGGGCACTTCCGCTTTCCGTGGCGGTATGATGAATCACAATATGCGTCCAGCGTTTGGTGGGATAAAGCGGAATCACGGGAACAATGCCGGTCGTATTCGGAATCGTCAAGCGCTGCCCGTTGTTGACCATCGATGGGTCTGTGATATTGTTGGCGCGCATTAATTCCTGAATGTCGACATTGTACATCTTGGAAATTCGCCAAAGAGTTTCCTGAGGCCCGACCTCATGAATCATCGTACGGGGAGCAGAAAATGAAGGCGGCAATGCCACGGTTGTAGGAGAACTAGCACGCGGAAACTTGACGGTTTTCACGGGAGTGTACTTCGGCGAAGAAGAACATCCCTGCAAAAACAAAACAAGCGACAGAAAAGAGATCCACTTCTTCTGCTTGCGGAAAAACAAAGGCATCATTTCAACCAGGGCTTTCAGGGTTTAGCAGGTTAGAGGCGCCAAAAACAGACATTAAACGTAAATACGTCCATTTCAGCCGAAAGTTAACCGTTCGTCTTGATTCTTAAGCCTCTATTTACCAAAAGCCTTAAGATAAACCTCTAGACGCTTTTCAAACTGCTCCAGTCCGGAAAGAACATCCTTGCCCAGGTCCACGGTCAGCAAGGGCCGCTCACGGTTCTGAACGGCCTGAGCATCCCCAATCCCCTGAGCCTTTTTCAACTGTGAAAAAGTAAACTTGGCATTCGGAATCGGGGCATCCTTGGCATCCTGGTTCAGAAGAACAATAAAGGCGCCTTTTTCGGGACCTCCCTTGTAAAGCTGACCAATCGAGTGCAGGTACCGGGGACCAAAACCCACCAGTACGGGCAGACGAACACCATCCCGCATACGGGCCTGAATCCGGGCCAAAGCTTTAACCGTTGCCGGTGTACGATCAATGTAAGCCAGAAAAGCCACATAAGGCTTCTCTTCGCTAAGGCTGCTGAAAAAGCCTTCGAAGTCAACGCCTTCACGGACAGGCGTTACCGGCACAAGCTGTGGAATCTTCCCCTGCTTTTCGGCTTCGGCGAGAATACGCGTCGTGTTGTCCTTGCTTTCCTTTACGTTAGGTTCATCAAAAGGGTTCACTCCTAAAACCGCGCTGGAAATCGAAGTAATAATTTCCCAAGCAAGAAATTCGGCGCCGATCGTAAAAGGATCCGGCCACACAGATTCCACAACCGGGAATCCCGCTTTTTTAAGGGCCTTCACCTTGGCTTCAAGACGTTTATCCTTGTCCGCTTTCAGACGAAGGACAAGAAACAAGCGGTCATCCCCGTAAACTTCAGGACTTCCCGCGGCTTCACCGTCGACAGGAACAACTCCCCGGCCTTCTTTTCCAGTACTTTCAGCGATCAGCTGTTCGAGCCACGCACCGAAGGACGCCAACGGTTTTGTGGAAAGAATGGTGAGTTTGTCTCTTCCTCCAAGCGTGAATGCTCCCAGAAGCGCCCCGAGATAAAAAGAAGGGTTCTCCTTGATCTTCTTCTGTGCAGACGCCGCGGCTAGAAAAGCCCGCGCGTTATCGAGAATCCTGCGCACCGGAATGCCCAGAAGAGCCGCTGGAACAAGACCAAACAATGAAAGCGCGGAATACCGCCCGCCAATGTTAGAAGGATTAATGAAGACCTTTCGAAAATGCTTGGCATAGCCTTCGTGTTCAAGACGGGAGCCTTCATCCGTCACCGCAATGAAGTGCCTGCCGGCGAGCTGCTCGCGAAGAGGGTTCTTACCATAGGCTTTGAGCGCGTGCGCGTAAAAAAAGTGGAACTGAGACATGGTTTCGACAGTGGAACCTGATTTACTCGAGACCACAAAAAGTGCGCTTTTAATTTTGATCTTCGACAGCACAGAAAGCACACTGGCCGGGTCCGTCGTGTCCAGAACATAAAACCGCGGAGATTTCGTCGACCGGCAGATGAGGCTTAAAACTTCCGGAGCGAGACTTGAGCCGCCCATCCCAAGGAGCACAACATCCTTGATCTTTTCGGTCTTCACCTGCTCCTGAAGTTCGTCCAGCTCGTACAAACGTCCAAGCATCCAGTCAGCGGACTTAAGCCATCCAAGCCTGTTAAGAATGACTTTTTTATGTTCCTCTTCGTTTTTCCAGATTGTGGTGTCCCATTGAAAAAACCTTTCCACCCAGCGGTCCTTCTCGAGCTTCTGAACCGGCACTTCCGCCAGAAGGCTTTTGGAGGCCGAATAGAGATATTTGGCTGACGAGCTTTTGCTGGTCTGACCGCGCGCGATTTCGAGAGTCTTCATCAGGGAATCAAATGAATTTTCAAACGCGATCAAGCCGTCGTGCTGAAGCTTGTCACCGGTTTCACCGATATCGATACCCCATTCCTTAAGACGCTCAATTACGTCGTAAGCTTCTTCGACATTTTCTAAGAGGGTATCTTTGCGGATGCGCCCATGATCAAGCAGCGCGTCCAGAGTCGCACGCGGCATGGTATTGACCGTTTCAGCCCCGACCAGAGACTCAACATACAGAAGGTCCGAGTACTTCGGATTCTTCACACCCGTGCTGCCCCAGAGCACTTTCTGCACCGTCGCTCCCGCAGCGAGAAGCTTTTCGAAGCGCGTTTCGGCGATCACTTTTTTAAATTCCTGATAGATGACCTTACTGTTTGCAATCGCGGCTTTTCCTTTCAGGGATTCAAGATCTTTACGCTCATCCTCTTCGGTTTCCATTTCCTGAAGACGGGAAAGCTGGCCGTCAATCGTCGCGTCAAAACGGCTGACAAAAACACTGGCCACAGAATGTACTTTGGATAGATCCTGTTTTTTGGCTTTGCGCTCTTCCAGACCATCAATGTATGCATTGAGAACATCGAGATAATGCTTTGCGGTAAAAATCAGCGTCACATTGACATTCACACCCATCGAGGTGAGGTCGCGGAAAGCCTTCACACCCTCTGCCGTGGCCGGAACCTTGATCATGAGATTTGGACGGGCAACCGCTTTGACGAGCTTGAGGGCTTCTTCAACGGTACGGCAGCGGTCATGCGCAAGATCGGGGCGCACTTCAAGGCTGACAAATCCGTGTTCTCCTTTAGATGAGGTATAGACCTCTTTTAATAGATCGCACGCCGCCTGAATGTCCGCGATGGTCAGCGCATCATAGATTTCCAGCGTCGTGCGGCCTTTGCGCACCAGACTCTTGATTTCCTGATCATACCCTCCGCCCTGCTTGCTGATCGCCTGCTCAAAAATCGTCGGGTTCGATGTCACACCAAGAATCCGCGACTTTGTCACCAGGGTTTTAAGCTCGCCGGAACGAATCAGCTGACGGCTGATAGAATCCAGCCAGGGGCTTTGACCGGCCTGGGCGAGATCAACAGTGGAGAGATTAGATTCAGCAGTTTTCATAAAGGTACGGCCTCCTGGAACAGCAGCGTGAAATAAATGAGAAATTTAAGACGGTTCATGGAAAGCGGGTATTTTAGCAAAAAAACACGGGTTCGAAAGATGAATTTCAGAAAAAATGCGGCGGACCGAAGGCTGGGCGTTAAGAGGAGGTTTCTCTTGATTTGGGGACGGTGAAAAAAAAGCAGCTTCCCTTACCGGCGCCTTCGCTCTCCACGCCGACCCGGCCGCCCTGGGCCTCGACAAGCTGTTTCACGATGGCAAGCCCCAGACCGCTGCCTGAGTATTTCTTGCCGGGATGCTGAACGCGGAAAAATTCACGGAAAACATTTTCTTTATCGCGCGGCTCCAATCCGATTCCCGTATCAGTCACGGCAATCACGACTTCATGATTTTCATTATCCACAGAGGCAGACAGGGTCACCTCACCGCCGGGGTCCGTATATTTGATCGCGTTGTTCAAAAGATTCACGACAACCTGAGTGACACGCTCCAGATCCCCGACCACATCGGGCAGAACATCCGGGATATTGTCGCGAAGCACAAGCGTCTGCTGCTCGCAGACAATGAGATGATCATCCAGGCAGGCTTTCAAAACCGGGACGAGGTCAAACACATCCTTGCGGCATTCGATTTTTCCGCGCTTGATGCGCGAGAGATCCAGCAGTTCATCAATGATGCGGTTGAGCCTCTGCCCCTGCATCAGGATTTTCCGGACCCGCCGCTTTTGCTCATCGTTCAGCGGACCGAGTTTTTCTCTGACAAGAATTTCCGCAAATCCATTAATCACCGAAAGCGGCGTTCTGAGCTCATGGGAAGCAACCGAAAGAAATTCCTCTTTCAGTTTATCGAAGCGGTCACGGGATGTTTTAATTTCAAGGAAACTGAAAAAGAAATGGTTACGCCACCCCAGAACCAGAAAAAATAATCCGGGCAGGACAGCCAGAACAAGACAGAGGGTTTCAAGCTGGCTATGCGCCCAGGGAGCGGCAAACAACCCTCCGGCAAAAAAACCTGAGATAATCAGCGCAAAAATCAGAGCGATGGAAATGGAAAAGGGGGTTCTAAGACCCGCGGGAGCCAGCATATCCTTGAGGACAAAAAAGAAAATCACTGTGTAGAGAAACCCGGCGAAAAGATTACCCCAGAGATGAACCGCATGAGCGGAGATCATGAAACAGAAGATCCTGTCAGTTCAAAGCCCGGGAGCAGCCCGCGGTCAGGCCGCGGCGCCATTCCCGCCTCGGGGGTTGCGGAAAGATTCGATTTTTTCAAGCAGAAGATCCAGTGCGAAAGGTTTATTTAAAACATCGTTAACGCCGGCCTGCTTCATTCGCGACATCTCGTCTACACCTTTCAGCCCGGTCACTCCCAGGATCGCGATATCCTTGAAACGCGGATCCTGCCGGACAAAACGGCAGAACTCAAAACCGTCGAGCTCCGGCATGCGGAAATCCAGAAGGATCAGATTAGGTCTTTCTTCCACCAGCTTCGCGCCGGCTGTAAAACCGTTGTTTACCGCGATAAGCTTCAGCCCGTCAACCCCGGTAAGCATATCCTTCAGGAGTTCCAGTACATCCATATCGTCATCCACGGCCAAAATAATGAACTCTTTTCTTTTCTCGAGTTCTTCATCCCCCTGCCAGGGCAGGTTATAAGCCTGGGCAAAACGAACCAGCTCTTCATGCTCAATACGACGGTGGCCGCCAACGGTCGTGTAGCACTTAAATCGTCCGCCTTCAATCCAGCGGATCACGGTAATCGGGGTGACACCTAAGAGTTTCGCCACCTCGTGAGTGGTGTAAAGGCGCTTGGTCTGCTGTTCCATGTTCCATGCCTCCGCGTAATCCAGTAGTGAGTAAGCCGTTCGTACGCTTTTCATAGGGAACACATCCCCGTGTTACGTTTGTAATTTTTGTTACTCTGTTCCAAGTATAGCCACCCCTTTTCAGGAAAGCAAACAGCTGAGGCAAAAAGCCTCTTGACGCAATCTGTTTTGCAGTAAATACTTACATTGAAATAGGACTTTTGACATTCAAAAAGAAACAAAGACAGGTGGCTGATGGGACGGGATCACTCATTCATCACGGGCTTCGCAACAGGGGTTTTCGCGTGTCTCCTTATCTTGATCGCCCAAAAGCAGTTCGGTCTGAGCACCCCCCCAGTCACGAAGGAAATTGCCGCCGCGCGGGTTCCAGCGATCCAGAGCACGACGACGGCCGCCGCGCCAGCCCCTGTGCACACTGTACCCCCGCCCTCGACGCAACTGCCGGAAGCTGCAAGAGGACCCGCCGGTTCCGCCGTAACACTCATCGAATACGCTGACTTTAACTGCGCTCATTGCCGGGATGTCACAAAAACAATCAACGAACTCAAAAACGAATTCCCTCAAATCAGGCACGTGTTCCGCCACTTCCCTCTTTCCAATACGCCGGGCAAAGGTTCTTTTGCCGTTCATCAGGCAGCCGCCTGCGCTCAGGAACAAGGCATGTTCTGGAATTTTTATGACGCGGTCATGCAGCCCGGGCCGCCTCCCGGACCGGAGGAACTGCAACTTCTGATCGAAAGCATTCCACTGAATCGGGACCGCATGCAGGAATGCGTGAACAGCGGTCAGTATGACTCTTTCCTGCGCGAGCAGAGGCAGAACGCTCAAAGCGCGGGCGTCCGCTCTACGCCAACCTTCTTTCTGAATGGCAAGATGATCCGCGGAGCTAAATCACTGGAAAACTTCCGTGAAGACGTGAAGAACGCTTTGAATCCCGGGTCTCCAATAGCGCGGCCAGGAACTACGGGCGAGGTGAGAGAAGAGCCCGTCGTTTTCAAAGATCTCGAAGGAAGACCTTACCTCGGAAAACCGGATGCGAGAGTCACAATTGTGGAATTCAGTGATTTTCACTGTCCTTATTGCAAGGCAGTCCAGCCGACGCTCGCGAGGCTGGCCGAAAACTATCCTCAGGATCTCCGCATCGTGTGGCGGCATTATCCCCTGGGAGGCCACCGGGGCGCGGACCTCACGCACAAAGCTTCAGAATGCGCTCATCGCCAAAACAGATTTTGGGATTTTCACCGCGAAATATTTGCCGGCTCTCCGCGAACAAAAGAAGCGCTCACCGAAATCGCCGCTTCGCTCGGTTTAAAAGAACCTGATTTTACAGAGTGCCTGGAAGCCGCAGAAGCCGAGGAGGCTGTGCAGAATGATCTGACGGTCGTCCGGGAGTTAAAGATCAGAGGCACTCCGACCTTTTTTGTGAACGGAAAGAGAACGCGGGGTAACTTGCCCTATGAAGCGTTTGACAACCTGATCCGGAAAGAATTAGAAGCCGCTAAGAGCTAAGATACAAATCTTCTGAAGCACACTTCCTCAGACGGAAGAAGACCTCAAAAAGAACTCCGTTTATCCTGCCCCCACAACCTTTGAAATCCGAATGAACGAAGTTGGGGAATTCTGCAGCTCTTCAAGAGTCTCAAGCTGATATTGAGGATCAAGCGCGTTATTAGGCGCGGGAGTGTTGTTTTCGTAGAGAATTTCCTGGACCGCATACATATGCGGATACAAATGCCGCTTCCAGTTATTTAAAACCACTGTTTTGTGCATATTCGCGTGTTGAAAATTCAGCGCTCCGTAATTTCGCACAGAAAAAAGACCGGGTCTGTCTGAAATGACCAGCGGATGCTCAATGCCTGTTTTTTCGAGCGTCTTGAGCATGAACACGTATCCCCTCGGCAGTGTCTGAGTGTAAGTGAAACGGTTTGCGACAGCCACCGGATGATAAAGAATAAACAGGCCTAGCGAGATCGTCACGAGAAGAAAACGGCGGTTCTCAAAAAAACGTGACTTCGCCAGAGCGCCGAGAAAAAGCAGTGAAAAAAGGATCGCAAAAGGCGCGAAATAGCGGCTGTCTGAAGGGTGATCGGTATTGCCCCGATGAAAACACGTGAGAACAATCCAGAGACCTGCCATCGATACGGTCGAGATAAGAACGAGTAACTTGCGGCTGCTGATCTCCGGCTCTTTGCGGCGCAGAAGACTCACAGCTCCAAAAAAAAGAATCACAACAGCGGCTAGATTGATCACGTTGGCATAGGGCAGAAAAAAATCAAAACGGAAAAGAGTTTTAAAAAAATTGACCGTATGCTCCCCGATGTAACCGATTGACCATGCGGGAATGCCGGGATCCGTTTCAAAAGCGCCCCTGTGAATCCAGCGCTGCCAGACAACAGGCAGCATAAAGATCGGCGTAAGTCCATAAAGAGGCGAGCCGGAAAAAAGCTCTTCCTTGATCCGCCGGGCAGCCAGCAGGATGCCCGCGGCTACAATAAAAAAAAGAAACGATTCATGACGAACGTTTCCCAGGACCATAAGGTTAATCCACAGCCACCGGAAACTGACAGCGTCCGGGGATTCCAGAAAATTCTTCAGGGCGAGAAAACAAAGGGCAATAAAAAAAGCGGCCGCAAAATCAAATCCAGACGAAGTTGCCGTCAATGTCACGACAGGCTGGGCGCAAAGCAGCAGGAGCGCTGATAGAGCGCACCAGCTTCCCCATTTTTTCCGGACGTAATAGAAAGCGCCTGCAAGAAACACGCCGAGCAGAACAAAGTTAACCACAAAACCATTAGCCGCGTCGTACCCCTTCACCGAATGGGCCAGCGAAATGAGAAAGGGATAAAAGAGCGGCCTTTTGGGAATCTCATGCCGTATCGCGTAAAAACTGTTGTAGTACCACTCCCCCATCGTGACATTATCGATGATCTTCTCATCAAACATGGCCTTGGCATCGCCCAAAAGGTTGGTTTCATCGGAGAGAACCCGGTAATGGGTGCCGATCGAAGAAAAGACCATGATCGAGAAAAAAAGTCCGGCCGCCAGCGGCATCAGGTAGGGCCGGACAATTTCTTTAAATGCCTGCCCGCGGTGCTTTTGCTTCAGGACGGCACCCAGACTGTAAACCCATATAAGGAAAAGGGCCAGAATCAGAAAATAGGTCACCTTGGAAAAAAGCATTTTCATGAGTTCAGGGCGGGATACCGTCAGACAGAAAACCGCGAGCACCAGGGCGCACGTGGCAGCGAGGAAGGTTTTATAATAGCGGGTGATCATCAGTCTGGCTCCAATCCTTTTAAATGACAAGGTATTGATCGGCTGACGAACGGAAATCTATACCGTGTTTTTTACAGAGAGTCGTTTAGGCCGATGTTTTGACGCGGGTCTCAGCAAGAGCTTCAGCGAGCGCTTTCAAAACAGGATTACGGAAAAGTTCGTTCAGAGACTGACCGCCCGCTCTGGGTCCCGCGATTGAAAGCACTTCGCTCCAGCCCAGCAGACCTGTAATGCGGATTTCGTTTTTATGGTCGCGTAAATCAGCCTTCGTCACAGCCTCGGTGTAAACCAGGTGCAGCCGATCTTTATAATTAAGATTCTGCAGAGTTTCCTCAAGCTGCTCCCGAACCACCGAATCCTTTTCATCCACAACGAAGATGATATGGCTATCTGACACGGATCGGCGGGCCGCTGCCAGGAATTTCTGGACAGAATCCACTCTCGGCAGAACATGGAAACCATCCGCGGCAGCCGCCAGCGCACCATGCGACACCTTTCCGATGAGCGCTACTTCATAGTTCTCTTTCATCATCAGGTTCTCAAGAACAAAGAGCCGCGTCACATCCGCAAGTGTTCCTTCCCTGATTAAGGGTATCGAAAGCACCATTTGCTCCAGCACTGAGAGATAACGAATCTGGGCTTTGAAGCCATCGGCATTCAGGGCCTGCATCGCAATCCGGGTCGCCCGGTCAGCGATGAAGATTTCCTCCAGTTCATCGCCTACCTCAACACCCATCTGCTGAAGGAGGACTTCGCGCTGCGGCGCCGCAAAGGCATGCGCCAATTCGTGCGCGAGCACCACACCAAGAACTTCTTCAAGCGTAACCGCCGCACGGGAAGCGCTGTAGCTGCGGATCCTGTGCAAATTGAGCACGATCGCCTCAGGCCCTTCGTGATTAAAATATGGCGCGTGCGGTTCGCGGTAGTAGCCGAACACTTCGCCGCCATTCTCGTGATGATAAACCGCCTCTTCGGTCAAAATCAGTTGGCCGCCTCTTTCCTTGAACCGCGAAAGCTGGGAGCGAAGATCAAGACCGGATTCAAAAGCCCGTTCAAGAGCTTTTTCCAGAAGAGATTCTTTATCCGGCTGAATGGAAATCGCTGCGGCCGCGCGAAGTTCAGAACGGGAAGGCCCGGGAGTTTTTTCCCAGGTCATCCAGGAATCCTGGATGGCCTCAGGACGGCGGTCGCGGTAATGCGCCGTGTAACCGAGTCCGCGGGCGGCAAGCTCCAGCATAAGAGCGTAGGCTTCCGGAGACATCACACGGAAGGATTCATACGGATCCGCAGACGTCTCGGTGAAGGCACGGTAAACGGTCTCCCCATTCTCCTGCCAGACAACCGCCTGCTGGTGAAGAGAGGCGTCAAAGACCTCGCCCATCGAACGCAGCGAAGCCAGAGACGGCGCCGCCCCGCCACGGGACGCCAGTGTAAAGCCGAGATCTGTTCCGATAATACGTGAAAGCGCATCACCCGGCACATCCTGGAAGCTGCTCGGATTCGAATCATCCGAGGGATGAAAGTGGGTCGCCTGCACCTCCCGGGAGTTCATATGTAAACTGCCAAAAGGCTCAACGCGGGATGCAAGCGCCCCCTGAAAGCTGAGGTAAACAGCCTCTCCGCGGGCAAACTGAACAAGCGCTGTTTCAAACCCGATTTGAGATAACGCCTCCAGCAGGACCGCCGGAATATCCCGAAGCGAATCCTGGACACCTTCCAGAAGTACATAGGCGCGGACATTCTCAGCTCTCGTGGCCCGTATCATTTCCGCGGCAGCCGAAGCCTCCTCGATAGTCATCTGCGGATAAACGCGCACGGGATTGCCGGCCGCAACTTCGCGTTCGATGTACAGCTGCGAGGGAGTCTTATTTTGAACCGGATGAAGCTCATGGCTTTCCGCGCCTTCAAGAATGGCGGCAAGCGCGAAGCTCTTGAGATAATAATCAACAGAGCCGGCAGCTGAAGGCGTTTTCTTAAGCAGTTCATGAACAAGTTTGCGGTCATCATCTGTCCCGTTCACAAACATCGGTTTCAGAATGCGGTCCTTAACGAGGCGTTCAGTCTCGTAAAATTCCGTTGAGAAAACACTCTTGCCGGCGACGGATGAAAGAATCCCGGATAAAACATTTTCAAGAAGCAGGCGGCCAGAATCCGAGGTACCGAATACCCTGCGGAAGTTTTCAAGATCAACCGCCGCTGCGCCCGGCTTGTAGGTTTTCTCAAAAAGCGAAGCTATTTGATCCGGAGTCATGCCTGCGGAGCGGGCGCGAAGAGGCAGCTGTTCAAGACCCGCCGTATTAGCCGCCTCCCTGTTGCTTTGTCTATAAAGAACATCTCCAAAACGAATGTCGCCCGCCGCAGGATCTTCGAGCACAAGGAAAAGGCGGCGGGATCCGTCACGCTGAGCAGCGCTGCGCACAGAAAATGAAGTCTGTATACCTGCGGCCCGCGAGACCGCCTGGAAATCGAGGCCTTCTACACCGTCAATCTCAACAATCCACCGGCCCGTGATTAAAATATCGCGCGCGATGAGTCCTTCAGCCGCCGCCCGTTCCAGCAGCAAGCGGCGGTATGATTTCAGTTCCTCAGCTCTTTCGGACCGGCTCTGAATCTTCCGGATTTTCTCATCCAGCCCCGAGAAAGTGCCGGGATTGGAGAAAAGTTCTCTGCGGCGCCCGTCACGACCAGTTCCTTCGGAAAGATTTTCCTCATCCAGCAGATATTCAAGATAAGCAGAAGACAGATCTGCCTGAACCCGCTGAAGCGTGTTAAGCACTTCCGCGAAGCTCTTTGGTTTCGAGGGGCCGAGAACATCAAACACGAAGCGTGATGCTGTTGTACGCGCATCCTGAGCCGCGGTAAAGAGCGCTCCCAGGATGAAGCCCCCAAGCATGGGGTTTCCTCCGGGCGTTTCTGGATCAGACGGCAGACGTTTATTGCGGCTTCCCCAGTAGGGCGCAAGCAGTTCGAGAGTTTCCGTTGAGCGTGCTGATAACGCAAAGGCTGTGATAAATTTCTCAAGAATCTTCAGAAGCTTCACGCGGTCTTCGCTCCCTGCGCGTTCAAGGAGAAAGAGGATCTCTGAAATCATGAAGTCGAGCTCTTGGCTGAGACCGGAGGATTCAAGCCCCTCAGCATTAAAGGATTCCGCCCGGATCTCAAGAGCCTGCACGGCAGGAGCAAATACGCGCTGACCGGCGATGCGCTCCAGCACGGCGTCATAAGCCTTCAGCTCTTCAGCCGAAAGAACAGCGGCAAAGGTATGAACAGATTTCCAGGTTTCCTGTCCAAGCAGATCGCGTGTGCGGCGCATGGCCTGATCATAGACTCCCGGCTGAGCTTCCTGGCCCATCATCTGCCGTATCAGATCTTCCATGGACATCTCCGACCGAAGCTCCGAACGGAAAACGGATACAGCCAGGCGAGTGAATGCTTTCGCGGCCTGCTGAAGATCAATCTCGGCGCCCTCTCGGACAGGCATAAGCACAACTCCCGCATCCGCAAGCTGGCTGAAACTTCTCCCCAAAGAGGCTTCTGGAAGAACGGCGCCATACAGACCCCATTGCTCACCCAGCCGGCGCTGCCAGACATTGCTGCCGGGCTTGTTTTGCTCCAAGTGATCCAAAACAGGCACTGTAAATACAAGCATCTTGTGCATACCTTCAAGCCCGGCGTTCTCGGGGAAACGTCGCAGATCATTTTCCTCCGTCAAATCAACCAGGACAGCGCGCACGCCCGTCAGATCAAAGACGCTGAAATCATCTCCCGACGCGTCTTGACGGGTATTCAGAGCGGCCAGCATTTCCCGCTCAGCCAGGGCTCTCTGAGCGCTGGTTGAGGCAGGGTTATTCAGGTGACGGAAAACATCCCAAAGCTTTTCGTGGGTTTCGGACAGTTCACGAATACGATCCCTGAGCAGCTGTTCACGCGCGGCCTGTTCGTGCTGGACGCGCTGTTTCGCCTGCTCAAAGGTTTCCCCTTCGGATGCAAAGGCGCGGCCGAGTTCTTCCGCGACACCTTCGCGGATCTCATCGCCAAGAGAGGCCCCTCGCGCAGCCTTAGCAGCAGCATCGGGCCGGTTTGCGAGCATCTCCAGGACTTGTAAATTATCTCTGGCCATCTGGGCGCGGAAACGGCCTGTGACGGCAAAGGCGTCAAAGGGCGCCTTTTCAGCCGTCGAAATCAGTCCGCTGAGCTCCTGGTAATAAGCATCGCTTATCACTTTCTCTCCGCCTTCGCTGGCGGCCATATTCCTCTTCTTTTCCAGCAGCCTGCGCGCGAGGAAGAAATCTCCCCGGTTAACCGCGTCGATGATTTCGAAAACAAAACCGAACGCGGGATTCTGGAGGAAATAATTCTGAACAAAAGCAAAGCTGTTGAAACGGCCGGCGTCCAGAGCTTCACGCCAGGCATCCGAACCGCGAGCGACGGCTTTGTAGTACTGAACCTTATTGGCATACTGAACTTCGTTTTTAAGCTGTCCCATCGCGCGGAAAGCCTGTTCAAACGCAGCCATATTGGCAACCCCCGAAACAGAGTCAACGTCGGGAAGCACCCGGGTCATGAATGTCGAAGCAGTATATTCAGCCGCGAAGTCCCGGAACATTTTGCCAAGATCATCACGGCCGTGATGTTCACTGATATAGGCCTTGATCCTCCGCAAAGAGGCAGCACGCGCCGAATCTCCAGCGGCCGCCGTTTCAAAACGCTGCCGCTCGTAATCCTCAGAAGCCATGACATCCAGCTCATGTTCAATTGTCTCATGCACAAGCAGCGCTTGAATGTATCTCCGGGCGGACAGCTCAGGATTGACCACATTCGGGTTGGAACGGATCATCGAAAGGTTCCGAAGCACATGTTCAGCAAGAATAATTTTGCCGTCACGCACCATCGCGTTGGTATCAAGATCAGGGTCAAAAACGATTTCGGCTTTCTCAAGCGCCTCGGCATTCAGATTCATAAAGGCTTCGAACATTTCCCAGGCACCGCCCATTTCTGCTGCAAGCCGCTGACGGTTAACCGTGTCCTTCCAGATGCTCACAATTTCGTCGCGAGCATCACGGACGATAGCCGCTTCACTCTGCTGAATGTTGCTGAACACATAGACATCCGCCAAAGACAACCCGAACCGCGCAGCGATCTGCCGGGACTCCGCTTCAGTAAGCGCCCGTTTTTTCAGGCCGCGGCGGCGTTCCGTATCACTCAGCGAAAATCGAACTTTCTGCACTTCCGCCGCGGCTTCATGAATTCGCGCCAGCCTCTCATCCAGAGTTTCAAGCGCGGAAACCCGCCGGCCCAATACGTTCTGACGTTCCTCATCAGAAAGAAGCCCCTGCAGTGAAACGTCAGATGATTGAACAGAACGGGTCAATTCCGCGGCGAGCATCTCATTCGGCAACCGGATCTCATCAACCGACACACTCTTTCCAATAAGCCGGGTGTCAGTGGCTTCCACAACAACGCCGCCGCGGACTCGGCCGGAGGAATAGACAACCACACGGTGCGGGGCTCCCCAGCGCGATGTTTGATAAACAGCAAGATTCGCCGACTGTTCACGAATTTCATTTTTAGCCGCGCGGATTTGACGGCCCTGATTGTCGTTAAAATAAAGGTCCGTGTCTGAGATCTGGACTTCTGTTCCCGGAAGCACCGATTCGTCCGTGCTCTCCACGATTCGGCCCAAATTTCCGGAAACGCGAACGATCACATAACGGCTGCCGTTCTTTTCAAGCACGAGCGCATTTTCCCGGGAAATATCGACCGAGGAAACTGCCACTGTGCGCCCATCGGCTTTCAGAACGCTTCCTCCCCGTAAAGAGAAGGATCTGCGGCCGCTTTCCGCGTCCAGCAGACGGTTTACGATCTTCTCCATGACTTCGGGGCGGCTTTTCAGAAGGCCGAGATCGGCCCGTTTACCGCGGGCAAGATCGGAAAGGAATCGGTTAAACTCAGAAACACTGACACGCCCGCTTTTGAGTGATGCTGCAAGCAGAAGGACTTCTCTCTTTTCGTTCTCGGATCCGGCGGTTTTCCATAGCTCGCGAAGCGCTGATTCTGCCGCAGAGCGCGAGAAGAACGGTACGCGCCTGCCGAACGTCAGCGAGGAATACAGATCTCTCCAAAGCCCCCAGGCCAGCCATCCCAAACCTCTGCCCAAAGACTCAAGCCGGGATGCCGCAGGCGGCGGAAGATGCTTGAGAGCCTGCTGATAACCCAAAACAGCGGATGAAAGAACAAGGCCTGCCTTCCAAAGGGCGGCAGCGCCCAGCAGCGGCGCTCCGGCAACGGCCGCGGCCGTAATCAGCGCGGCCGGAACAATAAAACGTTTCAGCACTCCGCCCACACCGTAAATCGCGGGATGCGCTTCTTTTACTGTTTCGAGCAATGAACGCAAACGGCTGCGCCAGCCTTCGCGTGAAAGATCGCGAAGCCCCGCGTAAGCGGCCAGCGCATCCGCTTCACTGTGATCAAAATAGGTTTCTCCCGCCAGACGCTTATCCAGGGCCCACTCCTGCGCGAAGCGGATCATATCTTTCGCGCGAATCGAAGCCAGCCCTTTAAATCCCTGCCCCGTGGCAGCCTGGTAATGAATACCGCTGACCCGGCGCCCCTCCACGTCGCGGCGCGTGAGAACTTCCGCAAGCGCGCGGCGTTCAGCTTCTTCACTGCCGTCAAATCCTTTGACCTTCTCACGGGGTGTGCGGAAGTAAATCATATTCACACGGAGACGATCCCGTTCCTCTTCACTAAGTGTTCCGCGTACTTTCTGCAGGTAATCCAGATAACGTTCAACAGAAGTAAGCGTTACATGCCCTGACAGAGCGTAAGCATACGCGCGGCCTCGGGCGGCGGAACCGTAAAAGAGCCCGTCACTGATTTTGTCCATGAGCAGCAAGGGATTGTAGTAGAAGAAATAAGCTGTTCTGGATTTCACGAATACCATCAGGGACCGGAGCAATCCGGCAGGAGAAGTGAGGATTTCCTTCCAGTTCATTCCGGTGCTCTGGATGCGCGCGTTATGCGCTTCTTCGAGAAGCTTTTTGCGGTCACGGCTGCGCTCCGCGGCCCCCGCCTGAACACGTTCCTGACGCACTGTGTAGTCACGCTCAATACCGAGACCAAGATCATTTTTGAGCCTGACCAGAATCTCATCGGTTTTTTCTTTCTGGATCCGCACACTTTCCAGACGGTTCTTAAGAGCGCTCGCTTTGTCTCCGGAAAGCCGTTTTAAAGCGTCCTTACCCGAAAGCAGTTCCTTAACCCGGGCGGCCTGTTCTGCTTCAAGCCGTCCCAGAAGAATAACCGCGGCCTGCTCAGGTTTACGCAAAGCGAACCGGATATCAGACGCGCTCAAAGGATTAGAAAGAAACGCTTCGTGCTCAAGAAGGATGGCGTCAACCCGGTAAAGATTCGCGTGAAGGTTCGAGCCGAGCTGAGTCACTTCAAACAAGTTTGATTGGATGAGCGCTGAGTACAAGCGGTAAATAGCGAGATCATCATCCGGATCGGCAAATACCGAGGTGCCGACAACCCAGGGAAGACGTCCATGCGAAGCTGCGCGTTTCAGAGCTTCACGGAATTCGCGGTCTTCCTTCACGCTTTTCTGGAACCGGGCGAAACCTGAAAGGAACTGCCCGGCGTCCTGAACCGCGCGCCCGTTATCATAAACCCAGCCGCGGGACTGCAAGGTTTCCGCAATTTCGGCAACCAGGCGTCCTTCCTGCGGGGCCTGAAGATCAAGGTTGCCGGCATGCTGGCTGATGAGTTCCTGCACAGTTCCCGTTCTTGTCACAAGATTCTTGCGGTCGCCCGCGAAGGGGGCAATTTCTGGCAGCTGGTTTGCACGGACTTCCTGGTTGAGAATACCGATCGCTTCTGAAGCCGTTGCGGAAGCGGCCGCACCCAGAAATTTCACAGCAATACCGCGAGCCTGCCCCTGAACCTGCACCGAAGCGCGAAGATGCGAGTTCTGGGCAAACGTCACGGCCTGACCGACACTGAAGGTATAGGGTGACTGCACGGATGGATTCATGCGGAACTCCACAACATTTCCAACGCGGCCTTCCGCCGTATCGCGGAACTCGACGACAACGCGGTTGCCGAATGCGTCATGCATCGTGCGGCGCGAATGATCGAGAAATTCAAGATCCACGTGTTCCAGAGATTCCGTTTCAGCAGTAATTTCACGCCGGACAGCTTCCGAGAACCAGTTTTCATGCGTCCGCATGAATTCCTGAACCGTTTTATAGAATCCCAGGACCCGGGCACGGGAACCCCGAAGGCTTGCCGCGCCCGACAGGGTGCCGCCAAGGTCGATGTCGGCGTTCAGATCCAGATGCTCATGAAGCCGCGTCAAATAGTCACGGAGTTTCTGTTTCCCCTTTTCATTCGTTTCCAGAGCAATCAGATTCGTCATATGGACTTCCATTGCCCCTTCAAGCGCGTTACGGGCATTGTTGAAAGTGTTGTTCTGCGCCTGAAGCGTGGTGTTGCCTTTCCAGACTAGCTCAAGACCCGAAGCCGTAATCGCTTCTCCTCGGGCGGCATACGCGGCATCCATATGATATATCCGTGAAGGATGATAAAGCCTGGCGTTGGCGGCCTTGGTTCCGGCGGCTGTTTCATGCTCTGTTTCGTAAGTGAAGAAACGAGAATTCTCTCCGAGGGCAAGATCACGCATGACGGCTTCAAGAGAAATATCGCCAAGACCGGGAAGTGTCACACCCGGTAAGCCGCGCAGCGAGTCCTGGAACATGCGGGCGATCTGCTCAGCGCTCAGAAGTGTTTTGCCGGCCTCGTCAACATACGGTTTCGCAAAGACCTCTCTGAGCTCGCGTTCTCCGTTGCGTGTGATCTCGAGACGGACACCACGGTGACGACCCAGAAGCTGATTCATTTTGTAGCCCTTTGAGCGTGCGTCAGAAAACACATGGGCAGTGATATTCAGATTGAACATTACGTCAACACCGCGGGTCGCCGCGGGGTTGAAATACATGAATACTCGCTCAGAAGAATCTGCTTTGCTGTTGAGGTAATTCTTGACCTGGCGGTCGAAATCCAGCTCCACGAGATTATCCCAGTCAAACCGGTGAATTCCGTTCTCAAGAACAAAGCTGCCTTTCTTCCATTTCCCTTCCTGGTCAATAAAAATCAGGACGTGCGGACGCGCGGGATCAAGCGCCTGGGATTTCTGCATCTGCTCGATAATCCTGCGGACCACCTGGCTTTCATCCTGCCCCTCGTAGCCGTTCAGAAGAATCGCATCCTGCGAAGGGGTCTTGAGAAGATCCCGAAGCAGGGCCTCCATGGCCTGATCGAGGCTGCGGGCTGTGACGATATCCTGATCGAGAATCTCTCTTTTGGCTCCCGTGAGCGTTACAAACTGCAGCACACCGAGCTTCGAAGCTAACCTCAGGGTCTGAATCGCACGCTGTACTTCAGCGCTTTGCGCACGCATGGCAGCCTCATTCCCCCGAGCAATCAGATCAATGAGCTGCTGATCCGCCACATTGTTAAGAATCATTTTCGCGGCGTCCTGTTCGGATCTGGTGAGACCGTCAAACATTTTCTGATACGCGGGATCCACATAAGGCAGTCCTTCGGCTGTAAAGCGGCCGGGTTCCGGTATCGGGACGAGCTGTCTGAAATAAGAGTCCTCGTTGGTGTAGAGAATGCTTTCAACACCGTAAATGCTGTAGGCTGCCTGAATCACATGATCCAGCGTACCGGTAAAGCCTTGAATAATGGAATTATTAGCTTTGAGCGCCCGGATGGTCTGCTCACGGGTTGAGTGAATCGCGTCACCGGACAGTGTGACTTTATTCAGATAATCCCGTTTTCCTTTTTCCGTAGAAAGCTCAAGCTGTTCTGAACGCGCAGACGTTAGGTTCAGGTACTTCATAAAAACAAGCTGTGTATGCGCGGAAAGGAACGGGTCGCTCTGCTGCAGTCTCGGCTGAAGAACATTTTCAGTCGCCACTTTAATCTGCCAATTGAGATCCAGCCTTGAAAGATTCGCGAGCAGACCCGCCTCCTCAAGCTCCACGAGCCGGTTCACGGTTTCTACCGAAAGCCCCAGTTGCTGACCTGCCCGGTTCGCGTCCTTTTTCACAAACTGCGCGGCGGCCTGCAGAACTTCAGCGATACGAACTTCGTCGGCTTTAAGCGCGATCAGAACCTGCCGGGCCGTTTCCTTGAGCTCTTCCCTGCCATTGAATTCCTGAAGCGTGCGATCCGCAGCTTCCTGAGCGGCCGCATCCTGATAAATACGGGCAACGATCTCCTGATACTTGCCGACATCCGGGCCCTCATGCTGCTTCAACGCCTGTGCACGCCCCACAAGCGAGGCACGCATCCTGAGAATACGCTCACGCTGAAACTCACTCAGATTAGGATTCTGTTCGAGATCTTCGCGGCTCAAAAGGAAGGTCGAGACATCACCTGCGCCAGACTCGATCGCGAGCTTTTCAAGCAGCATCTGTCCTCCCGGCGTACCGCTGTTGATGCGCACATCGATAACCGCGGCTCCGGGATAGTTCCTCTTGTAATCTTCCCAGCTCATTTCTTCGAGCGTCTCTCCCTGGTAAGCCAAACGAACCATAAGCAGCCGCCGCTGGGCATCGAGAAAGTCCTGGCCTTCAAGCTCACGGATCGCCCGGCCTGTGACAGGATCGATCAATTCACTGATAATCCGGTCAACCGTCAAGGTATCGTTAATTTCGTAACTCTTGCCCGAGGTCCCAAGACGGCGGTTACCGGAACCCTGCTGGGAGCCATTCGATTGAAAGGAGTCGTCAACTTCGTCATACAGCGTGCGGGTTTCTTTGAAAACGGCCGCGTGCAGACGAAGCAGACGCTCTTTCTCGGCAATCTCCTGCTCTGTGGTCTGCTCCAGCCTTGTGACCGCCGTGAAGCCAAGCTGCAGAAAGTCATGCGCCTGAGTCAAAGCGTAAAGAACATCTGCTTCCTCTATCTGCTTCAAGGCCGCCTGCCAGCCCTCCGCTCCTGAACGGATCTGATTCAAGACATCTTCCGTCAGATAGGCGCGCCGGATACCCACAGCCTTTTCGGTCTCCAGTACGGAAGGCATGGTGATCGAATCCGAATAAAGAACCTTATTGGGCAGCAGGAAGGCAAGCTTGCCTCCGGGGTTAGGAACATACTCGGCCGCAAGATTCGCGAACTCCGGATTGCGGGCCGCTTCCTCCTTGAGGAGTTTCATAAAAACGTTATAGGCAAGGAAAATGGTGGAGGTTTTGCCTACGCCCGTCTGGATTTTATGGAACATGTCGCCGCTGAAAATCAGATGCGCGATCGCAACCGTCTGGTTATGGCCTTCACGCGTATAAATCTGAAAACGCGGCATAACGGTTTCAAGCGTTTCCAGGGTTTCGTTAAAAAGTTCAGAAAGCCTCTTGAGTGTAAGCGTCATCGCGGGATCCGACTCGTCCGCGCGGGCCTCCGTGACTGAAGAACCGTCCTCCATTACCCGAATGAAAGGCCTGAGGACTATCGGCAGCCGTGAAGCCTGATGCGCCGTCACACGTTGGGTCCGGTCGATTTTCCTGGCGTTTTCACGCGCCTTGACAGCGACGCCGTCGAGACTGGCACTGCGCCCGGCCGCCGGCGCTTTTGAGGCGGCGGTTTCAAAAAGTTTTTCTCCCGTGCGCGCGGCCAGTTCATTGTAAGCACGAGCGGCCGAATCACGGTTCGAACGAGCAGCCTGAACTCTGGCGCGAAGCTGATCCGCAGACATCGTCACGGCCTGGCCGTCACGCTGATAAGTGCGGGACATGAGCGCCGTAGACTGCGCGGCCGCCCATTCTGCTTCCCAGGAAATGAGTTCAGCATCGCGCTCCTGGACCTGATCTTTAAGTGTTTGAAGAGCCGTTCTCGAAACCGGCTGAACAGCGGCCGAGGGAAGAGATTCAAGAACAGTCCGGCCGCGGGCAAGGACGCGAAGAGCGTTTGAAAATTCTGTCGTCTGCGTCATCTCAGCGAGATAAGCCTCGAACATATCCAGCGAAATACCGCTTCTCTGCATAAGTTCAAAAGCGTAAAGAGCATCGCGCCCAAACTGCAGCCGCTCAAAAACAGCGCCGCTCTGGCGGGTCAGCTCATGACTGAATTCATGGAACAATCCGGCCATAATCAGAATCCGGCGGAGTTTCCTGATGGTGTTCGCGTCACCCAGAGAAGCCACATTCCGGTTAATCAGGGAAATATTAACACCGACAAAACCGTTTCTGAGATGATCCTCAAAAAGATAGGGTGACTGCTCAAGCGCGGAAACAACAAGCGTATCCAGCAGCGCAAGATCTCCTCCGGATCGTTCAAACGCCTGCGTAAGAATACTTGTCAGCATCGCGTCTGAAACTTCCGAAAGCGCGTTGTGCACAATAACGTTTACAGAACGCCCCTTAACCGTGAGCCGGGATTCGCGCGCGAGGCTGCGGCGCAGAAGATCTTCACCGATTCGGCGGCTTTCTTCAGGAGACCGGACAGCGACAGGAGCACCTTCCAGCATCGAAATTTCAGAATGAAAGCCGGCATCGTCAGCACGGACAGCAAGCGCTTCGGCGTTCACAACCGGGGAGGAAGCAGCCAGGGAGTTCTGAATGTCGAGAACAATAGATTCAACCTGCCGGGCGGCGACAGACTCAAGGCCCGGAATCTGCAGGGAGAGCTCCCGTGCGATACGTGACCGGACACCCTGGCGGGCTATTCCCAGCACTGCATTCACAAGACTCTGCACATCACGTCCCGCACCCACGCCTTCAAGGATGAAACGGGTATAAATGTTAAAGCTCTCGGCGTCTGAGGCAGCTCTGCGGACAGGGATTCTAAAACTTTGAGTCAGATTCTGCACAGTGCCGGTGAAGAAGCTGTTCAATAGACCGCTCAGAGCCTGGTCCACCGCGGCTTTTTGTTCTGCCTGGGATTTCAGTGCGAGGAAGCTTCCTCTGGCAGCGCCTGTCAGCCCCATAAGATCCGCCAGTGCGGCCATTTCAACATCGCTCAGCGAACGCGTCGATAGCTCTGCGGAAGCACTTTTAAGAGCCGCGTAGGCTTCAGCCGAGGCCTCCGTAAATTGTTCAAACAGATGCACGGAAAGATCCGTGAGGTCCATCGACGACAGAACCCGAGTCAGAAGATCCGGGCTGCTGAAAGTGCTGTCAGCAACCTCCTGCATAAAAAGAAGATTTGCGATGACACGCTCAAGACTGCGCGCTTCAAGACGATTGAGACCGCGCACCGCGATCGCAGAACCTGAAACACCCGCGCTTTCATACTCGGTTACAGCGGCCGCAACCTGCTGCAGAAACGTCCAGTCAATCGTCCCCCTGTGCAGCGCGAGCCAGAGATTCGCGATAAAGAGAACCGAAACGCCGGCCTGCAGAAGGGCTTCGGCCAGCGCCATGAAATCATTCAGATAAAGAGGTCCAGACGGCAGACCGAAAGCGTTCAACAGACTCTCAAGCTCAAGCAGACGGTTTCCGCTGTTGAGACGCAGCTTTTCAGCGGCCTCAGCCGCCGCCGCAAGCTGCTCTGCCGTCACCTGGGAAACACCATTCAAAATCAGCGCTTCTATCGCAAGCTGATGGGCCGACAGGGATGCGCTTTCCTCTACGGCAAGAGCCGCTTCTGTGAGCGCCGCGAGCAATTCCGCGGCGGTAACGCCTCGTTCAAGGCGAGACGCGGCAAGCAGACGTGAAGATTCAAGGAGACGTTCACGGCCCACAACTTCAGCCGCGCGGGACAACCTGTCAAAAAGAGGGTCTCCTCGGCGGACAGTCAGACCAAGCTCGCTTAAAATTGAGCGGACAATGAAGTCGCCCGCCTGAAAACCTCCCAGACCTGCGGGCGCGGCTCCTGGTTGAGGTGCCGGAGATTCCGGCTGAATATTCTGTGTCGCGCGAATGGCCTGCTGGATTTTTGCGAAGAGCGCTGCGCGTGCCGGCAGACTGGCGGCGGCGCTCAAGAGTTCCTGAATACTAATCACCAGAACCCCTGACTGAACCGTAACACCGGAAAGACCAGAACCTTCCACAAAGATTACAGGAATCGGCCGCGTGGCTGTGTATCCTGAAGCAAAGGCCGCCGCAATCGCTTCGTTAAGAAGTTCAGCGGTCGCAGCAGGTATGGAATCCGAACGCGTATCAATGAAATCAAACTGAAGATTTGTGCCCAGAACTCCGCCGCCGAGGACACTCACCTGCTGACCAAGCTGCGAAAGATCAATAAGCGGCAGACCCAGAAGATGCATCGTCAAAACCTGATATCCCAGTCCTGTAAGTCCCTGCTGTAACAGCTGACGGACAAACTGGAAAACAATCGGATCAAGACCCAGGCGGCTGATCGTTTCCGCAGAAAACTCAATGGATGGAGGCGCTCGAATGCTTCGAACATCCGAACCTATGGCGACAGCTACAAGAACTTCTTCGAGCTGTGCCTGGCTCAAGTTATTCAAGAGCGCGTTCGCACGCAGGAAGAGTTCCACAAGCGCCTGCATCTGATAACTGCTCGCGCCCGCGCCTGTCAGCACCGACGGGTTTTGATACAGCAACCCGGTATTCTCCAGCGTTTCATTGAGGAAAAGAGACAGATCAAATACAGCGTCCGCGATATTCTGGTAGCCCCGCTCAGAGGCGAGCTGAGACAAAGAATTCAGCAGCGGCTGCACACCGAGAAGCAGCCGCTGAACACGGGCTTCATCAAACGATCGGGCATTAGCGAGAGTGAAACGCGTAAAGAACGTCAAGTCATCCAGCACCCGGCGCAGAAGAACATCATTGCTCGTGCTTGAGGTTCCGTTAGGAGCCGTTCCAAGAACAGTGCCAGGAGCGATCTGGCTGATACCAAGAAGCGTATTCACAATCCCGAGAAGAGAAAGCATCAAAGGCGCCGAGTAAGACGCTTCAGCAAGAAGTTCAAAAATATTGGAGGGAAGCGCGGAAGCCGGAACACGCACAAACGGCTGGGCCGAAGCATTTGCCGGATTATAAACCGCGCCGTTCTGGTCAAGCAGCCGGCCGGAGGCATCTTTTCTCATAATCACAAATTCAAACTGTCCCGTCACCGAGTTCTTGACGCCGATGAATTCCATGAGCCGTCCGCTGGCTGAAAAACGGTCAATTTCACTTTGAGTGGGCGCAGGATTCGCCATGGCGGCATCACGGGAATAAAAGATGATGTCGACAGCGTCAACCCCAAGAGCCTGCTGCATGGCGGGCGTACTGAGCAGCGTTTCAAGATTTTCAGCAGTGAAAACCACGTAGCGCCCGGAAACGCGGTTGAAGAAAACGACAAAGCCCGTATCCGAAGCCGCAGCATAATCAGTTAGAGCCTGCAGTTGAGCCGTCGTCGGCATCGCCGCCAGAGACCAGGCCTGCGGAACAACCTGCCCTTCGCTGTTACGCTGAATCGTGACGGCTGCAGAAGCACCCGCGAGAGGCACGATGTCGGAGATGGACGGAAGCGCGGCTGAAGCCGGCAGCGTAGCGAGGCGCAGCACAACCGTTGTCTGCGCGGCTTCAAGCATTTGACGGTAAATGACGGCGGTGCCCGCGTTCAGCACCGATGCCGACTGCAAGCGGTCAATTAAATCAAGAACTTCTGCGTAGTTCTGGCGGACCTGAGCCGCTGAGGCGGCGCTGCCGAGTTCAAGGAACTGATTCGTCAGGAAAAGACGAAGAGCATTATCCAGCTCAATGCGAAGCGCCGCTTCCGCATTTTCGAAAACTTTGGGACCGTGCGGATCCACGCGCAGGGTTTCGAAAGCGGCTGTTATAGAGAAAAGTTCACGGATCGCATCCGCGGCAAGCTGAGTGGACCGCATCGTGACAACCCTTTGCTGCATAAGCCTCAAAGCGGACTCTCCCGCGCGGGCAACAGCCATTTCACGCACAAGCTCGACCCGCAGGGCTTCCGCCTGATCACGTAAAACACTCAGAGACTGAATCATGGTCTGAATTTCTGGCGCGGGATTAACCTGAAGCATCGCCTGAAGACGATCAATCGCGCTCTGATAAGCGCTCGTAACCCCGATAAGACCGTTAAGAACCGCGTCACCGCCTCTTATAAGAGAAGCAAAATCAGCGTATTGTCCTCCGGGTTTCAGATGATTGAACATCGACTGAACCTGAACCCAGGCATTCTGCGTGACAAGCTGATCCGCCTGCTGGAATACCGCCTGGGCATCCGTGACAGCAGAAGCTGTCAGCGCCATCAATGCTGCGAGCGCCTGTATGGACGCGACGACAGCGGGTCTGGCAGCAACGCTCCCCGAAGCAGGAACGCCCGTTTCCAGAAATGCCGCGATGCGGGCAAGCAAGACGTCAATTTCCGCTAAAGCGCTCACATTGCCCGAAACCAGAGCTCTCAGAATTTCCAGTTCCTGACGGGAAGACAAGAGCTCAAGTCTGAGGCTTTCCGCGGAACTCATAACGGAAGACAGCTGCGCAAGCGTCAATGAAGCAGATTGAGCGAGCGCGGCTTCGATCACGGCAATGCCCGTTTCAAAGCTCGATTGAACAGAAGCGATAATTTCCTGAGAACGCACGAGACGGGCCGCGTCATCGCTCAGCGTCAAAGGTGAAATGACCTCAATAGTGCCATCCGCACGCTTAATCGTCACAACGCCGCCCGCGCTGATCACAACTTCGAGATCCGTGGGACGAAGGTCCAGCGCGATTCCCTCAATCGACACAGCCGATGATTGATTAAGATCAATTCTCACGGAAGGCGCAAGCACGCCCGCCGCAGGATTCGTGATGGCCAGCACTTTCCCGGCGTTCAGACTGAGATTCGCACCTGCTTCGATGCGAAGGTTTTGTAAAGCCGGAAGATTTCTGAAAGTGACGGCACCCGTGTCTGAAATCACAAGTTCTGCGAGTGATGCAGGGTCCAGACGCACCTGACTTTGAACCGCACCGACCGTAAAGTTATACGCATTCTCTATCGTCAGTTGCGTTGAGCCGGCAGAGTAACGGATTCTAACCTGGCCATTGCTCATAAGTTCCTGCTGAACCGTATACGTCTGCTGTGTGGAAGTCCGGTACACTTCGATCGCTCCGCTGACGGCAAATGTCAACCTGCTCGCCGCAAGCGCCGCAGCGTCAAATACCAGAACAGGCTCACTGGCCTGACCGGAGCGGTAAGAGAACACACCGCCCTGCTGAATCACTGTCACCAGATCAGGCGTGGACGCCGCCGTCTGTGTCATAATCACTCTCTGATTGGCGTTGTCAAAAACGAGTGAAACACCGGATTCAAAACGCGCCCCGTAAATCTCCACATGGGCGGCATCCGTCAGGCGAATCACCTGTCCGGCAAGATTCACCGTACGGGCCTGCATGTCGACCGCGACACTGAGGGGTGACGCCAGAGTGCCTGCCGGCAGCTGAATCTCTACTCCGTTGATCGTGAATGTCCCTTCAGCGGCCGACGCAGGCTGATACTGAATCACAGACACAGTTCCATCCGCCAAAGTCACTCTGCCGGAAATAATGCCCTGCGCGGTGACATTCCAAACCACCCCGCCCTCATTGCGGAAAACATAAGTGCTCTGAACCGCACCCTGAACCGTCGTGAAGATTCCCGCCTGAATAGTTCCATCATGTGCAATCGTGCCGACCACGTCCCCGGCAGCGTTGAGAATCTCGTAGCGGATCACAGGAGACTGAACTTCACGGATAAAATCCTGCGCGGCGCTTGAAGTAACCTGGCCCGTAGGCTGCACAACAACCGTGCTTGGAGCGCGGGCAACATTCACGCGGCCGGTACCGGGACCCGCGATCGTCTCAATCCGCTGCGGAACCTGATAAGTCAGAACCCCGGCCGGACTTATGACCGCTGTCCCCTGAGTTCCGGAAATCACAATGCTGCCATCGGCGGCAATACGCACGCTGTCGCCCGAAAAAAGCGGCGAGGAAGGCTGAAGGCCATTCAGGATCTGATAACGGCCATCAGAAGTTCTTTCGACAAAGATCTGGCTTGTATATTGTGTGCCTGAAGTTACATCGCGAATCACAGTCTGAATAAGACCCGTACTTGAAACCGTAATACGGTTCACAGACGGAGCGCCGTCTACCAGAGGGGTGAACGTTACAACACCGGCGCCCTGCTGCGTCTGGGCGATCTGAATCGATGAGGCCAGCGTCACATTGCCGCCGAGCTGAATCTCGACGCCCGCAAGCGTGAGGATCCCCGCAGGCGTAAGAGAAAGCATCTGACCGTCACGGAACAGCACCTGCACATTGCCCTGCCCCGTAAAGGAAAGAGTCCTGATCGCTTCAACCACACGGTTCTGGCTATCCACAACAGCGAGCTCTCCGCCGACAATCACGACACGCAATCCCGCGATAATCTGACCTTGAGCGTTAACCACCTGCCCCGCGGCGTTGACTCGAATTTGCGCGCCGGAAACGGTCTGGTAGAGTCCCGCCTCCGCCACGGCGGACGCGGCAGGAACCACCGTGCCAGCCTGCAGCGAACCCGTGCTGAGCGGCATCGCGGGGTTAATGCGGACAAAACCGTAATTCTGAACCGGTGTCTTGAAGCTGACCGAACCATCGAGGTGAAGCACTCGGGTCACAGGGATCGAGCTTCCCTGCGTCAGATTTTCAACAACCTGGTTCTGAGCATTGACGATTACGACTTCGCCGTTATGAATCACCACACGCGGCGCGAAAGGATTTGCCGTCACAATAACGCCGTTCTGGCCGACGACAACCTGCTGTCCATTAATCACATACGGTGTACTTGCCGCAGGATAAACAATCGAAGGCGAGCTCATGTTAATCTGAGTTCCGGCCGTGACTGTTGAACCTTGATTAAGTGCGGCAAGCACGACCCCTGAAGAAGAAACAACCAACGCTTCTCCGTTCATCATCACAATACGGGGAGAAAGCGCCGCGCTGTTGAGAATCATGCCGGAGGGCCCGACGGTGAATTCCGTGCCGTCAGGGCGGCGGTAAACGCTTCCCTCCGCCGGATAGTAAGTCTCCGGCGTCTGAACCGTGACGGCGGGAATAATCGTGCCGGGAATGACGGTATGACCCGACACCGCGATATGGCGGATTTCGATCTCACCGAGAACATTCACGACCATACCCGGCTGAGCGATCACAGGCGCGAGCTGCCCCATGTGAATCGTGACGATACCCGTGACAGGATCACGGCGAATAACCGTATCCGCATGACGGAAAATAACTTCATTGCCGATAAGCTGAATGTCCGCGCCCTGAGCAATCACGACGCCCGGGTTTTGAGCCGTCGAAAACACCGTCATCGTCCCATCCGCAAGCACAGTCAACGGCCTGACAGCGCCCGCGCCCACTCCCAGAATGTCCTGAATATTCCAGACCGTAAGGACAACCCCCGCGCGTTCAGCAGCTCTTAACGTCGCAAGTGAATCAGCCACGGACAGGTTATAACGCAAAGCGAGGGCAACGGCCGCTCCCATCACGGGCGTCAGCAGCTCTCCCTGCTGCTCAAGCAGACGCAGCGTCTGAACCAGAACCGAAGTGTTGGCGTAGCCGACAGCCTGAGCGAACGCAATCGCGGAAGCTGTAACAGGCGTCAACACGACGCCAAGCTGCACCTGTTGATTAAGCACAGACTGAAGTGCTGCGGCTGAAATCTGATAAGCCTGCGCAAGAAGCGAAACATAAACATCAGTGACAGGCGTGGCTGCACTCACTTGAGAGTTCTGAGCAAGTGCCTGGGCCCGCGGAATACCCAGCTGATAAGCGGCAACGAGTATCGGAGTATTGGCCTGTGTGACCTGAACACCGGCTCTGATAGCGGAAAGAATCGCGCTAACCGCGGAAGACGTAACCGGCATACCGCGATTCTGCAGAGCCTCAACAGAGGATTGGGCCTGCTGCAGAAGCACGCTGAGATCCCCAGCGCTGCTAAGGCCCTCGCTTCTATAGATTTCAACGATCGAAACAAGCGCTGCGATACTCAGCCCCGCGTTCAACGCAAGAACAAGGGCTTGCACAGTCGCCGCGTGAACAACGCCTTCAAGCCTGAAGGCCGCGATCACAGCAGGCGCTGAAATTTCGTTAATCGCAATGCCCGCGGCGGCTGCAGAAACAAGAAGCTCTACGCTTTGCGCGGGAGTCATTCCATAAACCTGGCCTGCGAGTATGGCGGCAGCCTGGGATATCGTTACAGTTGTCTGCGTGCTGTTCTCATAGACGCGGATAATCTCGAAAGCAATTAAATTCGGCAATCCGAAAACCTGAGCAAAAACAGCAACCGCTCCTCTCATCTGAGTAAGCGGCAGGTTCAGCTGAGCCAGCTGCGCCAATGCGGCTTTAAGCTGGACGTAGTCAGCTTGATAGAGTTCGGCCAAAAGAAGAACATGAGCATTCGCCGGTGTGACAGCGATTCCAGCCTCGGCCGCATGAACGGCAGCGGGAACAGCGGCCGCCGTCGTAATGCCCAGGGCCAGTGCTGAAGCGATAAGCGCGATTGTTTCATAAGCGCGGGACCCCAAGGGTCCCGAAGCGTTAACCACTGCCAGAATTTCAGCTGCAGATACGCCTGAAGCTAGTGCCGCGACCGCCGCAAAAATCTGTTCAACTGTCGCGGCTCCCGAGGCAATGACCGCCTGCTGAGCCGCCTCAGGTGTGACGTTATAATACTGCGCAGCGACAATGGCTGGCACCTGCGCGGCCGTGACCGCGGTCCCGGCGCGGATCAGATTGTAGACAGTGCCAAGAGTCATGGAGTTAACCGATATGCGCTGCGTCACAAGATAAGAAAGAGCCTGCTGAAGCTGGCCGGCGGACTGGGGCGTAAGATTGGCTCCCCCGGCCGCCCCGTAAGCCGCTGCAAGCGAAGATGAAGGAATACCGTACTGCGCCGCCTGATTTAACCACTCGGCAACGGCAGCGATGTCTAAAGCGAGATTCTGGGCTAGAGTCCATTGAAGAATACCGGCCAAAGCCGCAATCTCTGAGGGTGCCAAAACGCGTCCTAAAACCGCCTCAACAGCTGTGACGGACGGCATCAGGGAAGAAACTTCAAAGGCAATTTCAGCGATCCGAATGACCGTTTCTCTTGCGGACAAAGCGGTCGTGACCGCGAGAATGGCTGCGGTGAGAACTGATTCGGAAATACCGGCCGCTTTTGCGGCCAGTAAGATTTCGGTTTCTGCAATCGTCATCACCCGTCCGGCAGCAGCTTCAACCGTACGGATCAGCTCGACGGCCGCATCGGAATTCAGGTTGTAAACCTGCGCCAGCGCGAGAGCTGCAGCCTGCGCGACCGTCACCGCAGGCTGAGCCGCCTGAGCAAGAAGAATCGCGGTGATTTCCGCACTGAGACCATGAGCCGCGGCAATGACAAGAACAGCGGTCTGAGCTGCTGTCGTGACAGGAACCTGAACAGCCGCTGCAAGCGCTTCCAGCGCCGTCCTCACAGCAGTGCCATAGATTTGTTCAGCAATCTGCGCTGCGGCCTGAACATAAGTAACCTGACCGCTGCTGACCTGAACAGCAAGCGCGGCCGCAGCCGTGACACTCAAACCAAGATCGCGCGCAAGAAGAACAAGCGATGCTGCGGCTGGCGTCGCGGCTGAAGCAGGATTCACCGCAAGGCTTTCCGCCAAAACGCGTATGACATTCGCCTGCGGAACAGCGGCAGTAACCTGAGCCGCCATTTGCGCAGCGTTACGAGCCATCTGCAGATACTGATTGGGCGTATACTGAGAAGTTGTCACGCGCGCGGCTGCGACAGCGGCTCCAATTTCTTCAAGAGAAATATTCCCGCCCTGCTCCGTCCAACGGCTGTAAGCCTCGGAAAGAATGTCAAACTCCAACAGAGAGGTCACGACGATTCCCGCCTGCGCGCCAAGCATCAGCACAGGAACGGTCGACGCCGTGATCTGAATATTGAGCGCGAGCGGCGCGGCCAGAGCCGCGAGTGTTTCAGCTGTAACAGCCGTATTCGTGTCCATGAGCAGCTGCAGAGCGCGTACGACGGAGGCCGCGGGATAAACCTGTGCGGCGCTATCCACAACCTGAATCAGCTGGCTGCTCAGAACTCCGGTGAAACCAGCCGTCCGAATGATCTCGCTGGCCTGCTCGACACGAGCGCTTGACAACACGGCCAGCGACTGCGCGATTTCAACAAGAAGCGCCGCGTAAGAAGAAGGCGCCGTAAAATTCCAGAGATTAAGCTTGTCGACCACCGCGGCGGCCCTGGCGGCAGCCTCAGGAACAGCGCCTTGAGCAACCGCAAGCTGAACAACCGGTATCAAACCATCACGGACCGTGACGTTATGGATCTCAAGCAGTTCGATGACCTGCTGAGGTGTAATCGTTTCAAGAAGCTGTATACCCTGAGGAGTCGCGACGACTTGAACGTTCGGTGCCAGAGCGACCTGGCTGCCCTGGATCACGACCCGTCCGTCAAGCAGGTAGGTAACAATCTGTACACCCTGAGCCGTAGGAATGGCCTGCTGAACGGTGCCGTCGGCAAGAACCGTGAAGTAAACACCGCCAGCCAGCTGACGCTGCTGGACGATTTCACCCGCAGCCGTGACTGTGCGCATAATGATCGTCCCATCCGCGAGAACAAATGTTTCATGAACAGTATTGACCGATGTTCCCTGTACCGGAATCACGGCCAGCGAGTTGGCAGGAGCTGTGACAGAGCCCGCGTATCCCTGCTCCGCGACACGAATCAGGCGCGGAGAATCCACAACAGCCGGTCTGCGGTTTGTCATGTAGCCAGGCAGATCGGCAAGGTTCAGTCTGTCTCCAATGCGGTAAGATCCCGTATTTCCGATGAGACCCGTGATCATGCGTTCCTGGTTATAGAAAACAACACCGCCCTGATTGCCGCCAAGAACTCCGCCATTCGTATAGAAAGTTCTGTCTCCGGCCTGAACAAGACCTGTTTCACCGAACAGCTCACGGACTCTTCCTGAAACGGCATCCACAAAGACAACCCCGCCTTGCGCTGTCGTAAAGTAAAGAGTCCCGGCAGGGAACCTCTGAGCATCCGTAGTCTGTTCGATGAGACCGTGTGTTCCGTTCAGCATCAATAGAATATCTTCCGCTGCGCCCTGGATCATCAGCACCGAGCGGAATTCGCCGCTTAGAATTTCGCGCCCTGTAAACATCACGCCTCCCTGCTGGCGGGTATCAACACTCACTCCTCCGCTGAAGACGGCAAACGTTCCGCCCTGAGGACTTTCGATCCGCGTGTGCTTGAGGCCGCTTTCATCACTTTCCGTCAAGAGGTAAGTGCGCCCGTTGACCGTCACAGTCAGGCGAGAATCATTGATACCTGTGTAATCTCCCAAAATCTCGATAACCTGCCCACCCTGTCCGGTAAGCCTGACCACCCCCGAGGCGGTATCAAAAGAGTTGATGGACGCCATACCCTCAAAAGTCAAACTCACCTGACCTTCGCGGTTGTAAACGCGGGATACAGCGGCACCTTGCGCATTCGTGACCGTATCCACAAAAAATCCGCCCCCCAGCAGCCGCAGATGATGATGCCTGCCCTGAGTATCCCGGAACGTGATATCACGGGCTGAAAGCACCTGAAAACTGCCGGCCACGGGATCCGCTTCAACGCGAAGCTGAAAAGCGCTGAGCGTTCTTCCATCGGCCAGAAGCTGCTCAAAGGAGACCACACCCCGTTCAATCAGGACACTGAAGGATTCGTTGGTCGCGGGAACAGGCAGAGAGAGCGAACTTGAGATCGGAAGGCCCATCAGGCCGGGATCGATACCCGGAAGAAAATCGTCGACCCGGAACCCCTCGTTCAGCCCCCCCACGGTCAGGCGCACCGTTCTTTCGGTGGTGCTGATCACGTAAGAAACAGAGCCGTCGGAATTATTTTGCGCTCGCAAATCAGACAGGTTGCCTTCAATCGAAAGAACCTGCGAAGAACCGGCCAGCCGGACACGGGTAACCGCCTGAGCCGCACCGTTATCGGTAAGGTCAAGTTCAAGCACCAGTTCACCCGCGGCATTTGTCACCTGAAAAAGCGCGCTTCCGCTGACCTGCTGAAGCGTACCGGCCCCGCCCATTGAGTGAGAAGTAATAACGGTCGAAGAAGCGGCTTCACTCGAGGGCATGACAAAAATTCCCCGGCTGGTCTGAAACATGATCACCTGTCCCTGACGGATGATCGTTTCAACTGATTGGCCGAAGCCCAATGAGCCCAGAACGCGAAGCAGCGTCTGGCGATCTTCGACGGAAGCCTGACGAATGTTGTCGAAATGCGAGATAAAATCCTGCAGTGCCTCAAAAGTAAGCTGTCCCGTCTGGTGAACTTCAGCCACACTGAAGTCCGCACTTAGAGATTCCAGAATTTCAAGAGCCTGCGAGCTGGAAAGAGCCATAAGGATGACAGAGGCCGTCTGAAAGGCGTCCACACCTTCACGGGCAAGGAGGTTATGAACAGCCTGCCGAATGTCAGCATCCTCAAGTTTCTGAAACAGATCCGTCAAGAGTCCGGGGAATCTCGCCAGAAAGACGGGAGATGCCGAATTAAGAAGCTGCGATGCAGCCGTCAGACTTTCCATGGAAATGTCCGCTGAAATAAGTCCGCCAGAAACGAAATGAAGTTCAGCGCGTATCGTATCCGCGGTCTGCTCTGTCAACGGCTGCCCAAGCACGTTTGTGACTGCCAGGTTTTTAAGAACAATCGAAATATCCTGGTCAACAAAGACTCGAGCATCCATGGCAGCAAGCTCCATAAGGACTCCTTTGAGCCTGCTGTCATTCAAACCGTCCGGATTCAACGCAAGCCTGAGATCGCCGAAATAGTCCGCGCCAAAATACTGGGCGAATTCAGCCAGCGTTTCCGAGGCAAATACATCCCCGCTTGACTCAAGAAGTTCATTGAGTCTCGCGTAAACCTGAAGGCGCGCCGCGAGGCGGCGAATTTCATCAAGCTGGAGAGTTCCTCCCATGTGAGCGAGAACCGCGGGACCGAGAGCGAGAGTGAGACGAACCCCGTCCGGATGAGCAGATCTCAGGTTTTCAAGCTCACGGATATTTTCATAGAGACGCGTGAACTGATCTTCACTGAGAGCGGAAACAGCGAATGTTTCCATGTTGCGAATCACAGCCAGAGCCGCGAGCCCAGCCGCGTCGTTTGCCTGAGCTGCCGCAGATTGAAACGCGTGCATGCGCGTAAGATTGCTCAAAAGGCTCGGGAGACTTGTGAGCGATAACGCCATTCTGTTCTCAATAGCCGCCATGTTCTGAAGCTGCTGAATGAGTCCGCGAATAAAATCAAGATCCGCCGATTCCACGCTGGAAGCGAGATTAAATAAGGACTGAACAAGCGAATGGGATTCAGGAAGATTCAAAGCCGTGGAAATAGCGCCAAGACTTTGATCCGCGCCCTGAAGCGCGGCGTTAAGCGCATCCCCGAGCAGCAGGACCGTGACACGGCTGCTCTCGTAATCAAACACCTGACCCGAGGCTGAAAGGCCGAAACGCTGTGCCAGAAAGAGCGCGGCCTCCATAGCCGCCTGTCCTGAAATTCCGGAATGACTGACCGCTGCAAGAATGGCTTCAAAGGTCAAATTGCCGGCAGCCGCAATTTCGCGCAAAGATTCAAGCGCGGCCTGAAGCGGACTCAGCAGCGTGAGCAGCGGAATCGCGGTACCTGAATACGGAAGCCCGTTCGCGGCCGCATACGAAACCTTAAACGCTTCAAACTCTCTCTGTAAATCCCTGAGCGCGTCGAGGTTCCCTGCCGTCAAACCCGTACCTGCGAGAGAACTGACAATGGCTTGAATGTCCGCGGCCGTCAGCTGCGTTAGACCCTGAATTTGTGAAAGCAGAAGCGCCACGACCTGATCCAGAGCGCCCGGATTATTAAGTTCATTGTTGAGCCGCAGAAGATCAAGTTCACGTGCTGCCCGAATCATCACAAGCTGTGTTTCAAACAGCCGGAGTTCCTGCAGATCCGTTAGACCATAAGTCGGAAGACCGGATGCCGAGAGGTGCTGGTTCAGGGCGTTAAGAATATCCACCGCGTTATCAGAGGTAATATTGCCCGAGGAAAGCTGCTGCATCACCTCGAACGTTCTTCTCATCACACCCAGTTGGGCAAGATCCGCCGAAGTCAGAGGAACCACATCAGAACCAAAACGCTCCGCAAGCAGAATGTTAAGTTCAGCCAGTGAAAGCGATCCGTTTTCTCCGAGGAATCCGAGGGCCGCGGCAAAACGCCCTTCGCCGACAAAACCCGCGGGATTTTGAAGGACCGACTGCAAAAACGCCGCAGGATTCTGAAGGTTCTGAATCATGCTGCCTAGCCCCATCAGATGCGCGGGCAGACCCGCCGCCGTCAAGGTCTCACGCATCTCAGAAATCTGACGAATGAGATGGGGCGTCATAAACCCGTTGATGCCGCCTACGGTAAATCCCGCGGAACCAAATCCCCGCCCGCTCATAAGGGCCGCGAGCGACAGCACGCCGAGAAGGTCAAGCCCTGACTGCGACTGCACGAGATCAAGATCCGCCATGGTCAAATCAGCGAATGAAGTGAAAGACAAAGCCCGAAGCGACTGAAGCGCGGCCATAACACCGGCAGGAGCCTGTCCATCGAGAATGTCTGAAAGCTGCGACAGGAAACTTGCGGCATCAGCGGCGCCGCGAAGACTGCTCAACTGACCCAAAGTCAAAAGAGACCCGAGATCCGGCGCAAGACCATTCAAAATTCCCGCCAGCCCTTCAGACACGCCGGGATAAAAGACGTCCAGAAGAGACATGAGCCCTTGATTGCCGGCATTCTGAAATCCGGGAATTCCGCGGATAGCGTCAAAAAGGCCGTTAATAGAGGCTAAAGGCATCGCCGCCAACGCCGCCTGGTCAAGCTGACTGAGGATTTGATCCGCTGCCGTGCCCGAAACACCATTCGCCGCGAAAAGCGCTTCAAATACGGATCTGAGGCCGTTGGCACCATTAACAGCCGTTAAGTAATCCGTGAGGCTCAGAGAATCTAGCAAAGAAATGCCCGCGCCGGATTCCAGCCCTCCCAAACGAGTCAACTCAGAGAGCTGCTGAAAGACAACAACGGCACGCTGGCTGTTGCCCAGCGGAGCCATGAGATCAAAAAGCTGCCTCATTTCCTGAAGCATTCCGGTCACGCCTTCGGAATGATTGCGCGCCAGATCCAGAACATGCTGAAGATTCAGGTTCTCCATACCTCCGGCATTCTGAATCGCCCTAATAATACGGAACACTCGCTGGGCCGCATCCTGACCGAGCCCCAGGGATTCCCGGTTCCGTGCGAGGAAATCAAGAAAATCGAGAGAGTATGTGCTGGACGCGCCAAAAGTCTGGGAATACGCCAGCGAAACAGCTCCAAGATCAAGCCCAAGACCGCTGACGATATCAAGGAAGCCTGTCCTCAAAGCATTCATATCGCCTCCGGCAATAGAGCGAAGCTCTTCGAGGCGCTCAAGAATATTCACGCTGACGCCGCCCGTTCCCTCATAATCCCGGGAAATCAAATCCATGATCTGATTAAGACGAAGACCGCCCAGATCAAGTCCCGCTGCACCGCCGCCGCGAACGGCGCGGATCACTTCAAGAATCGAGGTCGAGCCGAAAGACAGCGCTGATACGACCATATCCATCATCCACAGCTCACGGCCTTGAGACTGAAGAATACCTCGAAGTTCATCGATGGTAAGATCGGGATTCTGGTTCAGGAGGCTTTCCACCTGTCCGAGAACGTCCAGCATCGCAACTCCGGTCTCCTGCTGCAGACTCTGAAACAAATCGCGCAGCTGCGTATAACTCGGGCTGCCTTGAATGCGCCCGGCATATTCCGTAAGCGCGTCAAGAACACTGAGCGCCTGGGTATCAGCGCCAGGCACTCCGCCGCGGATCATGGCGATCACATTCCTGAACTGGCTCAACTGTCCCAGTTCGCTCATCGATCCGCCGCAGCCTCCCCCGCTCGCCTGACACAAGGTAAGCATGCGGCGCAGAAATTTCGCGGCATCCGGCATGGTCACAGGCATCACGAGATTGAGGAGAGAGTCCTGAAATTCACGGCTGAGTTCCATGGCGTCAAAGGCTGAGAGCAGATCCCCGACATTAAACGCTTCGCCGTACTGAGCAAACTGATCGCGCAAATGCGAAAGAGCCGCGAACTGGGCCGTTGTCAGGCAGAACGAACAATGATCAGAAAAGAAATCGACCATAAAATCGAGTCTCTGGCCGCCCTGGGCGAGATTGTCATAATTGATACCGGGCATGGAGTTCAGGACAGCCTGAAGCCGCTGAACCGCAGACTGAGCGGATTCATGATCCGCCCCGACGAGTCCCATAACCGTCGAACTCAACTGCCGGACCACATACATCTGTTTCAGCACACCCGACATCAGGTCATTTGAGAAAAACCGCAGATCAGTCGAGCTGAAATCTCCGGAATGAATCTTTGAAAACAGATTTGAATACTGACTGAAAATAGAGTCATTAAACGTGACCTGAAACGCGAAGCTTGAGAAAAGGCCGTTAAGCGCGTTTCTCATCTGTTCGCCCGTAATGGCATTCAAATCAAACTGCACACCCGGATTGGCCATCGTGAACATGATCTGAAAGAAATCACGGCCAAAGCCAAGGCTCTCAAACGTGTCGTTGATACGGCCGAGCTGAGCCTGACTCAGAGGATGACTTGAGAGGTATTCAAACGCGGCAAGCGAAGTTGTGCCCTGGGAACCCGTAAGATCATTCAGAAGATTCTGGATCTGGGACCGAATCGCATCAGGCGTCAATGAGGAATTGCCCGCGAGATTGAGCAGCCGGGAAGTCTGGGCGTCCACAGAAGCCATGTCCAGCCCAAGCGCTCCGCTTAATGCCTGAAGCTGAACGTTGGTATCAAAAAGCGAGAAGAACGCGAAGTCAGATACTCCGAGATTCGTAATGAGAGTACCGGTGTCGATCTGAATCGAACGCAGAATCTGATCAAGAGCGGCCACAGCCCCATCCGCATTAAGATTGCCGTTAAGCATGCTGAGAAGGCTGTTATAAGCCTGTGAACCCGCAGGCGTTCCGCTGGCTACGGCAGCGTTCATAATGGAAGAAACGATGTCAGACGGAAGACCGTTCTGGCCCATCGAAGCAATGACAGATCCAAGTGAGAGCTGACCGCTCATCACAAGACTGTGCATTTGATCCGCAAGACGAATCCCATGAATACCGCCTTCACCCGCAGCTGAACCGGATTCCTGAAGAACTTCATTCAGGCTCTTGAGCCAGGATCCCTCCTCTCCATCAATTCCAAGTTTCGAAAGAGAGAAACCAATGACAGGCTCCAGAACCCCTTCATCAAGAAGCCCGGACAGATATTGACCAAAAATTCCGGCAAATGATTTCTGCGGCCCAAGCATATTCGGCAAAGCAGACATCTTGTTCATCAACGAAAGGATCGGTCCAAAAACCGGGATCATGCTCAGCGAAGCGGTGACCATCGGAAGACCAAACGCAAAAAACAGGAATGATGGAATCACGCCGAAAAGCTTGGTCTCGAATGTGTTGAAAATAGCTTGCTGAAAGGCGTCTTTCTGTCCGAGATAACGAAGCGTCTGCATAATCTGAGAACCCACAGTGCCGCTGCCGCAGGACGCGCCGCAAAGACGATCAAGCGCCGTATAGACACCGGCAAAATCCAGTAGACGGCTTGTCACGTTCAGCTGCACACCAAACTTCAGCTGCATGAGCGTGCTCTTCGCCAGCGTACTGAGACCGCCTCCGATCAAGGCCGAAAGGCGCGCACCAAGTCCAGGCCCCGCCCCTATCCATAACTCACGCAAATTCAATCCAAGCTGGCTGATCGGGCCGCGCACCGCCAGGCCGACAAGACTCGCGCCCAGCCCCACAAGAAACGCTCCCATAGCAATCTGGCGGAACATCTGACCCGTCTGCTGAAAGCCAAAATAGTCCGAGACAAGCCATCCAAGCGTGGAAAACGCGGCAACACCGTAGCCGATCTTGCCGACACCGAGAATAAAACCGCTGATCGAGCCGAACATTCCCTTGAAAGCGAAAGAACCCAGAATGGCTTTCCCTGCGCTGAACATCGATCCGAGCGCCGCCCGCAAACCTGATACCAGAGTCTTCATCATCGTCAAAGGCTTGGCTATGGCACCCACGATGCTCGAAACCCCGCTGACAGCCTTGCTGGCCGCCATCGAGGTAAAGGAGCGGACGGCAGCCATACCCGTAAGACCTTTCATCGCCAATGGAGCGCCCGCAGCCGCAAAGGCTCCTTTCATCGACGCAAAAGCGCCTGTGAACCCTGACTTCGCGAAAGCACCGAGACCGCCGCGCAGCGCCCCGCCGGCGCCCGCGCCGAGAGGAAGCAGTGAAGCTCCCACAACAAGGAGATCGCCTGCGGAAATACCGATGCCCAGATTATCCTTAAGTGCGCCAAAGAAGGACCACTTATCACCCATCGCGATTGAATTCGCGACATAAAGCGCGGCAGCTCCGGTAAAGGCCACGCCCGCGGCGATCGCCGAAACGGCCACCACCGCGGCGGTTGCAAAAGGAAGGCCGACACTCACCATAATGGCGCCCAGCGTCATCATGTACCGGCCGCCAAGCTCCATACCATGAATATCGAGAGCGCTGCCAACGGCAGTGGCCACAAGACCATAGCCGACAGCTGTCAAGCCGCCGACCGCAAGCAGTGTACCCGCAGCAGCCGCCCAGCCCAGTCCCGCAAGGCCGCCCGTGAGGATCGTCGTGACGATAGCCGCAGCCACCACGACGACGCCGAGTGCAACAGTGCCGATTAACGCGCCGGTCGATTCCCACCAGCCCATATAGCGCATCTGTTTGATGTGCCCTTCACTGTCAAACTTGATCTTGCCGTTGTCCTTATCGGTAAACTGCTCAAGATTGAAATTGAAGGCCTTGAAAGAACCGTCGTCCAGAAGCTGGTAAAAACGCGTGGCACCGCCCTCAAGCTTCCACTCTCCGTCGCTGAAGATCTCGACCCGCTGAGCATACAACTGGCTGAAAGCCGCGTCGCGTTTATCCGAAGAAATATCCCTCATCCTCTGAAGCGCTTCGGGATTGGTGTCGGCGGCACGGGTGTGAACCCAGGTGCGCTCCTTTTCGTTGTAGTATTTCCCCTTCTGGAAAAGTCCTTTCGATGAAAACTCTTCCCGGAATATCTCCCGCCCCTGACGGAATCCCTGAACCATCTGAGATTTATCACGATTCATCTGAACATAAACATCCAGCGCTCGTTTTTCGTTATCGAGTGTGACCGTGTGAATTTTACCTTCAAGTATCTGGACGCCGTCCTTGGTCTGCCGGACAATCGATCCGGCAAGCAATGTTGTTTTGTCATCCATCTTATAATTGGACAGGAACTTGATATCCATGTGCCCCTGCAGAATCTGCGGGTCGGCACCGGCAGCCTGACGGATGATCGTTCCCTGAGCAATCGTGATTTCCTTAAGCACGCCGCCTGAAGAGTCACGGCGGATTTCAGTTTTCAAATATTCGGTCGTGATCGCACCGTTAACAACGCTGGAGATGCCTTTGTCGACAATAATTTTGGTTCCTGCTTCAAAGCTGATGCGCTTGTTGTCCTGAACGGTCTCAAAAGCCTGATGATAGGTCGTCTCTGAATGGTTCCAGTCGATCTGCTTGGTCGCTTCGTTGTAACCTTTGAAACCCGAGGAAATCGTTTCAAAAATAAGCCCTTTACCGTTCGCGGTAAACATGCGGACTTCCTGGGAGCCGACAAAAGTAAAGTTGCCGTTCGCGTCTCGCTGGGCGTTGTGAAGCACCATCTCTGATATATTTCCGGCATTGGCACCTTCAGTGACAATCGCGCGAGTCCGTTCATAGGCAACTGTAGTTCCAAGAAGCGTGGTAGAACCATCCGCATTGAGAGCGTGCCGTGCGGTAAAACCCTGCTGAAGCGTATGGCTGAGAACTTTGCCGGCGGCATTAGTGGTTTCGATTGTCTGCGAAGCGATCGTCGTGACCTGAATGCCGTTCTGCATGCGAATCTGAATGTGAGGACTGACCGTAGTCGTTGCGGTACCGAGCTTCATATCGTAGGCCACCTGTCGGCTGCCCCAGATGTCGGTGCCGGCTGCGGTCTTGACCATTTTGTCGAAGCTTGATTCAGAGACCAGAACACCGCTTTTGAACTCCTGCATCCGCTGGCCGATGATCGTGATGTCCTGCGGCTTGCCATCCGCGCCGAAGTTGCCCTGCAGCATCTCCTGAATCGTGGTTACGGTTCCCGCCTTCAGATTGTTTTCAGTAAATCCGCGGATAGTCACGCTTGAAACTTTGCCGGCGGCATCAAAAACGATCTGAGTGAACCGGGTATGAGTCGTGACCTGGGCGGCCTTGTCAGTCACCGTCTGATTGGTTGCAAGAACGAGACGGATCTGTCCGTCAGCGCCGAAACTCTGCACCAGCCGCTGAGTGAAAGTTTCCCGCTGGTTCAGGATGTCATTCGACGTCTGATTGATCGCAACAATTTTTGAAACTTTACCGTCAGCACCATAAAAGACATTGCTGATCTGCGTAGATGTTTCAATGTGGGAGGCGTTGGCGCCAAACTCCCGGATGCTGACAAACTCATCAAGAGTCTTCGTGGAAAGAAGCTTGCCGTTGGCGTCGTAATTAAATACCGTGTTGCCGGTCGTGCGGTAAACGGTTTTCGTAAGCTGTCCAAACTCATTGAATGTGCGGCTGAGTGAGGAAGACGCGTCCATCGACAAAACCTGGCCGTTCTTGTTGATGATAATGTTTTTAGCCCAGTTAACATCCGTAATGCGGCCGCCGTCAAAAACGTGAGTCGTCGAGGTGCCAAGCTTCACGTTGCCGTTATTGAGCACTCGGAAATCCGTATTGATCGTGCGGCGAAGAAGATTACCGTCCGTGTCGTACTGCTTTTTAACCTGACGATCCGCCGCAATTAACCGGCCATCCGCACCAAACTTCGCGTTGAAATCGGTGTCCGTAAAGCGGATATTCATCTTACGGTCAGCATCAAAGATCGTACCGATGGTCGTAACTTCCTTCGCCCCAACGATATTGCCCTGCGCATCGCGCTGAATATCCTTATAGAAGACCTGGAGCGGTCCTACGAGATTATTCCCGGCTCCGGGTGTGTAATTGGTGATATCAAGATTATTGCCCTGCTGTCGGACATTCTGGATATTGACCGTGTTGTCTTTACGGTCGAGGGCAAAGGACAGGGATTCATTGATCATGACGGGCTGAGTCAGGATATTAAATGTTCCGTCCCCGTTCGCGCCGACGTAATAGCCCATCTGGGCGGCAAGTCTCGCCAGAGCGCCGTTAGCCGTGCGCCGAAGTTCGCTCAAGCCAAAACTCTGCGTGTTCACAACCACATTACGTCCGGCGGCCGCAATCGCTTCGGGATTGAGGCCCAGCCCCTGCATAAAGGCGATACGCGCTGCATCATTATCAAAAGAACCGCGGAAACGCATCAGAATCTGATTCCCGATCATGAGAATCGTGATACTGCTCGGCAGGATCATTCGAGCAATTTCAGAAATCATCTTTTCGAAATGCGTAACGTTCGACAGATAACTGTCCAGCAGGGTCGGATTCTTGAGGAACGGCTTGCCGTCTCTCCAGTCAATCGCGTTATTCGCGATATTGTTCAAGCGGTCATAATAACCGTCGAAATAAGGCAGGAACTTATCATTAACGAAGTCCTTCAGATGATTTTTAAAGGCGGTTAAAGCAGCGTCGGTACCGTCTTTAGTATCTTGAATAAACACATCCACGAGATGCTTGAAATGATCACGCTTGTCCGACATTTCAGCGGCGCAGATGCGGTAGTAATCATGGCATTCATGCCGCCAGGTGGCTTCCTTGGCCGCGTTATTAAGGGCCAAGTCCACCGCATCGACGATGTCCTGAATTTTCTGCTGCGCATTAACTTTCCACTGATTAAGATCGTTGACAAGCTGGTTGTAGCGGTTGTTCTCCTGATTCATTTCATTCATTTCTTCACTGAGATCAAGAGGGTCCGGCGGCTGCAGCTTGCTTAATGAGAAGTCCCGCATGAAATCAGCGTTGGCAAGTCCCGCGGCGAGCTGAGCGGCCAGGCGGCCGGCATGATAGGCGTAGAAAGCCATAATAAGTCCGTTGCCGGTGGCGCCTGCGTAAGCGCTGGCAAGCGCGGCATCTTTGGCGTTAAAATCGGCCCAGGCCTTGGCGACGTCATCCGCGTGCCTCTGGGCGATTTCCCCGAGCTGCTGATTGTACTGGGCGACAGCCTTGGCAAACTGCTGCGTTTTCTGCTGAATGGACTGATTGATGCGCTGAAGAATCTGCTGATGCATCTGGTCCATGCGGTTCTTCATTTGATCAAAAGCATCCGTCACAGCCTGATTGAAATCCTGCCGAGTGTTTTTCAGATCGTTTTGAAGATTCGCGAAGAAATTGGCAACGTCAGGATTTTCAAAAACCCAATCAACCTTCTTTTCTTTGTAATAATAGGGTCTCTTCCACCAGGTCGCGCTCGTCTTAGCCCATTTGTAGTAGACCTCCCGAATGTATCTTTTACCCTTTTCCTTTACCCACTTTTTATAAACATCGCGATGCCCGGGCTTCGCCTTGGCCATTTTGTAACAGGATTCCTCACTGTCATCTTTACAGACGCAGCCCTCTTCTCCGGGAGAGCAGCTGACTGGAGGTTCCACGACCTTACACTGACCGTTGTACTCCTCCCCTTCGGCGCAGTATTTATCAAGTGGAATAACGCAGTCAGGTCCTTCGCCGTCCACACAGCGCGCTTCTTCCGTAACGCGGCACTGATCGCCGTAAGCCGAAGATCCTGGCGGACAAATCTTGTCGAGCGGAATAATGCAATCAGGACCGCTTCCGTCACTGCAATGTTCATTCTCATCAACGCGGTACCGGCACCCGTCGCCATAGGGTTCAGCCCCTTCAGGACAGATTTTATCAAGCGGTATCACGCAATCGGGACCAGAGCCATCAACACAATCAGGCTCTTCCGTGACACGGCATTCATCGCCGTAAAGAGACGATCCTTCTGGACAAACCTTATCGAGCGGAATCACGCAGTCAGGGCCGCTGCCGTCACTGCACTCTTCGTTTTCATCAACCCGATAACGGCATCCGTCTCCATAAGGCTCCGCCCCTTCAGGACAGATCTTGTCGAGCGGAATGATGCAGTCAGGACCGCTGCCGTCAGAGCAGCGCTCAGATTCATCAACTTTTTTGCGGCATCCATCACCATATCCCTCGTAACCGGAAGGACAGACTTTGCCGACCGATTCCACGCAATCCGGACCAGAACCGCCGGTGCAGGTTGCGGGCTTATCTATCTTTGTCTGCGTGTCAGTGTAGGTGTAAGTCGACGTTGTGGTTGATGTCGGCACATAGGTATAGACGCTTGTGTAGGTGTTGGTATAGGTCGTGGTATAGGTATGGGTATAAGTCGACGTATACGTTGTTGTATTTGTATAGGTCGTAATGTAGGTTTCCGTTTCAGTATCCGTGTAAGTGTTCGTATCCGTCCAGGTCTGGGTCGTCGTTGTCGTTTGAGTCGGCACCTGCGTCATCGTATCTGTGTAAGTGTAGGTTGCGGTATCCGTATACGTCTTAGTTTTCGTCTGCGTCTCTGTCTGTGTGTTGGTCTGAGTTGTCGTGTCTGTATACGTCTCCGTCATCGTGTCTGTGTAGGTGATCGTATCCGTATAAGTATTCGTCTGGGTCGTAGTCGTGATCTGGGTCACCGTATTGGTGTTTGTGTACGTCATAGATGAAGTCATCGTGGATGTCGAAATCATTGTGGTTGTCGGAACGGTGGTCCATACAGCCGTTGAAGTCGTCGTATTGGTATAAGTCGTTGTTTGCGTTTCCGTCTCCGTGTTCACATTGGTTCGCGTTGTAGTTTCCGTCTCGGTCTCAGTCGTTGTCGTCGTATAAGTCGTTGTATCGGTGGTCGTATCCGTCATGGTTGGCACAAGAGTCTGCGTCTGAGTCAGAGTGTCGGTCGTGGTTGTGGAGTCTGTCATCGTCGAGGATGAGGTCATGGTAGTCGTCGGCACTTCCGTCCATGTACTCGTCGAAGTATCTGAATAGGAATAAGTCATCGACATGGTATAAGTCGTCGTCGACGTGCTTGTCGGCACATAGATGACTGTATCCGTGCTCACTTCAGTTGTGGTATCCGTGGGAAATGTCGTGGACGTCGTGGTCGGAACGCCGGTATCCGTTGTTATCGATGTCGTCGTGGTCGTCGGAATAGTCGTCGTAACCATCGTCATCGTCGTACTGTACGTTGAGGTCATAACATCGGTATCTGTATAGCTGCCAGAAAGCGTATAAGTATAAGTGCCGCCATCCGTACTGCCGTCTGGCCCATAAACCCAGATAAGGTAATACTCTTCATCATAAACCGTTGTCATAGTCATAACAGAAGTCCCGACTTCCGTTAAAACATCCGTTTCCGTATCTGTTGTAATATCAGTTTCAGTCGTCGTTTCGGTATCGATCACGGTGGTCGTGTCGGTCGTTACGTCTGTCGTGGTCGTCGTATAAACCATCGTGGTGGTCATGACAGGGGTAACGGTATAAATACTTGTTGAAGTCAGTACAGAGGTGGGAACAGGGACATAGGTTCCCGTCTGCGTGGAAGTCATGACAGAAGACATCACTGTTGTCGATGTCATTGTGCTCGTCGGCACCGATGTCACGGTCGTGGTACTGGTCAGCGTATCTGTATCGGTATAGGTATCCGTTGTTGTCTGAGTGACCGTTTTCGTTACGGTTTCACTTTCTGTGTCCGTTTCGGTCATGGTGTCCGTCAAAGTATCGGTCTCGGTTTCAGTCCACGTTGAAGTGGTTGTATCCGTTTGAGTCTGGGTCGCCGTTTCTGTCGACGTAAGCGTTGACGTCCATGTAGCCGTCGACACCCAGGTCAGGGTAGAAACCATCGTGCTGGTCGAAATCTGAGTTAAAGTATTTGAGTTGGTCAGCGTTTCCGTATTTGTCTGCGTGAGAGTCTGGGTGTTCGTTTCCGTCTGTGTTTCTGTTTCCGTGAGCGTATAAGTGTCCGTATCGGTCTTGGTATCCGTCCAGGTTGTTGTGTCCGTCTCTGTTTGGGTTTGAGTAACGGTGGTCGTTTGCGTCTGAGTCGGCACCCAGGTATGGGTTGTCGTGGAAGTTTCAGTGTTGGTCAGAGTCTGCGTAATCGTTTCAGTCTCTGTGTCCGTCATCGTGTAATAACTCGTCGAAGTCGACGTTGTCGTTTGTGTCTGAGTCGACGTTTGTGTCTGAGTCTGGGTTTGAGTCTGGGTCAGCGAACTGGTCCAGGTTCCGGTATACGTGGTGGTATAGGTCTGCGTTTGGGTTTGAGTTTGGGTATCGCTCCAGGTATAGCAGCCGTTCCCTTCACTGTCCGGACTACCCTCGTACGGAGAGCATGTTTTGTCGTAGTGTTTGTAGCAGACGGTTCCGCCATCCGTGATCCCGTCACCCTCAGGACAGACTTTGTCAGCTTCCTCATAGTAATAGCAGCCCGATCCCCCTTCGGAAGGCGGTGAACCTTCGTTCGGGCACTCTTTGGGAGCGTGGTCATAGCAGACGCTGCCGCCGCCGTCTTGAACGTTGCCATACTCGCCTTCAGGACAGATCATGTCCGCGTTTTCGTAGTAGTAACAGCCGGAGCCGCCTTCTGACGGTGCGGACCCCTCATGCGGGCAGCGTTTCGGCGCGTGGTCATAACACACGCTGCCGCCGCCATCCTGGACATTCCCGTACTGCCCCTCAGGACAAACCTTTCCTTCATTGTAATAACAGCCAGAGCCGCCTTCGTCTACGGGCGTACCTTCGTTCGGACAGTACTTCGGCGCATGGTCGTAACAAACATTCCCTCCTCCATCCTGCACATCGCCGTACTGACCTTCGGGACAGACTTTATCCAAGTCTTCATAGTAATAGCAGCCGGAGCCGCCTTCAGACGGCGGGGATCCTTCATGAGGACATTCTTTGGGCGCATGGTCATAGCACACGCTGCCGCCGCCGTCCTGCACGTTGCCGTATTGGCCTTCGGGGCAGATTTTTTCTCCATTGTAGTAACAACCGGAACCGCCTTCCTCCACCGGTGTGCCTTCATTTGGACATTCTTTGGGCGCATGGTCGTAACAAATATTGCCTCCCCCGTCCTGCACCTCACCGTACTGACCTTCGGGACAGGTTTTTTCGCTCGTGTAATAGCACTCTGTTTTGGGATCACCCTGGTGTTCACACCTATACCACTGTTCGGGATTGTAAACACAATCAGGTCCGTCATAATTGGGCTCGCAATATTCACCCTCTGCCTTAAAACCGATACAGGGCGCATCACCCGCGGCTTCAGTACCCTCATGTTCGTAACATTCAACATATCCGGTCTTTTCGCAACCGTCTTCCGGAGGATACGGACACGCGGTTTCGGTACAATACTCGCGCTCGCCTTCGGGACAGTTATAATATTCTCCATCTCCGATGCATCCTTCATGCTCGCCCACATAGCACGGGTCAACCGAAGAATCGGGTGAGCAGTAAAATTTATTCTCAGCGACCTCAGAGCTGTCGCAGTAGCCGTCATTTTCATAGGCAGGATCACAGGAATACGATCCATCCGTAGGCAGGTCATAACAGCGGCCGACATTTTTACAGCCTTCTTCCCCTTCTTGACATGCGACCTGGTATCCGTCGCCCCCTTCCGTCGGCTGATAACAGCCATCATCTTCCTGATAGGTACTGTAATCACAGTATTCGTGAGAATCGACGCAGGTATCAAGCCTTCCGCCATTTCCCTTGCTGCAAATGACTACGGGATCTCCATGCGAATAATTACACTCAGGGTAGGTCTCCGGATAGTGATGCTGCTGGCACTGTTCGCACGGAACATCTTCTCCGCCGCCAGAGCCCCCGGAACCTCCAGAGCCCCCAGAACCGCCGGAACCTCCAGAGCCAAAAGAACCGGCCGGACAATATTCAGCGCCTTCAAGAGCGGCCTTACGGCTCGCTTCATAAGCCGCATCAATACCTTCCTGGATTTCAACAGCAGCCTCTTTAGCCTTGTCTATAATCTGCTTAAATTTATCAATAACGCCGAGCGCGTTCGGCTTGTCATTTTCAAAGAGCTTCAACAGTTCCTCACTGAACTTCTTAAACCCTTCAGGGCGCCATTTTCCGTCGACTTTTTCAAGTTTTTGCCACTCACCATTCACAAACTCCCAGGCCTCAGAAGGTTCTGAAGCTCCCTGATCATATTTGAAGCGGGTTCCCGCTCCGTTGCCATAAAGCACGTCCATATTGACTGACCCGTCGCCATTAAAAGAGAACTGGGCTGACCACGGAGTGTCTCCCTCTCCGCCCGGAGGGTTGGGGTCTTCGCTGACAACCAGGGACGTAATACGTCCATCCGCGTCAGTGCTCATGGTTGATTTCCATTTACCGCCCGCAAAACCTCCGTCTCCGCTGCAGAGGACGCCTTCATAAGCGGTCACAGTCGTACCGCCTAGACCTGCATTGATAACGCTGCCTTCCCCGGTATCACCGTTGCAGCTTGCGACCGGCGAACCGTCAGGACCAAACATCGTGGAAGAAGAGCCGCTGACTTCATAATTTGGAATCCCGTCCCCATCCGTGTCGTAGACACTCCAGACCTTCCCCTCTTCATCTCCACGTTCGACAAGAACACCATTTACCAGTCTTGAATAGGCGCCAGTCCCCCGGTTTGTAATAACAGTGTCGTCCTCCGTGCCCGTGGTATCCAGAACATTGCCGCCGTTATCAACCTGAACGGGATTTTCATTTCCCTCGGGTCCCATAAAGAATGTAGCTTTCTCTCCTTTTGAATTGATACCGAGACGAACCATGTCGCCCGCATCGTCTTTTTCATAATCATAATTCCATGTCTCTGCAACACTCCCGCTTGGTTTGTAAAGAGTTTCAGTTCCCGTATCGGGTTCCCCATCTTTGTAAACCGTTGTGGATTCGCTTTTCTTGGTTCCGCCCTTTTGATCATAAACGGTGGCTTTGACCGAACCGGAGTCCATGTCGCCATCTTCATTGAAGACCGCCCCCGTGAGATCACTCTCCACATAACTTCCTACCGTAACGCCGTCGCTCTTATAATTCGTCGTGCGGCTGTGTGTGGGCTTGCCCTCGTTGTAATCGACTTCCGATTCGTTTTTCTGCTTACCGCCCTTTTGGTCAAAGGTTTTAGACTTGACCGTACCGCCATCAAGACTTCCCTCTTCATTAAAAGTCGCGCCCGTCAAATCACTTTCGACATAACTTTCCACACTGGAGCCGTCACCTTTATAGTTCGTGGTGCGGCTGTGCGTCGGCTCTCCGCCGGAGAAATCTGTTTCCGATTCAGTCGTCTTCTTACCGCCCTTTTGATCATACGACTTTGATTTAACGGTTCCGCCGTCCAGATCCCCTTCTTCATTGAATACCGCGCCAGTCAGATCGCTTTCCGTATAATTCTTGACGCTGCCGTCTGACTTATAAGCCGTCGTGCGGCTGTGAGTAGGATCGCCGTCCGCAAAATCCGTTTCGGATTCCGACTGCTTGGTGCCGCCTTTTTCGTTAAAAGTCGTCGATTTCACGGTTCCGCCATTAAGGTCTCCGTCATCGTTAAAAACAGCCCCCGTAAGATCACTTTCCGTGTAACTTTTAACACTTCCATCCGCCTTAAACGCGGTGGAGCGGCTATGTGTCGGGTCTCCGTTCGCAAAATCAGTTTCAGACTCGGAATTCAGCACACCACCCTTTTGGTTATAGGTCGACGATTTGATCGTACCGCCGTCCAGTTCCCCCTCGTCGTTAAAGACAGCCCCGGTCAAATCACTTTCCGTATAGCTTCTAACGCTGCCGTCCGGCTTGAAGCTTGTGGTGCGGCTGTGAGTAGGATCCCCGTCGGTAAAATCAGTTTCAGATTCAGACTGCTTAGTGCCGCCCTTCTGATTATAGGTCTCAGATTTGATGGTGCCGCCGTCCAGCTCCCCTTCATCGTTGAAGGTTGCTCCCGTAAGATCACTCTCCGTGTAATTTTTGACTGAGCCGTCGGGTTTATATTGTGTCGTGCGGCTGTGCGTAGGCTCTCCGCCAGAGAAATCAGTTTCAGATTCAGACTGCTTGGTGCCGCCCTTTTGATCGTAGGAAGCCGACTTGATTATTCCTCCTTCAAGCTCCCCATCATCATTAAACGTAGCGCCTGTCAGATCGCTTTCGGTATATCCCTTTACAGAACCATCTGCTTTAAACTGGGTTGTGCGGCTATGCGTCGGATCACCGCCTGAAAAATCAGTCTCCGACTCGGACATCTTCGTGCCGCCTTTTTGATCATAGGCCGATGCCTTGATGGTTCCGCCTTCAAGCTCCCCATCCTCATTAAAAGTCGCTCCTGTCAAATCGCTTTCTGTGTAACTCTTAACGCTGCCGTCAGCCTTAAACTGTGTCGTGCGGCTGTGCGTCGGATCGCCGCCTGAAAAATCAGTCTCGGATTCCGACTGTTTTTGACCGCCTTTCTGATCATACGCCGAAGCCTTGATCGTACCGCCCTCAAGCTCTCCCTCATCATTAAAGATAGCCCCTGTCAGATCGCTTTCCGTATAGTTCTTGATTGTGCCGTCATCCTTATAAGCAGTCGTGCGGCTGTGTGTCGGATGTCCCTTTGAAAAGTCAGTTTCAGACTCGGTATTCAGCACACCACCCTTTTGGTTATAGGTCGACGATTTGATCGTACCGCCGTCCAGTTCCCCCTCATCGTTGAAGACAGCCCCGGTCAAATCACTTTCCGTATAACTTTTAACTGTTCCATCCGTTTTAAACTGCGTTGTACGGCTGTGTGAAGGATCCCCGTTTAAAAAATCGGTCTCAGATTCCGACTGCTTGGATCCTCCTTTTTGATCGAACGTCGTTGACTTGATTGTTCCGCCGTCGAGCTCGCCTTCATCGTTGAAGACAGCCCCTGTCAGATCGCTTTCCGTATAATTCTTAATTGTGCCGTCATCCTTATAAGCAGTCGTGCGGCTATGCGTCGGCTCTCCATTGGCAAAATCCGTTTCAGACTCAGACTTCTTCGTGCCGCCTTTCTGATCATAGCTGGTGGATTTAATCATCCCTCCCTGCAGCTCCCCTTCATCGTCAAAGACGGCGCCCGTCAAGTCACTCTCAGTGTAATTCTTGACCGTGCCATCATCCTTATAGGTAGTCGTCCGGCTTTCAGTCGGATTCCCATTGGCAAAATCTGTCTCGGATTCTGACTTCTTTGTGCCGCCTTTCTGGTCATAGCTGGTGGATTTAATCATCCCTCCCTGCAGCTCCCCTTCATCGTCAAAGACGGCTCCC